>Ga0194137_10002714_pt1 | contig 10338 bp, 6 predicted proteins | sample TARM_MetaG_T3_14_FD_134025 | JGI IMG/M metagenome (GOLD analysis project Ga0194137, IMG submission 134025) | Freshwater microbial communities from Pennsylvania, USA, analyzing microbe dynamics in response to fracking - TARM_MetaG_T3_14 (version 2) | ecosystem: Environmental > Aquatic >...
GAAGAACAGGTTGCGCTTGTTCCATCCCGCGTTTGAACGCTACGTGAGCTGCCATTTTAAATGCCATTTCAGATGAATCAACGGCATGGTATGAACCATCTAACAAGGTTGCTTTTAAGTTTACAACAGGAAAACCTGCAAGAATCCCTTTTTCACAGGATTCCAAGATACCTTTTTCTACAGCAGGAATATATTGTCTCGGTACTGAACCACCAAATATTTTCTCTTCAAATATAAACTCTTCATTACAAGGTTCAAACTTAACGTGTACATCTCCATACTGGCCTGCGCCACCAGACTGTTTTTTGTGTTTTCCCTGTACTGTGGCAACGCCTTTTATGGTTTCCCTATAAGGTATTTTGGGATCTCCCAAAACAACTTCCACACCAAAAATATTTTTAAGTTTACTTGTAATAACCTGAATCTGCATCGTTCCTTGACCGCCTAAAAGTGTTTGCTTTGTTTCTTTATTGCGTTCTATAGCAAATGAAGGGTCTTCTTCGGTAAGTCTTTGTAATGATGCGTGAATTTTTTCTTCATCACCTTTTGATTTTGGCTCTATCGCTTTATAAAGAGCTGGCTTTGGTAGATTAATACTAACATATTTTACAGGATTATCTTTGTCACATAGGGTGTCACCTGTTTGGGTATGCTGTAATTTTGCCGTAGCACCTATATCACCTGCCGTTACTTCATTTATCTCTATTTGTTCTTTTCCTCTTAACAAGAAAAGAGAACCAATTCGCTCTTTTTCATCTCGCGTAGCGTTAATGACATCCATATCTTTCTTTAATTTTCCCGAATATACTTTGAAGAGAGAAATTTTTCCAACAAATGGGTCAACAATCGTTTTGAACACAAGTGCTGAAAAAGGACCATTCTCATCGAGAACAACTTCTTTTTCTTCTTCTGTATTTGGGTCCATTCCCATATAGATGCCATCATTTAGCTCTTTTGGTGTTGGGAAGTAGTCAAAAACCATCTGCATCAGCGTGTGAATTCCAATGCGCTTGTCTGCAGAGCCCACGAGGACAGGTACAATTTCTCCTGATATAACACCTTTTCTTAGCCCCTCATGAATTTCTTCTGTGGTGAATTCTTCTCCTTCAAAGTATTTCATCATGAGTTCTTCATCATTTTCAGCAACGGCTTCGATTAACATATCGCGAATAGGGTTAATACGCGGTATCATCTCTTCCGGAACTTTTGTATCCACACATTCTTTGCCATCGAACTCTCTGCCAATTAGGTCTACGACATTCACAAATCCCTTGAACGCATCACCTTCACCCATAGGAAGTGCAAAGGGAGCAATTTTTTTGCCAAAAGTATCTTTTAGATCTTTGATTATTTTTACATAGTTTACATTTTCTTTGTCCATTTTGTTTATAAAAATAATTTTAGGCATTTTTCTCTTTTCGGTATTGTTCCATGCTTTTTCTGTACCGACTTCAATGCCCGATGAAGCATCTAGTAAAATAACTGCACCACCAGCTACTCTCAGTGCGCTAAAAACGTCACCAACAAAATCAAAATAACCCGGTGTATCAAGGAAATTATATTTGTGATCATGCCACTCAATAGGAATTACGGAGGTACTTATACTGAACTTATGATTGATTTCTTCTTTATCGAAATCTGATACGGTGTTGCCATCATCAACTTTGCCCATGCGTTTGGTCACTTCGGCAGTGTATAAGAGCGCTTCAGTCAGCGTTGTCTTACCACTACCTCCGTGACCTAAAAAGGCTACATTTCTATCTTGTCAACTGTGTAATTCTTCATATAATAGTTCTCCTCTCCATGCAGATTTATTATAATATTCACATTATTTGTAATATTCTATATTCTTATCTGTTTATCCTGCATACCAGATAAAAGAATTTTAAATACTCAAACAATGTTGTACAGAAAAAGACACATTTCTGTGTCTTTATAATACCCCTGATGTAGCCGTAATATTCAACCCTTTTTCTTCTAGTGCTTTTATTATCACTTTTATACCAATACTATCACTTGCCATATGCCCTGCAACAATTATATTTCCAACGTTTTGCTCACGTACAGCTTTAATAACATTTTCTGGTGCATGCATGGCGATAATGGTCCCCACACCTGCATCAAAGTATGCCTTGTAAACATCTTCGCCTCCATTTGTCCCCCCTGCAAACAATACAGCAATTTTTCCTGCATAATCTAAGGCACTACCACATCTGATTACTGGTTTTGTCTTTGCTTTCTTGTAAGCATCTAGTGATGACAGTTCTTCTATAACGTCTTTGAGCGTCGTATACTTTTTGCCTAAAAAAGCATCGTCTAAAGCACCTTGCACATATCTTTCGCCAATTAAATCTGCTGGGATATGAATATTCATATAAGGTAACCCCAGAAGCCTTGCCGCTGAAGAGGTCCTATCGTAATTAGCCACATGATGAGAAATTTCTACGGATTTCTGTTGTTTACGAAGTGCTTTTTGTGCTTTATTAATGGGAACGCCAAACGAAACCATCTTATCTATCTGAACGTCCATTACTTCGTGAAAATCTACCATGCCTTCATCTGCCTTTGGATGATGGCTAATGACAAGATCATAACCAAGTTCTTTTGCCAGCATAAGCTCTGCCGTCTCCATATCAACACCAAAAATGGCTTTTTTGATATTATCTCCTGGCACACTAATACATGAATCTGATGGTATCTCAGTTAAGCCCGACAGTTTTAATGCCACTTGCATAATTTCTTCTGTATTCATTTCGCCCTCCTAAATAATACTTGCTTTCATTATACCCTAGAAGGATCATCTGACATTTTTCTTTTTTGTAATGATTGGACATACAATGTCAAAAGAAGACCGCTTTCGCGGTCTTCTTTTATTATCTAACTGGACATGCACCCGATTCACAACCATCGGATCCTATATCAAACTCAACTTCTTCTTTTTCAAATTTAGTAATGAGAGACGGTCTAAACGCCTTCATTTCACTTACACGTTTTTCATACTCATCTTTGCTAATTTGTTCGTATGGCAGCATCTGATAGAATGAATCATCTAGTGGTAAAAATGATAGTGCTACGGTGTCATCCCAATGCTCATATACCCACTCTTCAACTGCTTCCCATTCATCTGGTCTAACGTGTACGGTGATCGAACAGTTATGATCCACATAGTTTTCCATAAATAGTTTGTAGTTTTCTAGCTGTTCAATTGCGGTTACATCATACTTTGTCTTACCTTCAGGTGCCTTGACAGGGAACTCAACGACTTTCGTCATGCATGTCTCCATCTCTTGACCCACTTCTGGGAAGACAGGGTAGCCCAACTCTTCACAGACTTTTACAAGAGGATCGTGTGCATTAATACGTACACGTCTAATATAGTAAGGTGAATGCGAGTAGTGAACGCCACTTGATACTACTGGTAATTGTGATAGTGTTCCCTCTGGCTTAACAGTTGTTACAAGAATTGGTGCTCTACCACCTAATTCAGCAGCATACATTTCTGCTTCTTTCTTAGCAACATCTCTCATGGTTCTGAGAAGAGATGCTTGGTCATCAATAGATAAATCCAGTGCATTGACCATATCTTGCCATCCTGTGATAGAACATCCTAATAGCTTATCTCTTTGTTGTACATTATTCCAAAGTGGCAATTCTAGCTCTACACATGTCATACGGTAACTACATCTTGCCGATAAACGCTGTGCTTTTAAAAGCCCTGCCGTATCGAGTTTGCCATCTTTAACAAAGGCAAAAACATTAAGTGTCGTCAAATTACAAAGGCCTTTGTTATCAAGTAAAATCTCTCCACATGGGTTTACACCATTGAAGTTATCTCTTCTTTTAGCGCCTGCTGTCTGGTTTACCCAACCTGGTTCACCTGAATAACGCATTTTTTCCAGCTGCCATTTGATTTTCTCGCGACTTGGTCTTTCTGTATAATAAATGGAGTTATTACTCATTTGGCGATGTAAAATTTCTTCATTTACAACCCATTTACCATCTTCCATGTAATAGAGATTAGATTTTGCTTCAATACATTCTGTGTCATCTGCATCAACGAGGACGATTTCTGCTGTTCTTCTAACACCACCGACAACCACGTTTTCACCAATGACGTTAGCAATATCTAAACAATCAATCGGTCTGAGCTTAACTAGTTTTGACTCAAGTAGCAAACCAAGTTTTTTGACTACTCGGTCTATTTTGTGGAACATGTTTTTCAAGCTTGTATGACCACTTGCTGTTCCACCAAAAGTTTTAAGTTTCTCGCCTTTTGGCCTTACGTGATCATAGTCGATAATGATTGTTTTAATGTTGCGGTATTCATTGGTGTGAATCAATTTCAAGAAGAAATCAAGCGATTGTACCCAACCTTCTTTTGAATCGCCAATCGTGATTTTAACAGTATTATTATAGAAGAACTCAAGACTTGTATTGTCTTCACGTTCTGCTCTTGGAAGTGGTGTATAGTCTTTATGCACAACTTCAAAGTCTGTTCTAACTTTTGGCATTCCCGCGACATCTTCTCTCAGAATTCTAACACCTACACCTGAACCAATCATTAGTAAGTAGAATATGTCTTTAAAAGCTTCAAAGCCATTAATAATTTGAAAACTACAATTATAGTTTGCCATTGGATAATGCTTGGCTACCGGTGTACCACCAACCCAGAAAGTTCTTCCCGATAAAAATTGTCTCAAATTGAAAATATTATCAAAAAGCTCTTCGGCTTCTGCACGTGATGTTTTGACGATGGTACAATTATATTCTACGGCACGTCTTACTGTCTCCCACCAGTATTCTCTTCTTTTTTCTTCTGGCAACCATCTTGAATATGTACGATAATAAACAAAATTGCCAAGTTGTTGCAGTGGAGAATCAAGGTGTTTATATTTACTGATGAACTCGTCTGTCAGCAACTGATGGTCTTCTTTTTTACGCGTCATACGCGTCTTATCTTTTTCGTTACGATAAATTATATATTTTTTTGCCGCATCTTTACGCGGACTTTCCATAAGCCAATCTTCTACTAAATCTTGTATCTCATCTACAGAAATCGTAAGCTCTCTATTTGAAGCCTCTTCTTCGATTCTATCACCGATTTGTTGGCACAGTGATTCATCAACCCCCTGAAGCGTTTCCTTCATTGCCTTTTCAATCGCCCGTACGATTTTACGCACTTCAAAATCAACGATTGTCCCATCTCTCTTCGTAACTTTCATCGTCTACACTCCGTTCTCAAGCACTATATTTAGTAATCACACTTAGTGGCTACGCTATATATTGTACCACACACCACTTGACCTCACAATAACAAAATAGAAAAAAACCGAGCGTTTACGTCTACTCGGTTTCTCATTTGACTTCCGTTTTACAGCCTATTTTTAATTGATTATGCTTTCCCCAAAAGCCTGAACATATTCTTTTTATACGCTTCAACTCCAGGTTGGTCAAATGGATTTACACCCATAAGATAGCCGCTAATACCACATGCTTTCATAAAAAAATACATCAATTGTCCTAGATGATAAGTGTCGAGTTTAGGCAATAAGATGTGTAAATTAGGTACGCCACCATCTATATGTGCTTCCACAGTACCTCTAAAAGCACTATCATTCACTTCACTCATCAACTTTCCAGCCAAATAATTAAGCCCATCCAAATTGTCTATATCCTTTTCAAGAACAATGTCTTTTGCTACTTCCTTAAGCGTTATGACGGTTTCAAACATTATACGCGGCCCATCTTGAATCATTTGTCCCATAGAATGTAAATCTGTAGAGTTATTCATTTTTGTAGGAAAAAGTCCTTTGTGGTCTTTTCCTTCGCTTTCACCATAAAGCTGCATCCACCATTCTGATAAAAAAGCGAGTGAGGGTTCATAATTGACGAGAACTTCAATGGCTTTCCCCTTGCGATATAAGATGTTTCTTACCACTGCATATTGATATGCTGGATTGTCGTCAACATTTTCTAAGGCATATGCATCTACGCCACCGTTAATACCAGCAATAAAATCATTTATAGAAATCCCTGCTACTGCAATTGGCAGTAGGCCAACAGGCGTGATGACTGAATAACGCCCGCCTACATCATCGGGAATGATAAAGGTTTGGTAACCTTCTTGCGTCGCAAGTTGTCTCAAGGCTCCTTTTGTAGCATCAGTGGTAGCAACGATTCTATTTTTTGCTTCTTGTTTACCATATTTTTTTTCTATTGCTGACTTAAGGACTCTAAAAGCTACAGCAGGCTCAGTGGTGGTTCCAGATTTAGAAATAACATTTAAGCATACGCTCTCATTCTCAATCATTTCTAGCAAATATGACAAGTAGGTGCCACTGATTTGATTGCCGGCAAAATAAACCTTTGGTCCATTTCGTTTTTCTTTTGAAAGTTCGTTGTAAAAAGGGTGTAAGAGTGCGTCTAACACGGCTTTCGACCCCAAATACGAGCCGCCAATGCCTATGACAATAAAGACGTCCGCTTTTGCTCTAATGTCTGCAGCCACAGCGTTAATTTTTTCAATTTCAGTATTTGTCATTTTTTTTGTATAATCAACCCATCCTACATAATCGCTTCCCGCTCCTTTTTTTTCATGAAGCAATGTATGTGCATAATTAACATGACCCTTGAGTTGCTGATATTCGTTACTTTTTAATAAAGCATTGCTAAAATCAAATGTAAGTCTACTCATTCTGACTCCTTTCAAAAATGTACTATCATGCTTATACCCACTTTTTTTAGATAATCATGGTTAACTGTACTGTTCGGCATTCATCGCTGCCCCGATAATACCTGCATCATTTTTAAGCGAGGCTAAAGTAACCATCGCAATAGGTAGTGATGGATAATACTTTAAGGTATAGAATTCTCGCTTGATACGTTCAAGTAAAAAATCACCTGCATCTGCTAAACCGCCGCCAATGACGATCATTTCTGGATCCAAGACTGCTACTAAATTCATCATACCTCTTGCTAAATAGTAAACTAAACGGTCAACAGCTTCCGTAGCAAGTACATCTCCAGCCTTTGCTGCCTCGAAGATCATTTTACCATTTACGTCTACTCCCGCCTCTACGTTACGCGCTAGTTCAGAAGATGCGTGTAGCTTAGCTTGATGGTTAACATATTTAATAAGCGCCGTGGACGAAGCAAAAGTTTCAAGGCACCCATTTCTTCCACAATTACAATCATAAAAATTGTTGCTTATAAACATATGACCGATTTCGCTTGCAATGCCATGATGACCTGAATACATTTTACCTTGGAGCATAATACCACCACCCACACCCGTTCCTAGCGTTAGCATGATGGCATTCTTATATTTGCTTTTGAGAGCAACCTTAAACTCTGCTGCGGCTGCCACCGTTGCATCATTGTCAATACTGACTGGCACCTGAAACGTATCTCGCAGTATTTTTCCAAGTGGTACATCACGCCAATTTAAATTGACGCACACCAGTACATTGCCTGTAGTTGGATCAGCCACACCTGGTATTCCTACACCAATGGCTTTTAAATTATCCTCCAGTGGCATAGCCTCTAATACTGTGTCTATTAGAGAAATTATTTCATCAATAATTGAACGCCAACCTCTTTTCGGTAAAGTGGGTCGCGATAAACTTGATATAAGCTCTCCTTCATCATTGACTAATCCGACTGCAATATTTGTACCGCCTAAGTCTACACCAATCTGCATGAAGTCCTCCAATAATGACTATAATTATCCACTATTATACCTCATTGCTCTTAATCTGCCAAATATCGGAAGCATATTGTTTTATGGTTCTATCAGAACTAAACTTGCCAGCATTCGCCATATTGAGCCAACATTTTTTAGCCCATCCCAATTGGTCTCTGTAGGCTAAATCGACTTGCTGTTGGGCCTTAACATAACTCTTGAAATCGTGAAGAATAAAATAATGATCTGGCTTATGCCACGAAGCGCCTTTTAAAATGGCGTTATACAGTTCAAAGAACATGCCCGTTCCCTCATCAGAAAAGGTCCCATCAATTAATGTGTCAACAATCCGTTTTAACCTCGCATCTGATAAATACAGAGCCATGGGATCATACGTATTTTTAATTGCTTCAAGTTCTTCAACTTCAGCACCAAATATAAAATTATTGTCTATGCCAGCTTCTTCAACTATCTCGACATTAGCGCCGTCAAGTGTACCGATTGTAGGCGTACCATTTAGCATAAACTTCATATTCCCTGTGCCAGAGGCCTCTTTTCCCGCAGTGGAGATTTGTTCTGAAAGGTCTGCAGCTGGAAACAGCTTTTCTGCGTAGGACACATTGTAGTTTTCTACAAAATGTACTTGAATACGACCGTTCACAATAGGATCTTCGTTAATTTTTTTTGCAATTTCATTAATGAATTTTATAACGCCCTTGGCTCTAAAATAACCGGGAGCTGCTTTTGCACCGAAAATATAGACGCGAGGCACTACTTCTACTTCTGGATTTTCCAAAATATCAAAATACTGATTCAAAATCTGAAAGGCATTAAGGAGTTGACGCTTATATTCGTGTAGTCTTTTAATTTGAATATCAAAAATGGCGTTTTCATTTAAGGTAATCTTTTCATGCGTCTTAATATACTCTACCAAATCGAGTTTGCGTTTGTGTTTTATAGCCCTAAAGCGATTTAAAATATCTTCATTGTCAGCAAAGGGAACGAGCCCTTTTAACTGGTCTAAATCCGTCATCCAGTTTTCATTCTCTAGAAGTTCTGTGATCAAATCGCTTAATTCCGGATTAGCATAGATAAGCCACCGCCTTTGTGTTATCCCATTTGTCTTGTTGTTAAAACGTTCTGGAAAAAGTTCATACCAATCTTTTAGTTCTGAATTTTTTAGGATTTCAGTATGAAGGGCTGCAACGCCATTGGTAGCATGTGAGCCATAAATAGCTAAATAAGCCATGTGAATCATCTGATCTTGAATCATGCGCATTTTTGCCATTTTTTCTTTAGGTAATTCAGATTCTTTAAACTCATTAAGAAAATGACGATCTATCTTTTGTATAATTTCAAATACTCTAGGAACTGTTCTTTTATAAAACGACACATGCCATTTCTCAAGGGCTTCTTGTAAAATTGTGTGATTGGTATAGGAAAACGTCTTCTGAGAGATTTTCCATGCGCGATTAAAATTCAAATGATACTCGTCCATGAGTATCCTCATCAATTCAGGTATCGCCACTACAGGATGTGTGTCATTAAGTTGTATCGCAGCATAGTCAGGCAGAGCTTCAAACTTTGTATGCTCTTTCAAAAAATTCTTTAGTATATCTTGCAAAGAAGCAGACACAAAAAAGTATTGTTGTTTTAATCTAAGGATTTTGCCCGCGTCTTTTGAATCATTCGGATAGAGCACTTTACTTATTGCCTCTGCACTATTTTTTGCACTAACCGCTTTATCATAGTCTTGTTCATTAAATGCCGCAAAATCAAGAGGTAGTATAGCTTCACTTTGCCATAACCTCAATGTATTTACCTGTTGATTTCTAAACCCAACAATAGGCATATCATAAGGAATAGCGCGCACATCAGCATCTGCAAACTTCACTATGACAGCCTCATCTTCCCTTCTGACTGACCAAGGATCGGGATACTTAAGCCATTCATCAGGAGATTCTATTTGAAAACCCTTAACAAAGTGTTGTTTGAAAAGGCCAAATTGGTAGCGAATACCATAGCCGTGGACTGGAAGTCTCATGGATGCAGCAGACTCTAAAAAGCAAGCTGCCAACCTCCCAAGTCCTCCATTTCCAAGTCCAGCATCTGTTTCTTCTTCTTCGAGTATGTTTAAATGGATTCCATTTTTTAGTAGCGATTGTCTTACGTCTTGATAGTGATCAAGATTGATTAAGTTATTGCCAAGGGCTCGTCCCATTAAAAATTCTGCTGAAAGATAGTAAGCTTGCTTACCTTGACTTGATTTCTCTTTACTAATCTCCCACTGGTCTGCAATGTCACTCATAATTGCCTTTGACAGTGCATAATATTTTTCTTGTTGTGTTGCTGAAGCAAGAGATTTACCATATTCAGATTTTAAAAATAACGTCATGTGTTCTATTAAATGATTCATAAGTCCTCCTTTATTGATGTTATGTAGTTGTTTCACTCTGATATGGCATGACAGTTGAACGCGTCATTAGTACCGTCTGAAAAATATAATGTTGGTGTTCACTCTCAAGTTCAATTAGTTCTAGCATTAGATCAGCAGCTTTTTCAGCTATTTCTTCAACAGGTTGCCTCATTGTCGTAAGCGCTGGCGAAAAATATTTTGCATAGTCTATATCATCAAATCCCATAATTGAAATATCCTC
>Ga0194137_10002719_pt1 | contig 10331 bp, 4 predicted proteins | sample TARM_MetaG_T3_14_FD_134025 | JGI IMG/M metagenome (GOLD analysis project Ga0194137, IMG submission 134025) | Freshwater microbial communities from Pennsylvania, USA, analyzing microbe dynamics in response to fracking - TARM_MetaG_T3_14 (version 2) | ecosystem: Environmental > Aquatic >...
AGCATAAGCATCCCTAGTTAATTTTAATTGAGCAACCTCCTCCACGCAGCTATCCACGTAGGCTCTTATTTTTGAATCAAATCCATCTGGATAAATATTTTGAGGTAACTTAAGTTCTAGCATTCGCTGATTAATAGTTGACCCATTTTCTGTTTCCAGCTGAATTATAGATCTACTATCAAAGACCCTTAATTCATTATATATTTTAGTAACATACTGAGTTAAAAACCCAGCGATTTGCCCTTTATCCTTTTCCACCCTTTTAGTAGCTTCCTTCATTAATTCAATGCTTTCGTCTATCTTCTTATTAATAACCTCAACGTGAGATTTTAGAGTTGAGTAGTTAAAAAGAAATTTATCATCCTCTACTTTAATAATAAATCTAACTATGGTATCTAAATTACTTTCACTAAAATAGGAAGAAATGTTTTGCGCCTCTTCTTTAACTTTAAAACTAGCACTTCTATATAGACCTATATGAGCTTTACATTCCTCTAGTAGTGACTTAGTATGCTGCTCTAAATTTACTATTCCTTCTATATCAGTTATTTCAATCTTATCAAAATCTTTAATGCTTACAATTTCTCCTAGTGTTATAAAGCCTTCTATATTAGAGACGAAACTAGTACATCTGTTTTTTTTAATGGCAATCTCCTTTTGTTCCTGCATTATTGCCTCTAAAATACCTGAAAAGGATGTTATTTTTTCTGTAATGCTTGATAAGACATCTTCATCTAAACTTACAAACTCAGCCGCCTCAGGATAGTATACCTCTACCTTTTTTAAGCCCAACTCCATTTCTTTTTTCTTTTCCGATCTTATATTTGATTTTTTCAATAAATCCTCTCTAAGCTTACCTAGGAATCCTCCTATCCGCTCCTGCTTTTCCTCTAATTCTACAACGTAATATTCATCATATTTTTCTGTTTCATAACGATTCTTGAATTTTTCATACTTACTCAATTCTCGTACCTTACCATCCCTTTCATTTGTCCAAGTGTTTAGCTGCTCCTCCAGATACCGTCTTTGAACTTCTTTATCAGAATTTTGCAGGTAACCTTCTAACGCGCCCATTCTAGTTATAAGATATGTTTCATCTCCCTCTATAATTAACCCCTCATTAGAAGATATATAGTCCTTAGCCTTATCCTTTAGATTAGTTAATTGATTCTTTAGACTACTTATTTCATCTAGTATTTCGACTTGCTTAGTTTTTATAATATCTTCTTTTTCAAACAGTTCTTCTACTTCCCTTTCCAAATACTCTATTAAATTACCGGCATCCAAATATTTAGGATAATCCTCTTCATATTGACTCTTTACTTCTAAAAAGACATTGATTTTATCTATCAAGGTTTTAGTCGCATTCTCTCTTCTGTTTAATTCATTTCTTCTAATGTTAAATTTAGGAAGTTTTTTATACTCAATCTCCCTTTGGATAGAAGTCTTTTTAATTAGTTCTTCTACTTGTCCAAGTTCCTTTTCTAAGTCTTCATAGTTTTTCTTGAAATCACTTAAGGAAGTAAAATTGTATTTTTTGTAAAACTCCAGCAACTTATTTTGAGTAATAGCAGCTTCAGTAGCCCTACTTTCCATTATTTTTGCCTTTTCTGTTAGTCCTAGACCTCTTGTAATCATTTCTTCCTTCAAAGCAAGAATCTTTTTTTTATCAATAACCATTTCCCTATCATAGGACACAATGAAATGGAGTTTCTCTGTAGCAGAGACAACATATCCTGCTTGCTCTTGAGGATTCCCCTCCAATAAATCCTCCTTTATAATAAGAGGCACCGAAAATTCTGATATGTTTTTTAGTTTTATATAGGATAATTTCTTAAGCTGATTACGAGGAACTATAACAGCATAAGGCATCAATGGATTAACCTTAAGATATTCCTCTCTTATTTCTCTAGACAATCTTTCTTCATCATATAGTAGATTGCTACCTAATTCATAGTCTATATTAATACTATTTAAAGCCCTCTCTAAATCCTCTGGAACCGCATATCTCTCCTCTACAATAGCACTTATCTTCCCCTTAAGCACCTGCGCTTCTTCATTGTAAATCCTTCCTTGGTCATTACATTCTCCTATGAACTGTTGAAGCTTCTCACGATTCTTATCTTCTTGAAAAATATTTTTTTCAGATATATCGTATTTAGATACTTCGTTGACTATTACTTCGAATTCTTTCTTATAATTATTAATATTTCTAGAAACTTCATTTTTTCTTTCACTGATATGAGATTTTTCTTCCCTTATAGATTCGATTTCTTGGTCTAAAACAGATATTTTTAACTTTAATTCCTCCTCTTCTCTATCAATGTTGGTTCTATTTGATTCGAATTGCTGGATAGCTTGATTACTTTCCTTTAAAGCAGTAGAAATATCAAAATAACCAGCGTCGATTAACTCTTTATTAATCTTAGCTTCAGTTTTATTATAGTTTTGGATTACGGTTTTATATTGCCCTTTTTCTTCAGTTTGCTCTTTAATCTTACTGTTCTTATCTTTAATTGCACTACTATTCTGTGATAATTCTAGCTTTATATTGGTAAGCTCACTATTTTTGCCTTTTATATCACTATCTAATCTACTTCCAATTCCCTTGTATAAAGTATTCAGGCTATACTTTACATTCTTAAGTTCTGTAGTTACCTCTTCATTTTCCTTATTAATTACTTCTAATTGTTGTTGAATTTCATTAATGATATTGTTTAACCTTAATACGCCCTCATATATACTTGCTGCCATTTGTATTTTAAGTCCTTCGTTAATAGCTATTTCCTCAGTCTCTAATTTTTTAATTTTCTTTGTTATTTCATCAACTTTTCCTTCTAATTCTTCAAATATCTCTTCTAATAATCTATAACGAAAAGAAGCTTCTTGATAACGCTCCTTTTCTATCTTACCTTTTATTGATGCTTCCCTATTACTTAAATCTGCCGCCTTACTATCATATTCTCTTGATAGTAATTGAAGGGACTTTTTAAAAGAAAAAAGAGCATCAATAATGTTATCGTAATTATATTCACAAGAAGCAAAATTACCCACACACTCCAACAATACATTGGCCTTCTCTTTGAATATTTTATAACTCTCTATATTTATCTTATCCCTCTTATATTTCATAAATTTATCAATATTTTCATTCAGGTTTTCTACCAGTTCACTTACGTGTTTTTCACTTTCAACCTGCATAGCATCTTCTATACTTTTAATGATCCATCTTTCAATTAACTTCCTTGAAGTTTTTTCATTCTCAAATATATTTACAAGGGAACCCTCGCCTTTATTTATCTTTTCAACCAATTTCCATTCATCTTGGTTAATCCCATAGGTCTTCATATCCTTCTTATATTGAGAAGTAGAACTTTCTGAATAAACCTTAAATCGCCCATGACGATAATTATGGCTGGCATCCCTGAGTTTTTGCTCTATTTTATCTATAGGTATTACCTCTTGGTAACCCTCCTTATCAATTTCAGTAACCGGCATATTTTTAATATCATATGGATTATCTCCATCATACTCCAATAAATAGTTGAAATAATTTACGTCCCTCGTGCTAGAGTTGTATTTCATACAGGTACCGGTTAAAAAGTATCCCCTATTATTATCTTGCAGCCACTCCACCATAATATGGGCTGTGTTGTTCTGTGTTTTAAAGTAAACCTCTATAGGCCTTTCCTGTACCTGAGCTCTTGGACTAATTGCCTGTAAAATAAACTGAATAAGACTGGTTTTCCCTCCACCATTAGCCATATTCATTAGGGCACCTTCACCATCTTTAAAATTAAATAATTCGTCCAGTACTGTCATTTGGCCACCACTATATACAAAGTTTACAATTCTAATCCGGTTGATACTGCTCATCTTCTACACCTCCGAATAATTTTATCAATGAATGTTCTCTACCTGGATGAGTATAGTATTGTTTTATTATCTCATCGAGTTTCTTTGTAGGAGTAATCTCTATTTTTCTATTGGTTATCTGTACTAACCCCTGCCTTCTGAAAAATTCAAAGGTTTTATCGATTAAACCTATTTGGCTCTTTTGATTTTTAATATTCTTCCTGTCCTTATGTTCTTCTGCGATGTTCCAAAGTTTTGATACTATAGTTATATTGAATTTAATTTTAAAATCAATATATTTAGGGTCATCAGAGTCTACATTAAAGTGAGGCTTCAATCTCTTATCCACTTCACTCCTTATCTCATCGATACGAACAGAATCCCTTGTCTTAGGATTATAACCCTCTCCTTCGTAAATCAAAGAGAGGAAGGTTATAAAGATATAATAACAGAGGTATAAATATTCCATAGTGTAAGTGGAGCTAGATCCCAGCATTTCCTCCTTAATCTCACTATTACTGAAGGAAAGGATCTTATTTTCTACTTCAGGAATTAAATACAGGGTTTTGTTTATTTCAAAGATAAAACTTTCGGCATTTGTAACTAAAACATCTACTATCTCCCTAATTTCATCATCCTGTAGCTCCGTACCGATTACTGATTCTTCTTCTAAATTTATCTCTCCATACTTTATAAGGTTATGATATATATTCGTTGCCCTTTCTAACTTCTTTCGATATTCGTAGCTAAGCAATTGTCTCCACCCCTATCCTAACGTTAGTTACTTTGAAACGATTATTTATTATAATTAATTCGTTACTATCCTTCTCTATATAAATCCCCTTGATATTTCGGTAGGACTTTTTCCTATCTAATAATTTGCCTATTATATAGTTAAATACAAAATCAGATTGTGGAATAAGCTTTAAATCTTTATAAGTCTTGTAATTATTAACTAAATTAATATAACGGCCTTCGCTTTGATAAATCCTTACTAATACAACATAAAAGTTTCTATCATTACTTATTTCCTCATATACCTCAGGCTCATTATTCTTAAGAGCCTTCAGAAGTTCTGACAAAGTGACTGTCCCGCCATTAGAATATGAATATTTAATAAGTGTATCTAGAATCTTAATATAATGCTCATTAATCTCCTTAACCCTTTCCTTTTCACTATTATCAACTAGACCCTTCATATCAAGACGATTATCATTTGTCTTTTCCTTTTTATTTTCACTAATTACCCGCTGTTCCTCAAATATTTTCTTTAAATTTAGTCTCTTATTAAATTTAAAGGACAATAATGGCTTCATAAGTTTTACTGTATTCTCATCCGTCAGACCCTTACCTTCAAAGTCATCTAAGAGCTTATTGAAGGTAATTCTTTTATGACTTCCTATATCAATAGAATCAATCAATGCCTTTTCGTATACTAAATCAATCCCTTGTTTAAATCTAAGAACCTTAGCAAATTCTAAAATTATTTTATCTAGATTTTCCGATACTCTATTTATCATGTAAAGCATCTTTTCCTTGTGTTGGTTATATTCCAATTCTATCTCTTGGTTAAGCATCTCTATTCTGGTATAAACTTGATTTAATAGTTTTTCAAAACTTTGTCTTTCCTTTTCAAAATTAATGTCTAAGCGATTATGAAGCTCATCGATTTCCTCTTTTACAATTAAATCAATATTCACCTTAATCTTTCTAATAGTTTCTTCAATTTCCATCCGCAGCTGTCTAGATAAATTTAATAATTCCTGCGTACTTCTATATGCAGTATCATAATTACCCTTTTCAAACTCCTGTTGAAGCCTTAACATTTCCATAGAAATTCTCATGGTCTTATCTATTTCTAAGGTTCTAAATAGAACTTCGCAACCCAAATTAGTTATTTTATAGGTATTATATTGGTCATCTAATAGACCTACTTGATCCGTCTCTATAAGCTTTATTACCATATTCTTTATATTTTTTTCACTAGTAAAATCTCTAGTATTTAACCTAAAAAAAGCCCCGCCATTCCTGAATATATCTTCAACTATAAAGGTAGCTAAATCAAGGGCATCCCTAAAGGGAATGTCCTTATCATAATGATGAGTTATCAATTTTTTTAAAAATCCCGCTATTTCTTCAACATCGCAACCTCTATCCTCAGATAAGGTTATCTCCTGGAAATATAATAACACAATAAAAGCGAGATTCATTAACTCATATTCTTCTTTATATCTCTTAGCGTTTGCTATTTTTTCTGCAATAAAGTATATGGGAGAAAGCCACTCCATCCGTTTATGAAAGTCATCTAAAAAATTCAGTTATATCACCCTTTTTCTTTAGTAAGTTAAAAAATCTAACCTTTATAATTTAAACTTAAGTTCTTTAAAACCTTATAATTTAATATCTCCTGGGGTACCATTTTCTCATTAACTAATATTTCTTTTATTTTTTCCTCTAGTGCTTCATTAAAACCCAGTTTAGGTATATCTTTAATTTTTCTCTGTTCTTCCTTGCTGCTCTTTAATACTCCAATATCCTTAACATAATTTAACATTTCGAAATAGGCGTCTGTTAATAGTAAAATTCTATATTGGGGATATTTACGGACCAACTCAAGAAATATAACAAAACCTTCATTATCTATATCTCCCCAATAATAAATATCGTTTATCTTATCTCCGTAGGGAGTCTCATCGATAAACTCCATACTATTAATAATTTTGTTACCTTCACCATAGATCAAAATATTGAAGCTTAAACCAAAAATTTTTAACCCTTTATTTTCTAAGAACAATTTTTTTGCCGTATACCACGTATCTAGGTTTTCAATTATTAGAATATAGTTTTTAGGTTTTATATTATTTACGTAGCCAAAGTAAGGCTCTCGACTTCTGTAAGTGTTTAGATTTTCCATTGAATATTTAAGTTTTGTGTTCAATAACTTCATCCCCTGCTCCCTCAGAAATTTTTCATCTCCAAAAATTTGATAAGACCTTTCATTTATAGATACCGATATGCCTAATTCCTCTCGCCTTAGATACAAAAAATCACTTAACCTTCTTATATAAGAAAGGTCCTTCTTAAATTCATTAATACGATTGTAATAATAAGAGAAATTTAATTGAGGGTAAAAACCCCTAACAGTATCCTTGACAAAGTACTTGGTGTCAGGCTTATTTATAGTAAATTTAGAATAGTACGAGGGGTACTTTCCATTATCTTTTGTCCCTATAGGAGTTAGAATGACGTTTTCCACAAGTTTACTAACAACCTTAAGATATGCTTCATAATCATGTATTGACAACAGCTTGATTAACTCAGCTTCCAAGATGCGTATTCTGGGAAAATTTAATAGATTTTCAATATATACTTGTCTCATTATTAAATTCCTCTTCTCGTTTGATTGTCCTTAATTAAATTGTATCTTTTACTATACCATTGCTATTATCTACCTAAAATAAGTATCCATCATAACTTAAACTATTAACAAAACATTAAAGTATTATTCTTTTTTTATAAAATATAGATATTAGACACCCTATTTGATTGACGGTGCTACGAGCACCCCAGAAAACCTTAACAACGCAAAAAAGTCGCATTTTATGCGACAGGAGTTATATCAACAGTTCTCTAGCTTTGTTAAATCATAACAAAACTAGAGATATACTATACTTATGATACGGTTCACCGTATCATTGTAACTACGGTTTTTATACTAGAAAATGAACATTCTTAACTGAATAAATCTCACTTAGTCATCTATACAAATCAATGCCATACTATTTAGTAATCAATACGTAGTGAATTCTAATCAATTTTTCTTCATTGCCCGTTTCCTATAGATTGATTACAATATATAACTAATTCTTCCCATGAATTGGCTATCTGAGATACTCTAATTCTTCTAATATCGTCTTCTTCCATTGATGATAAATATTTTTTGTATAACTCCTTCAACATAACTAAATTATCAAAATCCAGATAATATTTTTCTTCAAATTTGCCATTTGAATATTTCATTCCATATCGTTCCCTCAAAGCATAGATAATGCTAAACTGTTGTTGATATTTTCTAGTAATTAGTGACCTAAACAACTCATCAATATCTAAATATGATAAAAGTGGTCTACCATAATATTTTCTTGATTCATTTCTATAAATATTATAAAAATGATTTACCCAATTATCCCAATCTTCATTAGTCTCTATAGATTGAAATTCACTAAGGAAATTTTGTTTCATATATATCTCCCTATTTTCACTGCTCTTCTCAATAATCTTTTTCTTAAAATTTTTCCATCTGTCACTATCCTTTATTGGATAGAATTGATACCCCATACTTCCAGAGATACTGTAAAGCTCCCAATCATTATCCCTATTTAAATCTATTACCTCATACTTTTCGATTATATTATCAAAAAAATCTTCCTGTGATTGCTCTGGCTTTATTATTTCTTGTTCCTCTAGGTATACTAATAATGAAAACCCATGTAAAATTTCTCCAACATTCATAAGTTTCCCGTCCTGAAACTCCGCTATCATAGCCTCATAGAGTTTCTGAAATTCATTTTTTTCGATATCAAGCATATCTGCAAGCAATCTCAACAAAGCCGACTTCTCTTTTCTACCTTTAGGTATAAAATGCACCTCCTCTCTCTTTAAGATATCTATAATTATTTCTACATTGAATATTGAATTAAACAAATAGTCTTCCCAAATATGATAATTTTCATCACCTGTGCTAAGAGGTACCATATTTCTTGGAAAAAATTTTAAACCCTCAGCAAAATCATTATTTTTCCTCTCTCCAGCATTATCTATTGTCTTATTTTCTTGTATGTACTGTCTTATTCCTGTTCGCGTGGTATTATAATAGCCTAATACTTGACGTATATGGCCAGCTCTATTATTAAGAATAAATTTTCCATCTCTAATATCTTTATCGTCGATCCCTTTATCTCTCTTAATTAAATAACCTTCTGTATATTGGAGAAAAAGCACCATATAACTAGTGAAAATATCTTCAAAATAATTATCTATAGTATATTCACCCATTTCATATGCATCACTCTTAAAGTCGAATAGTTCATTTTTATACTGTATGAGTATGTTCATAAGAGTATTTAGGTTGATTAATCCCAATCTTACAGCTCTTAAATTCATAAACTCGAGATTATGCATTACATCTTCGAGTAATCTAACTAATTTATATTTACTCAATCCAAAACATAAATCTTCATTCAAAAATGAAGATATAGCCGAAATCACATCTGGTTTCACTGTTAATGTTCTACCTATGACTTTTTCCTTAGTTTTTTTATAATCTTCACTTTCGATTATTTCATCATGCCCAATGAATATTACCCTAGTATCTTTTTCAATGATAAAATTATAGAAATATCCGAAAATTTCATGAATTTGCATTTGAGCTCTTTCTAAATCATCAACAATCACTATCCTTCGCTTTTTAAACCAGTCTCTTATAAAGAGTTTTGCTACCATTGTTGCATCAAAACTTACAGAACCTATTGATAAACTAGTGATTGCACTTGTTAATGTCTTAAGTCGTTTATTAGATAGAACAGTACTTGTTTCTTCAAAAATTTTCTCTTCAATATCAACAATACTTGTGACCCCATACATACTGATCTTTATTACATCTGTATTATCAATCCCATCTGGTAGTTCTTTGATAATATTGTTAATTAAGTATGTTTTTCCGCATCCCCAAGGTCCGTTAATTAATACTCCATACTCTGGATTAGTTTTCATTAACATATATTCATTGCAGATACTTTTTATATGTTCATTCATAAAATCCCCCCTAAAAAACAAGTTCTTTATTACTCAGGCTCAAACGGTAATAAACTACTTCAAAGCAAGTTACATTAATAATTCGCTAAAACTACAGTCACTTGTGATACGGCTAATAGTTATTTAATTAATGCCACAAATCATAATTTAATTCCATTGTGTCTTAGCCAATCTTTTCATTTTCCAAAATATGAATAATTCGTTTTGATAGTTTCCATAACCCTTATAAATAGTAATATGAACCATGTAGCACAAATAACAGTGTACATCTTCATCTTATTAAGAGTACTAAAAATTCATAATTATAAAATACGTCTCAGACCTAATTTGTAATATATTTTTCAATTGCATTTTTGATTATTAAATCATTTATCTCATCAACCTCAACGTCATTTAACTCTTGAGTACGATATTGATTATCTTCTTTATTACCTTTATAGCCTATAACAATTAGGTGCGGTGTTAATGGAAATATTTGACCTTTATATTTGTTGGGTACATCTTCTCCTACATCATCTACAATTGGATTATCAGATGTATAAAATGATTTATTGTAATTATAACAGAACATCATTGAAAGATTTTTAATATACTTACTAACTGCTTCAACAGATTTATTACTATTATTTCCATCTTGAAAATCTCTAATTATCTTCTTAAAC
>Ga0194137_10002720_pt1 | contig 10331 bp, 7 predicted proteins | sample TARM_MetaG_T3_14_FD_134025 | JGI IMG/M metagenome (GOLD analysis project Ga0194137, IMG submission 134025) | Freshwater microbial communities from Pennsylvania, USA, analyzing microbe dynamics in response to fracking - TARM_MetaG_T3_14 (version 2) | ecosystem: Environmental > Aquatic >...
ATTAATTTATTTTTATTTTTTTCACCATGTAGTTTAGGTCCATAAACAATATTCTCATAAATACTTTTTGGAAAAGGATTAGGTCTTTGAAAAACCATTCCTACTTTTTTTCTAAGGTCAACTATATCATATTTTTTATCAAATATATCTATTTCATCTAAGCTAATTGAACCCTCATATTTTACATCTGGTATCAAATCATTCATTCTGTTTATACTTCTAAGAAAAGTTGATTTTCCACATCCACTTGGTCCTATTAAAGCTGTCGTTTTATTTTTTTCTATGTTCATAGTAATATTATCTATCGCCTTAAAATCACCATAATAAAAACTAAAATTCTCTATTTTCAATCTACAATTTGACATTTTTCCTCCTAAATTTTCTTTTTAAATCTATATCTAATATATGCTCCAAATAAATTAAAGCCTACTGTAATAAAAACTAAAACAAATAAAGTCCCATCCATTATATTACTTGGCATATTTGGTACTTGAGTTGAAATTACATAAAGGTGATAAGGTAATGCCATTACTTGATCCCATATACTCTGAGGTAAAAATGGTAAGTAAAAGGCTGCTACGGTAAATATTATAGGAGCTGTTTCTCCTGCTGCCCTACTAATACTTAATATTATTCCTGTTAAAATCCCTGGAAAAGCTGCTGGTAAAACTATTTTCCAAGTTGTTTCCCATTTAGTTGCTCCTAAGGCTAAGCTTGCTTGTCTCAAATCACTAGGAATTGACATAAGTGCTTCTCTGGTAGCAGTTATTATTACAGGTAAGCACATTATTCCCAAAGTAAAAGCACCTGCAACTATACTTGTACCAAAGCCTAAACTCATTACAAATAAAGACATACCAAACAAACCATAAACTACACTAGGTATTCCTGACAAATTAACTATTGTTAAATTTATTATTTTTCTAAATTTATTATCACTAGCATACTCTACTAAATAAACTCCTGTAAATACTCCAAAAGGTACTGCTACCATTATCGTTCCTATGGTTAATAAAATAGTTCCAATTATACTTGGGTATATTCCACCTTCTCTCATTCCATTTTTTGGCATACTTGTTAAAAATTCCCAAGATATAGCTGGTATTCCCTTAAATATTATATACGATAAAATAAATAATACTGGAAAAATAGATAATATCCCTACTGACTTAATAAAAAATTCAATAATTTTTTCCCCTCTACCTTTTAACAAACTTCTAACTTTTATTTTTTCCTGATCTTTTTCATAGTTTTTAGCCATATCCATCTACTTCCCTGCCCTTCTACTTTTCTGAATAAAATAATCTCCCAAGGTATTAGTCATAAAACTAATTATAAATAGTACTAAACCTATGGCAAATAACGCATAATAATGGTCACTCCCTTGTACTACTTCTCCCATTTCTGCTGCAATAGTTGCTGTCATTGTTCTTACAGGTGCAAGAAAGGTAGACCTTAGACCTGGCGAATTTCCTGTAACCATTAGCACTGTCATTGTTTCCCCTACTATTCTTCCAAAACCTAGCATTATCCCAGCAAAGATTCCTGGAAAAGCAGAAGGTAAAAGTACCTTTACAACCGTTTCTAACTTATTAGCACCTAAAGCCAAACTTGCTTGTTTATATGATTTATCCAAGGCTCTCAAAGAATCATCTGCTATACTAATCATTGTTGGCATGGCCATTACTGCCAAAAGTATTCCTCCTGTAAAGGCCGTGAGACCTGTATTTAGTCTAAAAATATTTTTAATAGGACCAGACAAAATATACAGACCTATATATCCCAATACTACTGAAGGCAAGGCTGACATAGTTTCAATAAGTATTTTAAATATTTCTCTAGTTTTGAGACTAGCATATTCAGCTATATATACAGCAGTTAATATGCTTAATGGTACTGATATAAATAGAGCTACAACACTAACCCATAAAGTACCTGATAATAAAGGTAGAAGTCCGAATATATGTGATAAACTTATCCAAACTTTTCCAAAAAAGAAATCACTAGCTGGAACCATATTAAAAAATTTTAAACTATTCCTTAATATAAACATAAATATTAAAAAAACAATTACAATGTTAAAGCTTGCTATCCCAACAATAGTACCTTTCATTATATTGTCTTTTATCTTACGAACATTCATAAACATTCTCCTTTTTACATTTTTTTTACTTTTCATCTTTACTTTATCAATTATATATTACTTTTGTAAACAGAATATTAATCTTATGTAAACTTAGTGTAAAAACAAAAAAAGATAGATAATTTCAAGTGAAATTTCCATCTTTTTTAAAAAATCTTAATTTTTTCCTTCAATAAATCTTTCATGCAAAGCGGTAATAGCTTTTTTTAAATCTTTCTGTGGAATTACACAACTAACTTTTATTTCAGAAGAACTTATAATATCTATATTTATATTTTCTTTTCCAAAGGCATCAAAAATTTTGGCTGCAATTCCTGAATTAGACTTTATTCCTACTCCTACCAGAGAAACCATTGCCACATCCTTTGTACCTTCTACCCCTTTAGCTCCTATTTCTTTTGCAATTTCCTCACTAATTTTCAAAGCTTCCTCATATAAATCCTCTTTTAATATATAAGTAACATCATTATGGTCTCCAATTCCGCCACCTTGCACAATAATATCAATATTAATATTATGCTTTGCAATATGATTAAAAATTCTAGCTGCAATTCCAGGTTCATCTGGAACACCTAAAATGCTTATTCTTGCTTCATGCTCTGAATGAGAAATTCCTCTAATAATTGCCTCTTCCATTTTATCCACCTTCCCCTTTACTAAAGTTCCAAGAGAGTCCACAAAGGATGACCTTAAATGAACTTCAATATTATTTTTATATGCTAACTCCACAGACCTACTATGTAAAACCTTGGCTCCTGTTGCTGCTAACTCAAGCATTTCTTCATAGGAAATTTCATGTATTTTTTTAGCATTGGGAACCATACGAGGGTCAGCTGTGTAAACACCATCAACATCAGTATAAATCTCGACACATTTTGCTCCTAGGGCTACTCCTAGAGCTACTCCTGTTGTATCACTTCCACCTCTACCTAGAGTAGTAAAATCGTTGTTAGCAGTAACTCCTTGAAAACCTGCTACAATAACTATATGTTTTTCTGCTAATTTTTCTTTTATTTTGCATGTATCTATACTAGTTATCTTGGCCGAACTATGTTGTGAAGTTGTCCTTATACCAACTTGACTAGCTGTATAAGACACTGCATCGTGTCCTAATTCATGTATTGCCATCGCTAATAAGGCTATGCTAATTTGCTCCCCTGTTGTGAGTAAAACATCCATTTCTCTCTTACTTGGATTTTTACTAATTGCCTTTGCCCTGTTAATAAGCTCGTCTGTCATTCCAGCAGGGGCAGAAACAACAACTACTACATCATCTCCCTTTAATTTTAAATCTACTAACTTTTTTGCTACAGTCTTTACTCTTTCCGCATTAGCTACAGAAGTCCCACCATATTTATGTATTACTAAGGACATATTGCACCACCTTTTAAAATGTTAATTATAATTCAAATTATGTGCCAACAAAATTTCAGCTTTCTCTATACTTATACCCTTTCTAAGAGCAAAATCCTCTACCTGCTCCTTACTTATTTTCCCCAAATCAAAATATTTTGCATCCTTATTAGCTAGGTACAAACCACAAACACTAGCATTTGGATACATGGCAAAATTTTCTGTAAGCTCGATTCCTGTATTTTCTTCTACCTTTAGTAAATCAAACAAGATTTTCTTATCACTATGCTCAGGTAAACTTGGATAGCCAATAGCTGGTCTTATTCCTTCGTATTTCATATTCAAAAGTTCATCTAAACTTTGCTTTCCTCCTTTTTCATAGGCCCAAAGTTCTCTTCTAACTTCTTCATGTAAAAATTCAGCAAAGGCTTCAGCCAATCTTGTAGCCAAAAGTTTCAGCATAATAGATGAATAATCATCATTGTTTTTCTTATATTTCTCAACAAGTTTATCTAAATCTATTCCAGCACTTACAGCAAATGCTCCTATATAATCTTCTTTCCCAGTTGATGCAGGAGCTATAAAGTCGCTTAGAGCTAAATTGTAGTCATTATGATTTTTTTCTCTTTCTTGACGCAAAGTATGGAAAGTACAAATCAAATCTTTTGTTTTAGGTTCATAAAGTTCAATACTATCCCCTTTTGAATTAGCAGGGAAAATACCCAGAACTCCATTTGCCTTTACTTCTTTATTTTCTATCATTCCCCTTAAATATTCCTTTGCTTCTGCAAATAATTTTTGTGCTTCTACCTTATACTTTTCATCATGCAAAACATTTGGATATTTGCACTTCATTCCCCATCCCATGAAAAAATAAGTCCAATCAATATAGTCTACTAATTTTTCCAAAGGAAATTCTTTATAAACTTTTGTTCCTATAAATTTAGGCTTTCTGATTATATTTCCATCCCATTTTAGATTCAACTTGTTCTCTCTAGCTTCTTTAAGACTTAAATATTTTGTATTTTTCTCACCATATGCCCTTACTATTTCAGCATATTCCTTATTTATCTCCTCTAAATATTCAGATTTTTTATTAGAACATAATTTTTTAGCTACACTTACAGAATTACTAGCATCAGTACTATAAATAACGCCACCCTTATATTTAGGTGCGATTTTTACTGCTGTATGTAATTTACTTGTAGTTGCTCCTCCTATCATTATGGGAATATCAAGATTTTCCTTCTGCATTTCACTGGCTATATAAGACATTTCATCAAGGGAAGGAGTTATTAAACCACTTAGTGCAATGGCATCTACTTCTAATTCCTTCGCCTTTGCAATAATATCCTCACAAGGAACCATTACTCCCAAGTCAATAATTTCAAAATTATTACAAGCCAGAACAACTCCAACAATATTCTTACCTATATCATGAACATCTCCCTTTACTGTTGCCATAAGGATTTTACCAGCCTTAGAAGAACTATTAGCTGATTTTTCAGCTTCAATATAAGGTAGAAGGACACTAACGGCTTTTTTCATAACTCTAGCACTTTTAACAACCTGTGGCAAGAACATTTTTCCTTCACCAAAAAGCACTCCAACTTGATTCATTCCATCCATAAGAGGTCCTTCAATAACTTCTAAAGCTCTTGAAAACAAAGGTCTAGCCTCATTAATATCTATTTCAATATAATCACTCATTCCCTTTACCAAAGAATAAGTAAGTCTTTCTTTTACTTCCTTTTCTCTCCATTCAAGAATATTTTTTTTTGCCCCATCATTAGTTCCTTGATTTTTTATTAATTCAGCATATTCAATTAATTCATCTGTAGCATTTTCATGACTATTAAATATTACTGCTTCTACCTTTTTTAATAGTTCCTTATCAATATCATCATAAAGCTGTATCATGGCTGGGTTAACTATTCCCATATCCATTCCTTCTTTTATAGCATGATATAGAAATACAGAGTGCATAGCTTCTCTAACTGTATTATTCCCTCTAAAAGAAAAAGACAAATTACTTACCCCACCACTTATTTTTGCATAGGGTAGATTCTTTTTAATCCACTTAATAGTTTCAATAAAATCAACAGCATAATTATTGTGTTCACTAATTCCAGTTGCAATAGCAAGTATATTAGGGTCAAAAATAATGTCTTCAGGTGGGAAATTTAGTTCCTTCACTAAAATATCATAAGACCTTTTACAAATTTCTATTCTTCTTTCAAAGGTATCAGCCTGCCCTATTTCATCAAATGCCATTACTACAACAGCAGAACCATATCTTTTAATTAATTTTGCCTTTTTTACAAAGTCTTCTTTCCCTTCCTTCAAACTAATTGAATTTACTATGGATTTTCCTTGTAAGCATTTTAATCCAGCTTCTACCACATGCCATTTACTACTATCAACCATAACAGGTACTCTACTTATATCTGGCTCGCTTACAATAAGATGAAGAAATTTCACCATCTCTTTTTCTGCATCAAGCATGGCATCATCCATATTAACATCTATTATTTGTGCTCCATTTTCCACTTGTTCCCTAGCAATACTAAGAGCTTCGTCATATTTTTCTTCACGTATTAGCCTTGCAAATTTCAACGAACCAGAAACATTTGTTCTTTCTCCTACATTTACAAAATTTATATCCTTTGTTATTTTAAGTGGCTCTAATCCACTTAATACACAAACTCTATCTAAATTTGGAATTTCCCTCGCCTTATATTTACTTGCTAAATCAGAAATAGCTCTTATATGTTCTGGACTTGTCCCACAGCAACCTCCAACAATATTTATATGTCTTTCTTCAAATAGTATTTCCAGCAGTTTAGCAGTTTCATGTGGGAGTTCTGTGTATTCTCCAAGCTCATTAGGTAAACCAGCATTAGGATAAATACTTACATATCTATCTAAGGAAATAGATAAACTTCTAATAAAAGGTAGAAGTTCTTTAGCACCAAAGGCACAATTTAATCCAATACTAATAACTCTTTCATGTTTCATACTTGCCACAAAAGCTTCTAAAGTTTGCCCACTTAAAGTTCTACCACTTTTATCTGTAAGAGTTCCACTTATCATTATAGGAATATCTAAATTTCTTTCTTCCATTACAATATCACAGGCAAATAAACAAGCTTTGGCATTTAAAGTATCAAAAATCGTCTCAATAAGTATAATATCTGCTCCACCATCTATTAAACCTTCTACCTGTTCCTTATAATTTTCCACTAATTCATCAAAGGTAATATTTCTTAAACTAGGGTCTTCTACATCTGGAGAAATACTAGCTGTTTTATTAGTTGGTCCTATTGAACCAGCAACAAATCTAGGCTTATCTGGATTCAAACTAGTAAACTCCACACAAGCTTCCTTTGCTAATTTTGCACTTTCAAAATTAAGTCTATATACATGTTCTTCTAGCCCATAATCACTTTGAGAAATCCTTGTACCATTAAAGGTATTTGTCTCAATAATATCAGCTCCAGCTTCTAAATATGCCCTATGAATTTCCTTTATTACCTGTGGTTTTGTAATTGATAAAATATCATTGTTTCCTTTTTGGTCAAAAGAAAAGTTCTTAAACTCTTCTCCTCTAAAATCACTTTCTTCCAAGTTATAGCCTTGAATACAAGTTCCCATTGCCCCATCAAGTATAACAATTTTTTTCTTTAATTCCTCTATTAAATTCCCCATTTTTTCCCCCTCTTTTTTACCCTTTTTCAATACATAAATAATATTAAAAAGATTGTTAAAATTCGTGTGATTTGCTAGCTACGGCATAAATTCAACTAAAGAGCTAAAGCTCTAAGTTTCATTCAATTCGGTGCAAAGCTTTTTAAAACCTTTTGCAACGAATTACTCGAATTTTGCGAATAAATTCTAAAATTGCTTTTTTATTTATGATTATATACAAATTATAATGTAGTTTTGCAACTAACTAAAGCAAGAATGTACAATTGACTTTGTTTATCTCTGTGCTTATCTTTTGTAATACCATTTTTATTTTTTTATTCGTTCAATTAGAGCTATTCGTTGCTAATTTTTTAATCTTCTAATTGTCTATTTTGCATTATCAGTTGTCAATTAGCCATTATTAATTTAATAAAAAAAACTCTTCCTTTTACAGAAGAGTTGTTATACCAAAATAATCGTGTTCCCTCATCTGCCGATATACGCTGGATTTAGCACCACGCCATATAGACAGGTTGCTGAAGTTTCAAAGGGCCAGTCCCTCCACTTCTCTTTATGAGTCCTATTTAATTAAGTCTATTATACATTTTTTATGTTGTATTGTCAAAGAATTTCTATTTTTTATTTAATTGTCCGGTGTACATTTTGAATTAACAATTCTTTAAATTACTTTTATTAAATTTGTTTTTTCTTTCCTAATAAAGAAAAAAGCTATAATAGCAAGACTTACATCTGCTATTGGCTGTGCCATCCAAGCACCATTTATACCAAAATAATTTGGTAAAATAAGTAAAAGCGGAATTATTAAAAATACTTGCTGACCCAAATTTAACATAGTTGTTATATGTGCCTTTTGTATAGATTGAAAATAGGTAGTAGCAATTGTATTATAAGCTAAACCAATTACCGCTACAAATATAATTCTAACACCATTTACAGTAAGATGATATAGTTCTGGGTCATTTTTAATAAAGGGCTTTACTAATATACTAGGAGCAAAGAAAGATACTAAAAATCCAACTGTTCCCATTGTTAACGCTATTTTCAATGTTAAATTAAGAGTTTCTGCTACCCTATCATTTCTTTTAGCACCAAAATTATAACTAATTATAGGCTGTGCACCTTGATAAAGACCTACAACAGGCAATCTCATTAATAATATTAAGCTATTTATGATTCCATAAGATGCAACCGCTATATCTCCACCATTAATTTTTAATACTTTATTCATAACTACCATAATTGCACTAGCTGAAATTTGCATAATAAATGGAGCAATTCCAATAGATAGAATTTCCTTTACAACTGAAAATTCTAATTTCAAATTTTCCTTTTTCCACTTTATATTAGATACAGGTAAGCTAAAATGTCTAAGGTAGAACATTACAGATATAGCACTAGATATAACAGTAGCCCAAGCTGCACCTTTTATACCCCAATCAAAAACAAAAATAAATAAAGCATCTAGAACTATATTAAGCCCCATTCCTATCATTCCATAGGTCATCGAACGTTTTGGCGACCCTTCTCCTCTAACTATATTGTTAAGTCCTGAAAACAATAATAGAAATGGAGCACCCCATAATATTGCCTCAAGATAATCTAAGGCATAACCAAAAGTAGCCTCACTAGCACCAAATGCTAATAAAATTCTTTCTACAAATATTTTTCCTATAATAAAGTAAGAAATCCCTAATCCAACTAATAAAACAAGGGCGTTTCCCAAGAATTTATCTGCTCTATCTTGTTTTTTTGCACCAAGATTAATAGAAACCATTGCTCCAGCTCCTACCCCAATAAATAAAGCTGTCGCTAAAAATAAGTTGAATATAGGCAAGCTAAGGCTAACTCCTGCTATTCCATCTCTACCAATACCTATACTTATAAACATTCTATCTACTACATTATACATAATCCCCATTAGCATAGACGCTATTGCAGGTATTGAGAATTTTTTTAACAATTTCCCTATATTTTCTGTTTCTAACATTCTTTTATCCATTTTTATCACCTTTACTTAAATTTAATTTTTCTGATGTATAATAGGTAGCTTCTACCTTTTTTACATAGTCTTTTTTTTCTTCTTCCTTATAATTCTTTAACACTTCATTCTCCCAACCTTCTACCTTTTTCAAAAGTAACTCCCTAAGAATTTTACCTTCTTTAGTAAGGGAAAGTTGAAATTCTCTCTTATCATTAGAGCTTTTTTCTCTAGTAATAAGATTTAATTCAATAAGTTTTTTTACAATTTTTGAGGTAGCAGTTTTGCTAATAGATAGATGCTGTGTTATTTTTTCTTGGTTAATGCCACTATCCTCATAAATATTTACTAAAAAAACATAATCAGTTACATTAATTCCATATTCTTTAAATTCATTATTGAGATATACGACAGTTTCTCTATATGATTTGCTAATCCATTTTAATAAGCCAAGCATAATTCCTCCTAAAAATAAAATAGTAAACAAGTTTACTAAGTATAATAACAAATATTAGTAAACTTGTCAACTATATCTTTACTTTGTAAAATGAAAAACAGAGCTTTAAATTTAGCTCTATATCTATACAAATCAATATTAGCATGCTATACTTATAGTAAATAATATTATTAAAAACAAAAAGAGGTGATATTATGAATTGTGATGAAGTACTAAAAATATTGCAAGAACACAAAGAAGAAATACAAAACTTTGGTGTAGAAAAAATAGGCATATTTGGTTCTTATTCAAAAAATTGCAATTTAGATAACAGCGATATTGATATTTTAGTTAGTTTTGCCAATGTTCCTAAAATTTCTAAGGCATATTTTGGGCTAAAATTTTATTTGGAAGATTTATTGAAGGTAGAAGTAGATTTATGTAGAGATAAGGATATTCGTATTGAGTTAAAAGACGAAATATTAAGGAGTGTAAAATATGTCTCGTAAATGGAAATTGCGATTAAATGATGCTTTACAATCTATTGAGTACATTAAAGAAGATACCAGAGGTATGACTTATGAAGAATTTGAAGAAAATAGAATTGTTCGGCAAGCTGTTGAAAGAAATTTAGAAATAATAGGAGAAGCTCTAAATAAGATTCCAGATGAAATAAAACAAAAATACTCTGAAATTCCTTGGAGAGAAATAAT
>Ga0194137_10002723_pt1 | contig 10321 bp, 6 predicted proteins | sample TARM_MetaG_T3_14_FD_134025 | JGI IMG/M metagenome (GOLD analysis project Ga0194137, IMG submission 134025) | Freshwater microbial communities from Pennsylvania, USA, analyzing microbe dynamics in response to fracking - TARM_MetaG_T3_14 (version 2) | ecosystem: Environmental > Aquatic >...
CATCCGGCCAACTTCGGCCGCCTGTGCACCAAGGGCAGCACCCTGCACCTGACCGCCAATCCGGTGCTGCAGCAGCAGGTACGCGTGCTGCATCCGGAGATGCGATTCAAGCGCGAAGCGCCGCGCGAGCGCGCATCCTGGGATGCGACCCTGGATTATCTGGCAACGCATGTGCATGACACCGTGCAGCGCCACGGTCCGGACAGCGTCGGCTTCTATATCTCGGGGCAATTGCTGACCGAAGACTATTACGTCTTCAACAAGCTGGCCAAGGGCCTGATCGGCACCAATAACATCGATACCAATTCCCGGCTGTGCATGTCGAGCGCGGTGGCCGGATACAAGCAGACGCTGGGCGCCGACGCGCCGCCGGCCTGCTACGAGGATCTCGAGCAGGCGCAGCTGCTGTTCATCGTCGGCTCCAACACCGCGTACGCGCATCCCATTCTCTACCGCCGCATCGAGGAGGCGCGCAGGAAGAACCCGGCGCTCAAGATGATCGTCGCCGATCCGCGCCGCACCGATACCGCGCGCGACGCCGATCTCTTTCTGCCCATCCTGCCCGGCACCGATGTCGCCCTGTTCAACGGCATGCTGCACATCTGCCTCTGGGAAGACTTGATCGATGCCGAGTACATCGATGCCCATACCGAAGGCTTCGCGGCGCTCAAGAACATCGTCCGCGACTACACGCCCAAGTATGTGGCTGAAACTTGCGGCATCAGCGAAGACGATCTGCTCACGGCCGCACGGTGGTTCGGCCGGTCGAAGGCGGCGCTGTCGCTGTATTGCCAGGGCTTGAACCAGTCGGCTTCCGGCACCGCCAAGAATGCGGCGCTGATCAACCTGCATCTGGCTACCCATCAGATCGGCAAGCTGGGAGCGGGACCGTTCTCGCTGACCGGGCAGCCCAATGCCATGGGCGGACGCGAAGTGGGCGGCATGGCCAACCTGCTGTCCGCGCACCGCGACCTGTCCAATCCCGAGCACCGCGCCGAGGTGGCGCGTCTCTGGGGCATCGACGATGTTCCCGCCAAGCCCGGCAAGACTGCGGTGGAAATGTTCGAAGCGGTACGCAAGGGCGAGATCAAGATACTCTGGATCGCCTGCACCAATCCCGCCCAGTCCATGCCCGAGCAGGCGCTGATCCGCGAAGCGCTGCGGCATGCGGAACTCGTCGTCGTGCAGGAAGCTTACAAGACCACGGCCACCGCCGAGTATGCGGACGTGCTGCTGCCGGCCACCACATGGAGCGAGAAGGAGGGCACGGTCACCAATTCCGAGCGGCGCATCACCCGTTTCAAGCCGGTGCTGCCCAAGCCGGGCGAAGCCAGGCATGACTGGGAAATGGTGGTCGACTTCGCCCGCAGGCTGGAAGCGCGCATGGGCAGCACGCGCAGCCTGTTTCCCTATGCGGGCGTCGAAGAGATATGGAATGAACACCGCGAATCCACGCGCGGACGCGATCTCGACATCACCGGCCTGTCCTATCGCATTCTCGAAGAGCAGGGGCCGCAGCAATGGCCGTTCCCGGAAGGCGCGTCGCAGGGCAGGAAGCGCCTGTACGAAGACGGCATTTTCCCGACCGCGAACGGCAGGGCGCGCTTCGTGCCGACGGTCTATCGGCCGGTGGCGGAAAAAGTCGATGCCCGCTATCCGTTTGGCCTTACCACCGGCCGCCTGCGCGACCAGTGGCACGGCATGAGCCGCACCGGCACCGTGGCGCAGTTGTTTTCCCATGCGTCCGAACCCGCGGTGCTGATGTCGCGGCATGACATGGACCGGCGCATGATCTCCACTGGCGACCTGGTCCACGTGACCAGCCGGCGCGGCTCGCAGATCCTGCCGGCGCTGGCGAGCGAAGACATCCGCGGCGGCCAGGCTTTCATCGGCATGCACTGGGGTGAGGAATACGTATCGGGACGCGGCAACGACGGGGGCGGCACCTACGGCGTCAATGCTCTCACCGTGCCTGCCTACTGCCCGAGCTCGAAGCAGCCTGAACTCAAGCATGCGGCGGTCAAGATTCTGAAGGCCGAACTGCCGTGGCGCTTTCTGGTGTTCGGCTGGATCGATGCGTCGCAGGCGCTGGCCTTGCAAGCCAGCCTGCGGCCGCTGATGCGCAGCTTCGCCTATGCAGCCTGCACGCTGTTCGGCCGCGACAAGGTCGGCGTGCTGTTTCGCGCCGCGGATGATTATCCGGCGGCAGCCGAGCTGATCAGGGACGTCGAGACCCGCTTCGGCATCGCCGGCGCCGAGGTGCTGCGCTACGACGATGCCAAGCGCGGCACCTCCCGGCGCATCCGCTTGCAGGACGGCAAGCTGGCGGCGGTGTCGCTTGCCGGCGATACCTCGGCCGAGCACTGGTTGAAGGAATATCTGGAGGGCGAGCAGCCGGTGGCCACGCTGGGCCGCCTGCTGCTGATGCCGTCGGCGAAGGCGCCGCAGGGTTTCAAGGCGCGCGGGCGCATTGTCTGCAACTGCTTCAATGTTGCGGAAAGCGAAATCGATGAAGCGCTGGCGGGGCAGGATTGGGTGAATGAGGGTACGCCGGAGGCGGTGCTTGCTTCATTGCAGGGCAGGCTCAAGTGCGGAACGAATTGCGGGTCTTGTGTGCCGGAGTTGAAGAAGATTATTCTGGTGAAGAGTTCAGCGGGGAAGGTTGCGGCGTAGGGTGGCAGTTTGTCGTCTCCCCCTCATGGCGGCCGACGACATCGATGTTGCTTGAAAATTAAAGAAGACTCCTTCCCCTTCAAGGGGAGGGAGGTGCCGAGGATATTCCTTCTAAGGAAAGCGTCGTGAAGCTGCAGCGCTTCGCACCCGCCCGCACTTCGTAGTACCCTTCCGCCATGAACCAGACACCCGACTCATTCCCCGCTGCCCGTTTCATCAAGGAAATCGGCCGCGGCAAGAAAGGCGCGCGCAGCATGTCGCGCGAGGATGCCCGCGACCTGTACGCCGCCATGCTGGAACGCCGCGTCTCCGATCTCGAACTCGGCGGCATCGTCCTCGCGATGCGCATCAAGGGCGAATCGGTCGACGAAATCGCCGGCTTTCTCGACGCGGCCGAAGCTTCCTTCGATCCGCTCGCTCCACCCGCATCGGAATACGCGCCCATCGTCATCCCCAGCTATAACGGATCGCGCAATCTTCCCAACCTCACGCCGCTGCTTGCACTGCTGCTTGCGCGGCGCGGCGCGCCCGTGCTGATCCACGGCGTGTCCCAAGACCCGGGCCGCGTCACGACTGCGGAAATCCTTGCCGAACTCGGCCTGCGCCCCGCGCAGTCGCATGAAGAAGTGCGGGCCGGTTTTGCCCGCCATGAACCCGTCTTCATGCCGGTGGAGGCGCTGGCGCCGCGCATGGCCGGCCTGCTGGCATTGCGCGGCATCCTCGGCGTGCGCAACTCCACCCATACGCTGGTCAAGATCATGCAGCCGTTCGCGGGACCGGCGCTGCGGCTCACCTCCTACACCCATCCCGAATATCTCGAGATGCTGTCCGCCTACTTCGAGACCGCCGCGCCGGTGGAGCGCGGCGACGCCTTCCTGATGCGCGGCACCGAAGGCGAGACCGTGGCCAACCCCAAGCGGGCGCAGCAGATCGAGTGGTTCCACGGGCATCAGCGCACGGTGCTGGTGCAAAAGCAGGAGCCGGTGGACGAGATGCCGCCGCTGCCGCACTCAAGTGATGCGGCGACGACCGCAAGATGGATAGCACAGGCGCTCAAGGGCGAGCAGCCGGTGCCGGCGCCCATCCTCGAGCAGGTGGAACACTGTTTGCATGTAGCGAAGCATCTACATGCAACAAAGGTGTTCCATGAACAGGCAGGGTAAAGTCGCTCTGGTAGGCGCAGGTCCGGGAGATCCCGAGCTGCTCACGCTCAAGGCCGTCAAGGCCATTTCACAGGCCGATGTGCTGCTGGTCGACGATCTCGTCAATCCCGACATCCTCGAACACGCCCGCTTCGGCGCGCGCATCGTCCATGTCGGCAAGCGCGGCGGCTGCCAGTCGACGCCGCAGGAATTCATCGAGCGCCTGATGATCGCAGAGGCGCGCGCAGGCCATTTCGTGGTCCGCCTCAAGGGCGGCGATCCCTTCATCTTCGGCCGCGGCGGGGAAGAGCGGGCGCATCTGCTCGCCGCCGGCATTGAGGTCGATGTCGTCAATGGCATCAGCAGTGGCCTGGCCGCGCCGTCATCCATCGGCATACCGCTGACGCATCGCGACTGGAGCCAGGGCGCAGTCTTCGTCACCGGGCACGGCAAGACGGCCGATGCCAATCCGGATTGGGCCGCACTCGCCAGACTCGGCATGACGCTCGTCATCTACATGGGAGTCGGGCGCTGCGGCGAAATTCAGCAGGCTCTGCTGGCCGGCGGCAAGCCTGCGTCCACACCGGTCGCCGTCATTCACGCGGCCACCTCGTCATCCCAGGCGCAATTGATCACCACGCTGGGCGAGCTGGCTGTGGCAATCGCAAACTCCCGGCTGGCCAGCCCAAGCATCATTGTGATCGGCGATGTGGTGCGCTGCGCTTCGCAGGATGCATTTCATCACCTGACTACAGAGCCGGAGCGCGTCGCCGGCTGAATCATTTTCCTCCATCCTCAAGAGATGTCATTTCGGCCACGGTACCATCGTGGCCTTTTTTTCGGCTGCATCGCCGGAGCGCGTTCCCGGGAAGAAGGCAGGCTGCGCGTACAATCACGGCTTCGCCTAACTTCTACCAGCCATGCAAAACCAGTTTGACCTTGCCGTGATCGGCGCCGGCGCCGCCGGAATGATGTGTGCCGCCGTCGCAGGCCAGCGGGGCAGGAGGGTGGTCCTGATCGATCATGCAAGCAAGCTTGCGGAAAAGATCCGCATCTCCGGCGGCGGACGATGCAATTTCACCAACCTGCATGCCGGACCGCAGAATTACCTGTCCGCCAATCCGCATTTCTGCCGCAGTGCCCTGTCGCGCTACACCTCGCAGGATTTCCTGGCCCTGGTGAAGCGCTATCGCATCGCCTATCACGAGAAGCACAAGGGCCAGCTCTTCTGCGACCATTCCGCCGAACAGATCATCGACATGCTCAAGGCCGAGTGCGAGGCGGGCAAGGTGGCCTGGCGCATGCCTTGCACCATTGAAGCGGTCGGCAAGGACGGCGAAATGTTCAGGCTGGACACCAGCGCAGGGCAGATCCACGCCGCGCATGTCGTCATTGCGACAGGCGGCCTGTCGATACCGAAGATCGGCGCCACCGATTTCGCCTTCCGCATCGCCAAGCAGTTCGGCCTCAAGCTGATCGACCCGCGGCCGGGCCTGGTGCCCCTGACCTTCGATGCCAATGCCTGGGAACCGTTTGTTCCCTTATCCGGCATGGCGCTCGAGGTCGATATCGAGACCGGGCAAAAGAAATCCCGCATGCAGTTTCGCGAAGACCTGCTGTTTACGCATCGCGGCCTGTCCGGGCCTGCCGTGCTGCAGATCTCCAGCTATTGGGACTCGGGCACGCCGATCGCCGTCAACCTCGTGCCGGAAACCGATATTGCCGAAACACTCATCCAGGGCAAGGGCACGCTGAAAAAGACCATCGGCAACCTGCTGCCGCAATGGCTCCCGGGCCGGCTGGCCGAAGGCATGCTTGCGCTGAACGGAATCCGGCCCGATGCCCGACCTGCGGACATGCCCGACAAGCAGTTGCGCAAGCTGGGCGAATCGATCAATCGCTGGGTGCTGGCGCCCAACGGCTCGGAAGGCTACCGCAAGGCGGAAGTCACGCGCGGCGGCGTGGATACCCGCGAACTGTCTCAACAGAGCATGATGGCCAACAAGGTGCCGGGGCTGCATTTCATCGGCGAGGCGGTGGATGTGACCGGCTGGCTCGGCGGCTACAATTTCCAATGGGCGTGGGCCTCCGGCGTTGCTGCCGGCCTGTCGGTATAGCAATAAAATTGTTCCGTGTGCGACAAGTGAACGAAAATCTTTGCTTCGGCGAGTGAAGCTGATATACTCGCCGTCTTTCCTATAAAACCCACGGTTAGACTTACATGACCACAATTCGCCTTAAAGAAAACGAGCCGTTCGAAGTCGCCATGCGCCGCTTCAAGCGGACCATTGAGAAAACCGGTTTGCTGACAGAATTGCGTGCGCGTGAGTTCTATGAAAAGCCGACCGCTGAGCGCAAGCGCAAGCTCGCCGCTGCCGTAAAGCGTCACTACAAGCGTATCCGCAGCCAGCAGCTGCCGAAGAAGCTTTACTGATTTCCGTTGCCGCACCCAGCGTGCGGTAATGTATCGACCCGCTCCGGAATGATGCCGCAGCGGGTTTTGTTGCTTACATGAATTGTCATTTGCATATCGGATTGGCCGCGCATGATCTGATGTTCCAAGCCTAAGTTTGCCGGAAGTCGCACCACGCAATGTGGCGCTGATTGCAATGACTTGTCGAATTGGAGAAAAAATGGGCCTGAAAGAGCAGATCACCGAAGACATGAAAGCGGCAATGCGTGCCAAGGATACCGGCAGACTGGGTACGATCCGCCTGCTGACCGCTGCCATGAAGCAGAAGGAAGTCGACGAGCGCATCGAGCTGACGGATACCCACATCCTTGCCATCATCGAAAAGATGATCAAGCAGCGCAAGGATTCCATTTCCCAGTTCGAGGCGGGCGGGCGCCAGGATCTGGCCGATATCGAGAAAGCGGAACTGACGGTGCTGTCCGCCTACATGCCTCCCGAGCTGTCGGAAGCCGAAATCTCCGGCGAAGTCGCTGCCGCCATCGCCCAGACCGGTGCGGCGGGTCCCCAGGACATGGGCAAGGTCATGGGCGTGCTCAAGCCCAAGCTTGCAGGACGCGCCGACATGACGGCGGTTTCCGCGCTGGTGAAAAAAGGCCCTGTCCACGGCCTGAGGATGTCAAGGGAGAGGCGGCAAGGCTTTTGAATTGCCGCTTTGTCTCCATCTGAATCGCACGGCCCAGGCAGCGTCAGCCGGCCTGGACATTCCTTAATGACATCTTGCTTCCCGCACCGCCGTGATTCCACAATCTTTCATTCAGGATTTGCTTAACCGGGTCGACATCGTCGATGTCGTCGGCCGTTATGTGCAATTGAAGAAGGGCGGCGCGAATTACATGGGCTTGTGCCCGTTCCATAACGAAAAATCCCCCAGCTTTACCGTCAGCCCGACCAAGCAGTTCTACCACTGCTTCGGCTGCGGCGCCCATGGCACGGCCATCGGTTTTCTCATTGAATATTCCGGTCTCGGCTTCGTTGAAGCCGTCAAGGACCTCGCCCAGGGCGTGGGAATGATCGTCCCCGAGCAGGACAGATTGCCGCCGGCGCAGCGGGCCGAAGTGCAGGCAAAAAGCATCGCCCTGACCGAGGCGATGACCAAGGCATCCGACTTCTACCGCCAGGAACTCCGCAGCGCGCAGAACGCGATCAGCTATCTGAAGAACCGCGGACTGACGGGTGAAATCGCCGCCCGCTTCGGCCTCGGCTATGCGCCCGGCGGCTGGGACAACTTGCGCTCGGTATTCCCCGACTACGATGCCGCTGCCCTTGTCGAGTCCGGCCTGGTAATCGACCGCAGCGAGGAAGAGGGGGGCGGACGCAAGCGTTACGACCGCTTCCGCGACCGGGTCATGTTCCCGATCCGGAATACCAAAGGTCAAGTCATTGGTTTCGGCGGCCGCGTGCTGGATGGCGGCGAGCCCAAATACTTGAATTCGCCGGAAACACCCTTATTTCAGAAGGGTCTTGAGTTGTACGGCCTGTTCGAAGCACGCCAGGCTATCCGCGAAGCCGGGTACGTGCTTGTGACGGAAGGTTACATGGATGTTGTTGCACTGGCACAACTGGGCTTCCCGCAGGCAGTGGCCACGCTCGGCACGGCTTGCACGACCACCCATGTGCAAAAACTGCTGCGGCAGACGGACCATGTCATCTTCAGTTTCGACGGCGACGCGGCGGGACGCCGCGCGGCCCGCAGGGCACTGGAAGCCTGCCTTCCGTATGCCGGCGACAACAAGACTTTGAAATACCTTTTCCTGCCTCCCGAGCATGATCCCGACAGCTATGTGCGCGAGTTCGGCTCGCAGGCCTTCGAGCAGCAGGTGCGCGACGCGATGCCTCTGTCGCAGTTCCTGCTCAAGGAAGTAAGCCAGGATAACGACTTGAGCACCCTGGAAGGAAGGGCGCGGACGCAGTTCGAAGCCAAGCCGCTGCTGCAGGCGATGCCGCCGTCAGGCCTGCGCCTGCAGATCGTGCGAGGACTGGCGCAGATGACACAGACGACGCCGGCCGAAATCGAGGCCTTGTTCGAGCTTGTCCAGCCTGTTGCCCGTACCAAGGTGGCACCGCCGCGTACCAAGCGCACGCCGCCGATGGGGCTGGAAAGACAGATGATCCGCCTGCTCGTGGCGCATCCGTCGCTGGCTGCCGGGGTGGATCAGGCGGCGGTCGATGCGGTGGCGCAGCTGGCGCCGGACAATGCGGCGATGCTGAGCCAGCTGCTCGAAGCCTGCTGGGCATTGGGCGATAACGCTCACTTCGCAGCGCTCGCGGAGCAGCTCAAGTCGGCCGGTTCCGACTTCGATCCCCTGATCGCGGAAATCGCGGCGGAGGCCGAGTCCGAGCCGGAAGCCGCCCGGCTTGAACTTGCCGGAGCAATACGGCAGACTAAAATGCAAGTATTGAAAGCGGAGATGGAAAGGCTGGCAAGCACCGGCCTGTCAACAGAAGAGGCGCGAAACCGTTATCGGGAATTGATGCAGCAGCAGGAGCAACTCCGACGTCAGGCAGAGGTCGAAGCAACATCGCGGTAGTTGACAACATGGCTTTGAATTGGAGAAATATTGCGCCGTATGGTATCATTAAAAGCTTTTGATTCAAGGTCTTAGAGAGTTTTCCGGCCTTTGGCCGGCAAAATGATCAAGAACATGCAGCGCGGGCGAATGCCGAGCCAGGATTGCAGATCGGCTCCACCAAGCGTAATTCACTCGGCGCACGAGGGTAGTTCAGTTGGTACTGATTCCATGGCAAACGCAATGAAAAAAACCGCGAATTCGAGTGTGACGGCAAAAAATGCCGCTTCAGCTGCAACTAAATCTGCCTCGGGCAAGTCGATGGCAAAGCCCGCCGAAAAGCAGACCGCTTCCGCCTCACCCGCAAGCAAGGCAAAGACGCCGAGCAAAGCCGCGACGAAAGACGTCGCCAAAGTAGCGCCGACGACCGCAACTGCCAGTATGTCAAAGGCGAAACCTTCATCCAGAGCTGCCGACGAGACGGCTCCCGAGAAATTGAAAGAACCCGTGACAAACAAGAAAACCGAATCCAAGACTGCCAGCAAGTCTGCCAAGGTCGCGCCTACGGCGGAAGCCAAGTCGGACAGCAAAGTAATGGCGGTCAGCCAGACCACCGATGCCGCGGCATTGGCTGCCATCGACACGTCCGGATACGTCTTGCCGACAGTCAAGGTTCCGGGCCGTCGCGGGCGCAAGCCGAAGGATTTCCAGCCCGAGAACGACGAAGTCGCGGCGCTCAATGCCGTCGAGCGCGCCGAGCTCAAGGCCGCCGACAAGGCAAAGGCGAAGGACCGCAAGGCAAAGGAAAATGCCCTGCTCAAGGACGCCTTTTCCGACAGCGAAGCTGCGGAAGAAGAACTCGAGCAGCGCCGCCAGAAGCTCAAGTCGCTCATCAAGCTGGGCAAGGACAGGGGCTTCCTGACCTACTCCGAAATCAATGACCACCTGCCCGAAAACATCGTTGACCCCGAAGCCATCGACGGCATTATCGGCACGTTCAACGACATGGGCATCGCCGTCTACGAACAGGCGCCGGATGCGGAAACCCTGCTGCTGTCGGACAGCGTGGCGTCGGTCGCAACCGATGACGACGCCGAGGCAGCGGCGGAAGCCGCGCTGTCGACGGTGGATTCCGACTTCGGCCGCACGACCGATCCGGTCCGCATGTACATGCGCGAAATGGGTTCGGTCGAACTGCTCACGCGCGAAGGTGAAATCGAAATCGCCAAGCGTATCGAAGACGGCCTCAAGGACATGATCCAGGCGATTTCCGCCTGCCCGACCACGATCGCCGAAATTCTGGCGGCCGCTGCCCGCATCGAAAAGGAAGAAATCAAGGTCGACGAGATCGTGGACGGTCTCGTCGATCCGAACGCCGTTGAAGACGTGGCCCCGCCGCCTGTCGCCGCCGCTTCCGATGAAGACGAGGATGAAGAGGACGAGGACGAAGAGGGCGAAGAGGAAGAGGAAAACAGCGGCGGCGGCGCAGCCGGTTTCTCCGCAGAACAGCTTGAGCAGCTCAAGCG
>Ga0194137_10002725_pt1 | contig 10320 bp, 13 predicted proteins | sample TARM_MetaG_T3_14_FD_134025 | JGI IMG/M metagenome (GOLD analysis project Ga0194137, IMG submission 134025) | Freshwater microbial communities from Pennsylvania, USA, analyzing microbe dynamics in response to fracking - TARM_MetaG_T3_14 (version 2) | ecosystem: Environmental > Aquatic >...
CAACAGATAACTTTGCACCGGTGATCGTTCTGGTTGCCTGGCATTGGGTGATAGAAAAGTCCAGCAAACCATTGTTGGGGTCTTCAACACCTTCAATAGCGCGGGCTTGAATTTGCACCAGAACACTATCACTCATGTTGTTGTCCATATTTTTACGACAATTACTGCCGAATGAACGGTTACGCTCTCGAGAGGATTTATACGTTGTAACCATGTTCAGAAATCGGCTACGAAGTTGAGCGATACCAGTAATGGTCTCACCTGTATTGGGGTCGATTCCGATCATAAATCACCTAGAGAATTGGATACTTCCCTGCAGATGAACCTGCAGTGATATTTGCTTGAGCGTTAGCCCGAATTTCTTCAACAATGGCTTCACAGCCACATTTTAGGAATACGTCCATAAAGGAATGAATCGTATCCAAATCCCAACCTTTAGCTATTAGCTTGTTCGACCAGCGAGTTTTCAATGATTCAGAATCCAAAGCCATAAAAATTCCTATTGACCTGACAATACGGTTTTAGAGCAATCAGGATGTTTTAATCCAGTAAAGGCACACTTATTAAACCCAGTGACCACACCTGCTAAATTTTGCTCGTTAAATTTTATAAGTTTCGACTTTAGGGTCATGGTTTCACTATCCATGTCCCACTCAAGAGTCATGCCGCCAGCCTTAGTGATGATTTTTTTAGGTATAGCTTCTGAGAAAGAAAACTTGTCGCTCTCAAATCCACACAGCGCAACATAACCGTCAGCACCCATTCCACAACTGGTATCAAGCAATAAAACGCTCTCTCCTACTGAAGGGCAACGGTAATGCATCATTTCACCACCACTACAAGTAAACCAACGAATAAAAGGTGTAGTTCGTTTTCCATGCTTCACTTTTATTTGCTTTGAATCATCACTAATTGAACTGACCACACCAAAGCGGATTGAGTTATCTAAGCGGCGTTTTAGCTCGGCATTTTCTTCAATCAGTTCGGTTATCTTTTCATCATACTCAGCCAAGGCTAATTTAATTCTCCGAGAGATAAGTACGTCAATTTCTTGCTGTGTCATCATTCAACGCCTTGTAACTGTCTGGATTATCAACATCATCATTAACTGAGAAAGAGATCCCTTCTCGTGCTTCTTGCTCATCATTAGCTGAGCCATAAATAACTCTTTGAATAAACGTCACAGCCCACGCTTCATAACCTTTATCGCCATCTTTAAAAAGTGATGGTTGGCGGTCGATATTGCTTGGTCTGTTTACCGTCTCTGGTGCAAGTCCCCAGTTCCATCTCGGGTAGCGTATTTTTTCAGGGTCATTGGTCGATGGAACGTCACAGATAACCTTGCTTCGCATTTCAAACGATAAGTCTGCTGCTTGACGTTCTGCTTGTTTTACTGATGCTGGGAATACACAGTGAACCCACACTTCTAAATCTTCGTACAACCTTCCATCGGGCATCCGGTTATCACCTGGAGCCTTGTAATACTCCAATAAGATGGTAGGTCTGTTGATGTCTATTCTTCCAAAATCGCCATAGTCATAAACGTCAAACTTATCGTTTTCAGCATTAAGCAAACTGTCAAAAGTTGCTGCCATGGCATCAAGGTAATCACTTGGTTTATGTACCAAGTTTGCTGAGCTCATAATTCAACTCCTGATCAAAAATAACCAAAAATCGTTCATTGGTTCGTGCTTCCAACTGTTCAATAACACTGATTGCTGGCTCTTCAATTTCAATACCTATTCTTTGAACAGGGAAACGGCCTGCAAGGTTTGAACTTCTGATGCTGTTAGGATTAGTGTGCTGCTTTGACGAACGATAAATCGTGTGATTTTCGCGGCGGTTTCTTCGCTCTCGTATCCAAACATAAGGTTTTGAACCATAGACAACGCGATAAAACGCGCCATCATATTGCCTACCACCAACACGAACACCTCGTTTGTTATTCCGAGGAACACCTGTAGCTTCAACTTCAATCGGTGCCAAACCAAAAAAAACCGTGGTTGATGAACCGTTCTGGTTTACAAATATTTTTATACGGTCTTTTAAGCGTTTGGTGTTCTTCACTCCAAGCGCAACCTTAAGCTCTCTAGCAGAATGCACCGACAGCCAACGAGCCGTTTTTCTTATCGCTCTGACCAATGCTTTATCGACAGAAACTTCTAAACCGGCTAAATCTTTTTTAGCTTGAAAAGCCGCGTCTGAAAGGTGAATTTTAAAAGGCCTAGAAGCTGGTCCTTGACGGTAATCGACAGAATGAAGCTGCCCATTATTAAGCAGAGATAAACTGGCCATCGTATGCCCCACGCTGATCCGAGCTTGAAACTGACAACTGAAGAATTGAAGTACTATGGTCTGGATAAAACACATCGTAGACAACACGCTCACCTACTGGTGTGGCTACCCTTGCACCTTTGATTTTTTTATCTACTCGTTTGTTAAGAACAGTCAAAGCGCCCTCTTCAAAAATCATAGGTACACGCTGCTTATCGTTACTTTTTACTTTCAATTCAGTATCAAAAATCGCCATGAGTTCTAAACTTTCACTAGTGACCAATTCAAAAGTAAATTTAGATGCCATGGCACTCTCAATATGGCTATCTGCTTTTTCCATTGCGCGATCAAATATCGAATCAAGATTCATAAATCACCTATAAAAAAAGGCACATTAAAGTGCCTTTTTATTGTTTGTGACCGCTTATTTCGACAATAAAGCGGCAACACCTTCATCAACTGCCGATAATGCTGCAGCTTCTTCAACAAAAGCTTTTTCACCTTTGATGATTTTTAATGGCTTACCATGAGATTTGACGATGATCGTGTACTTGGCTTTGATTTCAAGATCACCATTTTCATCAGAATTCACTTCGACACCTTTATCTTCAATGGTGGCATTCTCAGGAATATCTTTGATATCCACTGACGTTATTTCGGAACCTGATGGTGTAGCTTCGCTTTGATTAGATGTTGGTCCTGATTCATCCAGAGAAGAATTATCTTTATCTGTAGAACCTAAATCCGGCTCATCATCTTCATCAAATGAATCTTGAGGATCAGACTGGTCAGTTTCAATGTCTAAATCATCGGAAGCATCATTGTCTTCTTCTGGAAGTTTTGCTTCGAGTTCATCAATGATTTTTTGAAGCTCAGCGATGGTCGTGTTGCTATTGTATGGCTTCTCTGTAATACCTAACTCTTCACAGAGACCGTCAATGTGTTTTTGTAACGGCGTTTTCTGAGACATAACGTGTCCTTCAGTTTGTATAATTAAATGGGGCCGTGGCCCCATTTAATTAGTTAGACTTCTTGATCGACTTGAATAACAACAAAGCGATTGGTATCAACCATGTACATGGCTGGAGCAGATTCAGCTTTTGTATAGCGAACGGCTGGATCATTACCTTCAATCCAATCTCGAACAAAGAGTTCAGCTTCATCAATGCCTTCATTCTGCGCATTCAAGTCTTGAATTGCACCGTAAAGAGCAACACCACGAGCTTGCGTATGACCAAGAATAACCGTGTTATCTGGCATCACTTTCTTCACAACACCATCACGGTCTGTGTACTCTTCAGAGACAACCACCACGTAGACATCACCAATCACACCTTTGTAACTCACGGCTGCGCCAAGGTCTTTACACATGGTTTCTAATTCTGAGTTAGAGCCACGGCGAGAATCTAAAGCATCTTTCACCGCTTTGAATGATTTGAATAAAGCCCAAGCCTTTGTATCCATTACAGCAATGTCAATAATGCCATCTGAAGCTTTAGCCCATTCTTCAAAATCATCAGTAGGATCATGAATTGCTTGATCTAAATTACCCCAACGAGCTGCGCCAGAGAGAACAATCGTGTTTTCGGCATCACGAAGTGAGTCAATTTCGTATGGTTTTTCAATGTTTTCACCGTCGATAATGGTCTTACCTGTAAGTACCATTTCTGAACACATCAACTCAACACGGTCTGAAATAGCAGTGAGCTCCATCTCCATATTTTGCATGACCAGAGCAGCTTGTCGTTCTGATGGGCTTTTGGGCTCAGCATACGTTTCACCAGCAAGGCGTTTAACAGTCATGTTTGAGTTAACAGCATGCTTAGATTTAACGTAAGCAGGCATAAATGACGATGTAGCAAAACCTTGTGCGCGGTCAACGACTGCACCAATCATAGGTGAGCAGTAAGCCGCAATCTTGGTTTTGTTCGGTACATGGTCCAAGTCAACTTTTTGAGTATTAAACGTATACGTTTCTTTAAACCACATGCGTTTGAAAAAGCTGTCTCGACGAATACCTTTTTCTTTAATGGCCAACAATAATTGTCGGGTAGTGAATAAGTCCATAATGTCTCTCTAATTTTTCGGTGTAAAAGAAAACGACGAGCTTATCGCTCGTCGTCTACACTAATTGGGCTACCAATAAAGGCCGAACGCTTGACGGCCTCTGTTAAACCATCTGGCCACTGAACAAAACTAATGCGGAAACATCCCGTTTTGTAATATGGAACTAGGGTGTCTGTTGCTAAGGCTTCCACCGCTTTCGCTGACATAGCGACCGCTAAACCAGGTGTGCCATCCCATTTAACAAGAACGCTAGTATCTTCACCGCCGCCAGCATCTTGTTGCAACATCAGAGGAGTAAGTCGTTCGAAAGTTTGACCAGCAGCTACCACTGCTCGACCTGTTTTTAATGGCTCATCACCAGCCAGAAAATCATCTGGCGTATATTGCAAAACTTCAGTCATAATTAACCTTCTTAGCTATTAACTAACAAAGAAACAGCAGCTGCATCTTTATCGTTTGTGTCATCACCAACATTTGAACCTAAAGGATCTCCATGCTCTTGACCTAATGCTGCAAGAGCTTGGTCATCTCGCTGAGCAGCTGCTGTAGGTGCTGCGCCCAACAATTCTTTTGCCATTTCCACATCAATTGCTGGATTGTTAGCAAGCTTAGTAGCTAATGCTTCACGACCAGTTGCTTCTGGTAAGCCAATAATGCCTAAGACACGATTACGCTCTACATCTGCAGCTGAAGCTTCAGGCTGTTGTGAACTTGCTTGTGGCTCTTGAGCTGTTTGAGAACCTTCCGGCAATGTTTGTTCTGGTTGCTCAGTAGCTTCTGCTTTGAGCGGAGTTGTTTCTTTTGTCATGGATGCTCCCATATCAACAATTGTGTTTTTTTGAGCATCAAGGTGCTCAAGCATTACGGTCACAGCATCTGAGCCATTGACCACTTCATTAGCAAAACCAACATCAACGGCGGCTTGCCCCTCAAAACATTCAGCTTCAGTTGCCAAAACATCATCAACACTTTTACCCATGTAATTAGCAGCTTTGGTGGCAAACATTGTGCGAACTTTCTCTAACTGAGTTTCCCACTTAGCCTGAACGTCCTTCGGCAAAGCATCATATGGATTACCGTCTGCTTTATGTTTACCAGCCTTAATCAGGGTAATTTCGACGCCTTGGTTCTCGAGCAGTTTCTTAATGTTCGTATGGGCCATAATGACTCCAACAGAACCGGCTACGCCTGTTTGGGTAATTAGCCGGTGCGAACATGAAGACGCAAGCATCTGGGCTGCAGAACAGTGCATGTCATATCCTAAAGACCAGATAGGTTTGATTTCACGCAAACGAGCTATCATGTCTGCTAAGTCAAAACAGCCACTGACCATTCCTCCTGGTGAATCGATATCAAGTAATACACCTCGAACACCATCATCACTCATCGCCTCATTAAGCTTCCGCAAAATACCATCGTAACCAGTCATCCCTGAGTACGGATGCAAAGCTCCGAGTTTGTGAACTAATGAGCCATCGACGGGTATAATCGCGATACCATCAACAACCTGAAAGTTTCGAGAGGTAGGTCTGTCCTTGGTAAAACTGGAAGCTTCAATCTGCATAGCTTTGGCATCAAGGACAGTGCCGTCCAAATCAATCAGTTTGTCGACACCACCTATTCTTCCCGCTAGACCAGAAAAGAACACCCGAGCATAGGATGCGTCGACGGCGAGTGGCGTATTAAACGCCTTGGTTAATAAATGTTGATAACTACGCATCTGGTTTTCCATCTTGGCTATCTGGTGCTAATGCTTGCAATGCCATCCAACTTGGTGGCGGCAAGCCTTTACTTCTTCGTTCTTCCATTTCTCGAACCTGCTGTTCAAATGTCTCTTGGTAATCCTCACCAAGAATGGCCATCTCTCGCTCATAAGTTGAAAGACCAGATTCAATACGAAGTACTGACTCTTTAACTTCTTTCAATCCATCAATAGCCAAACGACCAGAACCAATCCAATCAGATTTCGTCCAGGCAGAACGGCGCTCATAGAATGAGTAACGCGCTTTGGATGGCAGCTTGATGTATTTACGAATGATCATCTCTTCAAATAACAAACCAAAAATCTGGCTAGCTAATCGGTTAGCGATAATCTTGCGGCGGCCCATGAAGTAACGCCATGAATCGTTATGAGCAGCACGGATAGTGCTGTATGACATTTGCTTGTAGTTCTTGGACAATTGAGCGTAATCAAGTCCTAAACCTGCAGCTATATAACGAATAATAGAAGCTTCAAGTTCAGCAAACCCATTATCTGCATTACCTGCAGAATGGATATTAAACTTATCACCAGGAAATAAATGAGGAGCTTTTACGCCATTGAACTTAATGTTTTGGCCAGCATAGTAATCGCCCATGTCCAGAAGCATTTGTTCAACTTTTCCGTTTTGACTTGTTCCGTACAAAAACTCCATAGCTTCAGATGAACCAAGATCAGACTCGATACTAACGGCATACATTGCATTAACGATGGCTCTTTGCAGAGTAGTGTTCTGCAATGTATCAAGCATTTTTAACTGTTCAAGACTGGACGCAAAACGGTTAACTCCGCGAGTTTGTCCACCTTCTGTTGGTTCAAAAATATGAATGAAACCTAAACGACCATTGGATAATCGTTTCGGAATCTGGCGCCATTTCTTACCAAAACCAAAACTATTACCACCTTCAGCTACGTGGTAGAACTGAGCTGCACCATTCCGGTTTAAATCTATACCTGCTCTTCGCTGTTCAGTATCCATACCATTGTTTGGGTTACAAACTCGACGAGGAGGAACTAAACGAATAGCTGTTGAAAACGGAGAATGTGAACGACTAATCCATTCTGGTTTAGCCATGATGTCACCAGTATGTGCGTGAGTTTCTATTGACTCTCGCATGATCATGGTGAAGGTGCGTTTTTCTTCCGCATCAATGTAACAATTTGGGTCTTCTGCTATATCTCTAAAAATAGCCTCGACTTCACGAACAAAGCCTTGGTCCATTTTGATACCAAGTAACTGCCAGTTAGGTTTATAGCTGAGACGATATTCAGACCCGATGATGTGGTCTTTGTGCAACTGCATACCATTGGCAGCAATGCCGTTATTACGAACAACATCATCAGTCCTAGCATTAAGTTTCTTAAAAACAGGAAGCAAGGCTTCATCAACGGATTTAGATGGAACGTTCCACTCTCGCATCTGACCGCCAAAGCCGTTACCACCGCTACGAAAAACCGACTCGCGTAATGGTGTGACGCCATCGGATGCAAGAAGAACGCTCTTATTCATTAGAATCGAACTCCTGCAGGTGGCAATCGTCTACTGGTTCTAAGTCCCAGTTGAGATTTTAAATCTTCGATGTAATTACGAAGTTTATCGATATTGGCTCGGTTGTACTCAACCTGACGACCATCCTTATGAATGGAAACAGCCATGGTTCCCGTCATTAAAGAGTGATACGCAGATTCAGCTTCATTTAACATTTCTTGTAATGTCATATGTCTGCCTATTTCATTCGCTCAGCCAGTTCTTTCATGCTGAGCTTATTAGTTGCCTTAGGTTTATCCGGTTCATTCAGTTCAAGCCCAAATTTTTCAACCAGAATTCGCAAAGCTGCATGGGCATAGTTCCAGCCATCTAATGCTTCATCAAATGGGTGATACTGCTTAATCCAACGCCAAACTCGACGACCATTTCGAATTTCCTGTTTTTTCGTTGCAGAACACAACTGCTTAAAAAATTCATCGTTAGCGATACGTTCATCTAATGGAAAGTGGACACAACCAGGAACAGCTTCAGAGCCATTTGGATTTATACCCAAACGGCTATAAAGCAAAGCTTTTGAGTTATCTGTACCTACCGTGGTTAAATACACTTTTTTAGCATTTTTCTTGCGAGGGAATGACTGAATAGGTTTTCCGTATTTATTGGCACCTTGGATTGGAATAATCCAGAGAATTCCTAGACGACGACTCATTTCATAAACGTCATCCGTTTTATGTCCCATAGCATCCCAACAACCGAGGCTAAGTGACATGATTTCGCCGTTTTGTTTCACATACTGCTTACGAATTTTTCCTTCACAAGCTTGCTTTGTGACCTCGTTTGATAAATCGCCGAGCACGACAATATGGTCAACTAACCAGCATTCTTCACCTGCACCCCAAGCCCAAACGAAGATTTCAACACGGTCATCCTGCGTATCTATACCTGCGGTTAAAACAATAGCTCTATCTGGAACTGGTTTAGATTCTCTGTCATTCGACCACCAAATTTCACGACGCCCTTTCAGGTGCTCCCAATCAAGCTTGTCTCGATACTCACCTTCCCAAAGCTCACCGAGAATAAGGTTGATAAACGTTTTTAACTTTGATGGGTCATTCTTTTTGGTCAGGAACTCACGAACAAGACCTATCCAACCATCAGTCATTTTTGTGTTGTATGCAGCCCAACAATGAATGCCAACACTGACCGGAGTTGGTGCTTTATTACCATCAATATCGAAAAAACTCAGACCATCTTTTGTCCAAGTGAAATCCTCAGCCATCCAACGTCCTGCTTTTTGCATTCCAGTTAGATGTTTGTAGAAAATTTTGTCATCGCATTGTTCACATGCGTAGTAAGCTGTTTTGGCCTTTCTTTCGATACTGGTTTCTGTATTGTCCCACTTGAAACCATGTTTACTTTCAGGAGAACCCCACTGTAAAACCTGTTCATGGCCACAATGTGGACAAGGTAAATAAAAGCGAAATGTTAAACTCATTTCAGCCATTATTTTTTCGATATGAGATTCACCGGCATTCGTTGGTGTAGTTCCCCAACGTTCCATTGGGAAAGCAGCACCTTCCAAACGGGTTCGCGCTAGTGATATTGGGTCACCTTCTTTTCCCAGCTCCCAATCCCAACCATCTACTTCATCACCAAAGAGCGCGGCCTTGGTTATCCGCCTCATATTTTTAGGCGTGGCGGCTCCCAAAATATCGAGTATCCAACCAAGACCGACTTTTTTCTTAGTTGTATTATTCTGATCACGAGCAAACAAATACGGGAAGATTCGCCTCATGATTGGCATTTCTTCCCAGGCTCCATCTATTTCATCAATAGTGAAGTTTTTCGCATCATCATCGGTTGGCTGATAAACAACTGTGTTTGTTTTGTATTGATGCAGCAAACAAGAAACTGCTGCCACCAACATTTTTGACCAGCCAATACGTGCCGACTTTTGGAAAGCCAATCGACGTATTGAACGGTTGCACATCATGTTTAAAATTGCGACTTGGAAAATAAGTGTCGTCCAAGCCCCCTCTTCTTGGGAGGAACCTGAAGCCAGACGGTAATGCTCATTCGCCCAATCCGTACCACTAACTGGTGGAGTCTTCCTCAACCCCATTAATCCACGATGGATAGCTTTCTTCATTGCTATCAAGGTATTCTGAGAGGTCAGGTTGAACATCGGCACACTCATTAGCTGCTGCTGCAAGCTCTACTTCTAATACTTCAATGGCTTCTGGCGGCATTTCTGGCCAAGCACTTTTAAGCTTTGGTATCAAGCCATCAATCCTGGTGTTAATTCTTGAGGCCACCTGCTGAAGCGCATCAACTATCATCTCAATAGGCCCATACGTTTTCTCAAAAAGAACCCGCTTTGCTTTTTTCATTGCTATGTTTTCGCGTTTTTCTTCAAGCTTCAGCTTTCGTTCTTCGACCGAAAACTTTTCTTCGTCGTCATCTTGGTCGGTTTCCGGTTCTGATGTGACTACTTTCGTTTGAGATTTATAAGCAATATAAGCGTGATTACACGCTAAAGGATTCATGCCATCTCTGCCTTTGGCAACTGGCAGAATCCCTTGACCTATAAGGTTTCGGACTTGCCGTTCACTGATGCCAAGGAGCTTTGATATGTCCGACTGAGTGAACTTCTTGTCGGGATAAAATAGATCGCTCATTCATGGTAAAAAACCGGAAACCGGAAACCCCCAAAATCAAAAAAAATTTTTAA
>Ga0194137_10002727_pt1 | contig 10319 bp, 10 predicted proteins | sample TARM_MetaG_T3_14_FD_134025 | JGI IMG/M metagenome (GOLD analysis project Ga0194137, IMG submission 134025) | Freshwater microbial communities from Pennsylvania, USA, analyzing microbe dynamics in response to fracking - TARM_MetaG_T3_14 (version 2) | ecosystem: Environmental > Aquatic >...
CGGGACGGTCGTCGGCGACGAAGTCGAGCCAGATCGCATAGCGGTCATGCTTGCGGCGATTGATCAGGCTGAGCTCGAACTGCGCCTCTTCGCCGGCGAATACCGGCGCGGCGCGGCCGGCGAGCAGATGCAGGTGGGCGAGGTTGCGGAAGGTGAGGTGCATGTCGATCAGCGCGCATCCGCCCAGCAGGAAGGTGAAGGCGAAGCCCAGGCTGAGGTTGTAATTGATGGAGCCGATGAACAGGGTCGCCAGCATGACGCAGAACAGCAGGCCGGGATGCGTCGGCACGATGAAGACCCGGCGCTGGTTGAGGAAGACTTCGCCTTTCTCCGCATGACGGCTGCGCAGCAGCAGCTTGCTCAGCTGTCCGCGTATCGCGTGCTCAAGGCGGCTGTAGAGGGAAAGGCGCTTGTCCACGGTTCACACCGGAACGGACTTCATCAGCTGCAGCACCAGGTCGCGGCTGCCCAGCGCCGAGCTGCCGGTCGACTTGAGCGGACGCAGCCGGTGCGCGGCAACCGGCACCAACACCGCCTGCACGTCTTCAGGGATCACATGATTGCGTCCTTCCAGCGCCGCCCAGCCGCGCGCCGCCTGCAGCAGGGCGATGGAGGCGCGCGGGCTGAGGCCTTCGGCGAACATGCCGTTCTGCCGCGAGGCTTGCGCCAGTGCCTGCACGTAGTCGACAAGTGCGCCCGACACATGGATCTGTTTGAGCGCCTTCTGTGCCGCCACCAGTTCTTCCGGCTGCATCGCCATCTGCAGGCTCTTGAGCATGACCCTGCGGTCCTCGCCCATCAGCAGCGCACGTTCCGCGGCGGCATCGGGATAGCCGAGCGACAGGCACATCAGGAAGCGGTCGAGCTGCGATTCGGGCAACTGGAAGGTGCCGATCTGGTGCGTCGGATTCTGGGTGGCGATCACGAAGTAGGGGTGGGGCAGTTCGCGGGTGACGCCGTCCGCCGTCACCTGCCTTTCCTCCATCGCTTCCAGCAGCGAAGACTGGGTCTTGGGCGTGGCGCGATTGATTTCATCGGCCAGCAGCACCTGGGTGAATACCGGGCCGGGATGAAACACGAAGCCGTTCTTTTCGCGATTGAAGATGGAAATGCCGACGACATCGGCCGGCAGCAGGTCGCTGGTGAACTGCAGGCGATTGAACTTGAGGCCGAGCGAGATCGCCAGCGCATGCGACAGGGTGGTCTTGCCGACTCCCGGCACGTCTTCGATCAGCAGATGTCCGCCGGCCAGCAGGCAAACCAGCGCCTGGCGTATCTGGTGATCCTTGCCCACTACCACTTCACCTACCTGCCGGGCCACGGCATGAATTTTTGCGAACATGAATGTCGAATGAGTCAGTAACAGGGGAATGCCGGCGCTTCCGCATATCGATTTTGACAAGGCTTCTGCCGGCATTCACCCTTGGAATCTTTGTCAAGAAAATGACTGTAGCGCACTGTTTTCTTCGCTACACTAGCAGAAGTAGCATGACCTTACCTACTACGTTGACGAGGAGCAATGCACGCGCGATGTTCGACGCGATTCCGGATGTCATTCCCGAACCGCCTCCGTCTGCGGGCTGATAACAATGACGACCGCCATTTTTTCCCATCCCGAATGCAAGCGCCATGAAATGGGGCACTGGCATCCCGAATCGCCGGCGCGCCTGCAGGCCATCGAGGACCAGCTGATCGCCAGCCGCATCGATGGCCTGCTGGAATACCGCGAGGCGCCAGAAGCCGATCTGGCCGACATCCGCCGCGTGCATAGCCAATCGGCCGTGGAACGCATCCGCAACAACGTGCAGTCGCTGCTGATCGCCGGCGGCGATTATTATCCGCTGGATGCCGACACCCTGCTGAACCGCCATAGCTGGGACGCGGCCCTGCGCGCGGCGGGCGCGGCCGTCGCGGCGACCGATGCCGTCATCGACGGAGAGGTGGAAAATGCCTTTTGCGCAATCCGCCCGCCGGGACATCATGCGCGGCCGACGGAAGCAATGGGTTTTTGTCTCTTCGGCAATGTGGCGATCGCCGCCAAGCATGCACTGGAAGTGCGCGGGCTGGAGCGGGTGGCCATTGTCGATTTCGATGTGCATCACGGCAACGGCACCGAGGAAGCCTTCCTGAACGACCCGCGGGTGCTGATGGTCAGTTTCTTCCAGCATCCTTTCTATCCGTACAGCGCGGTGCTGGAAGACGTGCCCAACATGGTGAACCTGCCGGTGCCGGCCTACACCAAGGGCAATGACATACGCAAGCTGGTAGAGGATAAGTGGCTGCCGGCCCTGCATGCGCATCGTCCGCAGATGGTGTTCATTTCGGCCGGCTTCGATGCGCACCGCGAAGACGACCTCGGGCAGATGGGGCTGGTCGAAGCCGACTATGCCTGGATGACCCAGCGCATCATGGAAGTCGCGCAGGAGCATGCGCAGGGGCGCATCGTCAGCTGCCTCGAGGGCGGATACAACCTGTCCGCGCTAGCCCGCAGCGTCGTGGCCCACGTGAAGGCGCTGGCATCGATCGATTGATGCATACGAAGGGAGCAGGGGGAGCGGCCGTGCAGCGGGTAAAATAGCGGCTTCCCCTCAGATTCGATTCCCGCATGTCCATACAATGGTTCCCCGGTCACATGAACGCCGCCCGCAAGAAGGCGGCGGAATCCATGGAAAAGACCGACCTCGTCATCGAAGTGCTGGATGCGCGCCTGCCGCAGGCCAGCTCCAACCCGATGATCGAGGAACTTCGCAAGCAGCGGCAGCGCCCCTGCCTCAAGCTGCTCAACAAAAGCGACCTGGCCGATCCTGCAGCGACCAAGGCCTGGATCGACTATTACAGCTCGCAGAAAGACGTGCATGCGGTAGCGCTCAGCTGCAAGAAGCCGGCCGATGTCGCCAAGGTTCCCGGGCTCGCGCTCAAGATCGCGCCGCACCGCGGCACTGCACTCAAGCCGCTGCGCATGATGATCATGGGCATTCCCAACGTCGGCAAGTCGACGCTGATGAATGCGCTGCTGAAGAAGCGCGTCGCCGCCGTGGGCGACGAGCCGGCGGTGACCAAGGCTCAGCAGAGGCTCTATCTCGGCAATAACATGGTGCTGATCGATACGCCCGGCATGCTCTGGCCGAAGATCATGCATCCTACCGACGGCCTCATGCTGGCCGCCAGCCATGCGGTCGGCACCAACGCCGTCATTGAAGAAGAAGTGGCAACCTTTCTTGCCGACCAGCTGCTCGTCCATTATCCGCAGCTGCTGTCGGCCCGCTACGGGTTCGCGACCGAGGGCATCGACGGCGTCAGCGTCATCGAAGGCATCGCCAAGCGCCGGGCATACCGGCTCAAAGGCGGCGATCTGGATTTTGAAAAGGCGGCGCATACGCTGCTGCTGGACTACCGCAGCGGCGCGCTTGGCCGCATCAGCCTGGAGACGCCGCAAAGCCGCGAGCATCTGCTGGCCACCTACAATCCGCCGCCTTCGCTGGGCGAACGGGCGGCGCCGGATGTGGAGGATGACGATGAGTGAGGCATCGATCGAGGCACCCTATGTGCTGCGAGACTTCGATGGCGGCGTGCTGACACTCACGCTCAACCGCGCCGGGAAATTCAATCCCTTGTCGGAAGAGATGCTGGCGGCATTGCAGACGGCACTGGATCAGGCGAAAGCGGATGCGAATGTCCGCATCGTTGTGCTGGCGGCAGCCGGCAGGGCATTCTGCGCCGGACACGACCTCAAGCAGATGCGGGCGTCGCCGTCGGAAGACTATTACCGCAAGCTGTTCAACCAGTGCTCGAAGCTGATGCTGACCATACAGCAGATGCCGCAGCCGGTGATTGCGCGCGTGCAGGGTATTGCAACGGCGGCCGGCTGCCAGCTGGTGTCGATGTGCGACTTGGCGGTGGCGTCGACTGACGCCGTGTTCGCGGTATCGGGGGTGAACTACGGACTGTTCTGCTCGACTCCGGCGGTCGGCCTGAGCCGCAACATTCCCCGCAAGCAGGCCATGGAAATGCTACTGACCGGCGACTTCATCGATGCCGAAACGGCGCGCGAACGCGGCTTGGTGAATCGTGTCGCTGCTCCCGAGGCGCTGGATGCGGAAATCGCAACGCTGACGGCAAGCATTCTCGCCAAGCCCGCCACGGCCGTCGCCATGGGGAAGCAGCTGTTCTACAAGCAGCTGGAGATGGGCACCGGCGCAGCCTACCAGCTTGCCGGACAGACGATGGCCTGCAACATGATGGATGAATCCGCGCTCGAAGGCGTGCAGGCTTTCATTGAAAAGCGTGTTCCAGCCTGGAAGGCACAAGAGAAGTAACAGCAAACCCGGTCCGGATCAGCGCACGGTCACTTCATCACGCCGGACCGCCAAATGAAAAAGCCCGCAGGACGCAAATCCTGCGGGCTTTTTTGCAGCGAAGCTATGGAGCGCTTCGGAGCGGCAATTACATCATGCCGTCCATGCCGCCCATACCGCCCATGCCACCCATGCCGCCCATGCCTGCGCCAGCAGCCGGCTTGTCTTCAACCAGCTCGGAGACTGTGCAGTCGGTGGTCAGCATCAGGCTGGCGATCGAAGCTGCGTTCTGCAGGGCAGAGCGAGTGACCTTGGCCGGATCCAGCACGCCCATCTCGACCATGTCGCCGTAGGTGCCGTTGGCTGCGTTGTAGCCGAAGTTGCCCTGGCCTTCCATGACCTTGTTGACGACGACGGATGCTTCTTCGCCGGCGTTGGTCACGATCATGCGCAGCGGCTCTTCCATGGCGCGCAGAACGATCTTGATGCCTGCGTCCTGGTCGGCGTTGTCGCCTTTCAGGTCCTTGATGTTGGCGCGAGCGCGCAGCAGGGCAACGCCGCCGCCGGGAACGATGCCTTCTTCAACGGCGGCACGGGTTGCGTGCAGCGCGTCTTCGACACGTGCCTTCTTCTCTTTCATCTCGACTTCGGTGGCAGCACCCACCTTGATCACTGCAACGCCGCCCGCCAGCTTGGCGACGCGCTCTTGCAGCTTCTCGCGGTCGTAGTCGGAAGTCGCTTCTTCGATCTGGACGCGGATCTGCTTGACGCGCGCTTCGATCGAGGATGCCTGGCCGGCGCCGTCGATGATGGTGGTGTTTTCCTTGCCGATTTCGACGCGCTTTGCCTGGCCGAGATCGTTCAGAGTTGCCTTTTCCAGGGTCAGGCCGACTTCTTCAGCGATGACCTGGCCGCCTGTCAGGATGGCGATGTCTTCCAGCATGGCCTTGCGGCGGTCGCCGAAGCCCGGTGCCTTGACTGCGCATGTCTTCAGGATGCCGCGGATGTTGTTGACCACCAGGGTTGCCAGCGCTTCGCCTTCGATGTCTTCGGCGATGATCAGCAGCGGACGGCCAGCCTTTGCGACTTGTTCCAGAACCGGCAGCAGGTCGCGGATGTTCGAGATCTTCTTGTCGAACAGCAGGACGAAGGGGTTCTCCAGAACGGCAACTTGCTTTTCCGGGTTGTTGATGAAGTACGGGGACAGGTAGCCGCGGTCGAACTGCATGCCTTCGACGATATCGAGCTCGTCGTTCAGGGATTTGCCGTCTTCCACGGTGATCACGCCTTCCTTGCCGACTTTCTCCATGGCTTCAGCGATGCGGTCGCCGATGGAAGCGTCGGAGTTGGCGGAAATGGCGCCGACCTGGGCGATTTCCTTGGAAGTGGTGCAGGGGCGGGCGACTGTCTTGAGCTGTTCGACGGTAGCGGAGACTGCCTTGTCGATGCCGCGCTTCAGATCCATCGGATTCATGCCGGCGGCAACGTACTTCATGCCTTCGCGGACGATGGCCTGGGCCAGAACGGTTGCGGTGGTTGTACCGTCGCCTGCGTTGTCGGATGTCTTGGAAGCGACTTCCTTGACCATCTGCGCGCCCATGTTCATGAGCTTGTCTTTGAGTTCGATCTCTTTTGCGACCGAGACGCCGTCCTTGGTGACGGTCGGGGCGCCGAAGGAGCGCTCCAGAACAACATTGCGGCCTTTCGGACCGAGAGTGACTTTAACGGCGTTGGCGAGGATGTTGACGCCTTCAACCATCTTGGCACGGGCGGCATCGCCGAAAACTACGTCTTTAGCTGCCATGTTCGATACTCCTTAATTTATTCGTTTGTAGGTACTTGAAAGACTCGGCAATTACTTCTGTACAACTGCCATGATGTCTTCTTCGCGCATGACCAGCAGTTCCTCGCCCTCGACCTTGACGGTCTGGCCGGAGTACTTGCCGAACAGCACGATGTCGCCGACTTTCACTTCCAGCGCGCGAACTTTGCCATCTTCGAGGATCTTGCCGTTGCCGACGGCGAGGATCTTGCCCTGATCCGGCTTCTCGGCGGCTGCATCCGGGAGAACGATGCCGGACGCAGTTTTAGTTTCCTGGTCGAGGCGCTTGACGATGACGCGATCGTGCAATGGACGAAGGTTCATACAAACTCCTTAAAATCAATAAGTTATAATTTTTTGCGGCAGGATTGCTGCAAATCGTATTTGACCGTGCAGCGCCGCTACATGGAAAAATGAGTGGGCCAGAGGAGGTTGTTAGCACTCTCCCCTAACGAGTGCTAAGTATATGGGCGTGATTTTGATTTTTCAAGAGTGCTTATTTGCTTATTGCATCATGCCCGGCAAGCCTCGGCAGGGCTGGTCTGCAGGGAAATGCTGCTCCTGCCGGCGTGTTTTCCAAGTCATGTGCGCAATTGCGGACAGGAAGGTGCCTATGAACCGGTGGTGTTTATGGCAATGTATATTGGTTTGCCCGGGCGGTTGGGCAGCCATTCTAGCGGCCTCCCGGGCTGCCGATAGCGAGATCCGACTTCCTTTGATGTATATCTAAAGCCGCGCGCGCGAGGGTAGGCTGGTTGGTCGACAGTGAATAAAACAGGCTTGTCGGGATGGCAAGCGGCCCGGCCGATCGGCGGACCGGGACATGAAAAATCCCCTGCCTGCGGGAAGCAGACAGGGGATCAGGTCCGGGAGGCGGAGCTTGCAGGGCGGTAGCGCGGATCAGGCCAGACCGACCTTGACGTCGACGTTGCCGCGGGTTGCGTTCGAATACGGGCAGACTTCGTGCGCCTTGTCGATCAGCGCCTGGGCCGCCGACTGTTCCATGCCGGGCAGCGAAACCCGCAGAGCGACATCGAGGCCGAATCCGCCGCGGTCGTTCGGGCCGATGCCGACATCGGCAGTGACGGAGGCGGCCGCCGGCAGCGTCGTCTTGGTTGCCATGGAAACGAACTTGAGCGCCGACAGGAAGCAGGCGGACTAGCCAGCAGCAAACAGCTGTTCGGGATTGGTGCCGGCAGCGCCGGCGCCGCCGAGTTCGTTGGGCGTGCTGAGCTTGGCTTCGAATTTCTTGTCGTTGGTAACGGCGCGGCCGTCGCGGCCGCCTGTGGCTGTAGCTTGTGCGGTGTACAGGATTTGCATGAAGTTCTCCTCGTAAAGAAATGGAACACAACGAATAAGACGGAAACCCGGGCTTCGCGACGGGCCGTTTCCGTGTCAGTGCGATAAATATAGCACTCAATTAAATTGCGTGCAATCTAATTGCGGCGACGTCCGAGGCTTGCAGGTTCTGTGCGGGAGTCTGGCTTGTCTTACTCGTCGTCTGGCTTGGCAAGCTCTTCACGGATGGAAGACAGCTGGCTCCGCAATGAGTTCAGTGTTTCCACCGTCTGCCTGCTGGCGCACAGAATCTGCTGCGGAATGGTTTGCGCCTTTCTCTTCAGCGCGCGGCCTTCCTTGGTCAGGGTGATGCGGACCTGCCGCTCATCCGTTTCATCCCGCGTACGCTCGATCAGGGCCGAGGCCTCGAGGCGTTTCAGGAGCGGGGTGAGCGTGCCGGAATCGAGAAAGAGTTTTTCACCTATGCTTTTCACCAGCACGTCATCCTGCTGCCAGAGCACCAGCATGACCAGATATTGAGGATAGGTAAGGCCCAGCTTGTCCAGAAACGGCTTGTAGGTCTTCGTCATTGCCAGCGATGTGGAATACAGGGCGAAGCAGAACTGGTTGTCCAGCGCAAGCGGATCGAGAGGCGGCGTGCGCGGCGTGTTGGCGGATTTCGACATGATATGCGGGGACGGCGTGGGATAATCGATTGCGTATGATCTATTCCTTGTCATCCTATGCGAATTCAACGAAGTCTCCAAGCCGCATTGCTGTTATTTGCCTTTGCCACGGCTGCTTGCGCGCAACAATTTCCGGTGACCGTGGGCGATGCGCTCCAGCGGGCCGCGATTCCGTCCGAATCCGTCGGCATCTACGTCCAGGAAGTCGGCAGCCAGCCGCCGATGCTGGCGGTGAATGCGGCGCAGCCGTTCAATCCGGCATCCACCATGAAGCTGGTGACAAGCAATGCGGCATTGGAAATTCTCGGCCCGACCTTCACCTGGAAGACGAGGGCGTTTGCGCTCGGCAAGCTGCGCGGCGACGTGCTCCATGGCGACTTGTACATCAAGGGCGGCGGAGACCCGAAGCTGATCCTGGAAAACTTCTGGCTGTTCCTCAGGCGCATCCGCTCGAAAGGCATACGTGAAATCCGCGGCAACCTGATTCTGGACCGCAGCGCATTCGAAAGCGCGCCCTATGATCCCGCGCAGTTCGACGGCGACCCGGCCAAGACCTACAACGTCGGCCCCGATGCGCTGCTGCTCAATTACAAGGCACTGGGATTCCGCTTCACGCCGGATACGCCCGGCCATGCGGTGCAGATCGCAAGCGATCCGCCGATGGCTTCCTTTCCCATCACGCCGCCGCGGCTGACCGGCGGGGAATGCGGCGACTGGCGCACCCGCCTGCAGCCGGTGATTGATGCCGCGGGAGCGCGTTTCACCGGGAACTATCCAGCGGCCTGCGGCGAAAAGACATGGTACGTGCATCCCTACCAGATGACGCATACGCAATACTTCGGCCTGGTATTTCGCAAATTATGGGCCGAGACGGGCGGCACGCTCACGGGGGAGGTGAGGGACGGCGTGGTGCCGGCCAATGCCGCTCCGGTGGCCGACTGGGATTCGGCGCCGCTGGCCGAGATCATCCGTGATATCAACAAGTACAGCAACAATGTGATGGCGCGGCAACTGCTGCTCACGCTGGCGGCATCGGTAACCAAGACGCCGGCCAATACCGTGCACGGAGCGGCGGTGGTGCGCACCTGGATGTCGGGCAAGGGAATCGACGCGCCGGAAATGAGCATAGAAAACGGCTCGGGCCTGTCGCGCACCGAGCGCATCTCCGCCGTCAGCCTGGGACGCATGCTGGCAGCCGCCTATGCGGCACCGACCATGCCGGAATTCATCGCCTCGCTGCCGCTGGTGGCTTACGACGGCACCATGCGCTCGCGCCTGGTCAATCAAACCGTGGCCGGCAAGGCGCATATCAAGACGGGCACGCTGAACGAAGTGCGCAATGTGGCGGGCTATGTGCTGGCGGCGTCGGGCAGGCGTTATGTCGTGGTCTGCCTGATCAATCATCCGAATGCGGAAAAAGCGTACGAGGCGCAGGATGCGCTGCTGCAGTGGGTGTATGAGAATGGGTGAGGATTGGGGTTGATTGGATGGTGTTTCTGAAGGCGGATTGACTGATTAACGAGAACGCGTGCATCAAGTTGAAACAACTTCGTTCTCCTGCAACGACTCTTGCGATTGCGCTGCCGCCCTCATCTCCAATCCCCGCTCCGCGCCCCACGGTTCGGCTTGCAAGCCGAACCGGCTGCGGGAGAGGGGAGGCCATCTCTGCTTGTTGATGCAGTTAACCCAATGGCGACTTTCGCATCAAAGCATCACAGGTCTGTCCGGCAGTTGATTATGCGTGGAGCCGTCGTCGGGGTAGAGCCGGCACAGCATGCCGTTCAATTCGCCGATGGCGGCCATGACGCTGGCCTGGTAATTGCCTCGGGCAAACCCCTGCGTCATCGTCTTGCAGACGGCATTCCATTCCTCAGCCGACACCAGCCTGCCGACGCCGCGGTCGGCCACGATTTCCACCTGGTGGTCGGCGAGATTGATGTAGACGAGGACGCCGCAGTTGTCTTCCGTGTCCCAGACGCCGTAGTGGGCGAACAGTTCGCGCGCCCGCTCGCGCGGCGTCACGCCGTTCAGCACCGCCTGCAGGTCCAGTCCCGGCTCGACCACGACACGGACTTCGGCGCGGTGCCGCGTCTCGCCTTCGGCGATGGCTTCCTCGATCGCCTGCAGGGCTTGAGGAGGAAATGCCCGCCGGCCGGCTGCCGAAGTGGTGCACAGGTGGCGAAGCATGCGAGAGAAAGTGCTCATTTACCAGTTCCCCGAGGCGCCGCCGCCGTCTGC
>Ga0194137_10002728_pt1 | contig 10318 bp, 9 predicted proteins | sample TARM_MetaG_T3_14_FD_134025 | JGI IMG/M metagenome (GOLD analysis project Ga0194137, IMG submission 134025) | Freshwater microbial communities from Pennsylvania, USA, analyzing microbe dynamics in response to fracking - TARM_MetaG_T3_14 (version 2) | ecosystem: Environmental > Aquatic >...
CCATGTTAAAGTCTTCAAGATTACTGGAAAATCATATCGTATGAAAGGGAAAATATAAATGGACTTCTAAATTAGACTGTCAAAAACCTACATTTTTATTCTGTCATAAACCTACAATTTTATTCTGTCCTTGACAGGAAGGTCGTCAGTCAGATAATCTAATTATTATTTGGAAAATATTTAAGAGACTTTCAGTTCTATTTTGACAAAATAATTTTTATACATTCCCTAATATGTGATTAATTTGATTTTTAATATCATTTTAAGAAGAAAACGGCCTTAAAATCACGTCATATTGTTTATTTTTAGATTTTTATCAAACTAGATTTTAAAGTATGCTATGATTATTTTAGTTTTTAAGAGTTGATTTTACTAATTTTTATCAAAATTTTTTCTGTATTGAAGTGGTGTAAGTCCTGTGAACTTTCTAAAATTAGTAATGAAGGTATTTACATTATTAAATCCACAATGTAAGGCCATATCACTAATTGAAATGTTTTTATTAACCAATAAAGAACGTTGTGCATAAGTCACTCTCTTAGAAAATATATACTGATTCACTTTGTATCCTGTATGACTTTTAAAAAGTCGACATAGATAAGGCTTATCAATGAAAAATTTATTTGCAACACTATCTAGGGTTATATCAGATAAAAAATATTCGTTTATATAATGGATTATTGGCTCTAAAATGTTATTTTGTTTAAGGTATGCTTTACTGTTACTTATACTAATAAAGAAATCTCGTTGTAATGTTAAAACTAAGTTGAAAATATTAAACAGAATAATATGTTCGCTGTTTTCTTTTTTATAAAGATATTCATAATTAATTGCATCTAATATAGAGATTACTCTATTTAAAGTAGACGGTTCTAATTTATGAACACCAGTAAATCTACGGAAAAACTCGTGTGCTGATAAATTAGAAAGCGCTTCAATTTCTTTATCGAAAATAGCAGGGTTAATTTCTAATAGAAATCGCGTATGTGTTTCTGATTTAGAAAAATCTGTTTTATGGGGAATAAGGCTATCGATAATTACAAAGCTATGTTTTTCTAAGTGATACTTCTTTCCGTCGATAAGTATAGATGCTTCCCCTTCTATATCTTCTAATAAATAAAGTTCATATGCAGGATGACTGTGAAGCGTATTCATAGTGAATGAACCATTTCTTTTAATTTTTTCAACAAGTAGATTGTTATAATCATTAATCATTATATCTTTCCTCTCTAACTAAATAATAATTTATTTATTTATATATAATAGCACAAAAAATGATAGCGGTTACTTGTTAGTGTTCTTATCTTTATTTTTAAAGATATTAATATAATTAATCGAAAGGAGAAGTTCGTAAAGCAAGTGATATAGATTTATATTTGTTAAATTATTAAATTAACTATAAAAAAGAAAGAAGGATCAATTAAAATGAAAAACAAGAAAAAATTAGCACTCGTATCAATGATTACGGCAACTGCTCTTAGTATTTTAAGCGGATGTGGAAGTAGTGGAAGCAATGGAGGAAATGAAGGAAGTGAAGCTAATAATTCTGATCAAGTTCACCTTAAAATGGCTTGGTGGGGATCACAAGCTAGACATGATGCAACAGTTAAAGTTATTGAACTTTATGAAGATCAGAATCCAAATGTAGATATAGAATATGAATTTTATGACTATGATGGATATTATACAAAACTTGGAACTTTAGCTGCTTCTGAAAGTATTTGGGACATTGTTCAGTTAGACAATCAATTTCCACAATATATTAATCAATTAGAACCACTGGATGAGTTTGTTGATAATAAAATTATAGATGTAAGCAATACTAATGAAAAATATTTAAGTACGACTACCTATGACAATAAATTAGTTGGAATTTCGAATGGAGTTAATTCATTTGCATTAGCTTATAATAAAACGCTTTTAGATGAAGCAGGAATTGAAGAACCTACTGATGATTGGACATATGAAGAATTCGAGAAGATGAATGCAGAAATAAAAAATAAACTAGATATTTATGGGGTATCAAGAATGGATGATTTCATTCATGGTGCTATTATGTATGTTCCACAAACAGAAAAGGGATTAAATTTTTACGACAAATCAAATTTATCTACCACTTTAGGTTTCGATGACCCAAATATTTTAGCTCCATATTTTGAAATGAGAAAAAACATGGTAGATAATGGTAGTTACCCAGAACTAGGCGGAATAGACACTAATACTGATTCAGCCTTTCAAGCAATACGTGATCGCAAAGCAGCTATGGTTTTTATAGCCAGCAATCAATTAGTTGAATTAATGAAAGGTATGCCTGAAGATCAAGAAATTAAGCTTATTAATCCACCTAGAATTACAAAAGATGGCGAAGCAGGAATCCCCCTCAGATCTTCACAAATGTTAAGTATTTCAAAAAATTCTAAAAATAAAGAAGAGGCAGCAAAATTCATTAATTTCTTCCAAAATGATGAAGAGGCTAATAAGATTCTAGCTGGGGAACGTGGAGTTCCTATCATGGAAAATATTCGAGAAATGTTAATTAAAGAAGGTAATCCAGCTACACTAGCTACTTTTGAATACTTAGAAAAAGTTTCTGAATTAGATAATGGTGAAATTAATGTATTTGATAGTTCTTTAAATCCTGAAATTCAAGCTCAATATAATTTAATTAAAGAAAAGGTAATTCTTGGTGAGTTGACTCCTAATGAGGGTGCACAGTCTATTTTCGATTTTGCAACCGATATATTAAAGTAAGAGGAGAGTGATGAAAATGAAAGAAAAATTTAGACGATTTATGAATGAAGATAATGTAGTAGGGCATGTATTTGCCCTACCATTCATAATTGGATTTTTTTTAATTACACTTATCCCTATGGCTTTATCATTATACTACTCTTTTACAGACTATCGTTTAGGAAATCCTATTTCGTGGATAGGGTTTGATAATTATACTAAATTATTTGCGGATGACAGATTTATGAATGCTATAAAAGTAACGTTTATATATGTATTAACATCCGTTCCATTAAAATTAGTATTTGGTTTATTTGTAGCCTATCTACTAACTAGGAATATTAAAGGCACCACCTTTTTCAGATCTCTTTATTATGTACCAAGCTTAATTGGTGGTAGTATATCTGTTGCATTAGTTTGGAAAGAAATATTTTCAAAAACTGGATTAATTAACGTATTGCTATCAAAATTAGGCGGAGAACCTTTATCATGGTATGGGGATCAAAAACTTGTAATGATTCCATTAGTATTGATGTCTGTTTGGCAGTTTGGATCTGCAATGATTATATTTGCTGCAGGGATTAAAGAAATCCCTAAATCATACTATGAAGCTGCAGAAATGGATGGGGCTAATAAATTACAATCGTTTTTTCACATTACACTACCGATGCTATCGCCCATAATTTTGTATAATTTAATTATGCAAACAATTTCGGCGTTTATGACATTTACACAGGCTTATATTATTACAAACGGTGGACCAAATGATGCTACTAACTTCTATGCATTATATGTATATAATCAAGCGTTTAAATTTAATTCAATGGGATATGCGAGCGCTATTTCATGGGTAATGTTGATTATAATGGGCATTGTTACTCTCTTAATATTTAAGTCATCTAAGAGTTGGGTAGCAGTAAAATAGTAAGGGAGGGATGTAATATGACGAATAAAAAAATAAAGAAAATAGCTTTATATTTATTTATTTTAATTTTAGGTTTAATAATGATTTATCCAGTATTATGGATGATTTCAGGTTCTTTTAAATCAGACAATGAGATATTAAGTGGGTCATTAAATTTGATTCCAAAAGAATTTAAAGATGGTAATTATTCAGCCGGTTGGGCAGGTTTTGCTGGTATTTCATTTTTTACATTTTTTAAAAATTCTTTTATTGTTTCTTCAATTTCAACTATTGCGACTGTTCTAAGTTCAACGTGTATCGCATATGCATTATCAAGAATTGAATTTAAAGGAAGAAAATTTTGGTTTGCTGTTATGTTAGTTACGATGATGATTCCAGCACAAGTAATTTTGATACCACAATTCTTGATTTATAATAAATTAAATTTGGTAGGGACATATATTCCATTGGTTTTACCTCATTTTTTTGGTCAAGCATTCTTTATCTATCAAATAATGCAATTTATGGTAAGTATCCCTAAAGAGCTTGATGAGTCTGCAATAATTGATGGATGTAGCAAATATAGTGTATTTACAAAAATAATATTTCCATTGCTCAAGCCATCTATTATAACGACTATTATTATCCAGTTCTATTGGAAATGGGATGATTTTATGGGACCGTTAATTTATTTGAATAATCCTAAAACTTATACTGTTTCAATTGCACTTAAGCTGTTTGCTGACGCAGGTTCTAGTACCTCTTATGGAAGCATGTTTGCGATGTCTACAATTTCGCTTATACCAGTATTTTTAATATTCTTATTCTTTAATAAATACCTGGTTCAAGGAATCAGTACGAGTGGTTTAAAAGATTAGAGGTTTTTAGATGAAACAAAAATATATTGAAAATCAATTGATATATAGGGTTACTAATTATATTTATAATATATTAGTATCTAGTATGGTGACTAATATTCCACTGTACATTGTATTTATATATCATATTTTTATAGAGAAAAGTGTCCCTTTTGTAAGTATTTTAATTGCTGCTGGTGTATCTTTGACGGTTCCCCTAAATTTAGCTATTAGTTTTGTTTCACACACAAAAAAAAGTTTTTCCAAAAAGAAAATTATAAATCTAGGAATAGTTACGTTAGGCGCACAGTTATGCATGGGAATACTCTTGGTTAATTTTTATTATTTCGTAGTTATAAAGAAAATTCTTATAGCAGCACCAACATTAATTTTCTTATTTATAAACTTGATAAGTCTTACCTTGTGGACACTATTTAGTGTTTATGAATCAAAAGATTTAGAAACGTCAGGAATATTCCAAATTATAAGAAATAGTGCAGCTCGAGTGATTACGAATGTAAAGGTAATTTTGTTAAATTTAATTATGTTTATTATATATTTAGGGATAGCTAGTAATAATATTCTACTATCATTATTACTATTCCCGGGTTTATTTATAGTAATAAACTATTTCTATTATGTTAAAGGAGTGTTGTGAAAATGAAAAAAAGATATGTTCAAGTAGGAACGGGAGGTAGAGCAAGATTTTTTTATGAATCAGTAGCTTCTACTTATAGTGAGACTAGTGAGATTGTTGGATTCTGTGATATATCTCAAACACGAATGAATTATGCCAACACCTTACTCGGACGTCATGGGCATCCTCAAGTACCTACTTATCATTATACTGAATTTGATAAAATGTTAGATGATTTAAAACCTGACTTTGTTATTGTAACAACGGTTGATAGAACGCATCATGATTATATAATACGTTCGATGGAGCGAGGATATGATGTTATTTCTGAAAAACCAATGACAATAGATGAGGAAAAAGCTCAACAAATTATAGAAACTCAGAAAAGAACCGGAAAAACTTTAAGAGTTACATTTAATTATCGTTATGCTCCGCACAACACAAAAATTAAAGAGTTATTAAGTAGCGGTGTTATTGGTGAAGTGTTTTCAATTCATTTTGAATGGTTATTGAATACACAACATGGTGCAGATTATTTTAGAAGATGGCATCGAAATAAGTATAATAGTGGTGGCCTTTTGGTTCACAAATCGACACACCATTTTGATTTAGTTAATTTTTGGTTAGATAGTTATCCCAAAACAGTATTTGCTTTTGGAGATTTAAATTTTTATGGAATGAAAAATGCTGAAAAGCGTGGCGTAGATAAATTCTATAGTCGGAGTTATGGTAGTGAGGTGGCAAAAAACGATCCATTTTCGATAGATTTAGAATCTAATGAAGAGTTAAGAGAGTTGTACTTAAAAGCTGAAGAAGATAGCGGATATATTAGGGACAGAAGTGTGTTTTCTGACGATATATCCATTGAAGATACATTGGGAGCTGTTGTTAAATACAATTCTGGAACAATTTTAACTTATTCTTTAAATGCTTATATGCCTTGGGAAGGATTTAATATTAGTTTTAATGGTAGTAAAGGTCGTATAGAAATGCAAATTATCGAGAAATCTTATATAAACGCTGGGGGAGAAAAAGAAGATGAAGGTGCTTTAGTCCTCCAATCAATTACTGTCCACCCAATGTTTGGAAAACCATATCCAGTAGAAATAGAGCAAGTGGAAGGTGGTCATGGCGGAGGAGATCCTGTATTATTGAATGATATTTTTGGAGTTCCCGAACATGATCCGTATAATCGTGCTGCCAGTCATATTGATGGGGCAATGTCTATTTTGACTGGTGTTGCAGCTAACAAATCAATTGCATCAGGACGGTCAATTAATGTACAAGATTTAATTGAAATTTAGATAACAAGCTATAATGTTTGTCAATGTTTAGTTTTAATTGTTTAAATATCTCATCTTTTACAGCAATTAAAGTTTTTTATCATAGACGCTTTCTTTTCTAAAAGATCTTAAATATTTGTAAACAGTTAGACTAGATATACATACCCTTCCAATCAGAAAAAACGCGATTTCCTGAGCCAGGTAAATCGCGTTTTTTAGAACCACGCTTTCGCACTGATAAGTCCGCCAATGCTTCTAAATGATGTATTTTTGGAGGATACATAAGTGCTTAGTAGTGAAGTGAAGCACCTAAATATTGAAGACCATATTCGATTAATATTTTGAATACAAAGAAAAAGAGCTGGTTTCTTTATAAAAATAAAAGAGAATGGAGAATGAATGATGACTGAAAAAAATGTAAACCCTTTGTTAGAAGAAGCATACTTAGTAGATGGAGGATACAAAATTTATCCAAAATCATACACAGTTGAAGGCGACACAGCCTTCGTAATGGTGAAAAAAGATGCTCAAAAATACCTATATGTTAAAGGTGCAGGCCCACTATTTGAAGAATTAGAAGGAGAAGAACTAGCAAGTGGCGTAAAATTAGCGCCTGCTAACCATGCTAACCGCTTAATTCTAAACAAATACTTTGACTGGACGAATCCACGTGCCTTTGGAAATAAGGTTACGACGATGGGAGTGGGCGACCGATTAGGTTTAGCTTCCCCCGGACATATTGATATTATGCGTCAATATCAGGTGAAACCAATTTTGGCGCAACAAAGTATTCGTGAATTATCCCTTATGGAGCGCAGTATTTATGATGTACTTGATGCAGCGAGTTATGCGGTAATTCAAGAAGGATATACAAGCGGTTTTGGAGCAGACGGCGACCACTTGAAATTGGAAGAAGATATTAAATTGGCTTTGGATGCAGGGATGTCTATGTTGACTCTAGATTGCTCGGATTATATTCGCAATGAAGTACCAGAAATGTCTGTAGAAGAGCAAGAAGCAGAATACAATAAATTGCCAGAAGAACTTCGCAAACATTATGAAAAAGCTTATTTAGACAAAACATTTGAAGCAGCAGGAATGTCAATTACATTTGATAGAGAAGAATTAATTTATAATGTCCTCCTATATTCCGATGCATTAAATTACATGGTACATATCTATAACGAATACATTAAAAAAGCAGATCGTGAGATTGATTTCGAAGTGTCCATTGATGAGACAGCAACGGTTACAAAACCAGAATCTCATTTCTTTGTTGCACAAGAATTAATTAACGAAGGTGTAAAAGTGAACAGTTTGGCTCCTCGTTTTATTGGAGAATTCCAAAAAGGCGTAGACTATATGGGGAATTTAGAGGAGTTTGAAATTGATTTAGCAAAACACGCGAATATTGCGAAATATTTTGACTATAAATTAAGTATTCACTCAGGAAGCGATAAGTTTTCTGCTTTCCCAATTGTAGCAAAACACACAGATGGTTTGTTCCATTTGAAGACGGCGGGAACAAACTGGTTAGAAGCAGTACGCGTACTGGCAAATCATAATCCAAAGTTATTCCGTGAAATGCATAAATATGCATTTGATCATTTCCCAGAAGCGCAAGCATATTACCATATCACCCCTGACTTAGACTCAATCAAAGCGTTAGATGAAGTATCTGATGAAGAATTACCAGAATATATGAATGATCGCAATGCGCGTCAAGTATGGCATGTGACTTATGGGGTTCTGTTAACGGCAGTTGACGAAGAAGGAAATCGTTTGTTCAAACCAGACTTCTTTGCGAATATGGATGAGTTTGAAGAGGAATACCGTGAATCCTTGGTAGGACATATTGGTAAACATCTAGAAACATTACAAATTCCAAAAGTTTAATAAATTGAAATGATTGTCAGAGAGACTTTCCCGTCAATTTTTGTTGCTGAACCTTCCGATTTTAAGAAAATAGGGAGGTTCAGGCAGAAAAAGGTGCTCGAACATCTTTATTTTGGAAAAATAAAGATGTTCGAGCATCAAAATGGCTTTGAAGGTCTTTCTAGACTCATTCAAATAAAATATACGACGGGAGTTCCTCGTCTTTTCTTAGAAAAATGGAGGCGGAATTATAAATGGCTTTTATTCATGATGATTTTATGTTAACAAACGAAACAGCGAAACACTTATATCATACTTATGCAGAAAAGATGCCGATTTTTGATTATCATTGTCATTTAATCCCAGACTGGATTGCAGATGATCACGAGTTCTCTGATATTACAGAACTGTGGCTTGCAGGGGATCATTATAAGTGGCGCGCGATGCGTGCAAATGGTGTTCCAGAGAACATGATTACGGGAGACGCATCACCGGAAGAAAAATTTTCTGCTTGGGCAGAAACGGCAGAGAATACAATTGGTAATCCGTTATTTCACTGGACTCAATTAGAATTGAAACGGTATTTTGATATTGATGAACTATTAACGAAAGACAATTGGAAAGAAATTTACGAACAAGCAAATAAAGTTTTAAAAGAAAAAAAATTAACTGCTCGTAAGTTAATAGAAATGTCCAATGTAACATTTGTTGGTACAACAGATAACCCAACAGATTCTCTAAAAGCACATGACAAAATTTTGAAAGATAAAAAATTTGATATTAAAGTAGCACCTTCTTTCCGTCCGGATGAAGCTTTCCATATAGACGACAATCGTTTTGCTGGTTTTTTGGAACGTATGGAAGCCATTTTTGGAAATCATCCAACCTCTTATAAAGAATTGGTGGAACAATTAGAAAAACGTGTTGATTTCTTTGACAAACATGGAACGTTAGCTTCGGATCACGCTTTGGAAAATATGGTTTATAGCGATGCAAGTGATAACGAAATTGAACAAATTTTCCAAAAAGCGTTAAAACAAGAAGCGATTTCGAAAGATGAAAAAGAAAAATATTTAACGAGAATTTTAATTGATTTAGGTGAAATGTATGCAGATCGCGGATGGACAATGCAAATTCATTTTGGGGCATTACGGAACAACAACGAATATTGGTATGATCGTTTAGGTCCCGATGTTGGCTTCGATTCGATTCATGATTCAGTAAATGATGGGCGTAATCTAAACCTTCTATTAAATGCGATGGAACGTAAGCAAAAATTACCGAAAATGATTATCTATAATTTAAATCCAACTCAAAATCATGTAGTAGCAAGTGCTGTTGCAAACTTCCAAGTGAATAACGAGGGGATTAAGAGCAAGGTTCAGTTTGGTGCTGGATGGTGGTTTAACGATACGGAACAAGGAATGTTACGTCAAATGGAAGCATTAGCAGATCATGGCTTGTTAATGAACTTCGTAGGTATGCTGACCGATTCTCGCAGTTTTGTATCTTATCCACGCCACGAATATTTCCGCCGCATTTTGTGTAATTACGTTGGAGAGCAAGTAGAATCAGGCAAGTTTCCAAACGAAGAAACACTGTTACAACGTCTAATTGAAAATGTTTGCTATAACAACGCAGTAAATTACTTTAAAAAATAAAGAGTGTGACAAAAAGCGTTTAGAAGAGACTGTTGCGACATCCGTTGCGATGGTTTCTTTTCTACATAGAGGAAAGTACAAAGCGAAAGTGTAAATAAGATAATAAACGCAAGTTTTTAAGAGGGGCTACTATGAAATTAAAAAAAGATCTTTTTCATTCTTTAAGTTCTACGATTAATGCATTTTACATTATCCTTATTGTTTTATTTACGCTTTTAACAGGCTCGATTATCTACTATGTTGCCAACTGATATCCGCCAGCCAAAATTACCACTAGTGACATAGTTATTACCAGTCAGTGACACAAAACTTACCACTTAGTGACATTGAAATTACCACTCGGTAAAATAGATGATTAAATCAACAATACC
>Ga0194137_10002729_pt1 | contig 10315 bp, 6 predicted proteins | sample TARM_MetaG_T3_14_FD_134025 | JGI IMG/M metagenome (GOLD analysis project Ga0194137, IMG submission 134025) | Freshwater microbial communities from Pennsylvania, USA, analyzing microbe dynamics in response to fracking - TARM_MetaG_T3_14 (version 2) | ecosystem: Environmental > Aquatic >...
GAAGAACTGCCATTCGCCCAGAATATCCTGCGCCATGCGGTTGCGGGCGGCGGCTTCCGTGCGTTTGGCACTGAGCACTCTGGCGGCGGTTCCGTCTTCAATCCACAGGGTGGCAATCTCGGTCATGAGCGAGGCGGACATCCAGATGGAGGCCTCAATGGCAGCCTCCACCCGGCGGACGGATTCCGGCGGCACGCAGACAAAGGCAGTGCGTAACCCACCGGTAAGCGCCTTGGAGGTGGACGCGATGAAATGCCCCAGTTCCGGTGCGTGGGCAGATATGGGGGGCAGCACGGAATCCAGCGTCAGGGCGTACATGTCGTCCTCTATGATGCGTATTCCGTGGCGGCGGCAGACCGTGGCTATTTCATGGCGTCGGTATTCCGGCATGTGCGCAAGTGTGGGGTTCTGGCAGCCGGGCATGATGTAGAGGCCGCGCACGGCTTCCTGCGCACTTGCTGCGGCAAGGGCGTCGGGCAGCATGCCCTGCTCATCCATGGGAATGGGCACCAGCTGCAGGCGCAGGCGTTTTGCAAGGGGCTTGATGAGCGGGTAGGTCAGGCTCTCCACGGCAATGCGGTCACCAGGAGAAAAGAGCGCGCCAAGGGTGACGGTCATGCCGTGCTGGGCGCCGGAACACACGAGCACGTTATCAGGCGTTGCCTCATACCCGTGCAGCGCGGCCCAGCGCACCCCTGTTTCCCTGTGCCGGAGCAATCCACGCGGCTGGTGGTAATAGAGCAGGTGCTGAATGTCGCGCCGCGCGGCAAGGGTAGCAAGCGCCGCGCCAAGGTCGGGGTCCAGCGAATGAAAGGGCGTGTTCAGTCCCAGATCAACCCTCGGGTTGCCGTCTGCACTCAGCGAATCGCGGCCGATCTGGGCAAAGGTCATGCGCTGCGAAAGTACAAAGGTGCCTCTGCCTGTTTCGCCCCGCACCAGTCCGCGCCGTGCCGCTTCCGCATAGCCGCGGGTAACGGTGCCCACGGTCACGCCGAGCAGTTCCGCCACTTCGCGCTGGGTGGGGAGCGGTGCATCCGGCAGCAGAATGCCGGTGCGTATGGCGCTTTCCACCGCATCGGCAATGGCCAGATAGCGGGGCTTGGCAGAAGCGTGGGCCTCTGCATCCGTTGCGTTGCGTACGGTGGTGAGCAGGTGATGCAATATTGTCATGGTGACAATTGATATTTTGACGAAGCGATTGTGTCAATACTATGCATGGCAGACTGAAAGCTGCCCCTCACGAACGGTCGGAGCGCGGCGGCAGTTTCGGCAACGCAAACAGAGTGGAGGCTTGCATGGAACCGACGCACGGTCTTTCGCTGACCGGGAACCTTCTGCCCCTCGTGTTGTTCTGTCTTTCCATGACGGCAACACCCGGGCCGAACAATATCATGCTTACTGCCTCCGGAGCGAATTTCGGATTCCGCAGAACATTGCCGCACATGTGCGGCATCGCATGCGGGATGCAGACCATGATTCTGACTGTGGGACTGGGGCTGGGAAAGGTGTTCATGGAGTTTCCCGTCATACACACGTCGCTGGAATGGGTAGGCGGGGCATACCTGCTGTATCTGGCATGGAAGATTGCCAACATAAGCCCCGTTGCTGCGGGGGCGGGCGGGGCAGCAAAGCCCTTCACCTTCATGCAGGCGCTGCTGTTCCAGTGGGTGAATCCCAAATGCTGGATGATGGTGGTGGGCGCCGTTGCCACCTTTGCCGGTGGCGAAACCGCCATGCGCGATGTCTTTATCATCGCGGCGGCTTTTCTGGCTGTGACACCGCCCAGCATAGGCATGTGGGCTGTGGTGGGCGTAAAGATCAGCCGTTTTCTCGAAACGGCGTTCCGCCGCCGCATGTTCAACTACACCATGGCCAGTCTGCTGGTCGGCTCACTGGTCTTTGTGCATATGGGCAAGGTTCTGTGACGGATTGGCTGGCAGATACGAATGATAAAGCGCCCCGGACATCGGTCCGGGGCGCTTCTGCTTTGGTCTATTCTTCGTCGTGGTCCGGCGTGGCTTCCGGATTGCCGCCGACTTTCTTGCTTGCCTGCGCAGGCTGGGGGCTTTGTGCGGACTGCAGTTCCTTCAGCGCGGGTGCGGAACGGATGTGCAGGTCCATCTGCGGGAAGGCGATTTCTATGTTCGCCTCGCGGAATGCCTTGTCGATGGCAAAGCGCAGGTCCGAGATGGTGGAAAGGGCATAGTCTATGTCGTTGATCCACACGCGCAGGATGAAGTCGAGCGTGCTTGCGCCGAAATCGTTGAAAATGACCGCAGGCTGGGGCCGGCGCAGCACGTGGGAGTGACCTTCCGCCACGGTAAGCAGGGTCTTGCGGACCAGTTCGATATCCGAGCCGTATGCCACGCCTACCACAAGGTCGCGGCGGATGGTGGCGTTGTTCTTGGTCCAGTTGGTCACCTGCGTGGTCACAAGGTCCGAGTTGGGAATGATGAGCGAGGCGTTGTCGAATGTTTCCACAACCGTTGCGCGGATGTTGATGGTGCGCACCGTGCACCACAGGTCGCCCACCTGAATGATGTCGCCCTGCTGGATGGAACGGCCGAACAGCAGAATGAGTCCGCTGAAGAAGTTGTTGAAGATGGTCTGCATGCCGAAGCCGATACCCACGGAAAGACCACCCGCAACAACCGTGAGGCTGGTGAGACTTACGCCGAGGATATGCAGGCCGACCAGCCCGTAGATGATCCACAGGCCGTAGTTCGCCATGGTCTTGAGCGAGAGCACAGAGCCGCGCTGCCCCTTGGGCCAGCGTTCGGCCATGCGGTCCAGTGCGCCCCGTGCCAGATGCGAGCAGGCGCGTGTGACGTAAAAGAGAATGGCCAGCAACAGCACGCTGGCAAATTTGAGCGAGAATCCTTCCCAGCTTATGGTCAGCTCACCCACTGTCTTGAGAATGCCCGCGCCGAGGAACTGATAGAACCAGTACAGGCCGAGAGCTGATGAAGACGTCCAGACAAGGGGAGAGGCAACGCCGAGTATGGCACCTTTGAGCATGACATAGCCGCCTTCGTCCGGCAGGAACGAAAGGCTGCGGTTCAAGGTGGCCATGAGCCCCGCACTTGCGCCGTAGGCAACGTAGCCGCCGAACCAGAACATGCAGAGGAAGGCGGAAAAACGGGCAAAGCCCGCAAGGCTGATGAGCGTGAGAATGGTGGCTATCCAGAACCACACGGTAAGCGCCACGGCCCCCCGTGCGGGGTCTTTGCGGTGCTTGAAGGTCATGTAGCCGAGGAACAGCAGCAGCACGAGCGTCCACATGGGGACTGCAAGCTTGGCGGGCGTTTCGTTGATGAGCATGAGCCCGCCGATGAGGAACAGCCATGAGACGGCAGTTTTGGGAATGTTGTTGAAGTTGGGCACAACAGCGCGCCGTATGGCGTTGGACCCCATGAGCACGCCGTAGCCGAACAGGAACCAGCTGAACACGCTGAATGAGGGGGCGGCACCGCCGAAAATACGCATGTCGGAAACGACAAGTGCAAACCCTATAGTGCCGAGCAACCCTGAACGGTGCAGCCGTGCGGCAATGGTGCCGGGAACGGAATTATCCCGCAGGGCCGCGCGCATGAGGGGAACACCCCCTGTGGCCACCACGGTGAAGATGAACATGCTGAGCAGGGCGGCGGAGAAAATTTTGGTTTGCAGCAGGGCAAGTTCCTGCCCCAGTGCCACTATGCGGACGGAAAACCACAGCGGGATGGAGCCGGGCTGCTTCCAGAGTTCAATGGAAACAAGCGGTTCACTGTTGCGGAAAAAATAATCCTTCCAGTGGTTGGCGAGTCCTTCTTCCTTCTGGTTGCGCTTGGAGCGGATCTTGTCGAAGAGGGTGGTAACCTGTTTGAGCTGTGTTTCTGCCTTGTTCTGCTGCGCATCAAGCCTTGCGCGCAACTGCATGATCTGGCTCAGGTAGGTGGTGACGAATTCCTGCATTTCCGGCGACAGATCTTTGCGGGCCGAAAAGTCGTTGCGGGTATTGATGGTGCCCAGCCGGTCGAGCCGGATGTTGGCCTGATCGTTTATGTCCTGCAGGGAGCTGCGCACGGTCGCCAGACGACGCTCAAGCGCGTGCAGCTGCCTGCTCAGAGCGCGTTCCTCTATGGGCGAAGCGAGCGAAAGGCCCTGCGCGAGCAGGGTTTCGCCATACAGCTTGCGCACGTCGTTGTACTCTTCTTTGGCATCGTCTAGGCGCTGGTCAACGGACTGTGCAATATCCTCTTCCGCGCTGGTGAGCATGGTCAGTTCGCGTTGCTTGACCTCAAGTATGCCCTGCAGCGACGTGGCAGGCTGGGCGTGGGCCGCAGTTGCGGTAACGAGCGCGGTAACAACGGCGAACAGCAGGCAGCAGAGAACAGCCGCGGCTGTCAGAGAGCGTGCGGACCGGGTGGTTTTCATAGTCTGTGTGGCCCGTTCTGTCGGGCGGAACGAAACAATGGGGCGTGTATGCAGAATGAGCATGAAGATACTCTGTGGTTTCCATTCGTTGAAAAAATCTTGTGCGGGAAGGACGGATTTCGTCCGCATGTCACTACGAATAATACCATAGCCTGAAAGCTGATGGGTGAGAAGGGGGCGGGCAGGCGGTTTCGCAATCCGCAAAAACGGGGCGCTGATGAGTGATTGACGAAGAACGACGGTTCCCTTCCCTGTCTGCGAACGCAAATGAGCTGGTATGATGGGACTGTGCAGCTCACAGAGAGGAGGCGGATGCGCGTTTGCGCCGTTGCCCGTTGTATTGTCGTATTGTCGCATTGCTGCGACTGCCTGTCAGGGGAACGGGCCTGTCGCTGCCCATACGCCGATTCTGCGCGGAATATGGCAGGGTGTGTGCCGCCGTCTAGGCGGCAGGGAGCACGACCGTGACGGTGGTGCCCATTTCTTCTGATGTGGTGAAAGAGATTTCGCCGCCAAGGGTATCTGTTATGAGCTTGGCGGAAAATGTGCCGAGCCCTGTTCCGCCCTTTTTACCGAATGTGACGTACTTGCTGAAGAAGTTTGCGCGAATCTCTTCAGGCACCACGCCGAAGTTGTGGATGTCCACAGCGACACGTTCGCCCATGGGCAGAATGCTCACACTGACGTGGTGGCCCTGAGGCGAGGCTTCTGCCGCATTGGTCAGCAGATTGGAGAAGAGGTAATAGAGCATGGTTTCTTCTGCGCGGACGAGTATCTTATCGCCCGGTTCAAAGGCCTCTCCGTCAACGGTGATGGAATGGGAAATCTGCAGGGCGCTTGAGAGCGGGGCAATATCCATGAACACGTTCCGCAGAATCTGCATGATATCTATTGTTGCGGGAACAAAGGTGTAGGTCCCCGTTTCCATTTTGAAAAGGTCGAGCGATGCGTTGATGGTTTTGAGCATCTTGAAGCCGGACTCCTTGATGTGCTTGAGCATTTCAAGCTGGTCATCATTGAGCGGGCCTATGTCTACGATCACGTCAGGCAGGTTGATGATGCCGTTGAGGGGAGACTTGAGATCGTGGCGGGTTATGCGTTCCACATCTTCCTTGAGTTGTTGCAGTTTCTTCTGTTCTGAGATGTCCATGAAGCTCTTCAGAAAGAAGAGGTGGCCGCCCAGCTGGATTTCGGTAACGTTCTCGATGATGGGAATATTCACCCCGTCAGTTCTTCGCAGGGTATGCTCATAATTCATTCGTAATGCCAGCCGGTTATGGAAGGGACAGTTTTCGGGTTCCTCAAAGCATATGCTGCCCGCGCAGCTTGTGCCGATGAGATCTTCTGGCTTTGCCTTGAGCATGGCGAGGGCTGCGGGATTTGCATCATGAATTTTCTGGGTTTTCGCGTTGGTGATGATAACGCCCGTCTGGATTGAGTTGAAAATCTGCTGCAGCTGTCTGTTGGTATCTTCCAGCGCACGGGTGCGGGCGAGTACCTTCTGCTCCAGCCGCTTATTGTCTTCTGCAAAGAGCTTGTTCACCTCATGGCTTTCCATGGCATGCGCCGCAGAGAGCATGACAACGGAAAACAGTCTTCGTGTAGTATCCAGAATGCCGTCTTTGTCCTGCTGCAACACGCCGACCAGCATGCCCCGTATCCGCGATGCCGAACCGATGACATGCAGCAGTATCTGGTGCTTGCCGTCGCGTGTGAGGAAGAAGAGAGGCTCGTTGCTTTTCATGGCATACGCGAAAGAATTGTCATCGATGAGGCTGTTCACCTCCCGCTCTATCAGTTCGTTCATGCCGGGGGTGTCGCAGTACTGCATGGCGAAGTCATACGTTCCTTCCTGCGCCAGATAGATGGCCACTCCTTTCATGTCGATCATCTTGCGGGCACGCAGGCAGGTTTCTTCCAGAATGGGGCGGGTATCACTGTGCTGCGACAGAGAAGGCGCAAAACTGCCGAGCGAAGCAGCAAGCTCAAGGGCATCCATGGCAGCGGCTCTTTCGCGGCGCAGCAACTCAAGCTGCTTTTCCTGAAATTGTATTATCTGGTTCTGTGTCATGGCGGTCAGCTGAGAAAGATACTGGTGATGTCGTGAATCTGTCGTTCGGCAGCAAGTATTGTTGCTTCAATGGCGCTTTCGGGCAGGTTTATTGTTTTCCATATCGTCGGGGGAATGGTGCGGACGAGTATGGAGCCGTTGGCACCGAACCCCATGGCTATGGCGAGCGTATCCGCCACAGAGCACAGGGCGGCTTCAACAGAGGGAATATCATTCAGGCCATGGTGTTCGGCAACGCCGTCAAGCAGCTCTTCGGGCAGATTCCATCGTTTGAACAGGGCCCTTGCAACATCTGTATGGTCGAATCCGAAGATGGTCCGTTCTGCCAGATAGAGGGAAATGCCGGTGGTCCGAGACAGGTTTACTGCCCACGCCACATGCTGGGGGGCCAGTTTGAGCATGACCAGACGGCCTATGTCGTGCAGCAGGCCTATGACGAAACAGCGTTCCTGCTGCATGCCCTGCATATGCGAGGCAAGGATGCGGTTCAGCACACCGCAGGCAACGGAGTGCTGCCAGAAGCCGCGCACGGAGATGATGCCGTCCGGCACGCCGATGAACAGGTCGATGACGGCCACGCCAAGCGCCAGCTGGCTTATTTCGCGTGCGCCCACAAGAGCCACGCTTCTGCTGAGCGAGTCTATGCGCTGTCCGAAACCGTAGAACGGACTGTTGACCAGGCTGAGCAGTTTGGCGCTGATGCTGGGGTCTTTGGAAATGACCTCGGCCAGCTTGTTGGCTGTGGAGCTCGGGTCTTCAAGTGCATTGCTTATGCGGAAGTATATGTCGGGAAAAGAGGCGAGCCCCTTGTCGGTATTCACGAACTCCTCAAGGCTGGATTTCGAGATGTTGTCCGGTTGGGGAATGGGGTTCCAGTTGAAGGTGTCGGTAGAAAGAGTCTGACCGGCTTGCAACCGGCTGACATACAACTTCATGCAGGCGGTGTGGAGTTCCGGCATGGGCGGTGAGGCAAGATTCGCCGCGCTGAAAAGGCTGTCCACAAACTGGCGTGCAGCGGCAAGATCGTGTTCCGGTATGCTGAGCAGCGATTCCTGTTGTGCCTCGCCTGCGGAAACATGTTCTATGTCGGCATCAAGTGCTCCCCAAATCTTGAGCACGCGTATGTGCTGCTCGTCCAGCACGGTCCCTCTGGGAAGAAGCAACCTGCCGTTGGAGCTGAACGCGTCGGAGGCGAGTATCATTCCCGTCCGCAGGTCTGATGCGTTGACCTTTCCCATTGCAGCCTCTGATATATCGAGGTTTTTGTATAGAAACCTTAAATTGTTCGATATTATGAAAATACAGCATCCTGTAAGAGCGGGGTATGATATTTCGCGATTCCGGATGAAGAAAAAAAGCCGCAGTCCCTTCCGGGGCTGCGGCTTTGCCAGTTTCTGCGGTCAGCGTTCCGATTCGAGCTGCCGTGCCTTTGTGTAGGCAAAGCGCAGGATTTCGTATTCGAAGGGCGTATCCATCGTGTAGTACCGGAAGGGAATTCCCGCCCGTGTGTTCACCCCGCGCACCACTGTGTTGGTGTACCTGGCCGTGTCGCGGTCGCCGATCTCGGCCAGTTCATACAAGTATTCCATCTGGTAGTAGGCAAACACCATGTCACCGGCAAGGCCCACAGAATCTCGGATGTTGGAGGGACCGTATACCGGCAGCACTACATAGGGGCCCTGAGGAACGCCCCATACGCCGAGGGTCTGGCCGAAATCTTCGTTCTGCGGATAGAACTCGAGCTTCGTGGCGGGATCGAACAAACCGCCTATGCCCAGCGTGGAGTTGATGACAAACCGCGCCACGATGATGCCGCATTTGGAAGGATCGCCCTGCAGCATGGCGTTTGCCAGTCTGGGGATTTCGTTGATGTTGCTTATGCCGTTGGCAATGCCGGAGCGGAGCTGCGGGGGCACCACGGCTTCGTAGCCCGTGACCACGGGAATGAGCACGGCGCGGTCGAGCTTGGCGTTGAACGTGTAGATCGTTCTGTTCAATCGCTCGGCAGGATCGTTGACGGCAAGCAGTGAGACATTTTTCATCTTTCTCTGCTCGGCTTCATCTTCTGCCTGCGGTGCGGTCACGACATGCGATACCGGGGTTCGGAAAGGTGTTTTTTCCAGAGTCCTTTCAGGGGCGGTCCGTGTGGCGCCGCACCCTGCCAGTGCGCAGAGACAGACAAGAAGCCCTATGAGGCGGATCAGGGAGCGAATCAGGGAGCGGGTCATGATGGCGCGGGAGGGGTGTGCTGTCTTCATGTCTTACTCCTGCCGTTCCATGGCACGCAGCATGGCCTGCGCGAAATCGACGTATTGCATGTTGCCGCAGTGGCCCCCCGTTGCAAAAAGCGTTGCCCGTTTGCCGAAGGTCTGTTTCAGGAAGGCGACCTCATCCGTCTGCAGGATGGGATCATCCTCGTTACCCACAAGCCGTATGTTGTCCGACGTGCGCAGAAAGTCTGCAATTTTGCGTAATGAACAGTCTGCAAGGGCCTTTTCTTCCGTCATGCCGGAGTCAGTATATTGCAGATACGGCAGCAGAAATTCGCGGAAGTAGTCCTGAAACGTGATCTGGCTGGCCGTATCGAAATAGCGCATCAGGGGCGAGGCTGTATCGAGGTGCGTGTTGGCGGGCACCACATATCCGGCATTGAGGCACACGTCCGAGGTGAAGATCATGGACGACGAGGTAAGACGGAAGCTGGCCCCGATGAGCTGCTTCAGTTCCGTATCGGTCATATCCACCGTGGTGAAGAAGCGGTAGAGGACTTCGCTGTCCAGCTGCGCGAAATTGTTTGATTTGTAGAATTCAGAGAACTGCCGGATGAACTTGTCTATGGCCTTTTGGGGGGTCTGGTTTCCATTCTGGGCTTCCAGCCACGAATCAAAGGTTGTGGCGGAGCTGAAAAGGTCTACCGGCGGGTTGATGAGCAGTACCTTGTCGAAGTTGAAGCGCTTCTCGTGCCTGTCACGTTCCGCCAGAAAGGCCGAGTGCATGGCGCCGAGGCTATAGCCCGTTACGCTGTAACGGCTGACCTTGCGGCGCGATTCCACATCTTCCTTTACCCACTGCATCAGAGTGTAGAGATCTTCCGTGTCATAGGGAACATAGCCCGCTACGCCGTGCTTTGACAGGCTGGCAATGTAATTGAAGTGCGTGGGCGAAGACAGGGCCACGGTGTGATAGCCCGCATCGTAGAAGAGGCGCTGCAGGAACTCCACCTTGGAGGAGCTGAACCTCCCGCCTGTTCCGGCAATGATGAAAATGAGCGGAGCTTCGTCCTTCTGGAGCATCTCGGCATATTCGACAGATTTGCAGTACCAGAAGATTTCGGGAACCTGCCTGTTTTCGATGCTGATGGACCGTACGGAAGGGGTCACCGGCGTCACGCGCTGCTTGAGCTGGAAGCGGAACTCGGGAGGCGTGCCGAAAACGGTGGCCTCATACCGGTTTGCAAAGGGATATGCCCCCGTGCTTTGTCCTGCTGTTCCGGAAGAGGCGGCAAACGCGTGCGAGCCTGCAAGCAGGAATAATGTGAGCAGGTAATGGAAAAAGGTTGCAGGAACCTTTGCTGTCATGGGTTTCTCCACTGTTGATGAGTTCGGAACAAGGTAATCTATCAGAGGAGTTGCAGGGCCACAACACCCCGCAGGTGTGGCGCCGTCTGTAAACCGGAGGATGCATGTGTATAGTGCCGTTGTCATGGCAGATAATAGGAGGTGTCGATAAATCGGCATGTTGCACCATGCCATTTTCGTGGAACGCTGGTTGCAGTCTGGACACCGCGTTACTGAGGTGTGCCGTTGCTTACTAATAAGGAGAGTTCCA
>Ga0194137_10002730_pt1 | contig 10311 bp, 9 predicted proteins | sample TARM_MetaG_T3_14_FD_134025 | JGI IMG/M metagenome (GOLD analysis project Ga0194137, IMG submission 134025) | Freshwater microbial communities from Pennsylvania, USA, analyzing microbe dynamics in response to fracking - TARM_MetaG_T3_14 (version 2) | ecosystem: Environmental > Aquatic >...
GCCGTACTGGGTCAGGCGGTTGAATATAAGCCGGGAGTTTGGCGACACCCGCACTTCCGAGCCGTCCGCCAATTGAACAGTCGCGGTGCCGGCAGCGGAGAGGATTTCGTCGCCGACACGAATGAGGGTGTTTTCAGTCAGGGGGATCTTGCGGCCGGTGTTGCCTGAAATCAGTTGGACAGTTCCCGAAACGGTGGTGGCCTTGGCCGGCTGGGGCTGGCGTTTCAGCCAGGCCAGCGGAATACGCACGCTGTCACCAGCGGCGAGAACGGCCCCGTTGCTGATTTTATTGTGCTGAAGCAGACGATTGGCGCCGTAACCCGGGGCCAGCAGATCATTGGCAACTTCAGCGAAGCTTTCCCCCGGGTGCAGGGTGTAGATCCACTCCGGGACAGGGCTTGCCGCGACACCATCAGACTGACTGGCGGAGCCCCGGGTGATCGACAGCTCCCCATGCGCCGGGAATGCGCAGGCCAGCAGCGCAAGGATCAACAGCAGAGCAGACGGCTTGGGCGCCAGGGTGTCAGTCATTGGTTGCCTTGGCGTTTTCAGGCTCCGCTTCAGGCTCGTCACCCTCCTGCGCCTTCATGGCCTCCAGACGATAGCCTCGCTGGTAGATGGTTTTTATCCGGAAACCGTTTTCCGGATTAAGGCCCAGACGCCGGCGCAGACGGCTCATGTGGGTATCCACGGTGCGGGTGTTGATATCCCGGGCCAGGCCCCAGACCCGCTCAAGTAGCATTTCCCGGGTTAGCAGGCGGCCCTGGTTCTGGAACAGGAACAGGGTCAGATCGAAGTCCTTGTCCGTGAGCGTAAGTTCCTCGCCATGCAGAGCAATGGTCCGATGCTGCGTGTTGATCTCGAACGGCCCGTAACGGAGCACTTCTTTCTCACTGTCCGGGTTTGTACGTCTGGCCAGTGCATTGATTCGTGCGACCAGCTCTGCTGCCCGGGCGGGCTTGGAGAGGTAGTCATCGGCGCCGGCATCCAGAGCGCGCACGATATCGGTTTCACTGTCGCGCTGGGTAAGAAAAACAACGGGAATCGGCCAGTTCAGCTGCGCCCGCACGCTTTCAAGAACGTCGATGCCGGTCATGTCGGGAATCTGCCAGTCCAGAATCAGGAGGTCATAACTGCGGTGCAGTACCGCGCTCAGGAAGTTCTGGCCGGTAGGAAAGCTGTCACAATGGTGTCCGCGCTCAGACAGAATCGACTGGATGTGCTGTGCCTGTTCGGTTTCATCTTCAAGCAAAGCAATACGCATTAAGCCTCTCCCGGAGTGTTGCTTCTTTTTTTGCCTGGCATGGCACGGCGCAGCGCAGTGGGCGGACTACGCTGCGATATCAGGCAATTATCACAAAATGTGGATCTGTGTTCAGTATCGTTATGTAGCCTTGCGTAAACGCATTGCAGGCTTTCCGTTGTCGTCGTCCAGTGTTTGTCGGCAGCCGGGGAAATTACTGCAGCCCCAGAACCAGCCTTTTTTGCCTTTGCGTCGGACCAGGGGCGAGAAACAGTGGGGGCAGGGGACTGGCTTCTGGCTGCTTCCATCCTGGGGGCTGGACTCTTCCAGTGGTCGGGTGCCACGACAATCCGGATAGCGTGTGCAGGCAAAGAAGCGACCGAACTTGCCGTCCCGTTCCCGCATCGGCGCCCGGCATTTGGGGCAGTGGGGCTGGTTCTCCGGCGAGGCCGTACCGGACCCCTCAGAGCCGCCGGCCGGCTGGCCCTGCGGCCTGTCCAGAAAGCCGCGTATCTCTGCTTTCAGGGTGTCCAGGAATTTCCTCGGATCACCTTCGCCGCGCCGAATGCTCTCAAGGGTCGCTTCCCACACCGCCGTCCGATCCGGTTTGCTGACCGACTCAGGCAAGGCGCTGATCAGTGCCTTGCCTTTGTCAGTGGCCCGGATGTGGCGGCTGTCCCGAAACAGATAGTCCCGTTTAAACAGGGTGTCGATAATGGCCGCCCGGGTCGCCTCGGTGCCCAGGCCGTCGGTTTCACGCAGGGTTTTGCGCAGCTCTCCATCGGTTACAAATCGGGCGATGTTGGTCATGGCCGAGAGCAGGGTGGCGTCGGTGAAATGCTGGGGTGGCTGGGTTTTCCGCTCGGTAACATTGCTGTCTTCGCAGAACACCGGTTCGCCCTTTGCCAGCCGTGGAAGGGGTGTCTTCTCCGGTTCGCTGCGTCCTTCCCTGAGTTTCAGCTCCAGGGCTTTCCAGCCGGGCACCAGGATGGCGGTTTCGGTCGCGCGGAACTGGTGTTCGGCGACTCGCACGGTCAGCTTGCCCTCCCGGTGTACAGCGTCTGCCGCAAACTGCATCAGGTAATACCGGCTGATCAACCCGTAGATTTTTGCTTCTGCCGAACTGAGTTTGCCGTTGGCTGTCGGACGACTGGTCGGAATAATGGCATGGTGGGCATCCACCTGCTTGTCGTTCCAGGCGGCGGTTTTGCGCTCCAGGTCTGCGCCATCGCAGGCCGCCTGAAGGTCCGGCGCCACCCGGCCAATGGCACGCACCACCTGTTCCCGCTGGCCGTAGTGGCCTTCGGGCAAGTACCGACAGTCGGAACGTGGGTAGGTGATGAGCTGGTGGCGCTCGTACAAGTTCTGGGCGGTATCAAGCACGTCTTTGGCGCCCATCCGGAACAGCCGGCCCGCTTCGATCTGCAGTGCCGAAAGGGATAAAGGCAATGGCGGAGTTTCGGGCCGGTCCCGGAAACGGGATTCAGTCACGCTGCCCGGCCGACTCTGTACACTCCCGGCGATCTGTTCGGCCGCTTCCCGGCTTAGAAGGCGATTCTCTTCATCCAGGAACTCCTGGAATTGGTCGTTCGGCAGCCAGCGGGCAGTAAAGGTCTGCTGGTCGGCTTCTTCTTCCTGGGCTTTGAAGCGGCCTTCAATCCGGAAGTAGGGCTTGGGCTGGAAGTTTTCGATGGTGTTGTCCCGCTCCACCACCAGGCCCAGAACCGGAGTTTGAACCCGGCCAACGGAATAAACACCCTGTTCTCCCTGCTGCTGGTAGCTGAGGGTATAGAAGCGGGTCAGGTTGATACCATAAAGCCAGTCGGCCCGTTGGCGGGCCAGTGCCGAATGGGAGAGCCGACGGAATTCGCGGTTGTCTTTCGGGCTCTGGAGGGCGCGGGCGACGGCGGCCGGGGTCAGGTCGTTGATCAGGACTCGCTGCACCGGTGCGCTGGTGCCGAAATAGCGGATCACTTCGTCGACCAGCAACTGGCCTTCGCGGTCCGGGTCGCCGGCGTGGATAATGGTCCGGGCCTGGCGAATCAGGGATTCCAGAACCTTGAGCTGCTGGCGCACGCTGTCCTTGGGCATGACTTCCCATTTTTCGGGAAACATGGGCAGGTCTTCCTGGCGCCACTTTTTCCAGGCCGGGTTATAGCGGGCGGGCTCTGCCGGTTCCAGCAGGTGGCCGATGCACCAGCTGACGGTGACGGCGTTTTCTCCGTTGCCACAGCGTATCCAGCCCTGGCCCTTCTGGTGCGGGCCGGGGAGCGCGGCGGCGATGGCGCGGCCGAGGCTGGGTTTTTCGGCGATATAGAGGTGCATGGGGCTTGGGTGTTTTGGAATCGGGATGGGAATGTGGCGCTTTGGCTTTATGCTGTCAAGGTTCGGGTGGCGGCGGTATGTGTAGTAGACTGAAAACGTTGGGGGAGGCGGCTGTGAAGATGGCCGTCCCAAAAGACGCCGTGAACCCATCCATGGGGGCTTGGTGTTGCCATCCATGGCAACACACACTTTTGGGACGGCCATCTTCACACCCGCTTCTGGCCAGGTGCAATTCGCTCACTTTCAACCGGGGTTGAGCAGTAGGAGTCTGGAAATGATGAAGATTCAAAACGCGATTGAAACCAAACTGAATGACGCCTTCGATGCGCGTCTTCTTCAGGTGGAGAACGAGAGCCACAAGCACAGTGTGCCGCCGAATTCTGAAACCCATTTCAAGGTGACTCTGGTGTCGCCGGAGTTTGAGGGGCAGATGAAGGTGCGCCGGCATCAGGCGATTTATAAGGTGCTTGCCGAAGAGCTCGAAGGCGGGGTGCATGCGTTGGCGCTGCATTTGTATTCGCCCCAGGAGTGGGAGGCGTCCGGGCAGGCGGCGCCGGAGTCTCCGAATTGTATGGGCGGGTCCAAGAAGGATCCGGCGATGGCGGCAGGGTCCGCTCAGGGAGAGAGTTAATGAGTCAGTTTTTCCAGATCCATCCAGAGACGCCGCAGAAGCGTCTGATCAATCAGGCGGTGGATATCCTTCGCCGCGGCGGGGTGATCGTGTACCCGACCGATTCCGCCTATGCCATTGGTTGCCATCTTGGCGACAAGCAGGCGGCGGACCGGATCAAGCGGATTCGCCGGCTGGATGACAAGCACAATTTCACGCTGGTGTGTCGGGATCTTTCCGACATCGGGGTGTATGCGAAGGTGGACAACACCCAGTACCGGTTGCTGAAGAATTTCACCCCGGGGCCTTACACGTTCATTCTGGATGCCACCAGTGAGGTGCCCCGGCGGCTGCTTCATCCCAAGCGTCGTACGGTGGGTGTTCGGGTGCCTGATAACGCGATTGTTCAGGAATTGCTGGGTGAGCTCGGTGAGCCCATCATGAGCAGTACCCTGATCCTGCCCGGTGAGACGGAGCCGATGACGGATCCCTATGAAATCCGGGACACCCTGGAGCATGAGCTGGATCTGATTATTGACGGCGGTTTCTGTGGTATGGAGGCAACGACGGTGGTGGATTTCACCGGCGAGGCGCCGGTGGTGACCCGGGTTGGCAAAGGGGATCCGGCACCCTTCGAGGTGTAACCCCTGCCGGGCCTGACCTCAGGCCCGGGTGTTCAGGTTAAACGCGTAGGCTCGGCTGTTGCCGGCAGCAGGGATCTGCTCGGCGCTTGCCGATCGGCGCAGGGTATCGTACCGGTGAACCAGGTCCTGAAGGCCGTTGAACTGCTGGTTATCACTGATCAGGGTGTCCAGTAACGGGTTGTTGACACCGTAGGCCTGGTTCAGTTTGAGTGCATTATCCATAAAGTGCAGTGTCGGCTCATTAACGCTCAGGCGACTGAAGGCATCCTTGAAGTTTTTGTTCACGTTGAGGTCTTTCTCAATCAATGCCCGGGTTTTCTCGGCAAGGTTCCCCGCCACGGCAACGCCCCCGTTTTCATCTTTGCTCACGTTGAGTGCGGTTGCAGGGTGCAGATTGTATTCGGCAAGTTTGTGCCGCAGCGTCTCCCGTACGAAGGCAAGATCCTGCCCCACGGTCTGCTTGTAGTCGACCATCGAGAGCTTGCGGGATTTCAGGCGGGCCAGATCTGAAGTGCGGTTTTCCGAAGGTGTGAACCGGTCATCTCCGGCGGTCGGTTCGACCTCCGCTGGCTTGCCCTGAGCCCTGGTGGCGGAAGCCTCAGAGCCGGTGGCCGGGGTCTGGCGTTTTTCCATGGCCTGCTGGAACTGGGTACTCGCCCGGATCAGAGAGGTCAGTAGGGACATGGATGGTTTTCCTCCTACGGCAAACTGGCTTGCGATTGCCAGCAGTCTGTCTATGGGGTTCTGGTAATTACCACGGAGCCCTGCAGTTTTCAGGCCAACTTCCTCGTTCGCTCCCTGATCCCCCTTCAGGGTATGCAGGATGCGCTCGACCTTTCCATGATCTGATCTATGTCAGGAAATATTTGACGCATGTCTATAAAGTTTCGCGACAGTTGGCCGTCATTATTACCAGTTAAAACAATCGCCAAGCCGCCGGATGCGCGGCACCTGTGTCGGGTTACCATGAAAAAACATTATTCCATTCGCTTTCTGCTACTTGCCGCTCTGGCTGCCGCGTTTTCACTCGTGCTGGTGTTTACCGTGCTCTACAACGCGGATTCGCAGCGCGATCACGTTGAAGATTTCACCCGCAAGTATGTGGACGGACTGGCCAAGTCCTATTTTGATGGCCTTAACACCATGATGGTCACCGGCACCATCGCCAACCGCGATGTGCTTCGGCAAAAGGTGATGGCCCCTGCGGACGTGCTCGATGTGCGGGTGATTCGCAGTGACCACCTCAACCGAACCTTCGGCGAAGGTAACGCCTCGGAACAAACGCAAGAGCCCCTGGACAGGAAGGCCCTGGCCGGGGAGCGTGTGGAGACCTACTCCAGCAATGAGCAGGGGCGGGTTTACACTTTGATTGAGCCGGTAATCGCGAGAGAGAATTACCAGGGCGTCAACTGCCTGGGCTGCCATCAGGCCCAGGAGGGGGATGTGTTGGGCGCGATCCGAGTGGATTATTCTCTGGCTGAAAGCGACGCCCGTTTGCAGCAACAGTTGCTGACCAGTGGCGGTTTTCAGGTGGCGATCTTTGCGGCGGTGTTCTTTCTGACCGCGGCCGCACTGAGTCGTCTGGTGTTTTCACGGCTGCGCCGGCTTCACGACCGAATGGACGAGATTTCCAGCAATTCCGATCTGACCATTGAGCTGGAGGTCACCCGTAATGATGAAATTGGCTCTGTCTCTCGGGCATTTAACCGGATGATGGCGAAAATCCGCCAGAGCATGAATACGGTTATGGACAACGCCGAACAGGTCGAACAGGCGGCCCGCAGTATTGCTGGCAAGGCCGACACCACTGAGCGTGAAGTGCTGGCCCAGCGGGACAACACCGACCAGGTGGCCAGTGCCACCACCGAGATGGCGGCATCGGCTGTTCAGGTCCGGGAAAATGCCATCCACACCACTCGTAAATCCGCCGATACCGCGGAATCGGCCAGCAAGGGTGAAAGCCTTGCCCGCAATGCGGTGGAAGGCATCGAGGCACTGAACAGTGAAGTCCAGAGTGGCGCGCAGCGCATCGAGCAGCTGGACCAACGCACCAGCCAGATGTCGGCCATGTTGGAGGTGATTTCCAACATCGCCGACCAGACCAACCTGCTGGCGCTCAATGCCGCCATTGAGGCTGCGCGGGCCGGTGAGCAGGGGCGTGGTTTTTCGGTGGTAGCCGATGAGGTGCGGGCGCTTGCCTCGCGAACCCAGGATTCCACGGAGGAAATCCGCAACACCATCAATGGCCTGAAGGGCGAGGTGGTGGATTGTGTGGCCACCATGCGCCACGCATCAGAAATGGCCGAACAGCAGGTCTCTGCGATCCTGACCGTGGAATCGGAGCTCCAGACCATTGCCGCAGCGGTTCGCGAGATTACCGCCCTCAATCAGGAAATGGAGGGCGCTGCCAACGAGCAGAGCGAGGTTTCCGAATCGATCAACCAGAACGTGATAGAAATCAGCCGGTCAGCGGAACAGACTTCCGGGGATGCCAAGGAAACCGCTCAGATTGCAGGAGATCTGCTAGCGATGGCGGAAACCCTGAGAAAAACCATTGAACAGTTCCGGCTCCATCAGGATGATCGCCGCTAGGCGTTCCAGGCGGGGCTCGCCTTCAGGCTGGCCCCGGAATCTGCCGGGCAAGTAATCACCACGCCAGCCAGATAACATGCCGGGCGCCTTTGCCGGGGCGAAGCGCCCGAACGGTGACAGGTTCAACAGCAAAGCCGGCGCGCCTCAGCCTCTCAGTAAACGCGTGTTCCGGCCCGGCGGACCAGTAAGCCAGGATGCCCTCAGGGCGCAGGGCCTTTTGCGCCGCCGCAATGCCTTCTGGTGAGTAGATCCAGTTGTTTTCCTTTCGGGTCAGTCCTTCGGGGCCATTATCGACATCCAGCAGAATGGCATCCCATTCACCAATGCTGCTTTTGAGCAATTCCGCCACGTCACCGATGTGCACCCGGGCTCTCGGATCGTTCAGCGGGTTCCCGGCCGCAGAGCCCAGTGGCCCGCGGTTCCAGGCTTCCACTTCGGGAACCAGTTCAGCTACCGTAACCTGCGCGTCTTCGCCCAGTGCTGCTAACGCTGCAGCCAATGTGAATCCCATTCCCAGTCCGCCAATCAAAACACGGGGTGACGGTTGGTCGGCAATACGCTCGCACGCCAGCGTCGCCAATGCATCTTCCGAGCCGTGAATCCGGCTATTCATCAATTCTCCGGTGGTGCCGGCAATTTTGATGGAGAACTCATCATTACGTTGAAGCAAGCGCAGACGGGTTCCCTTGCCGGGAATGGTTGCGGCGCCGATTTCGTTGAAGCGAGCCATTGTGGGTTCCGGGTAGCTGAGCGGGCCCGCAGTTTAACCCGACTGGGCCAAATTGAAGAAAGGGGTAATGCATAAATCCGATAAGAACCTGTCACCGGTTCTGTCTGTGGGGCGCCAGGGTGGCCGAATGGCCAATGTCCCTGACGCTCATGGTTTCAAACCAGAGCTGTAACCTCGTTCAGAAGTTGTAACCCAGACCCACCGTATAGGCCCATATCCCGTCGTCCTGGAACGCATCGTCAGCATCGTCGCTATCGCTGAACAGGAACTGATACTCAGCGCGGGCGAGGAAGTAGGTCTTGGTCTGCACGTAATACTTTATGCCTGCTTCCAGACCTGCGAAGGCGCTGTCCTTGACTCCGTCCCCATAAATGCCACCGAGACTGCCGCCAACGAAGGGGCGCGCGCGATCGTCAAGGAACTGATAATCGAGGTAGCCACGGGTTGAGCCATTCCAGAAGTCATCGGTAACGCCTTCGCCCTCAATATCGACGTAATTGACGCTTTGCCGGACACCGGCCACCACATCAGGTCGCAGATACCAGCCCAGATCGCCGGTCACACCGAAATTGCCGCTATTGAAGTTTTTGTCGTTGCTGCCGGTTCCGGAGAGGGAGAACTCCCGATCCCCCATGTCGGGGCCAAACTCTGAGGATTGTGCAGAAACTGCCATTGGTAAAGCTGAGAGAAGACAAATGGTTAGTGCCGCAGTATTGAATCTGATCATGAGAAGCTCCTTGCTTGCATTTTCCGGTTGTAACTCGGAAACCTGCGAATGCGTGTTTAACGACGACTGTGCCAAAGCAGGTGCCGGGACTGTCAGTCGACGTGAACGCAGGTCCCAAGGATGGCTTTTGACGGCCGCGTCGTCTGTTCGCAAGCACACAGAGCGGTGGAAAACTGTCACGGGCCATTGGGTGATTCGGGGGTTGCTGGTGGGGTTGATTGTTCTCACATTGGCCACCATCACTTCTGTATGAGGGGTATGAACGATCAGCCCATACTCTTCAACTTTGTTTGTTGATCAACGAAAGGAGGCTCGATCATGCAAGTCAGAGAAGTCATGACAAAACGCCCGAATTATCTTGATGCGGACGCAACAATCCGCGAAGTGGCCAATGCCATGCGGGAAAATGGCTCCGGGTTTGAGCCGCTGGGTGACGGTAGCAAAGTTACCGGTGTAGTCACTGATCGGGATATTACCGTCAGGGCAGTGGCTGAAGGTAAAAGCCCGGACGATAAAGCAAGCTCAATAGCCACTGGCAAAGCGCTTTATACGTTCGAAGATCAATCGATTGACGACGTCATTGAAAATATGGCGAAAGAGCAAGTGCAACGCCTGCTCGTTCTCGATAACCCTGAGGACAAGAGCCTGGTGGGTGTTGTCACCATCGGCGATATTGCCGACAAATGCGACGACGACTCACTTGCGAAGAAGGTGGTCAGTGCTGCCCGGCATTACCACTGAACTCTGATCTGGCAGGTTGCCGCCGCCGGAGGACGCCCGTCGGCGATTCCCGGCGGCGGGGAGGGAGCGCTATGTCACGCAAGAAGATCAGGCTTGAGCACCCGATCGAGTATTTTCAGATCCTTGACGACAAAGGCAAACCCGAGAAAGCGCTTGAACCCGGAGTCGACAAGGACACCCTTTTGCGCATGCACCGGACCATGCTGCTGAGCCGGCGGTTCGACGAGTACCAGTTACGCTGGCAGAAGCAGGGGCGGATCGGGACCTTCGCGCCCGCCAAGGGGCAGGAAGCCAGCCAGATTGGCTCGATTGCCGCAGTCGAGGATGACGACTGGATGGTTCCCAGTTTCAGAGAAACCGCCGTAGCATTGTGGCGGGGTACCCCCATGAGCGGTTTGCTGCTGTACAACGCCGGTTACAATGAAGGCGGCGCCATCCCGGAGGGGCAGAACGATCTACCCATCTCCATTCCGGTTGCCTCGCAGATGATCGAGGCCGTTGGCATTGGCTATGCCCTGAAGCGCCGGGACAAGAAACAGCTCGTTATTTCCTACTTTGGTGATGGCGCGACCTCGGAAGGGGATTTCCATGAGGCCCTGAACTTTGCGCAGACCTTCAACACACCGACGGTATTTCTCTGCCAGAATAACCAGTGGGCGATTTCGGTGCCCCGGGAAAAACAGACGCCCTCTAAAACCC
>Ga0194137_10002731_pt1 | contig 10309 bp, 8 predicted proteins | sample TARM_MetaG_T3_14_FD_134025 | JGI IMG/M metagenome (GOLD analysis project Ga0194137, IMG submission 134025) | Freshwater microbial communities from Pennsylvania, USA, analyzing microbe dynamics in response to fracking - TARM_MetaG_T3_14 (version 2) | ecosystem: Environmental > Aquatic >...
CCTCCGGTGCAGGCGCCCGACCCGTTGATGGAGCAGATGCCGCTGCCGGATTCGCTGCCGGCCTTCACCCCGAGGAAGCTGTCGTTGTCCATCGCGAAGCGTGCGAAGCCGAGCTCCCCGATAATCCGGTTCAGGCTGGCTTTCTGGGAGGCGATATCCGCTCCGGCCAGGCCGAAGGCGGCTGCCGCAGCATCCTCTGCGCGCAGCCCGTTGCGCGAGAGGAGCAGGCCGAGCTGTTCTCCCATGACCCGCTTGGCGCTGATGTAGCCGTCCTTGAACTGCTCGTGGCTGCAGGTGCCGGAGCGGATGGAGTCGATCTTCCTGCCGTCCAGATCGAACAAATAATAATCGGTCTTGCTGTTGCCGCCGTCAACGCCGATGACGCATGCGTTCTTCATGTCATGATCCTCCCCGGCGCCTTATGCGAACTGCGGGAGATATTCCCGGTGAGCTTCCTTCAGCTCGTCGAAGCAGGAGCGGGCCGCGTTGTAATCGCCGACGAGCGGGTTCATCATGAGGGCGCGCATGGCCGCTTCCTCGCTGCCGGACACGGCTGCCGCCACCGTCTCGCGCTCGTAGGCCTTGATCATGCGCATATAATCGCGGATATGGCCGTTGTCCAGATTCGGCAGATGAATCGGCTTTGCTCCGTCCTTGCCGATGACGGCGGAGATTTCCACCGCGTCGCCGTCTTCCATGAAGCCGAGAGCGCCGTTGTTCAGCAGGTTGACGACATGAACCTCCTGCTTGTCGTTCCAGATGGCGTCCACAAGGCTGATGGCCACCTCGGAGTAGTTCGCCCCGCCGCGGGATGCCAGCAGCTCCGGCTTCGCATGAAGCTTGGCGTCGGCATACATGCCGAGCAGGTCCTCCTCGATCTCCATGCAGCGTTCTCCGCGCGATTGCCGGCTTTCCATGAGTATCTTCAGCTTTTTGTTTTTGAAATAGTAATATTCCAGGTAAGAAGAAGGAATGGCGCCGACGAGCTGCACGAGCTCCTTGCTGAAGCCGCTGGAAGGGATGTTCTTCATCGTCTCGCTGTTGAGGCCGATGTCGAGCGCTTCCTGCAGGTAGTCCTTGCCGTCGTGCTCGATGGCCGTGATCCAGCTCAGATGGTTCAGGCCGACATAGGTGAGGCTGGCGTCGGGCAGCTCCATCGAAGCGCGGATGCTCTTGAACATATTGTAGGGAACGTTGCAGAGGCCGAGCATCTTCACCTTCGTATGGGTGAGGATGGCTTCGGTCAGGATGCCGGCCGGGTTGGAGAAGTTGATCAGCCAGGCATCCGGGCACAGCTGCTCCATGCGCCTGGCGATGTCGAGCATGACCGGAATCGTGCGCATCGCCTTGAAGAAGCCGCCGATGCCGCACGTTTCCTGGCCGATCATGCCGTGCTTCAGCGGTATGCGCTCATCCAGCACGCGGGCAGGCAGCTTGCCGACGCGGATCTGGCCGAGCACGAAGTCCGCTCCGCGCAGCGCTTCGTCCAGATCCGGAGTAAGCACGACGCGGCAATCCATGCCGGCCGCTTCGATCATGCGGCCGCTGAGTCCCCCGACGATGCCGAGCTTCCGCTCGTCGATGTCCATCAGCGCGAGCTCGCTGAGCGGCAGTCCTTCCTTGCGCTTGATGATGCCTTCGATCAGTTCGGGCGTGTACGTGCTGCCGGCTCCGATAATGGCGATTTTCATCCCGTATTCCATCTCCTTTAGCCTTTGCTGGTCCAACCGGACGCTGAGAAATGCGGCTTGCCGTCTGTCCGCGCGAGCGGCTGTCGATCTCCGCCGCCAAGCCGGCGAAGCCGTTTTGCTGGGGTCTTTCCGTTATGTGGGCTATTCTAGCACAGGTTTTTCGGTACGGGAATGAAAAATTGAAATTTTTATTCGAATGATATATAAATAATTAAAATAAAATTTTAGTATCAGGATGGAGACAGCCGGATTCCTCTTTATCGTCATCCTGGATCGAGACTTCTCTATTCCGCGCGAGCCTTCAGCGGCCCGAAGTGAGATTCCAGCCGTTTTGCTTGGACAACCCTTGTTTTTCGCGCCGGGAGCGTATACGATAATGGCGCTGAACAAGCAGATTTCATCGCCAGCCAAGCGGCGGCAGCCGAGCCGATCGCATCGTCCTTTCGAGCGGCGACGGCGGACGGCCGCTTCAAGTAGAAAATAAAAAGAATGCTGCGCACTTCATAAATCTTTATTTCAACCGGAAACGGCAGGAGGCGGCCTATGGCAATCAACGACAGCGTTCTCATCAAAATCCGTGAGCGGAAAGACAGCCTGACTCCTGTCGAGCGCATGGTAGCAGAGTATATTTTGGAGAACAAGGACGAGATTCCGCATCTGTCCATCAAGAACCTTGCGCAGGGAAGCCGGACCAGCGACGCGTCCGTCCTGCGCTTTTGCAAGACAATGGGGTTCAGCGGCTACCGAAGCTTCATCGTGAGCATATCGGCCGCGCTCGGCTACAAGGAAGAGACCGGCGAGGAGCAGTATACCGACATCCAGCCGGGAGACGACCTGCAGACGATCATCTCCAATATCGGCCGCAACAACATGATGTCCATCGAGGACACGCTCAGCCTGCTCGACCGGGATGCCGTGGCGCGCGCGGTCCAGGAGCTCCGCACCTGCAGCCGCATCTTCCTGTTCGGCATCGGCGCATCGGGACTCGTGTGCGAGGATGCGGAGCAGAAGTTCACGCGCATCAACAAGAACTGCCACGCCTATCTGGACGGCCACAGCCAGCTGACGGCCGCGACGCTGCTTCGCGAGGGCGACGTGGCGATCTTCGTCTCGAACTCGGGCGGTACCGAGGAGATTCTGGACTCTCTCGACATCGCCTGCAAGAGCGGCGCCCTGACGATCGCCATTACCAAGTACGGCAAGAGCGAGCTGTCCGAGAAAGCCGATCTGCTGCTCAGCATCTCCACCCCGGAGATCACCATCCGCAGCGGAGCGATGGGCTCCCGGATCGCCATGCTGACCGTCATCGACATGCTTTTCGCCGGGGTGGCGAGCGCGGACTACCAGCAGGTGAAGCATTATCTCTCCCGCAGCCATAACATCATCGCCAGCAAACGCAGGAGATAGCGGGAATCATGTATTCAAACCTTCCCAAAAAGGGGCATTCGGGGCTTGAAGCCCCGGATGCCCTTTTTTTGCGGGATGCGGAAAACCGAATTTTATGTTAACTTAACTCCCATGAAATTCATCTTTTTGGACAAGATCTGATATAAAATATCAACATAATGTTTTATTTTAAAAATTTATTTCAAAATGTATTGACCACCCCGTTTGCGAATGCTTAATATTAGAGATGCAAGACGCAATCAACGAATCGATCCGCAGGCGCCTTGGCGCCGCGATCCAGATCACGTTAGGGGAATCAAGATGAATGAATACCTTGCCAGCTTGACGACGGAGGGAATCAATCCCGATACGCTGTCCATCGACGATTGCTCGACCGAGCAGATGCTGCAGCTGATGAACCGGGAAGATGCCAAAGTGCCGGCGGCCGTAGCGGCCGAGATTCCGCTGATATCCGAAGCCGTGGACGTCATTTACGAATCGTTGTCGAACGGGGGCCGCATGTTCTACATCGGAGCCGGAACCTCGGGAAGGCTTGGAGTGCTTGACGCCTCTGAATGTCCGCCGACCTTCGGCGTTGATCCGCTCCTTATCCAAGGGTATATTGCCGGAGGGGACCAGGCGCTGCGGACGGCGGTTGAAGGCTGCGAGGACGACGGGGACGAAGGCCGCGCGGCGATCGACCGGATCGGCGTCACCGACAAGGATGTCGTCGTGGGCATTTCCGCCAGCGGCAGCGCCGCCTATGTCATTGAAGCGCTTCGCCGGGCCAGCGAAATCGGAGCGGCCGCCATCGGGATCGTCAACAACAAGCGGACGCGGCTCAGCGAAGTGTGCGACATCTGCATCGCGCCGGTCGTCGGCTCCGAAGTCATCTCCGGCTCTACGAGGCTGAAGGCGGGAACGGCGCAGAAGCTGGTCCTCAACATGCTCAGCACCTGCACGATGGTGAAGCTGGGCAAGACGTACAACAACCTGATGGTCGATCTGAAGGCGAGCAACAAGAAGCTGTACGACCGGTCCCTGCGCATCATCCAGAACGCTTCAGGGGCGGATGAGGCGACTGCGGCACGCGCTCTTGAAAGGGCTTCCAAGGACAGCAAGCTTGCGATCATGATGATCAAGACCGGCCTGGAGCCGGACGAGGCGAGGGCGGCGCTGGACGCCAGCTCCGGCAACCTCAAGGCAGCGATACGTATCTGCGCACAGGCCAACTAAACCGCTCAGGGCCGGATGCGAACCTATAGAATTGGCTCACCAATAAAAGGGAGGATCTTGAAATGAAAAAAAGATCAAGATTTGCCGCAACCGCACTCGCGCTCGTCGTCTCTGCCGGCGTCGTATCCGCCTGCGGAAGCAACAATGACGGCGGCAATGCCGCAGCCGGCAACACCGGCTCGGAAGGCGCCGGCGCCAAGAAAGACACGATTACTGCCCTTCTGCCTCCGGTATCCGCCAACTTCCAGGCCAACTTCAACCAGATGGAAGCCGAATTCACCAAGCAATACCCGAACCTGACCCTGAAAATCGAGCCGGCCAGCTGGGAAGACATGACCCAGAAGCTGGATACGCAGGTGAACGCCGGCAGCCCGCCGGATATCGCCTTCATGGGCTCGGAAGGCATCTCCAAATACGTTCCATTGGGCATGGTGATGGACATCAAGGACGCCGCGACGCCGGAGATGATCGCCGACTTCGACGAAGGTCCCCTGAAATATATGTACAACGGCGACGGCCTGTACGGCTTCCCGGCTTACATGGAAGTCCACGCGATCGGCGGCAACAAGCCGTTCCTCGAGGAAGCCGGCATTGATTGGAAGAAGGTGCAGCAGAACGGCTGGACGTTCGACGAGTTCCGCGAGGCGATCAAGAAGGGCGTCGTGAAGGAAGGCAATACGACGAAGCGCTACGGCTTCGTATTTGCCACCGCGGGCGTTACTTCCAAGGACTATCTCGGCATTCTCGTCAAGAACGCCGGCATGCCTGCCGCCTTCGACAAGGATCTCAAATATGCCTATACCAGCAAGAACTATCTGACGCTGCTGACGAACATCCGCCAGATGATCGACGACGGCTCGATGCCCAAGGAGCTCAGCTCCATCGACGCGGGCAAGCGCTGGAACATGTTCCTGACCGGCCAGACGATGATTACGGGCAAAGGCATGGCCGTCTTCGAGAACTCGTCGCGCCTGAACAACGAGAAGATCGACAAGAACGACGGCAGCGCCGTCAAGGACAGCATCAAGACCGATTACGTCGTGCTTCCGGTGCCATCCTTCGCAGGACAGCCGGCCGTAGCCAACTCCATCGTCGACGGCTACGTTACGTTCCGCGGCAAGAAAGAGCCGACGGCCGAGCATAAAGCGAACGTCGCCAAGGCAGCCTACTTCCTCGCCAGCGGCCAGGTTGCGGCAACGACCAACGGCGAGCTGTTCTCCGCTCCGATCACGAAGAGCTCGCGCAAAGCGGCCGAAGGCATGGAGAGCAAGCAAAGCCCGGAAAACAAGGCGGCGGTAGAGCATCTGCTGTCGACGGCCGCTCCCGCCCGTCCGGACATCCCGGCCGAGCTGGGCGCCAAGGCGATCAAGCTGGAGACGGAAGTCATCGTGCCGAAGCTGCAGGCGCTGCTCGCGGGCGAAACGACACCGGAAAAAATGTACGAGGACGTGAAAAAGGCCGCCATCGATACGTTCGGCGCGGACGGAGTCGTACAGGATTAGCCTCCAGCTCGGATAGCCGCCACAAGCGGCTATCCGATCTCTTTTATCGGATCGGAAACAAGGACAAGCGCAAGCTTTATCCCTCTACTCCAGGCAAGCGAACGCCCGCCGGTCAAGGCGGCCAAGTCGATCTGCTTGGAAGCCCACCAGCGGAAGCGGAAAGGAGTCCTGCATCATGGCAAGAGAAGCTTCAACCATCAAGACCAAGTACCGCTTGAACAAAGGGGACGGAGCCTGGGCCTACGCCTTCATCGCCGTTGCTCTGGTCGTCTACGCCATGTTCACGGCCTACCCTGTCGTCAGCGCCTTCATCATCAGCTTCCAGGACTACAAGCCGCTCGGCTCGTCGTATGTCGGCCTCGACAATTATGTCTCCGTCTTCCAGAGCAGCCTGTTCTGGAAGTCGATGGGCAATACCGTGCTCTACACGGTGCTGACCGTCCCGGTCGCGCTGATGCTCAGCTTCGGCGTGGCGATTCTCATCATGCCGCTCAAAAAATGGATGCAGACGAGCTTCAAAGCGATCTACTATCTTCCGGCGGTCGCCTCCGGCGTCGCCCTGTCCGTCGTATGGCTGTGGATTTTCGATCCGCTGCAGTCGGGCATTCTGAACCAGCTGGTCGGAGTGTTCGGCATCAGCAACCAGAACTGGCTCGGCGCAAGCGCGACCTCCATGTTCTCCCTCGTGCTCATGTCCTGGCTGTCCAGCCACGGAACGAGCATCATCATCTACGTCGCCGCCCTGCTCGGCATCGACAGCAGCTATTATGAAGCGGCCGATATCGACGGAGCCTCGTTCCTGCAGAAGATGTGGCATATCGTCCTGCCCTGCCTCAAGCCAACCACGCTGTTTCTGCTCGTGACCGGAGTCATCGGCTCGTTCCAGGTGTTCCAGAACGCTTACCTGATGACCGGCGGCGGACCGGACCATTCCACGACGATGGTCGGCCTGCTGATCTTCGACACGGCATTCAAATACTTTGAATTCGGCAATGCCGCGGCGCAGTCGCTCGTACTCGCTCTCGTCATCGCCGTCATGGCCTTTATCCAGTTCAAGTTCCTGGGCAAAGACGTGGAATATTAAGCAGGAGGAGGCCGGGATATGGGCTTATACAACACTCACTTAGGCAACACGATGCTTCGCAACGTCCGCAATGCCGTCATCATCTTCCTCCTTCTGCTGTTCGCGCTGGCGACGCTGTTCCCGATCTACTTCATGTTCATCTCCTCCTTTGGAGATCCGGTGGAGGCGGGTGCGGTCAGCTATTCCTTGTGGCCGGAGAAGATTACGCTCGATTCCTACAAGTTCTTCTTCGATTACAGCGAGTATTCGTACCGTTGGCTGGGCAACTCCCTGCTCGTCGCGACCGTGACGATGGCGTCCAACGTCGTGTTCGCCACGATGGCGGGCTACGCCTTCGCCAAGATCCGGTTCCGGGGCAGCAAGGCGCTGTTCGGAGTCCTGCTCGTCGCTATGATGATTCCGTACCAGGTGACGCAGGTTCCGCTGTACATCCTCATCGTCAACGTCTTCAACATCTCCAACTCGTATACGGCGCTGATCGCGCCGAGCCTGGTCACCGTCTACAACATCTTCCTGGCCAAGCAGTTCATGGGCTCCATACCGAAGGAAATTCTGGAGAGCGCCAAGGTGGAGGGCTGCAGCCAGTGGCAGATCTTCACCCGCATCGTCATGCCGCTGTCCAAAACCGTCATGGCCGTCATGGCCATCCTTACGTTCATGGAATCGTGGAATACGTTCTTCTGGCCGTTCCTCGTGACCAACACGATGGACATGCAGACGATCCAGGTCGGACTCAAGAACTTCCGCTTTGCCAATACGACGTACTTCGCCCCGATGATGGCGGGCGCGACCGTCTCGGCGCTGCCGATGTTCATCCTGTTCTTCAGCCTGCAGCGCTACTTCCTGGAAGGCGTCACCGTCGGGGCCGTCAAAGGTTAACGAGCCGGCGGGCGGGAGGAAACCCGCCGGGCTGAAGCGATGCCGGCCGGGAGGCCGGCAAAGGAGGCGGAAAGCATCATGATCGTCGCTTGGGACAACACCTATGAAGAGGAAGCGGTCGCGCTCTGGAACGGGGAAGCCGTGCGCGACGGCTACAAGGAAATGAGCGGGGAGCGGTTCCGCTCCTCCATGACCGGGCATCCGAGCTTCGATGCGGGGACGGCTTTCGTCCTGCTGGAGGAAGGCCGGGTCGAAGGCTTTGCCGTCGGCTGCGCGGGCGATGATCTGCCGCTCGGCGACGTCGCCGGTTATATCACCTGCGTCGTCGTCCGCAGCGGCCCGGAGGCGGATGCCGCCCGGAGCCGGCTGCTGGATGAGCTGGAGCGCCGGTTCCGCGAGCTGGGCAGGAAACAGGCGGAGGTCCTCTTCTTCAATCCGATGAGGCTGCCCTGGTACATCCCGGATACGCCGGGACATGAGCACAACAACGCTCCCGGCGTTCCGGCGGGAAGCTCCCTTCACCGCCTGCTCCTGGAGCGCGGTTATGCCGAACGGGCCCTTCAGAAGGCCATGTATTTGCCTTTGGCGGATTTCTCCGTGCCCGATGAAATCCGGGCCAAGGAAGAGCGGGCCGCATCTGCCGGCTACCGGGTGGAGCGGCTCGACGCCGCGCGGCATTCCGGACTGGCAGAGATGCTGGAGGCGCTCGGCAACCCGCTGTGGAAGCAGGAGATCGCTTCCGCCGCCGCTTCGGGCGTGCCGGTGCTGCTCGCCGCCCGCGAAGGGCGGGCGGCAGGCTTTGCCGGGCCGGTCATCCGCGAGGACTCCGGGCGCGGCTACTTCGCCGGCATCGGGGTCGAGCCCAGCCATGAAGGACATGGACTCGGCACGATCCTGTTCTTCCGCCTCTGCGAAGCGTTCCGCTCCGCCGGCGCGGAGTACATGTCCTTGTACACCGGAAGCGGCAATCCCGCTTTGCGCATCTACGAAAAAGCCGGTTTCCGGACGGTGAAGGAATTCGCCGTCATGAGAAAGGAGCTCTGAGCATGAGCGAGAGAAAACCATTGACGATTCTTGGAATCGGCGCGCATGTAGGCGACGTCGAGCTGGTGGCGGGCGGCGTGCTCGCCAGCCATTTCCTGAAGGGCGACCGCATCGCGACCCTCGCGTTGACTGCCGGAGAGCGCGGCGTGCCGGACGGGCAGGACGTAAACGAGTACCGCGAGCAGAAAGTCCGCGAAGCCCATACGTTTGCCGGCATGCTCGGCGGCGAAGCGAGGGTGTTCGAGATTCCCGACGGTGAAATTCCCGACGACGAGGCGATCCGCCTGCGGGTGTGCGACGTCATCCGCGAGGTGAAGCCGAACATCATCATCACCCATCCCTGCAACAGCATGCACAAGGACCATGCCACGACACACCGGATCGTCAACGACGCGCGGTTTTTTGCCGGGCTGAAGGCGATGGAGCGGGAGCATCCGGCCCATTTTGCCGGCAAGCTCTATTACGGGGAGAACTGGGAGGACGCGGTCGGCTACGTCCCTTACGTCTATGTCGACTTCGACCAGGCGGCGTTCGACCTCTGGATCGAGGCTTTGTCCACCCATTGGTTCGTCACCGGCAGCAAGTCGTTCAATTACATGGACTATTACAAGAGCCTGGCGCGCGTGCGCGGCCTCGAAGCCCGCAAGGAATACGCGGAGACGTTCATGATTCCGCCGGAGACGATGCGCCTGCGCCAATCCGAGCTGTAGGCAGCCGCGAACCAGGGGAGCGGCTTCGGCCGGATAGCGGGATGCGGCGGATAAGCGGCATCTGCCGCAGAAGGAGGCAGCGATGACAGCCATTCAGAACGGCATCGACAGAATCTCGGATTACGACGGCCTGCTGCGCGGCAAGCGCATCGGCCTGATTACGGCTCCGACCGGACTCGATGCGGAATTCCGCTCCACGATCGATCTGCTGCATGAGCGGTACGGCCTTGCGGCCCTCTTCTCTCCGGAGCATGGCGTGCGCGGGAATCTCGGCGCCGGCGATCTGGTGGATGCTTATGTCGACCCTCAGACGGGGGTTCCGGTCTACAGCCTCTATCGCAAAGATTCCAAGAGGCTGACCGAGGAAATGCTGCGCGAGGTCGATATCGTCGTGTATGATATCCAGGATGTAGGCACGCGCTACTATACGTTCATCTATACGATGCTGTACGCGCTGGAGGATTGCGCCGCCGCGGGAATTCCCTTTGTCGTGCTGGACCGGATCGATCCGCTGGACGGCGTGACGGTCGAGGGCAATGTGCTGAGGGAGGAGTTCAGCTCCTTCGTCGGCGGGTATCCTTTGGCCGTCCGCTACGGCCTGACGGCCGGGGAGGTCGCCTCGATGGCCAATGCGGAGCGCGGCTGGAACGCCGAGCTGCATGTGGCGGAATGCCGGGGCTGGAAGCGCGGCATGCTGTTCCCGGAGACGGGACGCGCGTGGATTCCGCCTTCCATGGGCATTCCGAGGTTCCATACCGCGCTGCTCTATCCCGGAAC
>Ga0194137_10002732_pt1 | contig 10308 bp, 11 predicted proteins | sample TARM_MetaG_T3_14_FD_134025 | JGI IMG/M metagenome (GOLD analysis project Ga0194137, IMG submission 134025) | Freshwater microbial communities from Pennsylvania, USA, analyzing microbe dynamics in response to fracking - TARM_MetaG_T3_14 (version 2) | ecosystem: Environmental > Aquatic >...
GGCCAGTGGTTGTAGGCTTTGGTCCTTGCGGACTTTATGCGGCGCTCAAGCTTGCAGAAGAAGGGTACAGACCTCTCGTCATTGAGCGTGGAGATGCCATTCCTGAAAGAGACAGGAAAGTGGACGTCTTTATGGAAAAGGGCATACTTGATTCATCCTCCAATATCCAGTTCGGTGAGGGCGGAGCGGGAGCCTACTCTGACGGAAAGCTGACCACAAGAATCAAGGATGCAAGAATTGGTGAGGTTCTGGAGAAACTGATAGATGCCGGTGCTCCTGAAGAGATTTCAACCCTTGCAAAGCCTCATGTGGGAACGGACCTTCTTAAGGAAGTGGTGATGAACATGAGAAAGAAAATCATCTCCCTCGGTGGAGAGGTGCTTTTCAACGCGAAGCTTGAGGACATCAGAACAAGAAACGGCAAAGTCGTATCGGTCACAGTAAATCAGGAGGAGATTCCCTGTGAGGTGCTCATTCTTGCCCTTGGCCACAGTGCAAGAGACACCTATGAGATGCTTTTTGACAGAGGATTTACCATGATTGCAAAATCCATGGCCGTCGGTGTCCGGGTGGAGAATCTGCAGTGGAGAATCAATGAGAGCCAGTATGGCAGCGTCTACCTCAACCCGAAGCTGAAACCTGCAGAATACAGTCTTACTGCCAAAGCGGAAGATCAGAGAGGTGTCTACAGTTTCTGCATGTGTCCTGGTGGAATCGTAGTGCCTGCAGCCAGTGAAGAGGGCATGCTTGCAGTCAACGGCATGAGCTATCATGCTCGAGACGGCGTCAATGCAAACTCTGCGGTGGTGGTTTCGGTCACTCCTGATGATTATGGTCCCCATCCTTTGGACGGCATCAGGTTTCAGAGAGAGCTTGAGAGAAAAGCCTTTCTTATGGGCGGGTCATCCTACCATGCACCTGTACAGAAGGTGGAAGATTTCCTCCTTGGAAGAATCACCACTTCTTTTGATGAGGTGATACCGAGCTATCTTCCTGGGGTAAAGCCGGGGAATCTGGAGGATCTGTTCCCGAAGTTTATCACAGAAGGTCTAAAGAAGGGATTCACTGAATTTGACAGAAAGATAAAAGGCTTTGCGCATCACGGTGCAGTAATGACGGGCGTTGAAACAAGAACATCCTCACCTCTTCGCATCGTGCGAGGAGAAGATCTTGAAAGTGTAAGCATAAAGGGTGCATATCCTGCAGGTGAAGGAGCCGGTTATGCAGGAGGAATCATATCCAGTGCTGTGGACGGGCTTAAGATTGCCGAAGCGGTGATTGGAAAGTACCAGCCAGGTGACATCTAAGAAGCAGTAAAATATAAGAATAGGTACTATTGTTATTCGACGGATTTTGCTTATTAAACTCAAATTATGAGGGAAATTGACAAAAATTGAGAATCATATAACGATAGTCCTATTTTTTTCGGGATTTTACACCATATGCCCTTAAAATAAGAGAGTTTTAGGTATTTTCAAGTGTAAAGGATTTCTGTTATGATTAAATGGAAATAGTTTGGGGGTGAAAGATATGAAATATGTGCTTGTTATCAATCCGGGATCGACTTCTACAAAGATCGCCATCTACAGCACGGAATCTGTTGAGATCCATACCGAAGTTGTGGACCATAACGCTGAGGAGCTGAAGAAGTTTGACCATATCATCGATCAGGCTGACATCAGAAGAGAAGCGATTGTACGCAGCTTACGCGAAAAAGGAATTAATAAGGAAGAACTGGCTGCTGTTGTCGGTCGAGGAGGACTTTTAAAACCGATTAGAGGTGGAACTTACCTTGTAGACAGAGATATGATAAATGACCTGGAAATGGCTGTTCAGGGTGAACATGCTTCTAATCTGGGGCCGATACTTGCCAAAGAAATTGCTGATGAAGCAGGGGTAAATGCCTATATCGTGGATCCTGTCTCATGTGACGAGATGGATGATCTGGCGAGATTCACAGGGATAAGAGGAGAAGAGAGAGGATCTCTTGCCCATTATCTGAACATAAAAGGCGTAACGAGAAGTGTCTGCAGGGAAAAAGGATACGACTTTTATGAGGACAATTTCATTGTGGCGCACCTTGGGGGAGGTTTCTCCATCGGGCCGCTGAGAAAAGGAAAGCTTGTGGACGTAAACAACGCAAATCACGGCGGACCATTCAGTCCCGAGCGTGTGGGTACACTTCCGCTGGGCATAGTAGTGAAGCACGCTTTCAGCGGTGAGTTTGATATGAAGGGACTTTTAAGAAAGTTCCAGAGAGGTTCAGGTCTTGCCTCGCACCTTGGTACAAGCGATGCCAGAGAAGTGGAAAGAATGATCCATGACGGTGACGATTATGCGGCGAAGGTCTATCAGGCGATGGCCTACCAGATCGCAAAGGAAATCGGGGCCAGTGCGGCAGTGCTTAAAGGTGATGTCAAGGCGATCATCCTTACTGGAGGCCTTGCCTATTCCAGCATGATGACCGGTATGATCAAAGAATATGTAGAGTTTATTGCACCAGTGGAAATCGTTCCAGGTGAACTGGAAATGAAATCCCTATATGAGGGCGCAAGAAGAGTACTGAATAATGAAGAAGAGCCATTGCGCTATCGGGAGGAAATACTAAGTGAAAAGTTTTAACGAGATCTATGAGAAAGTAAAAGGGAATGACCGCATGCGTGTCATCGCAGTTGCAGCGGCTGAAGATGAGCCGGTGCTTCAGGCAGTGGCAAAAGCAAGAGAGCTTAAACTCTGTGATGCACATCTTGTTGGCGACAAAGAAAAGATCGGGAAGCTTCTGGCTGAACTGAAGATTGAGGAAGAATTTACGATCACCGACGAGAAGAATCCCGCAAAAGCGGCAAAGATTGCTGCAAACCTTGTTCGCGAGGGTTCATGCGATATTCTGATGAAAGGTCTTGTGGATACAAAGTCCCTCTTAAGAGCGGTACTGGATAAGGAAACAGGTCTTGCCACTGGGAACCTCATCAGCCATCTGGCTGCTTTTGAAGTACCGGGCTACGACAGAATGTTATTTGTGACCGATGCGGCCATGAACACCTATCCGGGTCTAAAGGAGAAAATGGGTATCCTGACCAATGCCGTGGGCTTTGTCAGAAGCCTTGGCATCGAAACACCGAAGGTTGCAGTCGTATGCGCAGTTGAAGTCGTGAATGAAGCCATGCAGGCGACAATTGATGCGGCCATGCTGTCAAAAATGAACGACAGAGGACAGATCAAGGGATGCATAGTAGACGGACCGCTTGCGCTGGATAATGCGCTGAGCGCGGAAGCTGCCGAGCATAAGGGCATCAAGAGCCCGGTTGCGGGACATGCCGATATCCTTCTTATGCCAAACATCGAATCAGGAAACGTGCTTTATAAAGCGCTTACCTATACAACAGAAAGCAAGTCCGGCGGTGTGCTTCTCGGGGCGAAAGCACCGGTGGTCGTGACATCAAGAGCGGACTCATTTGAAAGCAAAGTGAACTCCATAGCCATGGCTGTTCTGAATGCTTCAAGGATGTAGCAGATAACTTTACAGGTAAACAGTATATTGAATAATAAAACGGGGGAACAAATGAATAAATTACTTATCATCAATCCAGGATCAACATCGACCAAAATAGGTATCTTCGAAGACAACAATGAAGTGAAGTCATTCACACTGAGACATGAGGCATCTCTGATCAACGGGTTTAAGAGTGTCATCGACCAGTATGAATGGAGAAAAGAGGAAATCGCAAAGATTCTTGTGGACAACAATGAAAAACTTGAGTCCTTTGATGCATGTGTGGGAAGAGGCGGACTATTGAAGCCGATCAAGAGCGGAACCTACAGAGTCAACGACGCAATGCTTGCCGATCTTAAGAAGAGCGAAAGAGGAGAGCATGCCTCAAATCTTGGTGCCATGATCGCAGACGGTCTTGCCAAAGACTTCGGAAAAGAAGCCTATATCGCAGATCCGGTTGTTGTAGATGAACTGCACGATCTTGCAAGAATCACAGGTCACAAGGCATTTGAAAAAGTCAGTATTTTCCATGCGCTGAATCAGAAGGCTGTTGCCAAGAGATATGCCAAGGAAAAGAACGTAAACTACAATGACCTTAACCTCATCGTTGTTCATCTTGGTGGAGGAATCAGTGTCGGTGCTCATGAAAAGGGTAAAGTCATAGACGTGAACAATGCGCTGAATGGAGATGGTCCTTTCTCACCTGAAAGAACAGGAAGTCTTCCTGTTGCAGATCTTGTGGAACTGTGTTTCTCCGGAAAATATGAGAAGGGCGAAGTCCTGAAGATGATCACAGGAAAGGGTGGATTTGTATCCTACCTTGACACCAATGATGCAAGAGAAGTGGAAGACAAGGCAAATGCCGGAGACGAAACTGCAATGCTCATCTACTCGGCAATGGCCTATCAGGTAGCCAAGGAAATCGGCTCAGCAGCATCCGTTCTCATGGGTAAAGTTGATGCGATCATTCTTACCGGTGGAATTGCCTACTCAAAACTCATGGTCAGAATGATCAGAGAAAGAGTGGAATATATTTCCGAAGTTGTCGTGTATCCAGGTGAGGATGAACTCCTTGCACTTGCTGAAGCGGCGAACAGAGTGCTCTCTGGAGAAGAGGAAGCGATTATTTACGAATAATTAGTGAAAATGAGAAAGAATGACATAAAATTATCAAATTAATAATTAAGAGTGAAAAAATCTTATAAAAGTTAATAATCGTGATTTGTAAAGGTATACAGGGGTTATTGATAATATATTGAGGTTTCTGTTGTGAAAAATTGTTCCACTGACCTCTGTAACCATTAAACTTCAAACCATTTCCTGATTTTGTGATGAAATTGGAAATTAGATTATGCGCTCCATTTGTAATAGAATAAGAGTACAGAATAAATGGAGGTATGCCACTTGGAAAGAATCACAATTGTTACAGGACACTTTGGCAGCGGGAAATCGGAGATTTCGATGAATCTTGCCAAAAAACTGAATAAAGAAGGAAAAAAGGTGGCACTAGTCGACATCGACATTGTCAATCCTTTTTTCTGTATAAGAGATTTTAAAGATACTCTAGCAAAGGAAGGTATTGATGTCATCGCGGCCAATCCGGAGTGGTCAAACGCAGAACTTATGGTTGTGCCCGGAGAGGTTTCAGGCATTTTTGTCCGAAAGGATACCCACTTCATCATGGATATCGGTGGAGATGATTCTGGTGCTACAGTACTTGGCCAGTATAATGCTGACCTGAAGAAATCAGAATACAATATGTTCTTTGTCATCAATACGCAAAGACCGATGACACCGGATGAGAAGGGGATCAGAGATTACATTACAAGTATAGAAAGAACCTCAAGACTCAAGGTGACTCATCTTGTTTCAAACACCAATCTCTCCTACGAGACCACTGTGGAAGAGATCATAAAGGGAGATGAAATGGTCCATACTCTTTCGGAAGAGCTTGGCATACCTCATCTTTATACGGTCGTCAGAAGAGATCTGGCAGAATCGGAAATGCTTAAAAGCCAGTTACATGGGGAAATACTGCCCATAGATATTTTTATGAAAACGCCATGGAGCTAAATTAAAGGGGGAAATCGTATGCCAAAAGTTGTATTCAGAGAAGAACGATGCAAAAGTTGTGGACAGTGTGTGATTGCTTGTCCTGTGAAGATCATCGGCTTCACAGACCACCTCAATGAGAAGGGTTACAGACCCGCTGGTATTCCAGCAGAACTCATGGAGAAATGCATAGGATGTACATCCTGTGGAAGAATGTGTCCGGATCTTGTCATCACAGTGTATAAATAGGGGGTAGAGGTTATGAGCGAAAAAGTACTCATGAAGGGTAACGAAGCCATTGGAGAAGCAGCCTTAAGAGCTGACTGCAAATGTTTCTTCGGATATCCGATAACACCACAGACAGAAATTTCAGCCTACATGGCTAAGAAGATGCCTACAATGGGAAGAGTATTCCTTCAGGCGGAAAGCGAAATCGCGGCAATCCATATGATCTATGGTGCTGCAGGTACAGGCGTAAGATGTATGACAAGTTCATCATCACCAGGAATCAGCCTTAAAGCTGAAGGTATTTCCTATATCGCCGGAGCTGAGCTTCCATGCGTAATCATCAATATCGTAAGAGGCGGCCCAGGACTTGGCGGAATTCAGCCTGCACAGTCAGACTACTTCCAGGCAACCAAGGGTGGAGCACATGGAGACTTCCATATGCCGGTATTCGCACCTTCATCCATTCAGGAAATGGTTGACCTGATTCAGGAAGCATTTGATGTCGCTGACCAGTACAGAACCCCTGTTATGATCATGGGTGACGGTATGCTGGGACAGATGATGGAGCCAGTTGAATTCAAGGAATCTGTTTCAACAAGGCAGCTTCCAGAGAAGACTTGGGCAGCTAACGGTAGAAACGGAAGAGTAAATCATAATGTCATCAATTCTCTGTTCCTTAAGAGTGAAGCTCTTGAAGAACACAACATCCACCTTCAGAAGAAGTTCGATGCCATCACAGAGAATGAGACCAAGTATGAGCTCATGAATACAGATAATGCTGATCTTATCCTTGTAGCTTACGGTACAACCGCAAGAATCTGCAAGAATGTTATAAAGCTTGCAAAGGCACAGGGCATAAACCTCGGTCTGATCAGACCGATCACTCTATGGCCTTACCCTGCAGCTGCATTTGATGCGACCATCGGAAACACCAAGTTCGGTTATCTTGCAGTAGAAATGAGCATGGGCCAGATGGTTGAAGATGTAAGATTATCAGTTGAAGGAAGAAAACCTGTACACTTCTACGGAAGATCAGGCGGTATGATCCCTGCACCTGAAGACATACTGAATAAAGTAATGGAAATCGTAGGGGGGAATAAATAATGGAAAACAATAGAGAAATTCTATTTAAGCCTACCAGCGGCCTTTTAGATGTTCCAACCCACTATTGCCCAGGATGCACACATGGTGTTATTCACAGGCTCATAGGTGAGGTTATGGAAGAGCTTGATATTGTGGATAAGACAATCGGTGTTGCACCTGTTGGATGTTCCGTTCTTGCTTATGACTATTTTGCATGTGATATGTTTGAAGCGGCTCATGGTAGAGCACCAGCAGTTGCTACAGGAATAAAGAGAGCAAATCCGGATAAGATCGTATTCACTTATCAGGGAGATGGAGACCTTGCGGCGATCGGAACAGCAGAAGCGGTTCACGTTGCAGCAAGAGGAGAGAAGATCGTAACGATTTTCGTTAATAACTGTATCTATGGAATGACAGGCGGACAGATGGCGCCAACAACTCTTCCAGGACAGAAGACAGAAACATCACCATATGGCAGAGATGTCGCTACTCAGGGTTATCCAATCAGATTCTCTGAAATGGTTGCTCAGCTTGACGGTTCATACTACATCGAAAGAGTATCAGTAGATAAGGTTGCCGGAGTTGCAAAGACAAAGAAAGCCATCAAGAAGGCTTTCCAGAACGCAATTGACGGTAAGGGATACAACCTGGTTGAAGTACTGTCCATATGCCCTACCAACTGGGGACTGAACACAGAAGAATCCCTGGGCTGGTTAAGAGAAAACATGATTCCTTACTATCCACTGGGTGTGAAGAAGGACCTAAGCAAGGAGGAGGCGAAATAATGACACAAGAAGTTATTTTTGCAGGATTCGGCGGACAGGGTATACTGTCCATGGGTAAATTTCTCGCTTTTGGTGGTATGGATGCAGGAATGAATGTATCCTGGTGTCCAAGCTATGGACCGGAAATGAGAGGAGGAACAGCTAACTGTTCAGTTATCCTTTCAGATGAAGAAATCGGAGCACCAATCATTACTGCTCCAGATACCATCCTTGTCATGAACAGACCATCCCTTGACAAGTTTGAACCTACAGTTAAACCGGGCGGTCTGATCATCATTGACTCAAACCTTGTGACAAGAGACGTGACAAGAGATGACGTTACAGTGATCAGTATTCCTGCACAGGATATCGCAGCAGCGATCGGTTCCGTTAAGATTGCCAACATGGTACTTCTTGGCGCGCTGGTTGCAAAGACTGGAGTCATTTCCGTTGAAGCTCTTCTGGAGTCCCTGAGAGGACACGGTAAGGAAGCGTTCTTCGAAATGAACAAGGCTGCCATCGATAAGGGTGTAGAATACGCTAACACACCAGTAATGGCATAATCATATAAAGAATCAGGACCCTTTGAGGATTTTTAATCTTCAAAGGGTCTTTTTGACGTAATCTGAAGAAATAATGTGATATTGCTTACGATGCGTTCTATTTCCTTTTACGGTTATTTCTATTCCTTGAACCGTCCAAGGCTGCACCGACGGCAACGCCTAAAGCAATTCCGATGGGGATATTTTTAAGTGCTGCGCCTAATGCGACGCCAATTGCTATACCCACACCAACATAGGATCCATCCGAAGACTTTGCTTTTTCTTCATCATGTTTATGTTCTTTCATTTCCTCACGTCCTTTCACATTGTCTGTACTTCAATTTTACTACAGATAGATCAGCTTAATGGTATTGGACATTAATTCTTTAGAAATCATCAGTACCTTTTCGTCTATAAAAAATAGATGATACCCATAGGGTTGTTACGCTGTGGTACTAACGCGAAACAAACATCATTTCAAAACATAGGGTTGTTTCGCTGATAAATTATCAGTATAGAGGTTTATTTCAACAGATTCCATAACAGATTTCAGAATAAGAGCACAAATTAGGTTGGAATTCATAATAAACCGATGTTTTTGCAAAATATGCTTCTAAAGCATTTACAACGTAACAATGTTATGTTACATTGTATTCAAGAGGTGAGAAGCAATGGAAGAATTAATCTCCAAGAAAGATTTACTCATAGAAACCAACATATCTTATGGACAACTGTACAGATGGAAAAGAAAGAAGCTGATTCCAGAAGACTGGTTCATGAAGAAATCGACATATACAGGTCATGAAACATTTTTTCCAAGAGAAAAAATCATGGAGAGGATCGAGCAGATTTTAAATATGAAAGATGGTGCCTCTCTGGATGATCTTGCTGATAAATTCTCATCAGATATTCCAGAGGAAATGGTCAGAAGAAAGGAAGATCTTCTGAATCACCAGATTCTAAGTAAAGAGATCGTCAGTCTCTACGAAGAGATCTTCAAGGGGAAAGAGGAATACAATTTCCAGGACATCCTCTATATGTATATTTCAGAAGACCTTCTTGGTAAAGGGCAGCTCAGTATAGAAGATATGTCGAGGATCCTCCGGATGCTCAGTGACAATTATGAGTCCATAAAGGACAAGGATCCAAGCTTAAGTGTTTATCGGAAATTCGGTGTAAGTATATCTCTTTTGCATAAAAGCGACGAGATTTTCTACTCTGACCAGACACCTATAGTGAACAACTACAGCATCAGAAGCGCTGTTGAAAAACTGAAAATGAAACTCATATAAATGGAGGAGATATCATGGAGAAAAGAGATTTAAAGCTATCAGGCGCAACAGTGGCAACTGGCGGAGAATATAGAGATGTCAGAGTATCAGGCGCAAGCAAGATCACATCGGATATCATATGCGAAACGATGAACATTTCAGGAGCCATAACGGTAGACGGAAATGTAGAGGCGCAAAGCTGCAAAGTGTCAGGAGCCTGCAAGATCAACGGAAACGTAAAATCGGATGACATAAAAATCTCAGGTGGCTCCTCCATAACAGGAACACTCACAGGCAAAGAGATTACACTTGCTGGTGGAATAAAAGTAGGCGGAGACATCAAAAGCAATCTGCTCAAACTTTCAGGAGAAATCACCGTTGGCGGAGATATGGAATGTGAAGAATTCAGACTTACAGGTGGAATAAACTCACGTGGTGTCGTCAACTGTGAAAAATGCGAACTGGAGCTTGCAGCAAAGTCAGAGCTCAATGAACTTGTCGGCGCGTATATCAGTGTCAGAGAAGGGAACGGTGTCACCGGTGGAATCATCAAGAGCCTACTTGGAAAAGGCAAAGGAAGTCTCAAGGTAAACCTTGTAGAAGGAGATGAAATCTATCTTGAGAACACCACCTGCGAAATGGTCAGAGGTGAAAAGATCACCATCGGTCCTGGATGCAGGATCGGAACCGTAGAATATGCTGAACTTCTGGAAATCCATTCTGATTCAAGAGTGGAGAACAAAATTGAAAGATAAGGAGAAAATAAAATGAAAAAATATGATATGCATTATATAACCTACGAAGGCGAAATCCTTGCACCGGACAAAACCGAAGGGATTTCATGGAAGATGAAGAATCTTTTAAACGGTAGAGAC
>Ga0194137_10002734_pt1 | contig 10306 bp, 8 predicted proteins | sample TARM_MetaG_T3_14_FD_134025 | JGI IMG/M metagenome (GOLD analysis project Ga0194137, IMG submission 134025) | Freshwater microbial communities from Pennsylvania, USA, analyzing microbe dynamics in response to fracking - TARM_MetaG_T3_14 (version 2) | ecosystem: Environmental > Aquatic >...
CCAGCGCAGCAGAAATGCCGGCCAGCGGATTGCGCAGTTCATGGGCCAGCATTGCCAGAAACTCGTCCTTGCTCCGCGCCTCGTCGCGCGCCTGGTTCGCATATCGCTTCAGTTCTTCATTGGCATGCCACAGCTGCTTGTTCCTTGTATCAAGCTCCAGGCTCCGCTGTAGGATTTCCGCCTCCATTCTGCGGTTCCGTTCGCTCAGTTCGGTGCTCTGCTGCTGGCTGGCCTCGTTCTCTTGCGTCAGCCGCACATAATCCGTCACGTTCTGGACCCGGTGAATGATGTAAAGCAGTTCGCCTTCCGGAGAAAGCGCCGGCACGTTGACCGGGCTCCAGTACCGCAGCTCGAAGCCCTTTCCATCCCGGGCAGGCACGTCATACCTCTGGATTGCCATCGTGTCCGGCTCCTTCGTCGCGACGACGCGCTCCAGGGACGCCTTGAGATTCCTGGTCGAGTTGGCTTCCGGCGTAAGAGGACTGTCGGGGAAGGCGTCGAAGACAGGCTTGCCGAGAATGTTTTCCCGTTTCGTCAGGGTATCGCGCAGATAGTCGTCGGTGACTCCGACAATGGTGAAGCGTGCGTCGGGAAGCAGGATGAGGAAAGATCCGGGCGAGCTTTCGAAGAGAAGCCGGAAATGTTCATCGGAAATATTGCGGTAATGGGAAGTCATCAGGGCAAGGCATTGACCAGTTCATTCTTGGACGCCGGACAATGCAAAAATATTCAGTGCCTGCATAGATATACTTGACTTTTCTGCATGGCTCGTCGAATCGACGTCGGTTCACGGCAACGCGGGGGAGCACCTGCGGCAGCGGCCCCTCCCGTGCCGGCTCCGCCATCATAGATGCGGAGGAAACATGGATGTTTCCACCTGCCGCACCATGTCGATCAGCCGTCGGCCGAGTCTGTCTTCAATGGTCTTGCCCTTGAGGCGCCCGGTCAGCACGCCGCAGTTGAACACGAGAATTTCCCCGTCGAGCGGCGTGCCCATCGGCACCGCGATCGCATGCACATCCTGCTGCCACTCCCCGCGCGAAATGCAGTATCCCTTTTCGGCGAGATCCCGTCTTGCCTGTTCCACGATGTCCGCATGGGCGGCCTGCCTGTCAGGCTGCAGCCGGGCCATGTGTTCCAGCAGCCGCGCGCAATCCGCCGCATTCGACTGAGCCAGCCAGGCGCGCCCCATTGCACTGTTCATGATGGGCAGCGATGCACCGATATCCGGACGGAATGCCAGCGCGTCATGTCCCCGGCTGGTTTCGATATACACCATGTTGGCCCTGTCGCGTATGCCCAGCGAGACCGAACCGCTGGCGTAGTCCGCCAGCGCCTTCATCAGCGGGCGGGCAATCTGCCTGACCCGCAGGCTGGCCAGCAGCGGATAGCCCAGCGACAGGGCCGTCGGCCCCAGCCGGTAACGGCGCAGATGCCCGTCATAGCTGAGCAGGCCGCGTGCGAGCAGGGTATAGGTCAGCCGCGACACGGTCGCCTTCGACAGGCCGGTGCGTTCCGCCAGTTCCTTGTTGCTGAGCATGGGCGCATCGACCCCGAAGCACTGCAGCAGGCTCAAGCCGTGGGCGAGGGTGGTGGCGAAGTTCGGATCGGGATGATGGGCGGAGCTGCGCATGAGCGTCTAGGCCTGGACTTGGGATACGGGAATCTTACCCGGCATGGGCGTGCAAGGCGCGGTCTGGCGTTCAAGATATCGAAACAATGGTTTCGTGCCGACGATCTTCTCGCTAGTCTGGTTTCCGGCGGAGCGCAACCGATCCGGTCGCGGCAACGCCAAGCCAACGAATCGAGGAGCAGCAGACATGATCAGGGACCCGGAAGGCTTCGAAATATTTCTCGGCAACTTGCGCCGCTTCGTTAGGGACAGGCTGGTGCCGCAGGAGAAGGCCGTCATGGACAATGACGAAGTGCCCGACGGGATCGTGCGCGAGATGGCCGCACAGGGCATGTTCGGCTATTCGATCCCGGAGGAATATGGCGGCGCGGGCATGACCACTGAGGAACTGGTGCTGGCCGCCATGGAATTGTCTCAATGCTCGGTGGCCTTTCGCGCGCGGGTCGGCACCAATACCGGCATCGGCTCCGAAGCCCTGGTCGCGGACGGCACGCCCGGGCAGAAGAAAAAATATCTGCCGAAGCTGGCCAGCGGCGAACTCACCGGCTCGTTCGCGCTGACCGAGCCGGAAGCGGGGTCGGAAGCGACCGCGCTCAAATCGACCGCGCGCCGCGAGGGCGATGTCTACATTCTCAACGGCACCAAGTGCTTCATCACCAATGCGCCGATTGCCGGCCTGTTCACCGTGATGGCGCGCACCGATCCGTCCGCGTCCGGCGCGGCGGGCATTTCCGCCTTCATCGTCGAAAGGCAGACTGCCGGCCTGACCACCGGCGCGCCTTACCGCAAGATGGGGCAGGAAGGCTCGCCGGTATCGGAAGTGCATTTCAACGACTGCCGGGTGCCCGCGGAGAATCTGATCGGCGGCCAGGAAGGCGTCGGCTTTCGTACCGCGATGAAGGTCTTGAACAAGCAGCGCATTCACCTCGCCGCCCTGTGCACCGGGCCGGCGATCCGGATGCTCGACGAGGCGATCCGCTTCGTGACCGAACGCCGCCAGTTCGGGCAGGCGCTGGCGGACTTTCAGCTGATCCAGGCCATGATCGCCGACTGCCAGACCGAGATTCATGCCGCCCGTGCACTGATTCTTGAAACCGCGCGCCAGCGCGACCGTGGAGAAGACGTCACGCTGTCCGCGTCGATGTGCAAGTACTTCGCCTCCGAGATGTGCGGCCGCGTGGCCGACCGCTGCGTCCAGATGTTCGGCGGCTACGGCTACATCGCCGACTACGGCATCGAGCGCTTCTATCGCGACGTGCGCCTGTTCCGTCTCTACGAGGGCACCAGCCAGATTCATCAGCTCAATATTGCCAAGCGCACGCTGGCGGCGCATGGCTATCGGGAAGGCAAGCCGGCGTGAATGCCGGAATGACCGGCAGGCCGGTCACGGCATTCAAAGCATTCAAAGCATTCAAAGCGTTCAAGAATAGACAAGGAGACAACATGTTGAAGACACTCATCGCAGGCGCCGCCGTAGCCGTCGCACTGAGCCAGCCCGTCATGGCCGAACCCGGCTATCCCTCCAAGCCGATCAGGATGATTGTGCCGTTCGCCCCCGGGGGCTCGACCGACGTCATGGCGCGCATCCTCGGCGCCGAACTCAAGAATGAACTCGGGCAGACCGTCATCATCGAGAACAAGCCCGGCGCGGGCGGCAACATCGGCGGCGACCTCGCAGCCAAGTCCGCACCCGACGGTTACACGATCCTGATGGCCGCCGCCGGGCCGACGGTCATCAATCCCAGCCTGTACAGCAAGATGCCCTACGATCCGATCAAGGATCTGGCGCCGGTCACCATGCTCGTGCGCGAGCACAACCTCATGGCGATCAATCCTGCCATTCCCGCCAGGACGCTGCAGGAATTCATCGCCTACGCCAAATCCAAACCGAATGAAGTCAACTTCGTCTCGACCGGCAATGGAAGCCCCGCCCAGCTCGCGGGCCAGCTGATGAACCAGACCGCAGGCCTGAAGATGTTGCACGTGGCCTACAAGGGCAGCGGCCCGGCAGTGGTGGACCTGGTGGCCGGACATATCAGCATGATGATCGACAACATGCCGGCCCTGCTGCCGCATGTGCAGAGCGGCAAGCTGCGCGCCATCGCCGTGCCGAGCGAAAGCCGTGCGTCGGCGATGCCGGATGTGCCGACCTTTGCCGAAGCCGGCATGAAGGATTTCGTCATCACCGCATGGAAGGGCGTGATGGTGCCTGCCGGCACGCCGCCCGCCATCGTGAACAAGCTGCAGGCGAGCATGGCGAAGATCATGGCGAGGCCGGACATCAAGAAGCGCATGATCGAGATGGGCGCGGAGCCGGTGGCCAATACGCCGGAACAGTTCGGCGCCGTCATCAAGAAGGAAACCGCCTGGTGGGGTGCGCTGGTGAAGTCGACCGGCACCAAGCTCGATTGAGCAATCTGCCGACTTCCCGAACATACCGCGAAAGATCCCATGTCAAATCAGCACCAGGGCGGGCAGGCCGATGTTGCCTCGCTGCGCGAACGCCTGCGGCACTTCATCGACACCGAAGCGATACCGCGCGAAGACCCCGCGCTTGCCCATGACGTCGAACGGCTGGACGAAGTCATCCGTGAACTGCGCATCAGGGCGCGCGCCGCCGGCCTGTATGCGCCGCAATTGCCGGTAGCGCTGGGCGGCCTCGGCCTGAACTGGCAGGACAGGGCCGGGATACTGGAAGAGGCCGGGCGCAGCTTCCTCGGCCCCGGCGCGCTCAACTGCGCACCGCCCGACCAGCCCAACATGATCAACCTGCTGCGCAACGGCACGCCCGGGCAGCAGCGCCGCTACCTCGCGCCGCTGGTCGAAGGAAATAGACGTTCCTGCTTTGCGATGACCGAGCCTGCGCCGGGCGCCGGATCGGACCCGGCGATGCTCAAGACTACCGCAGTCAGGGCCGGCGGGGGCTGGCGCATCGATGGCCATAAATGGTTCATCAGCGGCGCGGTCGGCGCTGCATTCGCGATCGTACTTGCGCAGACCGATGAAGGGGCCACCCTGTTCATCGTCGATGCCGATACGCCCGGCTATGAACTCGTGCGCAACATCGGCAGCATGGACGGCTACCAGATCGGCGGCCACGGCGAGCTGCGTTTCACCGGATGCGAGGTTGGCGAAGACGCGGTGCTGGGTGAAGTCGGCAAGGGATTCGTCTATGCGCAGGACCGGCTGGAACCGGCCCGCCTGTCCCATTGCATGCGCTTCATCGGCCGTGCCTCGCGCGCAATGGAAATCGCCCAGGACTACGCCACGCGGCGCACTTCCTTCGGACAGAGATTGTCCGAGCTGCAGCAGGTGCAGGCCATGGTGGCCGATTCCCATATCGACCTGCATGCAAGCCGATTAATGAGCCTGCACTGCGCCGCCCGCATGGACGCCGGCGAATCGGTCAAGCATGAATCGGCGATGACGAAGATCTTCGTCTCCGAAGCCGTCTACCGGGTCGCCGACCGTGCGGTGCAGATCATGGGAGCGCTCGGCATCTCCGACGACACGCCGGTATCGATGATCCTTCGTGAGCTGCGTCCCTTCCGCATCTACGACGGCGCCAGCGAACTGCATCGCGCCACCATCGCCCGGCGGGTCTTTCGGGAAGGGTTGCGACCCTGATTTGAAGCGGTTGGACCGCGCAATGGCTCTTCGGCGGGTGACCGCATGAACTGAAACCTCTCGGATGGTTCGCCGGCCGTTACGGAGGCGACAGGATCTTGAGCAAGCTGTCCGGTTCCGCCGGCTTGGCCAGGTGATGATCAAATCCGCAAGCCTGGGAATGCCTGCGTTCGGCAACCTGGCCCCATCCGCTCGATGCGATAAGCAGTATCCCTTCGGCGCGCTGGTTTTGGCGAATCCGGCGGGCCACTTCGCAGCCGTCCATGTCCGGCATGCCGATGTCGGCACCATCGCATGCGGCAGTGTACCTGCCATGGCCGAGGGCCGCCGTAGACAGCCCTGGCGTCGGCGCCACCGGCAGCAAGCGGCTGGCATGGAGAGTCGGGCCGCGTCGCGGTTGTCGTCCACGATCAGGATACGCTGACCGGTGCGCGGTGCTGCGTTCTCCCCGGCAAGCACATCGCCCTCGTACGGGATGGTCTCGCGCCGTCTGGATCGCGCACTCGTCGATGCTGGAAGCAGACATCTGCACCCCGGGACGGGCCGGCAGCAATGCGGCCTGTTCGGTCAGCAGCATCGCCAGCGTATAGATTTCCTCGCCGGTGGAGCCGGCGGCGGACCAAGCCCGCAGCTGGTCCCGGTCCTCCTTGTCTTGAATGATGCTGTTGCAGCAGGCCGAGATAGCTCGCCAGGTCGGGCATGCCGAGCACCGGCAGACGCCGCTCCGGGCAGCGCAGCAGGGCGTGATGCTTGTACTGGCGGAAATCATGGCCGGTGCGGACCGGCAGGAGCGAGAGCACGTCGTGAAGCGTCCGCGGCGGATCGAGGCCCATGCCGAGCGGCGCGGGGGATGCTTCCTGCGCTGCACACGACTCGGAACGGGCGTAAGGCGATAGTCGGAATGCATTCCCGATTGATGGGACAAGGACATGTCTTCATGCTGGTCCGTGTTGCTTGCATCAAGGAAATTTAAAGCGCGTCGTTCACTACGCCATGCGGCGTTATGCAATAAAAGCACCGCCTTGCCGGCGCAAATCGGGCTTGTGGCGGCCTTAAGTACGGCAAGCTGCGCGCACTTATGCCGAGCCCAAGGCATACCATTGGCATGCGATCGCGTCTTTTTCCACCTGGCCGCGCTTCGCTCGTCCTTCATAGCTCTGCCATGGACTCCTGATTTCAGCCTCGGCCTTGCCGGTCGAAAAATTCCGTCGATCTTCTTTGGCATGGCATGGGATAGGTATTGGTAGCCGGGGCGCCTGCGCCGGTGCAAAAACGGCATGCGACATCCGGCATGCGATTTTGTATAGTTCCTAGATGCATAATGCATGGAACACATCACCCATGCATTAATCGCAGCGAGAAAAGGCACCCATGGAGACCAAGTGGATCGAGGATTTTCTTTCCGTGGCCGAGACGCTCAATTTCAGCCGCTCGGCCAGGCTGAGGAACATGACCCAGCCCGCGTTTTCGCGGCGCATCCGCGCGCTGGAAAGCTGGCTGGGCGCCGAGCTGTTCGACCGCGCGGTCTATCCCACCCGCCTGACGCCCGCCGGCGAGACGTTTCTCGTGCATGCGCGCGAGATGCTGGCGCAGGCCATCCACTCCCGTTCCGTGCTGAGGGGGCAGGCGGCGGATGTGCAGTCGGTCGTGTCATTCGCCATGCCGCATACCCTGTCGCTGACTTATTTCCCGTGGTGGCTCGGTGAGGTCGAAGGCAGCGTCGGGACGATGGCCGTCAGGATGGTGGCGACGAACGTGCATGACTCGGTGATGGAACTGGTGGGCGGCAACTGCGATCTGCTGATGTGCTACCACCATCCGTTCCAGTCGGTGGAACTGGACGGCCAGCGTTATGAAGGCTTGAAGCTGGGGCATGAATTCATCCGGCCTTATTCGAAGGCCGATGCCTCTGGCAGGCCCGTGCATCGTCTGCCCGGCACCGCCGCGAGGCCGGTGCCCTTTCTCAGCTATTCGTCGAGCGCTTCGCTGGGCCGCATCGTCGACAAGATCCTGGGAGACGGCCCGGCGCAGGCGCATCTGTTCCGCCGCTTCGAGGGCGACCTGGCGGAAGGCTTGAAGATGATGGCCGTGCACGGCCACGGCGTGGCATGGCTGCCGGAAAGCGCGGCAAGACGGGAAGTCAGGGAAGGCGTTCTTGCCCTGGCGGCGGACGCGCCTGACAACGGCGAGGCGCCCGGCGCGTCTTCCTGGTGCGGCGTCATGGATATCCGCATCTACCGCGACCGCAGCAACAGGAGGCCCGCGGTGGAGCGGATCTGGAATCATCTCTTGCGCGGGCATGCCTGAGCATCGGCCGCGCAGGCTGGGAGGCGAAGTTTCATATGCATATCTGCGTTCTGGGGGCCGGCGTCATCGGCGTCACGACATCCTACTATCTGCTGGCGGCGGGCCACGAAGTCACCCTGGTCGATGCGCAGGAGAGGGCCGGCCTCGGCGCAAGCTACGGCAACGGCGCGCAGCTCAGTTATTCCTATGTTGCGCCGCTGGCCGATCCCTCGGTCTGGTCAAAGTGGCCGCATTATCTGTTGAGCCCCCATTCGCCGCTGACCATGAAGCCGACGGCCGACGCCGCCCAATGGACATGGCTCATCCAGTTCCTCAAAGCGTGCAATGGCGAACGCGCAAGGCAGACCACCGTATCGCTGCTGCAGCTTGCCTATCTCAGCCGCCGGGAAATGACGCGCCTGCGCGCCGATCCTGCGCTGGAGTCACTCCAATTCCAGCATCGCATTGCCGGAAAGCTGGTGATGTTCACCGACAAGGCTTCTTTCGAAGCGGCGCGCCGCCAGGTGGAATTCCAGGCGCAGCATGGCAGCCGGCAGGAGATGCTGGATGCGGATGCCTGCCTCAGTCTCGAACCGGCATTGCAGTCGTCGCAGCGGGACTGGGCAGGCGGTGTTTATACGGCGGACGAGGAGGTCGGCAACTGCGCGTTGTTCTGCCAAGGCTTGCTGGAGGTGCTGCGGTCGAAGCCCGGATTCCGCTTCCGGGGCGCAGCGCCGGTCACCGGCGTAGACATGAGCCGTGGGCAGTTCAACGCCGTGCGAATCGGCCGCAATGAAAAGCTGGAGGCAGACGCCTTCGTCCTGACGATGGGCGCGGGCAGCGCGGGCTTCGCCCGGCAGGCCGGCTTCGCCTTGCCGGTCTACCCGCTGAAGGGCTACAGCATCACGCTTGCGCTTGCGGGACTGAACGAGCATGAAGCGCCGCGGATTTCGATCACCGACGCTTCGAGGAAAATCGTATATGCGCGTATCGGCGACGACTTGCGCGTGGCTGGCCGAGTCGAACTGGTCGGCCATGACAAGCGCATTCCGGAGCGGGCGATCGAGGAACTCAAGTCGGGCACGACGGCGCTTTTCCCGCAGGCGGCGGACCGGCTGGCCTCGGCGGCATTGTCGCCCTGGGCGGGATTCCGGCCGGCCACTCCCACCGGCCTGCCCGTGATCGGACCGTCGCCGTTGAGGCGGCTGTACCTGAACACCGGCCACGGCGGCCTCGGCTGGACGCTGGCATGCGGGAGCGCTTCCCTTATCGCCCGGCAACTGAGCGGAGAGCGTCCCGAACTGGACATGAAGGCATATCAGTTGGCATCATGATCATGCCGATTGCGGATGGATGCGCAGGTGGAAGAGTGGTAATCAAAGGAGCATCAAGCATCAAGCATCAGGCGGGGCAGGTGCGGCAAGACACTTAAAAACGAAACACCATTTCAAGGAGATATCATGACGCTGAAGAAACTGATGGCGGCGCTGCTGGCAGGCATTAGCATGGCGGGCGTAGCGGGATTTGCCCATGCGCAGGAAGGCGGCACGCTGAAGAAGATCAAGGACACCGGTACGATCACGCTCGGCGTACGCGATTCCTCGATTCCGTTTTCCTATCTTGACGACAAGCAGTCCTATCAGGGCTACTCGGTCGACATCTGCATGAAAGTGGTGACGGCCGTGCAGAAGCACCTGGGACTGACATCGCTGCAGGTGAAGATGAACCCGGTTACCTCGGCCACGCGCATTCCGCTGATGGCAAACGGCACCATCGATCTCGAGTGCGGATCGACCACCAACAACCTGGAGCGCCAGAAGCAGGTCGCGTTCGCGCCCACCACCTTCGTCACGGCCAACCGGCTGCTCGCCAAGAAATCGTCGGGCATCAAGACGCTGGACGACATGAAAGGCAAGACCCTGGTGTCCACCTCGGGCACGTCGAACATCAAGCAGCTGACCGCATTGAATTCGGAGCGCAATCTCGGCATGTCCATCCAGGCGGCCAAGGACCACGCCGAAGCCTTCCTGATGGTGGAAACCGGCCGTGCGGTGGCCTTTGCGATGGATGACGTGCTGCTCGCGTCGCTTGCGGCGAGCTCCAAGTCGCCGTCCGACTATGCGATCACCGAAGAAGCCTTGTCGGTCGAGCCCTACGGCATCATGCTGCGGCGCGATGATCCGGAATTCAAGAAAGTGGTGGATGCCGCCGTGGCCGGGCTGATGAAGTCCGGCGAGATCAACCGCATCTATACCAAGTGGTTCCAGTCGCCCATTCCGCCCAAGGGCGTCAACCTGAATATTCCGATGAGCGAGGCCTTGAAGGCCGCCGTTGCCAAGCCGACCGATTCCGGCGATCCGGCGGCCTACGCGGCAAAGTAGCCTCTTCCACAGGCAATTCAGGCGCAATTCCCACGCAGTTCACAGGCAAGGCGGTAAGCAAAGCATTCCGCCCTGCCTTCAAGTCCCCGGGTTCTCCGGCTTCCCTTGGCGTCGATGCAATGCTGCATCCGACGCGCAATGCGGCACGGTGGAGGCAGCGCCTCCACCGGACTCCGCAATCACGGCATCACTGCATTACGACATGAAGTTGATGGTGTTCTTGCCGGTCTGGGTCGGGTTCACGTCCGACTTGATACCGTGCACGAAGGCCGCGTTGTTGCCGTTGTTGACCAGCGTGTTCTGCTCCTGGCCCAGCGACTGGGCGGCGTCGAAGTTGAGCTCGCTCTTGGCCACGCTCACCAGCGGTCCCAGGTAACCG
>Ga0194137_10002742_pt1 | contig 10286 bp, 9 predicted proteins | sample TARM_MetaG_T3_14_FD_134025 | JGI IMG/M metagenome (GOLD analysis project Ga0194137, IMG submission 134025) | Freshwater microbial communities from Pennsylvania, USA, analyzing microbe dynamics in response to fracking - TARM_MetaG_T3_14 (version 2) | ecosystem: Environmental > Aquatic >...
ACAGAAACTTCATACAAAGGCTGAATCAGGACGGATGAGCTTGCCAAACAAAGCGAAGTCCAATACTGCTCGAATCCTGTTCAGTAAATGGAGCACTGACATGAGAAAAAGGTTGTTGTTCTTACCCGGGGAGGTCTCAACATCGCTTAGTAGTAATAACGAATGGCGAGAAGTCAGCCAATATTTTTGTGACGAGTAATCGCAGGAACAGAGGTCATAGTAGGGAAAATGTACCGAAGGACCGAACAGTATCAACACTTTGAAGATTGGAGGTTAGGCATTATGACAAACGCAGAAAACAACCCACAGGTTGGCAAGCTACAAAGGGATAAGCTGGAAGCGAAAGAGTATGTAGATGTGCGGAATAATCGGCTAGCTGAACGTAAAGACAAGTATGGTGAGTCTCTTATGAGGCTCGTTGTGAGTGAAAAGAATCTATTAAAAGCGGCTAAAATTGTGAAACGCAACAAAGGATCTGCCGGATTAGATGTGATGACAGTTAACGAAATAGAATCGCATATCATAGAAATGAGTCCGTATTTAAGAAAGAAACTGTTAGACGGAACCTATAAGCCACAGCCGGTCAGACGGGTGGAGATTCCAAAACCAAATGGTGGGATCAGAAAATTGGGCATTCCAGTTGTACGGGACCGAGTGGTCCGGCAAGCTATCAGACAAATGATAGAACCCATTATTGACAAGCACTTTCTGTCCCACAGTCACGGCTTTCGTAAAGGGAAAAGTAACCATACAGCATTAAAAGAGTGCGTTGACTATTACCAACATGGCTAAAAAGTAGCCGTCGATTGTGACTTGAAACAATGCTTTGATATACTCAACCATGATAAGCTAATGTACTATCTCAAACAGTATATACAGGATAAGATGATTCTAATAATTATCCGTAAGTTCTTACAGAGCGGTGTCATAGATCTGTCTGGCGAATTCGTAGAAAGTAACACAGGCGCACCACAAGGTGGCGTGATTTCGCCCCTACTCAGTAATGTGTACTTACATGAACTGGATAAAGAAATGAAGCAGAGAGGCCATCACTTTGTCCGTTTCGCTGATGACTTCGTCATCTTTGTGAAGTCAAAATGAGCCGGTGAACGTGTGCTCCAAAGTATCACTCGCTTCATTGAAAAAGACCTGAAATTGACTGTCAACCAAGAGAAAAGTAAAGTGGGTTCCCCAACGCGTTTAAATTTCTTGGGTTGTCTGATAACCACAGTGAATGGAGTCTGTCGCTACAGACCTTCGAACGAAGCCAAAGAGAAATTCATGCGTACCTTGAAACGCTTGACGAAACGTAAGCGTTCAGGAAAATTTGAGGACATTGTTAAAGAAATAAACAGCCGAACAAGAGGCTGAATAAACTATTTCGGCACTGGATTCATTAAAAGCTTCGTAACGAAAGTGGAGAAATGGCTTCATCACCGTATCAGGCAACTGATTTTAAAGAGATGGAAAAATCCACATACTAAGATTAGCAGATTAATGCGTTTAGGTCTAGATATGGAAAGTGCCAAACGCATTGGCTACTCCAGAAAGAAATATTGGAGATTGTCAAAAACACTTGAAGTTCATTGAGTGCTTACAACGAAAAGAGTCTACCGTTGGAACGTAGTTCCACTACGCCAACTGGCAGAGTCTGCTTACTCAAGATATTGAACCGCCGTGTACGGAACCGTACGCACGGTGGTGTGAGAGGACGTTAAATAAATTAATTATTTTCCTCCTACTCGATTTTAATCATAAGTTAGGCCAGCTTAGTTGATATAAGTTTTTTATTTATTAGAGTTTTTATAGGGTAACAGAACTAAAAAAATCACGTTCCTACTTTAGTAAGAAATTTTACTACTAAGTTAGAGACGTGATTTTTATAATTTTCAGTAACATGTAAATAATGTGCTGTGCATCAATACATAATACTAACAGAATTGTTGTTAAAATTCATTCGTTCTATACTGTGCAGTTACAACTTTTCTTCTAGTGTAAAATTCAACAGCATCTTTTCCGTTAGCATGTAAATCTCCATAGAATGAATTTTTCCAACCAGAGAAAGCAAACCATGCGATTGGAGCAGGAACACCTAAATTAACACCAATCATTCCAGCTTCGATGTTTTCTCTAAAGTATCTAATTGCCTTTGCGTTATTAGTGAATACGCAAGCACCATTAGCGAACTGAGAACTGTTTGTGACTGATACAGCTTCTCTTAAATCTTTAACTCTAACAACTGAAACGAAAGGTGCAAAGATTTCATCTTTCCATATATCCATATCTGTTTTTACATTATCGAAGATAGTTGGTCCCACAAAATAGCCATCTTCCGGAATGTTTTCTCTACCATCTAAAACTAAATCTGCTCCGTTATCAATTCCTTTTTCAATATAATCGAATGTTCTCTCTTGGTTTTCTTTTCTAATTACAGGTCCCAAAAACACCGAATCATCATTTCCGTTACCGATTTTAATATCTTTAGATGCTTCAACAAATTTTTCCAAGAATTTATCTGCTATGGATTCCTGTAACACTAAAACTGAACCGGCCATACAACGTTGACCAGCTGAACCAAACGCACCACTTAGTATTTTTGGAATTGAATCATCAAGATCTGCATCTTCAAGAACTGTAACATGGTTTTTGGCCCCTGTTAAAGACTGTACTCTTTTAAGGTTATCTGTACCTTTTTGGTAAACGTATTTTCCGACTGGTTCTGAACCTACGAACGAAATAGCTTTGATCGAAGGATTCTCTAGAATTTCATTCACCACATCATGAGCACCATACACTACATTGAATACACCTTTAGGAAATCCAGCCTCTTCCATAAAATCAACAATGCGTTCAATTAGCAGTGGTGTTTTCTCAGATGGTTTTAACACGACTGTATTACCTGTAGCGATTGCCATAGGGAACATCCAGAAAGGAACCATCATAGGAAAATTGAAAGGAGAAATAGCTCCAACGACACCAATAGGGTATTTGTAATTAGTTACTTCAACATCAGTGGCGGCTGAAGATAGGGAATCTCCCATAATCAAATTCACAATAGAAGCTGCATTCTCAGTATTTTCAATGCCTCTTTGCACTTCTCCTCTTGCGTCTGCTAAAGTCTTGCCGTTCTCTAAGGTTATTAACTGGGCAAGTTCTTCTTTGTTCTCTGTTAACAAATTTTGCAATTTGAAAAAGAAGCGCCCTCTTTTAGGTACACTAACTTTGCTCCATTTTTCAAATGCGGTTTGTGCAGCCTCGGCCGCTTTTTGAACATCTTTTTTTGTAGATAACGGCACTTTCCCAACTATTTCTCCCGTAGCAGGGTTAAAGACTTCTTCGGTTTTTGTGGAGTCGCTTTCAACCCACGTTCCATTAATATAATTTTTTAGTACTTTGATATCTGACATTATACATCCTCCTATATATTTTAATAATTCATAACAATAATAAGACAACACATTTAAATAGTCAAGCATCTTTTGGTTAAATTTTGGGTAAGTATTGTTAATTATTGGTTTTGTTCTGGATAGACTATCTCTATATTGTTACTAGTGCAATAATCACCAATTTCAGAATTTAGTTTAGTGTTAGTAATAATTTTATCTGCTCTACTGAGGGGAGCGTAAGTTAGCAGTGTTGAACTCTCGAACTTTGAAGAATCTGCTAAAACATATAGTTCAGCAGCTCTGTCTGAAATCATCTTTTTGATCTCGTGTTCATGAAAATCAGAATTAGTTAAACCGTTCTTTCTAGAAACTCCAGTAACAGCCATAAATGCTTTGGATATATTATAATTTTCTGAAATGTCTGAACTAGTTGACATCTTTAGAAAGGATTTTGTTTTATGGTGGTATCGATGACCAATGACTACTAATTCTATATTAGGGTTGTCAGATGCTGATATTATAACGTCTAAATTATTCGTTAATAGTGTAAAGTTCAAATTGGGATCAATGTAACTTAGGATAGTGTTTGTTGTAGTGCCTGAATCAATAAAAATTAAGTCGTTCTCATTAATAAGTTTACTAGCAAGTTTTCCTATTTCTTCTTTCGCTTTTTGGTTTTTATTTAACCTAAAATCAAATGAAGTGAGCTCTTTACCTGATGTAGATGTGACTCCGCCATAAACTTTTTTTATTACTCCGCTTTTTTCTAGGTAGTTGATATCTCTTCTTATTGTATTCATCGAAACGTCAAATTTCTCCGTCAATTCAACCAGAGTAACGGTGTCGTTTTTTAGAATATAATCTTCTATTTCATGTATTCTCTTAAGTTTCAAGTCGTCCACTCCTATCAAGACATTTAATTGTATTGTCATATACATTTTACTTTAAAAGTTCAATTTAATCAATACTTACCCAAAAAAACAATAATATCCAATATAAAAAGTTGTATATGTCCAATATTTGACAAAATAGTAAAAAAATAATTGACTTATGATTATCTTTTGAATACAATATAACCAACAAGCAACAAACAAGTCAACATATAATAAAATAGGAGGATGTAAATGAGTGATTTGTTAAGGAAATCCAGTAAAGTTGATTTGGAATCAGTTACTATTCTTCAAGATGTCAATACCCATAATGATCCTTTAGATTACACAAGTATGAAAGTGATTGAACTCGGAAAAGGTAAAAGTTATAAAGAAGAGTTAATAGATAAAGAAGTATGTATTGTTGTTTTAACAGGAAATGTAACCGTTTCAGACGGAAATGAAACGTTCCCTAATATTGGAACACGTGAAAGTGTGTTTGAAAGGATACCCACTGATAGCGTATACATTTCTAATGATAACACATTTGAAGTACTTGGAGAAAAAAATGCTCGCTTAGCAATATGTTATGCTCCCTCTACCAATAAACTACCTACTAAGCTGATTAAAGCTTCTGATAACACTAAAGAAGACAGAGGGAAATACTCCAATAAACGAACAGTTCACAATATATTACCAGATAATGTAGATACTGCTAATAGTTTATTGGTTGTAGAGGTTTATACAAATAGTGGAAACTGGTCAAGTTATCCTCCACATAAACACGATCAAGATAATCTACCGGAAGAATCCTTTTTAGAAGAAATATACTATCATGAACTAAATCCATCCCAAGGATTTGTTTTCCAGAGAGTCTACACTGATGATTTAAGTATTGATGAAACTATGACAGTCCATAGTGGGGATTGTGTTATAGTACCTGCCGGTTATCATCCAGTTGGAGTTCCTGATGGATATGATTCGTATTACTTAAACGTAATGGCCGGACCAGTAAGAAAATGGCAATTTAATAATGACAAAGATCATGAATGGATAATTAATAGAGATTAAAGGAGAATAGTATATGACTGAAAAAATTGATTTAGTGGCAATTGGAAGAGCAGCAATTGATTTAAATGCTGTTGAATATAATAGACCGATGGAAGAAACGATGACATTTAAAAAATATGTAGGAGGGTCGCCTGCAAACATAGCTATAGGAAGTGCGCGATTAGGATCCAAAGTGAAGTTCATCGGTAAAGTTTCCGATGATCAACACGGCAGATATGTAGTGAACTACATGAAGGAAAAAGGTGTTGACACCTCTGACATGGTTTATGACAAGGAAGGGCATAAAACTGGATTGACATTTACCGAAATAAAAAGTCCTTCTGAGAGCAGTATCCTTATGTATCGAGAGGAAGCTGCAGATTTACATTTAAATCCAATTGATGTAAAAGAAGAGACCATAATGATGAGTAAGTCTCTTTTGATATCAGGAACCGCATTATCTCAAAGCCCCTCAAGAGAAGCAGTTTTGAAAGCGTTATCTATAGCGAATGAGAATGGTGTTAAAGTGATTTTCGAAATTGACTACCGTCCATATACCTGGAAGTCATTAGAGGAAACGTCAGTCTATTATAAACTGGTTGCAGAAAAATCAGATGTTGTCATTGGTACAAGAGATGAATTTGATGTTCTTGAAAATAGTACTGATGGGAATAATGAAGAAACAGTTAAGTATTTACTTAAATATCAACCAGAATTAATTGTCATTAAACATGGTGTAGATGGATCATATGCCTATACAAACGCAGGGGAAGTTTTTAGAGGGCAAGCGTATAAAACAAAAGTACTGAAAACTTTCGGTGCAGGAGATTCGTACGCAGCTGCATTCATTTATGCATTAAATAATGGAAAAGACGTCAATACCGCTTTGAAATACGGAAGTGCTTCAGCAGCTATTGTTGTAAGTAAACATAGCTCTTCAGAAGCTATGCCGACGGTAAAAGAAATTGAAGAATTAATTCATGATCAAGCGTAATTAAGAAGGAGTTTTTAATCAATGAGAGAGACAGTTAAATTAACAACTGCACAAGCACTCACCGAATTCTTGAATCAACAACATATTTCTTACGATGGCAAAGAACATCGTTTTGTGGAAGGTGTTTTCAACATTTTTGGTCATGGAAATGTCGTTGGATTAGGTCAAGCTCTAGAAACTAATCCCGGGAATCTGGACATTATTCAAGGGAAAAATGAACAGGGTATGGCTCATGCTGCAATTGCATTTGCCAAACAGAATTTAAGAAAAAGAATCTATGCTGTGACAAGTTCTGTGGGACCAGGTTCAGCAAACCTTACAACAGCGGCTGGGACTGCCTTAGCAAATAATATTCCTGTCTTATTTTTACCGGGAGATACCTTTGCAACAAGACAACCTGACCCAGTTCTTCAGCAAATTGAACAGGAACAAAGCATCAGCATCACTACAAATGATGCTCTCAAACCAGTTTCGAGGTATTGGGATAGAATTGATCGTCCTGAAAAATTAATGAGTGCAATGATTAAAGCAATGGAAGTCTTGACTAATCCAAGTTCTGCTGGTCCTGTAACCATCTGCCTACCTCAAGATGTTGAAGGTGAAGCGTATGAGTTTGACAAAGAATTTTTCAAAAAAAGAGTGCATTATATTGATCGTATGTCAGCAAGTGAACGCTCATTGGAAGAAGCTGTAGAGGTTATAAAAAACAGTAAAAAACCAGTAATTATAATAGGCGGTGGAGCCAAATATTCAGAAGCTGGAGAGTTGATTAAAGAATTATCTTTGAACAGTGAAATTCCGATAGTCGAAACTCAGGCAGGAAAATCTACAGTGGAAAGCCACTTTATGTATCAATTAGGCGGGTTAGGAGTAACTGGAACCTTATCAGCTAATAAAGCAGCGAAAGAAGCAGATGTAATAATAGGAATCGGCACGAGGTATACAGACTTTACAACATCTTCAAAAACAGCTTTTGATTTTGAAAATACTAAATTTGTCAATTTGAACGTTAATAGAGGACAAGCGTACAAAATGGATGCTGTTCAAGTAGTTGGAGATGCACGTCAATCGCTTGTCTATCTGAATGAAGCTTTAAAAGGATACAAATCAGAATTTGGAGATAAAGCTTTAAGCTTTAAAGAGGAATGGTCAAATGAACGAAAACGATTAGAAAACGTAGAATTTTCTTCAGAAAACTTTAAACCTGAAGTGAAAGATAGCTTTGGTCAAGATAATTTAAATGACTATTCAGAAGCATTGAACACAAGTCTGCCGCAGACAAACGCAGTTATAGCTATAAATAATGTGTTAAATGATGACAGTGTCATAGTAGGAGCCGCCGGATCTTTGCCTGGTGACCTGCAGCGATTATGGGAAAGTAAAGAGACTAACACGTATCATATGGAATACGGTTATTCCACCATGGGTTATGAAGTTGCCGGTACTCTGGGAGTGAAGCTTGCAGAGCCGGACAAAGAAGTGTATGCAATGTTAGGTGACGGAAGTTTCCTTATGATGCATTCAGAGCTGGTAACAGCTTTACAGTACAAAAAGAAAATAAATATTCTATTATTTGATAATTCTGGCTATGGATGTATAAATAACCTCCAGATGGGCAATGGTGGAGATAGTCTATGTACTGAATTTAGAGATAGCGATAATAAAATAATGAATATAGATTATGCAAAAGTTGCCGAAGGATATGGAATGAAATCCTATAAGGTAAATACTGTAAATCAACTGAAAGAAGCAATTCAGGACTCAAGACAGAGTGAAACCTCAACGCTAATTGAAATTAAAGTTTTGCCCAAGACCATGACTGATGGGTATAACAGCTGGTGGAATGTAGGTGTTTCAGAAGTATCTTCGAAAAAAGAGATTAATAATGCCTATGAAGACAGACTGGAAAACTTGAGTAATGCAAAACAATATTAAATGAGGTGTTGTCGTGATAGAAGTTGGAATCGTAGGATTGGGACGGTTAGGAAGAACTCATGCTGATAATATAGCAAATAGAGTACCAAACTTTTCCTTAACTGCTGTGTGCAGCATAGTTGAAGAAGAAATTGACTATGCAAAAAACGAATGGGGAGTAAATAACACATTCAATTCTTATGAAGAAATGGTAGATAGTGGACTAATCGAGGCAGTTGTTATAGTTTCTCCCTCAGGGTTCCACACAGAGCAAGTAAGGTATGCAATGAAAGCAGGGTTACATGTATTTACAGAAAAACCACTCGGTGTAGATGAGAAAGATATTGAAGAGACCATTAATGTAATTAATAGTTTTCCAGATCAGATATTCCATTTAGGTTTTATGCGTAGATATGATGCATCTTATATTTATGCCAAGCAACTACTCGAATCTGGAGAGCTGGGAGAGATAACTTTAATACGCTGTTACGGAATTGATCCGAGTTCAGGGATGGAAAGCTTTGTAAATTTTGCTAGAAATTCGAACAGTGGCGGTTTGTTTCTAGATATGGCTATCCATGATATCGATTTAATAAGATGGTTCACAAATAAAGAACCTGAAAAAGTTTGGGCTATCGGTAAAAATGCAGCTTATCCAGAATTAGATGATTTAAATGAATTGGAAACAGGAACTGCCATGATGCAGTTGGAAGACAATGTCATGGCCCTGCTGGTAGCCGGAAGAAATGCTGCGCATGGTTACCATGTTGAAACGGAAATTATTGCTACAAACGGGATGGTGAGAATTGGTAGCGCTCCCGAGAAAAATCTAGTTACCGTATTTAATAGTAACGGTGTAATAAGGCCGACATCACAAAACTTTCCAGAAAGATTTAGAGAGGCTTTTATTAATGAATTAATAGAGTTCTCAAATTGCATAAAAGAATCAAGGCAACCTGAAATCAGTGCAGAAGATGGACTGAGAAGTACAACAATTGCACTGGCATGTCAGGAATCATTCAATAAAAACAAAATAATTGATATTAAGGAGTGAATTAAATGAGCAAATTAGAACATATTAAATTAGGGTGTGCACCAATAGCCTGGACAAACGATGACATGCCAGAACTTGGTGGAACCAATACTTTTGAACAGTGTATCAGTGAAATGGCATTGGCTGGATATGATGGGACTGAAATTGGAAATAAATATCCTAAAGATCCGGAAGAATTAGAAAGTTATCTTCAAATTAGAGGCTTAAATGTAGCGAGTGCGTGGTTCAGTGCTTTGTTAACAAGTAAACCATATGAAGAGACAGAACAGGCATTTAAAGAGCATAGAGATTTCCTACATGCAATGGGAGCTAAAGTAATAGTAGTTTCTGAACAGGGTAATAGTATTCAAGGAAAAAAAGCTACGCCATTATTTAAAAATAAACCCACCTTTTCAAATGAAGAGTGGAAACTGGTAGTAGATGGTTTAGAAAAATTAGGAGAACTTGCTAATGAAAAAGATATGAGTATTGTATACCATCATCACATGGGAACAGGAATTCAAACGACTGAAGAAATAGATTACTTAATGGAACACACTGACCCGAATAAAGTTTCATTATTATTTGATACGGGACATTTAGTTTTTTCTGGTGAAGACCCACTAGAAATTTACACTAAATATGCAGATAGAATAAAACACATACACTTTAAAGATGTTAGAAAAAACGTAGCAGAAAGTATTAAAGAAAACAACGAAAGTTTCTTAACAGCTGTCAGAAAAGGAGCATTTACGGTTCCTGGTGATGGAGATGTAGACTTTAAACCTTTAATGGATAAAATACTGGAAGACAACTATCAAGGTTGGATTGTAGTTGAAGCTGAGCAAGATCCAGCTGTAGCAAACCCCTATGCATATGCCTTAAAAGCCTATAATTATATTCAGGAAATTTCAAAATAAGCATTATGGTGGTAAGTCAAGAGAATAGATTATAAATAGACAACCTAATTTCATAAAAAAGGGTGCACTGAACTAAACCGTCACGTATTCGAAAATACGTTCGGTTTATGTCTTCGGATA
>Ga0194137_10002744_pt1 | contig 10286 bp, 5 predicted proteins | sample TARM_MetaG_T3_14_FD_134025 | JGI IMG/M metagenome (GOLD analysis project Ga0194137, IMG submission 134025) | Freshwater microbial communities from Pennsylvania, USA, analyzing microbe dynamics in response to fracking - TARM_MetaG_T3_14 (version 2) | ecosystem: Environmental > Aquatic >...
AGACCTTTCCAGGTCCTGCCTGCCAGGCCGTATGACGCATTTGTGCACAAGGAAGACAGGGACAGGTCTTCCGCGTGCGATGAACCGCGTACGCGGTGCACAGCGTACGCGCGCCGTCACGACGATAGCCATTGCTCATCTCCGCAAGAGAGGCTTCCCTTGTGCGCCTTCACAACGATCGCCGCGCCATGCGCCTGCCGCACGCCGATGCACCGGCGCACACCCGCCCTATCTTCTGCGCGCAAGCAGGGCCGAGCCTGCCTCACTCAAGCTCGGTCGGCGCCTGGGGGATCAGTCGCAAGAACTTCGTGCGGTACAGGAAGTATCGTTTTCATCAAGCCGTCGGCAGACATTGGTGGCATTAGGTTGCCTCCCCGCTCACGGGCGGCACGCCCGCCCATGTTTGAAACTCAGCCTCATTCAAGAAGCCAGAGGGCGGCAAGGAGCGTGACGTGACAGCCGATCACAATACGAAGCCGCGATCTGAACCGCGCTCCTCGCGCCACGGCCCGCCGGGCGATCCTGCGCGTTGCTGGCCGTCCGAGCGCCTGCCTGGCCTGGACGCCGGCATCGTTGAGGTAGTGAAAAGACTTGTTCATCATTGAAGCTCTCCATGCCATGTCGGTTCAACGGCGAATGCCATCGCGAGCGGATACAGTTCGCAACAATCGTCAAACGGGAGCGGCTTATCCTTGCATGCCGTTGCGAAGCGATAGCGCGGTTTCCAGCATTTCATCATCCGTCGTATCCGAGCGCGTGATTTTGCTAAAGCCCGCCTGCAGTGCGGCGGCGTGAATTCATGTTGCAGGCGCCGTGCACTTCCCTTGCCCATCACGCCGATGGCGACATCCAGCGGCCAGGTTTCAAGAAAGCTGGCGAATGCCGAAACCGCCGACGGGCTCGCGAAAACGACCAAGGCATACGGCTGCAGGTTGCGCGCGGCTTCAGCCACAATCCTGGGATCCGGCGCAGGTAAAATTTCCAGCAGCGGAAACACGGTGCATTCCATGTTCCTGTCTCGTGACATGAGCGATGCGAACCCGTCGTCCGACACGGAACAAACAAGGCAACAGTTCCCCGCCGGTTCGATGCGCGAGGCATGATCCGGTGAAACAGGCAAGAGCCGTCGAGCGCAGTCAAGCGCGGCATCTGCACTGGCGATTCATTTGCATCCAGGGGTGGCTCGGGAGGCCTGAGAGAGGTGAAGTTCTCTCGGGCGCTCGCCGAGCCTAATAAAGGCAGGCGAGGTTTCGTGTGGACAGCTGCAGGCGACGGCTATTGCATGGCAGATAGTCGTAGGTGCAAGTGATCAGAGGGAAAACGAGAATGGATGGATCCATAGCCGGAGCTCCCTGGCGGGAACCGGAACAATTGCGCTTCACGGATGGGCAAAGTTTGTTCACGACCGTCTATGAATGAAAGTTGAATAATCAACGCCGAGTATAGCCGCAGTATTTTTTTCGTCAACCGATCGGATCGGGACGAAACAGGCCGGTCATGGCATATCGGATAAGAGCGGTCTCACCCCAGCAGCTCGGGGTTGAGCCGCCACACCGAGTAATTGAGCACGGCGGCGAAGCTCACCCACAGCAGGTAAGGAAGGAGCAGCATGCCTGCCAATGGCCTGATGCGCCAGAATGAGACCAGCGTCGCAACAATCAAGGCCCACAGCAGCATGATGTCGGCAAAGGCCAGGGCGCCTCGGTGCCATCCGAAGAACAGCCAGCTCCACAGCGCATTGAACGCAAGCTGAACCAGAAACAAGGCAAGGGCGGTTCCGGCTGAACGCCATCCGCCCTCGCGCCACGCCAGCCAGGCGGCAAAGCCCATCAATGCATAGAGGGCGGTCCAGACCGGTCCGAAGACCGATGGCGGAGGAGCCCAGTCGGGGCGAACGAGCTGGGTGTAGAAGGAGCCCGCCTGAATCGATGCGGCAGCCCCGACGGCCGCGGCAATGAAGCTGACGGTGATCCAGCCTGCCAGGCCGATCAGCTGCTGTTTCTTTTCGGGTGGTGCCATGCGAAGCTCCGGTGATCAGTCGATGATTTTTGCATGTTCAGGCTTTAAGCCCTTGCAGTTCATGCATCCGCCGGGATGCGCCGCGTGGTTCGTTTGATTCGCCCGCGCCTGCGCATGAGCCGGGGCTTATTCCGATGCCTTGCGCGTTGGATTGTCACTGATTCCGGTTTTCCGTTTTCAGCTTGCCTGCCGGGAAATCGCTGCTGCCGGGCCGGACGGCAGGTTCTGCCGCTGCCTGCTCGTCTTTCATTTCCTTGCTGAGGAAATAATTGAGCGCGGTTCGGATAATGGCAATCGCGGCCAGTTTGCCGATACGTTCCCAGGTCGGCGCAACCGACGTAGACAGGATGTCGGCCGCCAGCTGCAGTTCCAGCGCCAGCGTCAGATAGCGCGCGAACGCCAGGCGGATAGGCGTGAAACTGCTTCCGCGTTCATGAAGCGCATGGCGGATCAGTCCAACGATCGCGATCACTATTCCGACGGCAATCACCAACGCTCCCAGTGCCTCGACCAGCAGGCGCAGCCATTCCACCCCGGAGCGAACCTGCTCTTCAATACTCTCGAACACTGCCTTGCTCCCGAAGCCAAGATGTCAATAAAGATTGCAAATCATTAAAAAAGTGCCCGGATGCGGAATGGCTTGGTCCCGAACCCGGAAGAGGCGATATGGACGGCGTATGCCGATTGGTCCGCGACTTCGGCAATGAGGTCCATGAACATTTCGTACAGACAACAAAGCGCCGGATCCGCGGCTTGCCGCCGGCGCCAAAAGAAAATCATGGCCGCTGTCTTCGCACGCCGCATAGGCACAGGGCTGACTTGAGGCATACTTCCGGTAGCTTCATCAAGCTTCGAAAAACATGCCCGGGCATTGCAGGGAGAAGATCGGCAATCGGCAATTGACAATCCAGAATCGGCGTCAGTAACGCATGAAGGACAAAAGCCTCTTGACCATCAGGCATTTGCATTGCCGGCAGACTCGATGCGGCGCCGCTGCTGCGCAGGCTAAACACTACACATACTCAAGGACGCTGCCGTGCCTGTAGCTTCACCTTCTTCCCGCCGCTTGTCGCTGCGCCTCCTGCTGGTTCTGCTGGTGGGAGCCGGCCTGCTGCCTCTGGCCTTGCTCGGCGTGTGGGGCATCAGCGCGGTATTTGAACAGCAGCAGCGCAATCTGGAGCGCGCCACGCTCGACGTGTCGCGTGCGCTGGCCTCGGCCGTGGATGCCGAGATCGAAAGCACGGTGTCGGCATTGGAAACGCTTGCGTATCATCCCGCGCTTGCGGCGGGGCGGCATGAAGAGCTCTACGACATTGCCCGCGGCGCCGTGCGCGCGCGGCCCTACTGGGCCTCCGTGGTGCTGACCGACGGCAGCAATCGCGTGATCTTCAAGACGCTGATGCCTTTCGGCGCCGCCGATGCGCGGATCGTCGACCCCGAGAGCATTGCGCAGGTACTGCGCGAGAAGCGCGCGGTCGTCGGACAGGTGCGCCGGGGCCAGGTCGCCGGGCCCGCCATACCGGTAAGGGTGCCGGTCATCCAGGATGGCGTGGTGCAGTACGTGATCACTGCGGCGCTGCGGCCGGACCGCATCCGTGAAATCCTGGCGCGCCAGGACGTGCCCAAGGGCTGGGTGATCACCGTTGCCGATCCTGCCAATCAGCGCGTGGCCTATTCGCCGGATCATGAACAGTTCTACGGAAAGCCCATCACGCCGTCCCTGCAAAAGGTGATGGGCGCCGCCGCCGCCGAGGGGAACGGCGTTGCGGTCACTGCCGAGGGCGTGGAATCGATTGCCGGATTCACGAAGCTGCCCCGCTGGGGGCTGTCGGTGATCGTCGGCGCGCCGACGTCACTGCTGCACAAGGCCTTCGGCAAGGCGCTGGCCGTGTATGCCGCGGGGCTGCTGCTGTCGCTGCTTGCTTGCCTGCTGGCGGCTGCCGCGATTTCGCGGCGCATCGTCGGCGGCATTCATGATTTGCAGCGGCAGGCGCGCGATCTGGGACAAGGGCAGGCCGTCAAGGCGTGTTCCCACGGGATTGCGGAAATCGACCATCTTGCCAAGTCTCTCGAAACGGCTTCCGAGGACCGTCTCGCCGTGGAGCAGCAGCGCGAGTCCCTGCTCGCCAGCCTCAACCGGTCGCTCGCCTCGCTGCGCGTGGCGCTGGACCAGGCGCAGGAGGCGGCTCGCGCAAAGGACCACTTCCTGGCCATGCTGGGCCATGAACTGCGCAACCCGCTGGCGCCTATCGTCTCGACGCTTGACCTGATGGATGTGAAGGGCGCAGAGATCTATCTGCGGGAACGTCAGATCCTGCGCCGGCAGGTCGCGCACATGCACCGTCTGGTCGATGATCTTCTCGACGTCTCGCGCATCGTTCAGGGCAAGCTCACGCTGACCAAGCGCCCGGTGCTGGTCAACGCGCTTGTCGAGCGGGCCGTCGAATCGCCTTCGGCAACCCTTGGCAGCAGGCAGGCGCCTCTATCGGTTGCGCTGCCGGAAGACGACGTCTGGGTGCAGGGCGACGAGACGCGTCTGCTGCAGGTCATTCTGAATCTGCTGGGCAACGCGCTGCGGCATGCGCCCGACGCGCCCATTTCCCTGAACCTGACGGCGAGCGGGTCGGCCGCCACCATCGTGGTCTCCGACGCCGGCACCGGCATGAGCGAACAGATGCTGGACAATATCTTTGCGCCGTTCTACCAGGGACCGCAGTCGATCGCGCGCTCTGCAGGCGGCCTCGGCCTGGGCCTGGCCATCGCGCGCAGCATCATCGACATGCATGGCGGAACCATCACCGCGCATAGCGACGGCCCGGGGCAGGGAAGCCGCTTCCAAATCGACCTTCCTGTGGGATCGGAGGCTGCGCCCGTGCCCCAGCCATCGACGCAATCGACGCCATCAATGCCGGCACAGCGGCAGACGGCCTTGCGCATTCTGATCGTGGACGACAATATCGATGCGGCGACCACGATGGCGGAGGCCCTTGCCGCGACGGGCCATGACGTACGGGTCGGACACAGCGCCGCGGCTGCCCTTGCGCTGCTGTCGGATTTCAGGCCGGACGTGGGCATCCTGGATATCGGACTGCCCGATACCGATGGCTTTACCCTGGCACGGCGCATGCGCGCCGGCGAGCAGGCGCAGGATGTTGTCCTCATTGCCATCACCGGATACGGCCAGCCGGAAGACGCCCGCCGCGCACTCGAGGCAGGCTTCGACTTGCATCTGACCAAGCCGGTAGCCATCGACGCGCTGCTGCATCAGATCGGACAGCTGCGCAAGACGCCGAAGCGGGCGGATCGGGTGGCGAGTCATTGATGTTGCCGGAAAGGCCGTGCAGCCATTTTCCGGCCGGCTTCAAGCCTCGTTCATCCGCTGCCGGTATTCCCCCGGACCGGTGCCGGTCCATTTCTTGAATGCACGATGAAAGGCGCTCGGCTCGGCAAAGCCGAGTTCGAGCGCGATATCCATGACGCTCTTGCTGGTGTGGCACAGGTAGTCAATGGCCATGTCACGCCGCAGCTGGTCCTTGATGGCCTGGAAGGACTGGCCTTCGTCTTCCAGCCGCCGGCGCAGCGTGGACGGCGTCATGTGCAGGGTTTGCGCGAAGCTGTCGAAGTCCGGCCATTCGGTGCGGGACGCGGCGCGCAGGCGGCGCCGGATCTGGGCGGCGAGGCCCGTGGTGTTCTTGTACTTGAGCACGATGTTGGCCGGCGCCACGCGTAGGAAGTCCTTTACCGTCTGCTCGTTCTGGATCACCGGCAGCTTGAGATAGCTGCGGTCGAAGCAGAGGGCGGTGGCCTCCTGGCTGAAGCGCAGCTGCTGCGAATACATGAACGGGTATTCGGCGCTGCGCGACGGTTCGGGATAGGCGAAGGCAGCCGAGAGGACGGGAATGCGCCGGCCTACCAGCCAGCAGGCCACGCCATGCTGCAGCATCAGCAGCGTCTCGTGGCCGAACACGCGCGGCGAGCGCGCACTTTGCCGTTCGCGGATGCGCAGGTAGCCGTGCCGGGCGTCGCTTTCAAGGTTGCAATGGAAATCGTCGAGGATGATGTTGAAGAAACGCGCCATCCGCTCCAGCGCATGCCCGAGCGTCGGGCTGTGGATCAGCGTCTGGCACATCATCGCGAAGCTGCCCACCTTCATGCGACGCGAATCCTGGGCGAACAGTTCGTCGTCGAGCGCGCGCGCCACGCCAAGCCAGAGCGCGCTGAAATTCTGGGCGGTGACCCGGCCCTGGGGCGTGTGCAGCAGCGCGGGCGAAATGCCGGCGGCCCGCAGCAGTTCCTCGGCGTCGAGGCCGCGTTCGAGGACGGGTTCGAGGGCCGACTGGACGAAATAGATGGAGATGCTGCCCTTTTCCATGCGCTTGTGATGAACGGTCCTGTTGATTCGGCCCGAAAATCGGTTCGTTTTTTCGGGGCGCTGATCTCACCCTCTACCTCCGGGAGAGGACCGGGGCGAGGACATTCGGCCCGGCATATTTCCGGGTCGGAGCTTTAACGGCGGAACAATGCCGAACGGACAGATTTTATCCCGGATGCAAGGCAGCGCCGGGCATCCGGATCAAAAAGTGGCAAATACTTTCAAACGCTTTGATGTTTTTTGACATGGTCCGCCGCTTCCTGCTTTTTTATACTGCAGGACAAACCGGCTGCGAAGACGATACCAAGCAAACAACGATTCGCATGCCGCAGCAGCATTTTTCATCTCCGAGACAAGGTGAACGCCATGACCGCCAACCAGGCAACCCAGGCTTTTTTCGAAGCTCGCGACTTCCTGCAGCAGCATCGCGAAGACTACGACACCGCTTACCGCGACTACCGCGCACCGCAGCTCAATGAATTCAACTGGGCGCTCGACGTCTTCGACGCGCAGGCGAAGGACAATCATGCCCCGGCGCTCTGGGTGGTCGACGAGAACGGAAGCGAGCAGAAGATTTCCTTCGCGGAAATGGCGGAGCGTTCCAACCGCGTCGCCAATTATCTGCGCGGCCTTGGGGTCAAGCGGGGCGAGCGCCTGCTGCTGATGCTGCCCAACCGGGTCGAGCTCTGGGAAATCATGCTGGCCGGCATCAAGCTTGGCGCGGTCATGGTGCCGACCACCATGCTGGTCTCCACCGAAGACCTCGCCGACCGGCTGCAGCGCGGCCAGGTCAAGCATGTGATTGCGCAAGCCTCGGAAACAGCCAAGTTCGCGCCGCTGCCCGGCGATTACACCCGCATCAGCGTCGGCGGCAGCGCGGACGGCTGGCATGCCTTCGAAGACAGCGCGGCCGCGAGCACCGGCTTCACGCCGGACGGCGCCACCATGGCGAGCGATCCGCTGCTGCTGTACTTCACCTCCGGCACCACTTCCAAGCCCAAGCTGGTGCTGCACAGCCACCAGAGCTACCCGGTCGGCCATCTGTCGACCATGTACTGGATCGGACTGAAAAAGAATGACGTGCACTGGAACATCAGTTCGCCCGGCTGGGCCAAGCATGCCTGGAGCTGCTTCTTCGCGCCCTGGAATGCCGGCGCCACGGTGTTCGTCTACAACTATGCGCGCTTCAATGCGAAGAACTGCCTCGACGTGATCACCCGCTGCGGCGTGACTTCTCTGTGCGCGCCGCCGACCGTCTGGCGCATGATGATCCAGGAAGACCTGGGCAAGTTCAAGGTGCCGCTGCGCGAACTGGTCGGCGCCGGCGAGCCGCTCAACCCGGAAGTGATCGAACAGGTCGAGCGTGCCTGGGGCATCCGCATCCGCGACGGCTTCGGCCAGTCGGAGACGACCGCGCAGATCGGCAACACGCCCGGCCAGCTGCTCAAGCCGGGCTCGATGGGGCGGCCGCTGCCGGGCTACCGGATCACGCTGCTCGACCACAACGACGCCCCGGCCGACGAAGGCGAGATTTCCATCGTGCTGGAACAGCGCCCCCTCGGCCTGATGCTGGGTTACGAAGGCGACGAGAAAAAGACCGCCGAAGTCATGCGCGACGGCCATTACCATACCGGCGATACCGCCGTCCGCGATGCCGATGGCTACTACTTCTACGTCGGCCGCAACGACGACGTGTTCAAGTCGTCGGATTACCGCATCAGCCCCTTCGAGCTGGAAAGCGTGCTGATCGAGCATGAGGCGGTACTGGAAGCGGCCATCGTGCCGAGTCCGGATGCGCTGCGGCTTTCGGTGCCCAAGGCCTTCATCACGCTGCGCGAAGGGCATGCGCCGAGCCGGGAGCTGGCCATGTCCATCTTTCAATTCGCGAAGGAGAAACTTGCGCCTTACAAGCGTATTCGCCGCCTGGAGTTTTCAGAGTTGCCCAAGACCATTTCCGGGAAGATCCGCAGGGTGGAACTGCGCAAGCAGGAGCAGGCCAAGCCGGGCGCGGAGCGGCGGCCCAATGAGTATTGGGAAGACGACTTGTCGGCTTGATCATCTCTTGCATGCCGGAACGAGCGCCATGGCAAATCCTTGCAGTGAATTTGGTGTTTTCCGGCATGGAAAGCGGTGTGGCGGTTTTCTATACTCGAAAGTATCTGTGACGGGAAAGTTGAAATACTGCCTTTTGCGCCGCGCCGTACATGTCTCCTCCCCTTGAAGGGGAGGGCGCAGGCAAGCGTATCGTTATCTGCATCCAATCCGAATCATTGAAGGATCCACAATGACCGACCTCTCCATCGCCCAGAAACTGACCGAATACAAGCCGGCCAACAAGGTGCGCTTCGTCACCGCCGCCTCGCTGTTCGACGGCCATGACGCCTCGATCAACATCATGCGCCGCATCCTGATGGCCAACGGCGCGGAAGTCATCCACCTCGGCCACAACCGCTCGGTCGACGAGATCGTCACCGCCGCGCTGCAGGAAGATGCGCAGGGCATCGCCATCTCCAGCTACCAGGGCGGCCATGTCGAATACTTCAAGTACATGATCGACCTGCTCAAGGAGCGGGGCGGCTCGCACATCAAGGTGTTCGGCGGCGGCGGCGGCGTGATCGTGCCCTCCGAGATCGCCGACCTGCATGCCTACGGCGTGGCGCGCATCTTCTCGCCGGAAGACGGCCAGCGCCTCGGACTGGTCGGCATGATCCTGTCCATGATCCAGGCCTGCGACGTCGACCTGTCCACCTATGCGCCGGCGTCGCTGGAAGCGCTGACGCAAGGCGACATCGCAGAACGCCAGCGTCCGCTGGCGCAGCTGATCACCGCGCTGGAAAACGACAAGGCCGCGCCCGGCCTGAAGGCGGAATTGCACAAGGCGGCCGACGTGGTCAAGACGCCGGTCTTCGGGATCACCGGCACCGGCGGCGCCGGCAAGTCTTCGCTGACCGATGAGCTGATCCGCCGCATCCGCCTCGACCAGGACGATGCGCTGAACATCGCCGTGATCTCCATCGACCCGTCGCGCCGCAAGTCCGGCGGCGCGCTGCTCGGCGACCGCATCCGCATGAATGCGATCAACCCCTGGAACGGCCAGTCGCGCGTGTTCATGCGCTCGCTCGCCACGCGCGAAGCGGGCTCCGAGATCTCGCAGGCGCTGCCCGACGTGATCGCCGCCTGCAAGGTGGCCGGCTTCGACCTGGTGATCGTCGAGACCTCCGGCCTCGGCCAGGGCGACGCGGCCATCGTGCCGCATGTGGATTTGTCGATGTATGTGATGACGCCCGAGTTCGGCGCGGCTTCGCAGCTGGAAAAGATCGACATGCTCGACTTCGCCGATTTTGTCGCCATCAACAAGTTCGACCGCAAGGGCGCGCAGGACGCGCTGCGCGACGTGGCCAAGCAGTACCAGCGCAACCGTGAATTGTGGAGCAGGAAGCCGGACGAGATGCCGGTGTACGGCACGCAGGCGTCGCGCTTCAATGACGACGGCGTCACCGCGCTGTACCAGGGCTTGCTGCCGGCGTTGGCCGAACTCGGCCTGAAGACCCGGCCGGGCAAGCTGGCGCCGGTGTCGGTGCGTTTCTCGTCGGGCAAGAATGCGATCGTGCCGCCGGCGCGTACCCGTTACCTTGCAGAGATTGCCGATACGGTGCGCGGCTATCACAGGCATGTGGGCACGCAGGTGGAACTGATGCGCGAGCGCCAGCACCTGCAGGAAGCGGCGCGCCTGCTGCAGGCGGCCGGCAAGGCGGCTGATGTGAGCGAACTGGTCGACGACCGCGAAGCCCGCCTCTCCGCCGAAGCGAAGAAACTCATCGCCATGTGGCCCGATATGCAGGCTGCCTATGCCGGCGACGACTACGTGGTGAAGATCCGCGACAAGGAAATCCGC
>Ga0194137_10002745_pt1 | contig 10283 bp, 5 predicted proteins | sample TARM_MetaG_T3_14_FD_134025 | JGI IMG/M metagenome (GOLD analysis project Ga0194137, IMG submission 134025) | Freshwater microbial communities from Pennsylvania, USA, analyzing microbe dynamics in response to fracking - TARM_MetaG_T3_14 (version 2) | ecosystem: Environmental > Aquatic >...
ACCTCAAGCCCTGCAAAGAGCATGGGCCAGCTTTCGTTCAGCGTGGGACGCAGGTAGGAAAAACTGTGTGCCGGCCACCCGGAGAGGGCCGTGTTTAGAAAAATGAAAAGGAAGAATAGGCTGAAAAGCCATTTACCCGGAACCTTTTTGAGGTTCGAACCGGCATAGTCGTTCAGGTAGTATAAGGGGAGCAGGATGAGGCAGATGGTTCCCCCTGCAACCTGAAAGGCCTTGCCGAAGGGATATAGCAGCCAGCAGGCAAGAAAGACGTAGCGCATGAGCGCCAGAATGAAGGCCCCTCTCTGTTGAGGGGTATATCGCGTATAATAGGTTTTGAGTGTGCTTATCATGCCTGTGGTTGTTGGAGTTGGTTGCCGAATGGTTTCGGGCAGTTTCGGTGGCAGCAGCCCCACCCGTTATGAGGTGGCTACAGGACCGACCGTATATGCGCGTCCATTTCTGTGATGAACCGCTGTCTGGAAAAACGCTGTGTGTGCGCGGCAATTTCCTGCGCGGTCCAGTGCACCCCTTTTGCCTCGAACAGTCTGATGGCCTCTTCAAGGCTCTGGCTTGTCTGTTCGGCAAAGTAGATGGCCGTCTTGTCCGGCACGGTTGAATCCAGAATGCCGCCGTTGCCGTAGGCAATGACAGGCGCACCGGAAGCCATGGCCTCGACCGGCAGTATGCCGAAGTCTTCCATTCCCGGAAAAAGCAGGGCTTTGCAGCGGGCAAGGTGATCCTTGAGAACGGAGAAGGGCTGTCTTCCCATGACCTGCACTGTCGGGCCTGCCATGCTGCGAATGCTCTCTACCATGGGGCCGCCGCCGATGACCACCAGCTTTTTGCCCAGCGCGTTGCACGCGGCAACGGCAAGTTCCGGCTTTTTGTAGGGGACCAATTCACCCGCAAGAAGGTAAAAATCGTCGCGGGACCGGGTCGGATCGAAATCGTTCACATCCACGGGAGGGTGTATGACGGTTGATTCGCGGCGGTAGCAAAGCTCAATGCGGCGCTGGATGCAGGACGAATTGGCCACGAAGGAGTCAACCCTGTTGGCCGTGCTTGCATCCCACATGCGCAGGTAATGCAGCAGCGGCGCGGCCAGCACTTTCTTCACAATGGAAGCGTTGGCAAAATATTCGGGCTGCATGTCCCATACATAGCGCATGGGGGAGTGACAGTAGCAGACGTGGCGGGAGTTGGGTGAAACGAGCACGCCCTTGGCGGGGCCGGATTCGCTGGAGAGTATGAGTTTGTAGTCCCGCAGGTCGAGCTGCTCCAGCGCAAGGGGCATGAGCGGCAGGTACCACTGATACTTCGTTTTGGCGAAGGGCAGCCTGTTCACGAAGGTGGTGTGGACATTGTGGCGTTGTATGATGGGCGAATCGAGCTGTTCCGGATCGTAGACATGGGTGAATATGTCCGCTTGCGGAAAGAGTTCGCAAAGCGCTTCAAGCACCCGTTCTCCGCCTCTGCGGTTGCACAGCCAGTAGTGGACTATTGCTGTTTTCATAAGCCGGTCATGCTCTCGGTTCGCACGTTCAAAGCTCTCTATACTGTTGTGTTTGCAGGGTGCAGGTGCAAAATGCGGATGTATGCCTGCATCAGCCACTCCGGAATTGCGGGCTCAACCGTGCGTTCTGCCTGCGGCCCGGGGGATGGCGAAAGTGTGGCAATCAGCAGCTGGTGGCATGTGGATGCCCTGAAATAATTCATGATTTCAGCAGTTCGCAAGCATGTTGCAGGGCAGAAATCGTCACGAGACATAGCAGGGAACAGGGCATCTGTAAACCGGACGGCGGTATACCGGTTCCTGCTATCCGAGGCTGCGTATGTAGTCGTACCGGAAGCAGCTTGTCAGGTGGTCGTTGACGAGGCCTGTCGCCTGCAGGTGCGCATACATGGTGGTTGTTCCCACGAACTTGAAGCCGCGTTTCTTCAGATCTTTGGCAATGGTATCCGACAGCGGGGTGGAGGCGGGCACCTGCTCCAGACGCTGCCACTCATTCTGCACCGTCCGCCCGTCCACGAATCCCCAGAAGTAGTCGGTGAAGGAGCCGAAGGCGGCCTGAACTTCCTGAAACCGCAGTGCATTGTTGATGGTTGCGGCGATTTTGAGGCGATTACGGATAATGCGCGTATCCTGCATCAGCCGTTCCGCATCGGCCTCGGTGAGCTTGCCCACGGCGACAGGGTCAAAGTGCAGGAAGGCCTCACGGTACCCTTCGCGGCGCTGCAGAATGGTGTGCCAGCTCAGCCCTGCCTGTGCCCCTTCCAGGATGAGGAACTCGAAATGGGTGTTGTCGTCACGTACGGGAACGCCCCACTCCTCGTCATGGTATCGGGTTTCCAGCGGGCTGGCTTCGGCCCACGGGCACCTGTTCTGATCGGGCATGTCTTCTCTCCTCGAGCGTCTCGGTTTGTCGGATTTCGGGAGTATGCTGCAAAATTTCCGGTAAGGGAAGCGTTGCACGGCGTATTCCCTGCTCAATCTGCCACACAAAAGAAGCGGGGCGCGCTCTTGCAGCGCGCCCCGTGTGGTGCTTGTGGTGAGAGAGAGGAATACGGCTACATGCCGCCTTCCTTCTTGAGGTCCCTGATGAGTTTCACAAGTTGCTCGGTTTGGCCGGAAAGCTCCTGAAGGGCGTCGGTTGCTTCTTCAACACTTGCGGCGGTGTCCATGGCAATACTGTTGATCTCTTCAATGGCGTGGGTGATTTCCTCGGAAGCTGCGGACTGTTCTTCCGCCGCGGTGGCGATGGACTGAATCTGTCCGGCCGATTCCTCGGTTCCGCTCACGATCTGCGAAAGGGTGGTGCCGGAGGTATTGGCAAGCGAGGTCGCGTGCTCAAGGTCCTTCACCGCAGCCTTCATGGCAGAGACGTTGTTGGCGGCCACACGCTGGATGGACTGGATGGAAGAGCCCACTTCCTGCGTGGCGTGCATGGTCTTTTCAGCCAGCTTGCGCACTTCGTCTGCAACGACCGCAAAGCCGCGCCCGGCTTCGCCTGCACGGGCCGCTTCAATGGCGGCGTTCAGGGCAAGCAGGTTGGTCTGGTCGGCAATGTCGGAAATCACGGTCATGATATTGCCGATGGCCTTGGCCTGCTCATCCAGCTGCGCCATGTCGGCGTTCAGCGCCTCGGCCTGCTGTTGGGTCGAGTTCATGGCCTTGATGGACTGATCCACGATCTTGGCACCTTCCTGCGCCCTGTCGCGTACAGTGGAACCCTTGTCGGCCGCGTTGCTCGCGTTCTGGGCAACTTCCAGCACGGTGGCGTTCATTTCTTCCATGGCGGTTGCCGTGGTCTGGATGCGGTCGCGCTGGGTTTCCGTTCCCTGACGTATGCCGGAAGTTTTGTTGGAAATTTCCGATGTTGCGTGTGAAATGGCGGCGACAACGGCTTCCAGCTGGCCTGCCGCATGCAGCATGCCTTCCGCGCGGGCCTTCTGGGCCTTTTCAAGCGCTTCCTTCGCCTGCTGTGTGGCAGATTCCGCAGTTCTTGCCTTGTCTTCGGCCTCATCGGTCTTCCGGGTGATTTCCCGCATGTTTTCAGACAACTTCAGGGCCATGCTGTTCAGCGAGGCGTAAATCTGCCCCATCTCATCCATACTGCGCGGGGCAAGCTGTTTGTCGTAGCGTCCGGCGGAGATGTCGTTGAGGAAGCCCACAACAGCACCGAGCGGGCGCAGCGTGGTGAACTCAATGAAGAACCAGATGAAAAGGGTAATGAGCAGCAGGCTGGCACACCCGATGTAGACGAGCTTGGTCAGGGTGTCGTACACGGGCACCATGATCTCGGCCTTTTCCTTCAGGCCTACCAGCTTCCACTTGGTGTGGGGAGAGGTGACGATGACGCCGAGGTATTCCTTGCCGTCGACCGTCACATCCGCATAGCCGCTGCCTTTTTTGAAGAGCTCATCAAGGTGGGGGCTGGAAATCTCGCCAACCTGCTTGAAGTTGTAATCGGAGTGTTTGGGATCGGCCAGAATGACACCGTCATCCTGAATGAGCACCATGTAGCCCGTTTCACCCAGACGGATGGAGTTCACGAGGTCGGTCAGCTGCTTCAGGGATATATCCACCCCTACACAGCCTATGATTTCACCGTTGCGCTTTACCACACGCATGACGCTGGTGACAGCCTCTCCGGTGGTGGACTTGTATGCCTTGGATGCGGCTGCGCTGTCGGGCGTCTGCAAGGCTTCTTTGTACCACGGGCGCTTGCGCGGGTCGTAGCCTGCGGGCATTGCACTGTCGACAAGGGCACTTACGAAGGCGCCGTTTTCAGTACCCAGAAACACTTCTACATAGGCGGGGTGCGAGCGTTGAACCGCAGAGAAAAGTTTGACAATTTCCTGCCCCACAGTGTCGTCCTGGTCAGGCTTGGCGGCGCGCGATGCCGTGGTGTTCACATGCGTGGTGGTCACCTCGTCTATGCGCATGGCAATGGGGAAAGACGCAAGCATGTTGGCGTTTCGCTTGCTCTCATCCATGAAGAGGCTGATGGCAGTATCAACCTGTCCCAGCTCGCCCTTGACAGACTCATGGCTTGCCCGGTTGGACTGGTTGCTGACAGTGATGCCTACCGTGATGAAGATTCCTGCCAGAATCAGCACCACCACCGTAAGCAGGCCTGCTATGATCTTGAATTTCAACGACCGGTTCATACATACTCCTCGCTTTATGTGGGCCGTAATCTACCTTGCGTGTTTTCACGCAATCGGAACACAGGCAGCCGGAGTCCCTGCACCAGCAGAGCTGGAACGTTGTACGGGGCCTCTTGTATGTGTTCCTCTCTCCCGCCGCAAACTGCAATCGGCATAACGGCCAAATGCGGTCCCATGCCCGTTATGTCTGCCGGATACGTTATTTGTTCATATCCTGTGTCGTCTTGGATACCCCCCTGTGAATCCGGCAGAGATTATGGGGCTTATGTTTAATATAATGCATACATTCATATAAAAAATAAACACCTAATAGAAAATAATAATAACGAAAACGGGCCGGCACAAAAAGTGTCGGCCCGTTACGGTGCGGTACCAAATTGTAGGCAGTGAGAGCGGAATTACAGCGTTACGACGTGCAGCGTCTGCTCGGTCCGCTGAACAGTGCGGTGATATCTGACGTCGGGATGACCGAACATCATGACATATCCGTTCGTATGGTTCTCGGGTACGCCCAGTCTGGCTTTCATGTGGGGAAGAACGGAAGAGAAGGCCCATTTGGCAAAGCCGCACCAGACTGTTCCCAGCCCGAACGAGGCTGCCATGAGTTCAAAGTAGCTGAGTGCGATGTAGGGGTCGGCTTCAGGGCAGGGAGAATCTTCAGGCGCGGTTACCCAGAGCAGATGCGGTGCGCCCCGGAAGACGATATCCATGCCTCTGCCCCAGAGCTTTGCCAGGGTGCCGAAAAACTCCATGCCTTCAGGAAGGCCTTCGGCCGCCATGCGCTGAAGAATACCTTCGTAAACCTCGCTTCTGATGCTGTCCATGACGGCCATGTCGTCGATCAGCAGAAAATGCAGGCGAAGGTTGTTCTTGCCGGTGGGAGCGCTTCTGGTGATATCCATGAGGCGTGTGAGCACGTCCCTGTCCACGTTTTTCTGCTTGTACCGACGAACGGAACGCCGCCCTCTGAGCAGGGTTTCCATCTGATCGGGGGTGGGCATGTTGCCTCTGAGCGGCAGGCTGTCGGCAGGGTCCTTGCCGAGAATCGACAGCGCAGCAGTGGGGCAGACTGTCAGGCAGTGCTGGCACCGCAGACATGCCTCTTCCTTTTCGGGAAGGATGAAGGGAACGTCGTCGCGCATGCCGATTATGCCCATGGGGCAGTCTTTGACACATTCTCCGCAGCGTACGCACGCTTCTTCGTTGATGGTGAACTGTAACATGATTCCTCGTCTTCATTTTCGGGGAGCGGGCTCCCTGTATTGCTATCAGGCAGGAACGGCAAATATAGCACGTACCGCCGGTATGGAAAGAAGGCACAAAAAAGGTACTTGGGGGTGCTCATGTAACCGTGCGTCCGAAAACGTTCGCTCGAAACTGTATGTGCGGAACTGTGTGTTCAGAATCGCGCGTCCGGAATTGAGGAGCCGGAAAAATGCGTCGGACGGGGCAGGCAGGAGTAGGTGCAGTCCTGCGGCTGTCGGGTGCCGGAAGAGTGGTGGTTACTCCCAGTCTCACAGGAATGCAAGAATCCCCTGCCGCATTGTTACGGGGCAGGGGATTCTTTCATGAGAAAGAGGCTGGTAAGGGCTGGCTATGGTTTGCCTTATTCGGTCAGGGCCGATTGCGACCGGTCTAAATCGTGCCTGGTCTAAACCGCGCCCGATCTAAGCCGCATGTGGTCACGTATGGCGTCCTGAGCGGACCGGCGCGCGGGCAGTCCTGATGCGCTCAGGGCAGCCTGTCGAAGATGGCCTGCTCCAGCGTGCGTGCGCCATGATCCTCATGCGTATAGTGCACTCGTACATAGGGTTTTGTTATGCGGATAAGACGCTCAAGGCGGATGGGAGTGCCGAGCAGCACGGTGTCGCAGTCCGCATTGTTGATGCTGGCTTCAAGATCGGCCAGTTGCTTGCCGGAATACCCCATGGCGGGCAGCGCCCTGCCAATGTGGGGATAGCGGGCAAAGGTTTCGGCAATGGAGCCTGCGGCGGCGGGTCTGGGATCAACAACCGATGCAGCGCCGTAGATGTCCGCAGCTATCTGCGCGGCCCCGTAGCCCATTTCCCCATGCGTGAGCGTGGGGCCGTCTTCAACCAGCAGAACGCGCTTGCCCTGTACCATCTGCGGCGTATCCACCGTGACGGTAGACTTGGCCAGCAGCAGCTCCGCAAGCGGAGCATGGGTGCGCACGGATTCCGTAACCTGTGCTATGGCGGGCAGCGGAGCCGAGTTTACTTTGTTGATGATGGCTATGTCCGCAAGGCGCAGGTTGGTTTCGCCGGGATGATAGGTGCGTTCGTGTCCTGGGCGCAGCGGGTCGAGCACGGTAATGTGTATGGTGGGGCGTATGAACGGGGTGTCGTTGTTGCCGCCGTCCCAGACAATGACATCGGCTTCCGCTTCGGCCGCGGCAAGGATGCGGGCGTAGTCCACCCCCGCGAACACGGTGAACCCCTGCTCCACATGGTGTTCGTATTCCTCGCGTTCCTCAATGGTGCAGTTTGCGGCGTCCATGTCTTCAAGGGAGGCAAAGCGTTGCACGGCCTGCTTTTCAAGGTCTCCGTACGGCATGGGGTGGCGGATGATGGCTGTTCTGATTCCCCTGTCGCGGAGCATGGAGCATATGTGGCGGGTGACAGGCGACTTGCCGCAGCCCGTGCGCACAGCGCAGACGGCGATGACCGGTTTTGCGGAGTCCATCATGGTCTGTGCGGGGGCTGCCAGCATGAAGTTGGCACCAAGGGCGTTGACCAGCGAGGCGCGGTGCATGACGGTTTCGTGCGAGATGTCACTGTACGAAAAGACTGCCGTGTCCACGCGGTGCAGCTGTATCAGTTCCTGCAGCCTGTCTTCCGATACCACGGGGATGCCTTCGGGATACCGTCCGCCCGCCAGCGAGGGGGGGTAACAGCGGCCGTCTATGTCCGGTATCTGCGTGGCCGTGAAGGCGACAACCCGGTATTCCGGATTGTCGCGGAACAGGACATTGAAGTTGTGAAAGTCGCGTCCGGCAGCGCCCATTATGATGATCGTGCGCATGGCAGCCTCCTCGGATGGAAAACCGTGTGCGAAATTATGCCGTAGAGGCAGCCACTGCGGCGTCTCTGCGGGTGTCGGTCCTTTCTGCGGTGATGGTGCCGTCCGCAACTTTGTAGAGCGCTGCGGAAGGGGCCGTTGCAAGCAGGGTATCCGCTGTCTGCGGATGACAGGTGAAAAAGAGAATCTGGTTGTGTTCCGCCAGTTCGGCAAGGGCCTGTGCCGTGAGCGAGGCTCTGCCGGGATCGAAGTTGACGAGAATATCGTCCATGATCACGGGCAGCGCTTCCGCCCCTGCGGAATGGCTGAGAATGAAGCCGAGCCGCAGCGCAAGAAAGAGTTGCTCGCGGGTGCCGCGGCTGAGCTGGTCCGGCAGGCGACTTTCGCCCCCCGGCAGCAGGGCGCGGATGGAATCATCTTCCAGACTGGTGTGCAGGCCGGAGTATGCCCCGCCCGTAATGGTGCGGAAAAAGCCGCTGGCATGGCGGATGACCGCAGGCTGGCGCTGTTGTTCAAAAGTGCGCTTGGCGGAGAGCACCAGCTGTCGTGCCATGGCATGGCGCGCCCATTGGCGGCTGAGCTGGTGCAGGTCTTCGCGTATGGCGGCTTCGCGGCTGCGCAATTCCGACATCTGCTCTGCATTGGCCAGATTTTTGAGAGCCGTGCTGCTGTCACTTATCTGCTGCCGCAGTTCATTTTCCTGCTTCCTGTCGTCGGCAAGGGCGCTGTCGAGCGTTTGCAGCCGGGCGGCCAGTTCGGCCTTGGCATCGCCGGAGAGCGGTTCGGCAAGAAAGGCTTCCAGCAGCAGAGCGGGAGATGCCTGCCCTTCTGCGGAATCAGGGGAACTGCCTGTTTCGGCTCGGGCAGTCCCTGCCGCCAGCGCCGCTTCAAGCGATGCCTGCAGGGGTGTCATTTCGTTCAGTACGGTCACGCGTGCCGCATAGGCAGCTCCGCGCTGGCGGAAGCGTTCTTCAGCTTCGGATAATGCCTCCGGTGCATCATGAGCGGGCTGTGCACCACCGTGCCGCAGCAGCTCAAGGTGTTCAGCCTCGAAGGTGCGCAGACGGTTCTGACATGTCTGCAGGGCGCCGCGCAGTTCGGGTAGTTCCCGTTCCAGTGCGGTGTGTTCCGCAAGCGCTTCGCGTGCGGCGGCAAGGGCCTGCGAAAGCCTGTCGGTTGCAGCCAGCCGGTCTGCCAATGTTTTTCCGGTTCTTCCCTGCTCTTCGCTTTGTGCTGCCATCGGCGATTCTGATCCGTCTTGTGAACCGGACAGGTGCAGAGCCGCCTGTGTCGCTGCTAACAGAGCATCCTGCCGTTCGGCATAGGCATCGGCTTCTCGCTGCAGAGCGGTATGATGCCGCATCTGCTGTTCAAGGGTATCGAGAAGCTGCACGCCCTCGCCCACATGACGCAGGGCAACAAGGGCTGTAGCAGGGCTGAGGGTGGAGACAAGGCCACGGGCGGTGAGCCACTCGCGCCACTCTGCGGCAAGGGTGTTCTTTGTGTTGGCAGCGGCCTCTTCCCGCTGCCGTGCGGCTTCTACTGCCGCAAGGCATTGCTTTGCCTGCGCGTCTCTTTCTGCGAGCATCTGGGCTGCGCGGGCCTGTTCCGTGGCGGTTTCCCGCTGCCTGCGGGCATTGTCCACGGCGTGGTCGGCAAGGGAGAGCAGTTCGTCTTCCGAGGGCAAAGCGGCCTCGGGGGACAATTGCTTTGCCAGTTCAAGGTAGCTGTCCACGGCGGAACGCATGGCGGCGGTTTCCTGCATCGCTGTTTCCAGCCCCTGTAGTCTGGCACGTATGCCTTCCACCCTGTCGAAAATGGAGAGAGCCACCTCGGGTGTTGCCGTGGCAGGCAGCTGCAGGTCGCGCAGCCGCACGGACCAGTTCTGTCTGGCGAGATCGCGTTCATTCCGCGCGCTGTCCATGCTGCGGACTGTTTCGGCCAGTTGTCTGGCCAGCCGTTCCCGTTCCTGCCGCAGTTCTTCAAGCGAACGGAGCAGGCGGTGATGATTTTCCGCCGCATCGCGCATGGCGTCTGCGGCAAGTTCCGCTCTGTCGAGATCTGCCTGTTCAGGCGAAGCCGCTCCGGCTGCCACGCACAGGGACTGCATCTGTTCCGTGAGGCCGTGCAGCTTGGCATCTTCCTGCTCGATCTGCGCCTGCAGTTCAGCATCCGGAGCGCCGGAGCGGGCGCGCAGATACAGCAGGGCCGCGCCGCACAGAGACACAAGAACAAGCCCCGCTGCGGCATACAGGGGGACTTGCGGAATGTGCATGGCGACAGCCTGCGGCAGTTGCGCAAGGTTCGCGGAGACGACACTCAGGACACAGCCTGCGGCAAAGACAAGGGCCATGATGGAGTACCCCGCAGCAAGCAGGGCCGGTGCAGGGCGGGATGCCTGTCTGACGGACTGTTGCGTGCACAGACTTTCAAGCCGATGGCGCCCTTCTACAACATCGCGTAGCAGGCTGCGCAGCGAGCGCAGGGCTGCTTTGCGGGCCTCGGCTTCTTCGCGTGTGGGGGCAGCATGTTGGCGTATTTCGGCCTGCCGACCGGCAAGGCGCTCATCATGC
>Ga0194137_10002747_pt1 | contig 10282 bp, 11 predicted proteins | sample TARM_MetaG_T3_14_FD_134025 | JGI IMG/M metagenome (GOLD analysis project Ga0194137, IMG submission 134025) | Freshwater microbial communities from Pennsylvania, USA, analyzing microbe dynamics in response to fracking - TARM_MetaG_T3_14 (version 2) | ecosystem: Environmental > Aquatic >...
CCTGGGCCTGGGCGTGATCGAAGGCCTGACGCGGGTGTTCTATCCGGAACTGTCGGCCACCGTGGTGTTCATCATCATGGCCATCGTGCTGATGATTCGTCCCGCCGGCCTGTTCGGCAAGGAAAAGTAAAGATTACGGTTTGAGAGGTTCAATGATGAATAAGACGCTTGGATATGCGATCGCCATCGCGATCGCGCTGGCTGCGCCCTTCGTGGTGTATCCGGTATTTCTGATGAAGGTGCTGTGCTTTGCGCTGTTTGCCTGCGCCTTCAACCTGCTGATCGGCTTCACCGGTCTGCTTTCCTTCGGCCACGCGGCCTTCTTCGGCGGGGCAGGGTACATCACCGGCCACGCGCTCAAGGTGATGGGCCTGCCGTTTGAACTCGGCGTCCTGGCCGGCGTCATCGTGGCGGCGCTGATCGGTCTGATCATCGGCGGCCTGGCGATTCGCCGCCAGGGCATCTATTTCACGATGATCACGCTGGCGCTGGCGCAGATGCTGTATTTCGTCTGCCTGCAGGCCAAGTTCACCGGCGGCGAGGACGGCCTGCAGGGCGTGCCGCGCGGCCGTCTGCTCGGTGCGATCGATCTCGGCAACGACATGACGATGTACTACGTGGTGCTGGCGATCTTCATCATCGGTTTCGCGCTGATTGTGCGCACCGTGCATTCGCCTTTCGGCCAGGTGCTCAAGGCCATCAAGGAGAACGAGCCGCGCGCCATCTCGCTCGGTTACGACGTCGACCGCTACAAGCTGCTGGCCTTCGTGCTGTCGGCTTCCCTGGCCGGACTGGCGGGCGCTACTAAAACCGTAGTGCTCGGCTTCGAGACGCTGACCGACGTGCACTGGTCGATGTCCGGCCTGGTGGTGCTGATGACGCTGGTGGGTGGTCTCGGTACCCTGGTCGGCCCCATCGTCGGCGCGATCCTGATCATTGCGCTGGAAAACAAGCTGGGTGATCTTGGCAACTGGCTTGCCACGCTCACCAGCATCGAATGGTTCCGCTCGATCGGCGAATCGGTGACCATCGTGACCGGTTTCATCTTCATCGTTTGCGTACTGGCCTTCCGCCGGGGCATCGTCGGCGAGATCGGTGCGCTGTTCAAGCGCGGTTCGGCTGCACCGTCTTCCTCGCACTAATTCCTTGCTTCGCCGGCAGCGTCCTGCTGCCGGCTTTCTTCCCTTCCTGAATTACAATGCCGCCGCGTAGATGGCGCGGGCATCTGCGCGCGTGACTTCGCGCGGGTTGTTGGTCAGCAGGCGCGTCTGCAGCATGGCGTCATCCGCCATCCGGTCGAGGTCGGACTCGGCGACGCCAACCTGCCGAAGCTGGGTCTCGATGCCCGTACGGCGGGCGATTTCATCCATCTGACGTATCAGAGCTTCAGTCTTGGCTTCCGCACTGCCGCTGGCTCCCGGCGCGACGATATCGGCCAGTTCCGCATAAAGCTTGGCCGCCGACGGCGCGTTGAAGCGCAGGACGTGCGGCAGCACCAGGGAATTCGACAGACCATGTGGCACGTGAAAAATGCCGCCGATCGGATAGGCAAGGGCATGGACGGCGGCGCAGGGCGCGTTCGCGAAGGACTGCCCGGCGAGCATGGCACCGAGCAGCATGGCTTGCCGTGCCGCGAGATTCTTCCCGTCCTCGCATGCGACGAGGATATTTCTCGAAAGTAATTCCAAGGCCTTCTGGGCCAGCATGTCGGACAGCGGATTCTTCTTGTGCTTGGTGGTATAGGCTTCGATTGCATGCACCATGGCGTCGATGCCGGTGGCAGCCGTAACCTTGGATGGCAGACCGAGAGTCAGCTCCGCATCCAGAATGGCGAGATCGGCGTAGAGCTTTGGCGAGACGACGCCCATTTTTGTCGTGGCGCCTGTGGTGACGATGGAAATCGGCGTGACTTCCGAACCCGTACCGGCGGTGGTCGGGATTTGGACCAGGGGCAGGCGGTCTCCTTTGACATTGCCGATGCCGTACATGGTCTTCAACTCCTGGTCGCTGCCGGCGAGTACCGCGATCAACTTGGCGACATCCATCGAACTGCCGCCGCCTAGGCCGATCACCAAATCCGTTTCATGCTGACGGGCCTGGCCGACCGCATTCAGGACAACGGCTTCCGGCGGATCGGCAACAACGTCCGAGTAGATAGCGACGCTCAGGCCTGCACTCTTGAGGCTTGCAATCGGGGCGTCGACCAAACCGGTTTTCAGAAATCCGTTATCCGTAACCAGCAGGGCACGGCGGCTTCCAGGGAAGTGCTGAGCGACCAGTTCTCCAAGACGCTTTGCCATTCCTGATTCCGACACAATATTCGGCACCGTACTGAAGTTAAAAGGCGCAAAGCTGGCGTTCGTATCCATAAAGTCTCCAGGTCATGTTATTGATGAAAAAATCCAGATCGAGGTATGCTCAACCCGCGAAAGTACGCGGTTTGGCAGCACTGAAACCAGACTCCATCATAACGCCGTACAGGCCTTGCTGCACTGCAGAGCCTGATGTTTCACGTGAAACATCAAGCTCTGCACTTTGATGACTGTCAGGGGGCGGAGCGTGTCAAGCCCAATAATATCCTCAAGTGTTTCACGTGAAACAAATACGACAGGTCAAGGCTTGATCTGCGGCTACCGAGGAAAAACGCTTATAATCTCGCCTCTGTCTGCTTCACATTTCCACCCAATTTCTGTCCCAACACAGGCGCACCATGTTCTTTCCATCCGAATTTGATGTCATCGTCGTCGGCGGCGGCCATGCCGGAACCGAAGCGGCCCTTGCTTCCGCGCGCATGGGTCAGAAAACCCTGCTGCTGACTCACAATATCGAGACGCTCGGCCAAATGTCCTGCAACCCGTCGATTGGCGGCATCGGGAAGGGGCACTTGGTAAAGGAAGTGGATGCCATGGGCGGCGCGATGGCGATTGCCACCGATGAGGCGGGCATACAATTCCGCATTCTTAATTCGTCAAAAGGGCCGGCCGTCCGTGCCACCCGCGCCCAAGCCGACCGGATTCTTTACAAGCAGGCGATCCGCAGCCGACTGGAAAACCAACCGAATCTTTGGCTGTTCCAGCAGGCGGTCGACGACTTGATGGTCGAAGGCGACCGCGTCGTCGGAGCCGTCACTCAGGTCGGCATCAAGTTCCGCAGCCGGGCAGTGGTGCTGACTGCCGGTACTTTCCTGGACGGGAAGATTCACGTGGGCCTGAACAACTATGCCGCTGGACGTGCCGGCGACCCGCCTGCAGTATCGCTTTCGGCGCGCCTGAAAGAACTCAAACTGCCGCAAGGCCGATTGAAGACCGGCACGCCGCCCCGGATCGACGGCCGCAGCATTGATTTTTCCGTCATGGACGAGCAGCCGGGCGATCTGAATCCGATTCCGGTTTTTTCCGTCATGGGTTCGGTGTCGATGCATCCGAAGCAGCTGCCGTGCTGGGTGACGCATACCAATGAACGTACGCACGAGATCATCCGCAACGGGCTCGACCGCAGCCCGATGTACACCGGCGTCATCGAAGGCGTCGGCCCGCGTTACTGCCCGTCGATCGAAGACAAGATTCACCGCTTTGCCGACAAGTCCGCGCACCAGATTTTTCTTGAACCGGAAGGGCTCACCACCAACGAGTTTTACCCGAACGGCATTTCGACAAGCCTGCCGTTCGACGTGCAGCTCGAGCTCGTGCATTCGATGCGCGGATTGGAAAATGCACATATTCTCCGACCGGGCTACGCAATCGAATACGACTATTTCGATCCTCGGGGACTGAAGGCGTCACTGGAGACCAAGGCGATTCAGGGACTGTTCTTCGCCGGACAGATCAACGGCACGACCGGATATGAAGAAGCAGCGGCACAAGGCATGCTGGCGGGAATTAATGCCGCATTGCAAACCCAAGGCCGCGCGTCATGGACGCCGCGCCGTGACGAAGCCTATCTCGGCGTACTGGTAGACGACCTTATTACGAAGGGCGTACAGGAACCGTACCGCATGTTCACCAGCCGTGCCGAATACCGGCTCAGCTTGCGTGAAGACAACGCGGACATGCGCCTGACCGAAACCGGCCGCGAACTCGGCTGCGTCAGCGATGCGCAGTGGGAAATGTTCGAGAAAAAGCGGGAAGCGGTCGCACGTGAAACGGAAAGGCTCAAATCTACCTGGGTCAACCCCCGTATGATCGCTGTGGCAGAAGCAGAACGCGTGTTGGGAAAAGCGATTGAGCGCGAGTATGCGCTCACTGATTTGCTGCGCCGCCCCAATGTCAGCTACGAAACGCTGATGAGCCTGAAGGGTGCGGAAGGCCAGGATCTGGCAGGACCCGGCGTAGCCGACGAGGCGGTGCGCGAGCAGGTGGAAATTCAGGTCAAGTATGCCGGCTATATCGATCGGCAAGCGCGGGAAGTCGAACGCCATGACCATTATGAAAACTTGCGGCTGCCGGGCGAACTCGATTACATGGAAGTCCGCGGCTTGTCCATGGAAGTGCGGCAAAAGCTGAACAAGCATCGCCCGGAAACGCTCGGCCAGGCATCGCGCATTTCCGGCGTGACGCCCGCGGCGATTTCCCTGCTGCTGGTGCACCTGAAGAAGGGCGGCTTCAAGGAATTCGCTTCCACTCCGGCAGCGGCTTGAGGAAGTGACCCCATGACAGGTTTTGCCCGGGATGAACTGACCGCTGCGCTCGCCAACGGCATACAAGCACTCCAACTCGAACTGAGCGACGCCCAAGTCGGGCAGCTCATGGATTACCTGAGCCTGCTGAACAAGTGGAATGCGGTGTACAACCTGACCGCCGTCCGCAATCCTTCGCAGATGGTGACGCAGCATCTGCTCGATTCGCTGGCCGTCGTGCCGGCCTTCGCCGGTGCCGCCAACATCCTCGATGTGGGAGCAGGGGGAGGCTTGCCGGGCATGGTGCTGGCCATTGCCAGGCCGGACATGCGGGTATCGATGATCGACACCGTGCACAAGAAGACAGCCTTTCTCACGCAGGCGAAGGCGGAACTCGGTCTGTCGAACGTCACCGTGCATACTGCGCGCGTCGAGCAGCTGCAGGTGCAACAGCCGTTCGACGTCATTACGTCGCGCGCCTTTGCCGAACTCAAGGATTTCATCACCTGGTCGCAGCATCTGCTGCAGCGGGGCGGGCGATTCATTGCGCTCAAGGGCGTCATGCCGCAAGATGAAATCGCCAGGCTGCCTGCGGGCTGGAAGGTAACGCAGGTGCAGCCGCTCAAGGTGCCCAGCCTGGACGCGGAGCGCCACCTGGTTTTCATTGAAAGGGAAGGGGAGTCATGACAGAAGCATTTCATGCACTGGGCATTACCGATGTCTGGCAGATGATCGTCGCCACCATGGTGTTTCTGATGCTGCCCGGCCCGGGCACCTTCTGCGTGCTGACCAGCACCGGCAAGCATGGCATCGGCGGCGGCTATGCTTCCCTGATCGGGCTCATGGCCGGCGACGCGGTGCTGATGCTGCTGGCGGCGCTCGGCGTTGCAGCCCTGTTGCAGGCCAACCCCTTGCTGTTCCACGGACTGCAGTATGTCGGCGCTGCCTACCTTGCCTGGCTGGGCTACAGGCTGCTCACAGCCGGGAAGGACGGTGCTGCCGCACCGGTTCCGTTTTCCAATGCCGCCGACTTTCGCCGCGGCTTTCTCGTCACGCTCATCAACCCGAAAGCGATCGTCTTCTACATGGCCTTCTTCCCGCTGTTCATCGATCCGGCGACGCATCAGGGAAGCGTCACCTTTCTGGCGATGGGTGCGGTAATCTCTTGTTGCACGCTGTTCTATGGCAGCCTGCTCGTCCTCGTCGGCAACGCTGCCGCAAAACGCCTGGGCCAGAACCGGCGTGTCGCGCGCTTTGCATCGAAGGCTGCAGGCATGTTCCTGATCGGCTTCGGCATCAAACTCACCACCAACTAAGAACAAATGGCCAAAATATTCTGCGTCGCCAACCAGAAGGGCGGCGTCGGCAAGACAACTACTGCCGTCAATCTCGCCGCCGGACTGGCTCAGCTCAATCAGCGCGTACTGCTGATCGATCTCGACCCCCAGGGCAATGCCACCATGGGAGCCGGCGTCAACAAGGCCGACCTGGAACATTCGGTCTACCAGGTACTGCTCGGCATGAGCGACGTGAAGACGGCGCGCAAGACATCGGAAAGCGGAAAGTTCGACATCCTGCCTGCCAACCGTGAACTGGCCGGTGCGGAAGTCGAAATGGTGGAGCTCGACAACCGCGAGAAGCGCCTTAAGATGGCGCTCGCCGAGGTCGACGGCGAATACGACTTCATGCTCATCGACTGCCCGCCGGCCCTGTCCATGCTCACCCTCAACGGCCTGTGCGCGGCGCACGGCGTCATCATCCCGATGCAGTGCGAATACTATGCGCTGGAGGGCTTGTCGGATCTGGTCAACACCATCAAGAAGGTGCATGCCAAGCTCAACACCGACCTCAAGATCATCGGCCTGCTGCGCGTCATGTTCGATCCGCGCATGACCTTGTCGCAGCAGGTGTCGGCGCAGCTGGAGCAGCATTTCGGCGACAAGGTATTCAAGAGCATCATCCCGCGCAACGTGCGGCTGGCTGAAGCGCCGTCGTACGGCATGCCGGGCGTCGTGTTCGATCCTTCCTCCAAGGGTGCGCAGGCATATATCGCCTTCGGTGCCGAAATGGTCGAGCGCATTCATACATTCTAGGCACTGTAAGGCTGATCATGGCTATCAAGAAATCCAAGGGACTCGGACGCGGACTCGACGCATTGCTGGGCGGCTCCTCCGACTTTGCCGAAGCGGTGCCGAATGTATCGGGCGCGCCGTCGACCCTGAACGTCACCCAGATGCAGGCCGGCAAGTACCAGCCGCGTACGCGCATGGACGAGGGTGCGCTGAACGAACTGGCCGCTTCCATCAAGGCACAGGGACTGATGCAGCCCATCCTGGTGCGCCCGGTCAGCAGCGGGTCCGACAGGTACGAGATCATCGCCGGCGAGCGCCGCTTCCGCGCCGCCCAGATCGCCGGTCTTTCGGAAGTGCCGGTCCTGGTCAAGGATGTCGACGACCAGGCCGCCGCAGCGATGGCGCTGATCGAAAACATCCAGCGCGAGGATCTCAATCCCCTGGAAGAAGCGCAGGGGATCCACCGCCTGATCTCGGATTTCGATTTCACCCATGAGCAGGCCGCCAACGCGGTCGGACGCTCGCGCAGCGCAGTCTCCAACCTGCTGCGCCTGATGAACCTGGCCAAGCCGGTGCAAACCATGCTGATGGCCGGCGACATCGACATGGGCCATGCGCGCGCGCTGCTTGCCGTCGATACCGCGACCCAGATCAATCTGGCCAACCAGATCGTGGCCAAGCGCATGTCGGTGCGCGAAGCCGAAAAGCTGGTGGTGCGCGCCAGCACCGAACAGGCCGCCAGCAAGCACAAGCCCGGCAAGGAAAAGTCGCGGGACATCGCAAGACTGGAAGAAGAGCTCTCGGACACGCTCGCCACCCAGGTATCGATCAAGCTCGGCGCCAGGAACAAGGGCCAGCTGATCATCGATTTCGCCAATCTCGATGCGCTCGACGACCTGATCGCCAAGCTGCGCGTTGAAAAGCAGCCGGCTTGATGCCTAGACACCTAGACGCCTAGACGCATTCTTCCTTCACATCATGATCATGAAACCCGACGTACTCATCCTTCCCGGCCTGTTCAATTCAGGCGACGGGCATTGGCAAACCGTATGGGAAGAGAAGCTGGCGCATGCCAGGCGCGTTCAGCAGGCCGAATGGAATGAGCCCGACCGGGAGGCCTGGGTAGCAACCCTGGACGCCGCCATTGCCTCGGCCCAGGGACCGGTGGTGCTTGCGGCGCACAGCCTCGGCTGCGCCCTGGCCGCATGGTGGGCGAGCGAGCGCGGCAATGCCCCACATGCCGCCAAGGTGAAAGGCGCCCTGCTGGTGGCACCGCCTGATGTGGAGCGAGAAGACTTCCCGGCTTTCGTCACGGGCTTTGCTCCCATGCCGGCTAGCAGCCTGCCTTTTCCGGCAAAGGTAATTGCCTCGTCCAACGATCCCTGGTGCGCACTGGCGCGCGCCCGCGCCTGGGCGGATGCCTGGGGCGCCGGGTTCCACGACATCGGCGAGCGCGGCCATATCAACGGCGACAGCGGCCTCGCAGACTGGCCGCAGGGACGGGAATGGCTTGAAAAGCTGGCGGCATAGCGTCGGGCGCGGTTATTCATGCTCGCCGGTACTTGATAAGCAGTGCCGCAATTCAATGTGCTTCGGGGCAGGCCCGCCTTCAGACAGCGCGCGATGACTTCCGCGGTAATTGGATGCAGAAGCGCGATTTCCTAAGATGACTCCGGTGAAGACAACCGATGCGCCCTGTCCAGTGGGCGTTGCGGGAAGTGATGCAATGCCGAAATCCCGGGTGTCATACCGTAGTTTTACTGTAGCCGGAAAGGCGATTGAAGCCCGGCAATTGTTTGACGCTGGCTGCGGAAAACACTTATAATCCCGTGGTTTGACAAGACGCACCACCTTGAAACACCGCGGCCCGTAGCCGGTTTCGGAAGCAATTTTCCCAGACCGACGGATTGCACGACTCGGACTCTCATGCTGCACATCGTCCTCATGCAATTAGCAACTACGGTCATCGCCGGACTGGTTGCCGGTTTGCTGGGCGGAGTGCATGCGCTGGTGTCGGCGCTCCTGGGCGGACTGTGCTGTGTGGTGCCAAACGGCTTGTTCGCCTTGCGGCTGTTCATCAGTGCACGCAAGCCGGGCGCTGTCAATCCGATGACGTTTTTCATCGGCGAATTTATCAAGATTGCATTGACTGTGGCGGCATTGGCCGCGGTGGTCTGGCTGTACCGCGATTTGAACTGGCTGGCGCTGATCGCCGCTTTCATCGTGGCGCTGAAAAGTTACATCATCTTATTATTTAGGCACTGACATGGCATCTACCACTGAAGCGGCATCACACGCGCCAACGGCGTCAGAATACATCGTTCACCACCTGGGTCATCTTCAGACCCACCATCAGGAAAAGATGGTCGATTTCTCGATCATCAACGTGGATACCATTTTCTGGTCCATCTTCGCCGGCGTCATCGGCTGCTTCCTGATGTGGCGCGCTGCCCGCAAGGCGACTTCCGGCGTTCCAGGCCGCTTTCAGGCTGCCGTCGAAATTCTGGTCGAAATGGTGGAAGACCAGTCCAAGTCCATTGTTCACGGCAACCGTTCCTTCATCGCTCCGCTGGCCCTGACCGTCTTCGTCTGGGTTGCGCTGATGAACTCCCTCGACTTCCTGCCGGTCGACCTGTTCGCAGGCATCTTCCGCCTGATCGGCATCGACATCCATCACCGCGTCGTTCCTACCGCCGACCTGAATGGTTCGCTCGGCATGGCGCTCGGCGTCCTGGCACTGGTTCTGTACTACAACGTCAAGATCAAGGGCGTCGGCGGCTGGGTTCATGAACTGTTCGCCGCACCGTTCGGCATCTGGCTCGCACCTTTCAACCTGCTGCTCAACTTCATCGAATACATCGCTCGTACCGTTTCGCTCGGCATGCGACTCTGGGGCAACATGTATGCAGGCGAACTCGTATTCCTTCTGATCGCGCTGCTTGGCTCCACCGCCACCATCTTCGGCTTCTTCGGCCATATCGTGGCCGGTTCCGTGTGGGCGATCTTCCACATCCTGATCGTGTTCCTGCAGGCATTCATTTTCATGATGCTGACCCTGATCTACATCGGCCAGGCGCATGAAGGCCACTGATCCGGCTCCGTAAAGAATCGAAAGATAGGCAGTACGTAAAGAAGTACGTTTTTGGGTATTTTGGTTTTAACTTTTCAACTTTAACTTTTTGAAGGAATTCAAATGACTGATATCTCTTTTGTTGCTCTGGCTTGCGGTCTGATCATCGGCCTCGGTGCTATCGGTGCTTGCATCGGTATCGCGATCATGGGCGGCAAATACCTCGAAGCATCCGCTCGTCAGCCTGAACTGATGAACACTCTGCAAGCCAAGATGTTCGTTCTGGCTGGTCTGATCGACGCTGCGTTCCTGATCGGTGTTGGTATCGCGATGCTGTTTGCTTTCGCGAACCCGTTCGTTGCGGGCTAATCCGGCGCATTAGGGTGTCTCCGACACCCGCCCGATTTCCAGTCGCCGGACCTGTCCTGGGTTCGGCTCTCGTTATTCTGAGAAGGAAAACACCGTGAACTTAAATGCAACCCTGATTGCACAGTTCGTGGTCTTCTTCATCCTCGCGCTGTTCAC
>Ga0194137_10002748_pt1 | contig 10281 bp, 9 predicted proteins | sample TARM_MetaG_T3_14_FD_134025 | JGI IMG/M metagenome (GOLD analysis project Ga0194137, IMG submission 134025) | Freshwater microbial communities from Pennsylvania, USA, analyzing microbe dynamics in response to fracking - TARM_MetaG_T3_14 (version 2) | ecosystem: Environmental > Aquatic >...
AATTAATCAAGCTGCCATTTTAACAGATGGAAGTATTATCTATATCCCAACAACGGGTGAAAATATTGAAGAAGACTCAACCACTTTAATCAATATCAATACAGCATCTATTGACCAATTAATAACCCTTCCCAATATAGGTGAGGCAACAGCTAAAGCGATGATTGATTATCGAAATGAACAGCTTTTTGAAAGTAAAGAGTCGATATTAGAAGTGAGTGGAATAGGCGATGCAACATTTGAAGCTGTCAAAGATCTTATCACTTACTAATCACCGCGTTCATCACTTATTAATATGTTTTTTACTGTTTGTTTACGGTATGGATTACTGGTATTTATGGGTGGTAGGATTTGGTTATTTGTTATATGTTTTTAAAAACGATAAACAGCTGGCTGTTTTAACCGGAGGTGTCCTCCTGATTTATATTGGTGCGTTTTTACGTGTTCCCCCTTATCAAGAAACCTTTAATTCATTGAGTGGAGAAGTCATAGAAATCACTGAAAATGATGAGCGTTTTAAGCTAGTAGTCAACAATCATAAACGCAACACACTCGTCTATACAGAAGAAACTACTACAATAGGAGATTACGTCACAGTAACAGGAATATCACAACCCATTCCCACAGTCACTATCCCCTATCAATTCAACTATGAAAATTATTTAAAAAGCCAAAAAATTCATGGCATAATGTATGCGGATAGTTTACAAGTCGTAAAAGTTAGTGAACATAATGGGTTTAGAATGCGAGTATTTTCATATATTAATGAAAACTTTAGCGAATCAAAACCCTATATTAAAACCTTTATCTTAGCGGATAAAAGTGACTTTAATGATTCTCAACAAGCATTAATCAGTAATTTAGGCATTGCCCATCTTTTTGCAATCTCAGGATTACATATTAGTTTTATTAGCGCAACCCTCTTTTTTATCGGTCAAAAAATGATAAAAAACCCTATAGTGTTAGAAATTACGCTTTCGTTATTTATTTTGATGTTCATGGTTTTAACTGCATTTACACCATCGGTCATGCGTGCAGGGTTTATGAGTGTAATTTTGCTATTTAATAAGCGGTTTAGATTAGGGTATTCTCCAATTGATGTGTTAAGTATGCTTTGGATTGTCTTTTTGATTATGAATCCTTTTAGCCATTATAATACAGGGTTTACATTAACGTTTGTGGTGACGTTTATGCTGTTGTTAATCCAGCCTAAACTAAAACATATGCATCCTTTTAAGCAATCCTTTGTCATAAGCTTGCTTGCATTTTTGGTAACACTGCCGATTATTAGTGCAATGTTTGCTGAAATAAATATTATGACAATTGTCTTTAATTTAATATTTGTTCCGCTTATGATGTTGGTAATATTACCACTGACTTATTTAACGTTTTTCTTTGCGTTTTTAGAACCTATTCTTGTGATTGGTATTAAAGGGTATGAGTCAATCATGCAGATAACAGATCAATACTTAAGTGTAAAAATCGATTATTTCATTCCACCTGGTCTAGTGAGTGTCTTTTATTATGTCTTTTATTATTTGGTGTTAGCTTCAAAACGACATTTAGCTATTTATCACGTAACGTTTTTACTTTATTTATTACTAATAGCGTTTAAGGCATTACTCTCACCCTTTATTGATGTCTATATGTTTGATATTATGGGGGACGCATTTTTTATAAAAGATAGTCATAACCAGTGCAATATAGTGATTGATACCGGTATTGAAGATGATTATGAAACATTAAGTATCACCCTAAAAAAGCTCGGGATTAGAACCATTGATTATTTAATACTCACGCATAATCATGCTGATCATACTGGAGGAAGAGACTCACTGATAAAGCACTTTAATATTCAATCCATCATCACCAATCAAAATCAAATGGCCTATGATAATAGGTGGATTAGTTGTGGGAATTTAGATTTTTTTATAGTACCAAAAGAGAAAGATTATCGTGATGAGAATAGTAATGCAATCGTTCTTTTTATGCAAGTGCATGAGGAACGCTATTTATTTACAGGGGATATAGAAGCAAAAAGAGAGCATGATTTAATTCAAAATTATACATTAGACGCAACGATACTAAAAGCCCCTCATCATGGCAGCATTACATCATCAACAGAGGCTTTTATCGATGCTGTGAATCCCGATATTGTCCTCATACCCTCACATCGAGATAATCCGTTTAACCACCCAAGTGACATTGTTATCAACCGGTATGAATCAAGAAATATTGAAATGTTTAGACCAGATATCAATGGAACGGTAAGGTTCAGGTATTTTTTTAATGAAAAACAGAAAAAGTCGTTTAAACCGTAATGAGTGTGCTATAATATGGTAAGAGGTGGTATACATGAGTGAAAAGGTCATGCTTTTTTTTGGCGAAGACACCTTTTATATTAAGAATAAAGTAAAACAATCCATCAGAGAATTTGAGGCTGATGATTTTAATATTAGTACCTATGATTTAGATGAAGTTCTTTTAACAGAAGCGCTTAATGATGCATGGACCATTCCTTTTATTAGTGAAAGAAAGGTTGTTGTATGTCAAAATGCGCATTTTTTGAGTCCAACAAAACCGAAGAAAATGTTAAATCATAATGTAGACTATTTAAAAGAATATCTTGAAAATCCTGCTGAGAATACACTATTAATCATCACGGTTCCTCAACAAAAACTTGATGAGCGATTAGCCATTGTTAAACGGATTAAAAAGCAAGCAAAGGTTGTTGAATGCAAACTAAAAAGTGGGCAAGATTTAGTGGCATGGGCAAAAAGACAAGTCGGTAATTTAGGCATGACTATTGATCAAGATGCTTTAAGTGAGTTTATGAAAAGAGTATCTCATTCGACGGAATTTGCCTTTTTAGAAATGCGTAAACTTTTACTTTATGCTCAAAGTGAAAAACACATTGATAAACTTATGATAGAAAACGTTATTACTAAAAACATTGAAGATAATGTGTATGAAATTACCAATGCTATTTTAGCAAGAAATCATCAAGAAGCGCTTAGGATTTATAAGGATTTAACATTATATAGTGAAGATCCATTAAGAATATTAGGAATCATCATTCGTAAATATAGAGAGATGTTAGAAACAAAAATGGTCTTAGAAACCAATCAAGAACCCAATGCGGTACAAAATTATTTTAACGTCAGTAGTGGACGGGCTTATTATATGATGCAAAATGCTAAAAGTGTTCCTACTGAAAAAATTAAGTTACACCTTAAACATTTGGAAAAGTTAGACTATCATATTAAAACAGGACGTATTGATAAAAAAATGGCATTAGAATTGTTTATTCTAAGCACATAAAGGTATAAAAAAAGCCCTATCTTAGATAGGGTTTTCGTTTGTTATAGTGAGTTAACTAATGTTGATAAATGTGATTTTTGACGCGCAGCTTTATTTTTATGAGTAATACCTTTAGCCACTGCTTTATCAATTTTTTTGTAAGCAACACTTAAAGCTTCAACTGCTGCATCTTTATTATTTTCTGCAACTTGAGTTTCCACACGCTTGATTGCTGATTTTAATCCTGATTTAAAAGTAAAGTTCGATGAACGACGTTTTGCATCAGTTTTTACACGTTTTTTCTGTTGTTTGATATTTGCCATGGTTTCACCTCCGTCTCATAAGCGATACTATTTTAACAAATCGCAATCTAAAAAGCAATAAAAAACGCACTTATTACGTGTATTTATATCATGAATTTGTTATAATGCTTGCGAGGTGATTAGATGCCAGACATTAAAATCGGTCAATATGATTTATTTCAAGTCATTAAAGTAGATGTAGCGCATTATTTAATAAAAAATAAACATGCAACATTAGAGTTAAAAAAAGAAGAAGCAACTAAAGAATTAACTGTAGGAGAAAGTATAGATGTATTTTTATATATCGATCATTCTAAGGGCATAGCAGCTACAATGAAGACGCCTAAAATCGACATTTTCAATGCTGATTGGGTAGAAGTTGTAGAGAAAAAAGAAGGGTTAGGCGCATTTGTTGATATTGGATTAAATAAAGACATGCTAGTCTCAAAAGATGATTTACCACACTTAAAAAAAGCATGGCCAGCCATTGGCGGGAAACTGTTTTGTTATTTAAAAGTAAGTAGAAACCAAATGGTTGCACGTCCAGTCAGTCGTTTTCGTATGCGAGAATTTATAAAACCGGAGGAGCCATTAACAGTTGGTGAAAACTATGATGCTTTTGTGTTTAGTTTAGCCGATGAAGGGGTAGTACTTTTTACACCGATGGGTCATGAAGTATTTGTTTACTATAAACATTTAAGAAAAGATTATCAACTTGGTGCTAGTGTTGATGTAAAAATAACAGTTGAAAAAGATCCGCTTCATTATAACGGGACGTTAATTGAACAAAAAGAATTAATGCTTGAAGAGGATGCACAGCGTATTTATGATTATTTAAAATCTCAAGGGTCAATGCCGTTTACGGATAAGAGTGATCCGACAGCAATTTTTAATACATTTCATATGAGTAAATCTGCATTTAAACGTGCACTTGGACGTCTTTATAAAGAAGAATTGGTCACTTTAGAAGAGGACCGTACTGTCCTCAAAGAAAAACCGTTGTAAATTGTATACTTAAGCGTTATAATACTAAAAGCAAATATATAAAATGGTGATATTATGGGAAGAAAATTTGAAGTAAGAAAAGCCGCAATGGCAAAATCAGGATTACATAAAAGTAAACTTTATTCTCGTTTTGGTAAAGAAATCTACATTTGTGCACGCAATGGTGGAACGAACCCAGAAGCGAATTTAAGTTTAAAGCATCTTATTGAACGCGCAAAAAAACAACAAGTTCCAATGGATATTATTAAACGAAATATCGATAAAGCTGAAGGGTCAGGTGGCGAAGATTATCAATCAATTCGTTATGAAGGCTTTGGACCAGCTGGGAGTTCATTTATTGTCGATACTTTAACTGATAATGTAAACCGCACAGTTAGCGAAGTTAGACACTGTTTTACTAAAATTGGGTCTAAACTTGGGGTTAAAGGTTCGGTCGAACATATGTATGAGCACTTATCATATATTACAGTAAAAGGTATGGCAGCGGAGGACTTATTAGAGCTTTTACTCGAAGCGGAATTAGAAGTAAAAGATATCGAAGAAGTTGAGGACGGTGTTGAAATTACTGCGGATGGGTTTGAACTGGATAAGATTGAAACCGAACTGCGTAAAAATGACACACTCCATATTGAGGATAGTGAGGCGGGATGGTACCCTCTTGATTATGTTAATCTCTCAGGTGAAGATTTAGAAAAATATGAAAAATTTATGGATATGATCAATGAACTTGAAGATGTTCAAAATGTTTTCCATAATGTTGAATTTGAATAAAAAAACTCCTCCGAGAGTTTTTTTCATGTAAGGATGTGACACGGTGAAAAAATCATTATTAATTATATTAAGTTATTATTTTATTCAAGGTACCATCCATAATTTTGGACATCCTGTAACACCGACTTATGTCAATGATTTAGGCATTCCTCAATATATGTTTGGCTTCTTTTTTGCAGCTATGAGCTTAGGGTTATTAGTTGGGGCCCCTATTTGGGGAATTTTAGGTGATGAGCGTTCTAAAAAACCATTTATTGTACTTGGACTTCTCACCTATTCCGTCGGACAGGTTTTATTTGTATCAACAGAGAACTTGATTTTAATGACATTTTTTAGATTTTTATCTGGATTTGGTGTCAGTGCCGCCATTACGCTTATTTTATCGCACTTAATTGGGTTAGTTGATGTTAAAAATAGAACAAAGTACTTATCCTTAAGTGCGGCCTTATTAGCATTAGGGACGACAATTGGATATCAAATCGGTGGGATTATGGGAGAATATTTCATCCAAGAGGTGTTTTATGTCCAAGCGATTGCGAATGCCTTTTATGCATTATTTATCTTTGTAACGTTAAAAGAAACTAAGAAAAAAGTGGCATCTAAAAAGAAAAACTTTATTCAAAACTTTAAAGCAGCAACCAAACTTAACCCTTCATTACTAATGTTTTTAATTGGATTAAGTCTGGCGACTATCGCAGCAACTAATCTAACGAAGTACTTAGATGTTTATATCATAGATTTAGGGTATTCTACCAGACAGCTGGGGACTTTTGTAATGGTCACGGGGTTTGTAGGGTTGTTTACAAATTTTGTGATTGTCCCTTGGATTACAAAATTTAGAAAAGACTTAAAGATTATGCAGTGGATTCAAGTATTTAGTGCGATTATTGTCTTTTTCGTTTTTCGTTCAAATGCCATCATGCGCATGTTATATAGCTTGTTTTTAGTTTATATTGTCTTAAAAAGTATGTTTCAGCCACTCGAACAAAATTATATATCCTTAAATGCAGATGGAGAAAAATATGGGACCATTATGGGTGTCCGACAATCATTTTTCTCAACAGGAATGGTATTAGGTCCATTAATCGCTGGGTTTATTTATGATTATAATCCGATTAGAGTATTTGACTTCTCAGCGGGAATGTTTGTGTTAGCATTTATTTTATTAAAACTATCGGCAAATGCCTTAAAAAAAGAAGAAAAATCAAGACGTTCAGTCGATGACCAATTCCTAACACAACTTGAAAACTCACATTATAAAGCAGAACACTAAAAGCGCTGAATTTGCGCTTTTTTATATGCTTTTATGATTGTTGATAAAGGGAAACTATGATATAATTTTCTTTGAGGTGAGTCATGTGAATATTCCAAATCAATTAACACTTTTAAGGGTTTTAATCATCCCAGTAATGGCTGTTCTTTATTATATTGATGATGCAAAAACTGTATTAAATACTTATAGTATCATTATTGCTAGTTTATTTATTATTGCATCATTGACAGATTTTTTAGATGGTTATATCGCAAGAAAATATAACTTAATTACAACGTTTGGGAAGTTTTTAGACCCCTTAGCCGATAAATTATTGGTGATGTTTGCGCTTTTATTATTACAAGATATTCAGATGATACCGATGTGGGTAGTTCTTGTTATATTATCAAGAGAATTTATTGTAACAGGTATTCGATTAGTCGCTGTTGGAGAAGGTAATGTTATTGCAGCGGGTCAGCTTGGAAAATATAAAACAGCTTCAACCATGATCGCATTAATCTTATTGTTGCTGCATATTGAATTTATTGGGTTAATAGTCCTTTATATTGGTGTGGCGTTAACAGTTATTTCAGGATTAGAATATTTTATTAAAAATAAAGATACAATTCTTGCAAGTAAATAAAAGAAAAATAATCAGTTTTATGTATGATAAATACGAAGAGGAGGCAAGATAATGGCTAAAGATGATCGTAAAAAAGCACTAGATCAAGCGATGAAAGATATTGAAAAAGCTCATGGTAAAGGCTCTGTTATGTTACTGGGAGAAGATTCTTATGGTAAGAATATTGACGGGATTTCAAGTGGCTCAATTTCACTTGATTTAGCCCTTGGTATTGGGGGTTATCCGAAAGGAAGAATTATTGAAATGTATGGACCTGAATCATCAGGTAAAACAACCTTTGCTTTACACGCTATTGCAGAAACACAAAAAATGGGTGGTTATGCGGCATTTATCGATGCTGAACATGCATTAGATCCAAAATATGCTAAAGCACTTGGCGTTGATGTTGATAATTTAATCATTTCACAACCTGATACTGGTGAGCAAGCATTAGAAATTACAGAAGCATTAATAAGAAGTGGTGCAATTGATATTGTAGTAGTTGATAGTGTTGCCGCTCTTGTTCCTGAGGCAGAAATCCGTGGTGATATGGGAAGTTCTCATGTTGGACTTCAAGCAAGACTAATGAGTCAAGCGATGCGTAAATTATCAGGAGCGATTAGTAAAAGTAATACTGTTGCGATTTTTATCAATCAGATTCGTGAAAAAGTTGGAGTAATGTTTGGTAGTCCTGAAACAACTCCAGGTGGGCGCGCACTGAAGTTTTATAGTAGTGTGCGTGTTGAGATTAGACGCGGTGAGCAATTAAAAATAGGCACTGATATCGTGGGGAACCGCACAAGAGTTAAAGTGGTTAAAAATAAAGTCGCACCACCATTTAAAACTGCTGAGGTTGATATTGTTTATGGGAAAGGAATTTCTAGACCAGGCGAAATTGTAGACCTTGGTGTAGAGTTTGATCTAATTAAGAAAAGTGGTTCATGGTTTTCTTATAACGAAGAAAAAATTGGTCAAGGACGCGAAAATGTTAAAAAATTCTTGGAAGAAAATCAAGAATTATATAATACCCTTTATCAATCAATTAGAGAAAAATTAGGAATGGAATAAATTTTAAAGTAGGTTTGATTTTTTTAACCTACTTTTTTCTTTTGGTTTAAACATTTGATTATCAAGGATTAGTGCCTTTTTAAGCGTGAATATTGTTTGACTATGACCCTGTGTTTAATGTATAATGATTAAGTAAACTTTGTTTCTACTCAAGCAATTTTACACAGTAAAATACGCTTTTTAATAAATTAAACATTTGAAAAATCAAATATTGAAACGGAGGATTTAATATGGATAACATTATTGTATTAATCGTCTCCGGTTTGCTTTTATTTTTTGTAGGGATATTACTAGGGGTAATTATTCGTGCAATTATCGTTGAAAAAGGCTTTGAAAAAGCACAAGCTCAAGCAAAAAATATTATTGATGAAGCGACTAAAACTGCTGAAAATAATAAAAAACAAGCTCTTCTTGAAACTAAACAAGAAATTCATAATTTAAGACAAGATCTTGATAAAGAGATCAAAGAACGTAAATCAGAAGTTCAACAATCAGAAAATAAATTGTTACAGCGTGAACAAACTCTGGAAAACCGTTCTATGAACTTAGATAAACGTGAATCGAATATTGACAGAAAAGAAGAGACAATTGAGCAGAAAAAACGAGATATTGAAGAAAAAAATAGCAAGCTAGAGCGTTTAATCGAAGAAGAAAACGTTAAGCTACAAGAAATCGCACAAACTTCGGTGGAAGAAGCAAGAGACTTAATCTTAAAAAGAGTAGAACAAGAAATGAGTCACGAAATTGCTTCATACATCAAAGAAGAAGAAGAAAAAGCGAAACATGAAGTGGATAAGAAAGCGAAACATTTACTCGCCTTTGCCCTTCAAAAATATGCACAAGATGTAACAAGTGAACGCACAGTAAGTGTTGTAAACCTTCCAAACGATGATATGAAAGGTCGTATTATTGGACGTGAAGGACGTAATATTAGAACCATTGAAGCTTTGACGGGTGTTGATTTAATTATTGACGATACACCAGAAGCTGTCGTATTAAGTGGATTTGATCCGATACGAAGAGAAATTGCAAAACGTAGTATTGAAGCATTAGTAAGTGATGGTCGTATCCATCCAGGTCGTATTGAAGAAGTTGTTGAAAAAAACCGTGAAGAAGTTGACCGCTTTATTCGTGATAAAGGTGAAGAGGCTGTATTTGAAGTTGGAATTGGACGCGTTCATCCTGATTTAGTTAAATTATTAGGGCGCCTACATTTTAGAACAAGTTATGGCCAAAATGTATTAAGACATTCAGTAGAATGTGCATTCTTAGCAGGTAAAATGGCTGCTGAGATTGGTGAAGATGAAATTTTAGCGAGACGTGCTGCCTTACTTCATGATATCGGAAAAGCCGTAGATCATGAAATTGAGGGAAGTCATGTGGAAATTGGTATTAACTTAGCAAACCGCTACAAAGAACCACTTGCCGTTATTGATGCAATTCAATCCCACCATGGTGAGGTTGAGGCACAGACAACGATTGCAGTCTTAGTAGCTGCTGCTGATGCATTAAGTGCCGCAAGACCAGGTGCACGCAGTGAATCGCTTGATTCATATATCAAACGTTTAGAACAACTAGAATCAATTTCTACAGAACACGAAGGCGTTGAACAAGCTTACGCTATTCAAGCTGGTCGAGAGGTCAGAGTTATTGTTAAACCTGATCAAGTAGATGACGTACTCGCCCATAAACTTGCGCGTGAGATTAAAACGAAGATTGAAGAGCAATTATCTTATCCAGGGACCATCAAGGTAACTGTTATAAGAGAAACACGTGCTCAAGACGTTGCAAAATAAACATAAAAGCCTTCCATTTTTGGAAGGCTTTCAATTTTAGGATGATACCATGGAATTTTTTGATTTATACAGTGCAGAAGGCCACTTTTTAAATAAGACAATGCAACGCGGGAGTATCTTTAAAAAGGGTGAATACGCGATGGTCGTTCATGTTTGGATTAAAGT
>Ga0194137_10002749_pt1 | contig 10281 bp, 12 predicted proteins | sample TARM_MetaG_T3_14_FD_134025 | JGI IMG/M metagenome (GOLD analysis project Ga0194137, IMG submission 134025) | Freshwater microbial communities from Pennsylvania, USA, analyzing microbe dynamics in response to fracking - TARM_MetaG_T3_14 (version 2) | ecosystem: Environmental > Aquatic >...
ATCGTAGGTTTCTGCAAGCTCGTCAGCAAACTGTGCGCCGGTGGTTCCGACTTTTACAGCCAGAGTTTTCCCGTCTAAGTCGTCGTAAGAAGAGATCTCGTCGTTATCTTCCTGGACAGCTAGAACAGGGCCGGCATCGATATAGGGTTCTGAGAAGTCGAAAGACTCTTCCCGCTCCGGCGTGACACTCATTGCAGCGATCATCCCGTCAACTTGGTTGGTTTCCAATGCCTGAAGCCCGGCACTGAAGTTCATGGGTCTAAGTTCATAATCAAAATTCTGATCTTCAGCGATGGCAGCAAGCAGGTCGATGTCGATACCGATGTACTCGCCGTCTTCATTCTGGTACTCGAAAGGTGCGAAGGTGACGTCTGTAGCGATGATATAGGATTCTGACGGTTCGTCAGTTGTTTCAGGCTCTTCTGAACTGATCAGATAATTATCCAGGATCTCATCGTATGTGCCGTCATCTTTTATATTTTCCAGCCCGGCATTGAACATCTCGAGCAGTTCCTGGTTTTGCCCGCCATTTACAGCGAAGCCGACAGGATAGCCTTCCTCAGGTTCAGTCAGAAGTTTCAGAGGAAGCCCCTGCTGGATGGCATAGGCCATGACCGGATGGTCTTCAACCGCCGCATCTGCTTGTCCGGCGGCGACGTCTTCGTACATGTTGGCGGAATCTTCAAACTGGTTGATCGTTATATCGTACGTTTCGGCGAGCTCGTCAGCGAACTGTGCACCGGTCGTTCCTATTTTAACGGCCAGAGTTTTCCCGTCAAGATCCTCATAGGATGAGATCTCGTCATTGTCTTCGTGAACGGCTAAAACAGGGCCGGCATCGATATAGGGTTCTGAAAAGTCGAAGGAGTTCTCCCTCTCCGGTGTGATGCTCATTGCGGCGATCATCCCGTCGACCTGGTTTGACTCCAAGGCTTGGAGCCCGGCACTGAAGTTCATGGGTCTGATTTCATACTCAAAGCCCTGATCTTCAGCGATAGCAGCAAGCAGATCGATATCAATACCGATGTACTCGCCCTCTTCGTTCTGGTACTCAAAAGGTGCGAAGGTAACATCTGTCGCAATGATATAAGGATCGGACTGTTCTGCGGCCTCAGCCGGTGCTTGCTGATCAAATGCACTAAATATAAGGGCGAACAGGAACATTAGACCGATGAGTATATAAGGTTTCTTTTTAACTTTCATCATCTTTCTCCTCTCAAATATAAGCATATAAAATAACTAATCATAATTTTATATTAAAATTAGATTTAAAACAAATGATATTTTACAAATAATAGCATGAGCAAGCGCTAACATTAAACATTTTTATGATTTTTTTCTCGCTTTCTGAACGTAGATCTAATGATTTTAGCATCACTAGGGTGATAAGAAACCCTTATTTAACAGTAATTTTAAAGATTGCTGCATTAAATGAGAGCGGGGAATTGATGAAATAAATAAAAAAATTAAAAAAATTTGAAAAAAGGTAACACTTTTTGATCCGCCAGCGTTATTAAGGGTGTAAGCAGTGATCACCTTACAAAAAATATGAGGAGGAAAAGATATGCAAAAAGAATGGGATGGAAGCAAGGTAGACATCTTTTTAGAAGATGCTGTGAATGAGAAATATATTCGACGTCGTTTCAACGGCGCGCTGCAGGGACTGACAGATGAGCAGGTCACAGCATTCACACAGGCTTTGAGTACCGTCAATAGTTTGCCTGTAACCTATGCCGCTGTGGTCGAAGAATACCGTTATACATTTTAATCACATTCAATAGAAGATATGAGGAGGAAACGATATGGCAAAACGATTAGAACTGCGCTTTGAAACAGCAGATGGCAAAACAAAGGTGATCGGTATCGATCAGCCTGTTGAAAATCTCGATCCATTGGTCGTTGAGACGGCAATGGCACAGATCATTAGTCAAGATATGTTTGAAGTCGAAGGGTTCAAGCAATTCACTAAAATCAAAGATGCGCGTTATGTGACACGTACAGTAGAAGACATCATCGAAGAAGCTTAAGCAAGTGATCCAGAGCCGTCTCAATCGAGGCGGCTTTTTTAGCGATGCCTATTAGAATAGGCATTAGTTAGAGTGCCATATCTTTTTATCAATACTATCTGAATGATGCTTACGTGCACTTTCTGCAGTAGCGCTTTGAAAAAGTAAGTTTTTTTGCTATACTACCAGAATAAGACACATAAAGGAGTCAGCACCTTGAAAACATTTCTATTAGCTCTCGTTAAATTCTATCAGAAACTCATATCCCCTTTGTTCCCGCCCAGCTGCCGGTACTATCCAACGTGTTCGCACTATACAGTGGAAGCTCTGGAAAAACACGGTGCACTTAAAGGAACGATCATGGGCACCTCAAGAATCATAAGATGCAACCCGATCGTCAAAGGCGGCGTGGACAAAGTCCCCGACCACTTTACCTTGAAAAGAAACCCAGATAGTGAAAATGAAGTCTATTTAGGCTCGGGGATCACAGTGAAGAAAAAAGAAGATTAGTTTTTTGCATCGTTTAAGGAGATCAAGATGACAGTTACAGTAAAAGAAGCCAATTTTTCGGAATTTCTAAGTTCTTCTCAGTCGGTCCTGCTTCATTTCTGGTCCGACTTCTGCGGCCTGTGCAAGGTCCAGTCCCGGGTGCTGGAGCAGCTAGAAGCAAAGCACAGAGACAGACTTCGCGTTGGCGGGGTCAATACGCAGGACCATCCTGACTGGGCAGAAGCGTTTGGGATCCGCTCGACGCCGACAGTCCTTGTATTTCGTCAAGGAAAACTCTCAGCCAGACTAACTGGCGTCCACTCACTGACTAAAATAGAAGATATCTTAGGCAAAGAAGAGGTGCTCACGTGAGCATCTCCTTTTTTTATAAACATAGGGAGAAAAACTTCCACAGACAGCTACGGCAACCTGGACTGTCGGTTTGCTAGGACTTATGGGGCTGTTGTCCGGTGCGGGCATTCGCTTTATTCGCAGACGAAAATAAGGTATTATAGAAGAACAGAGAGAAGCGAGGAGTCACGTCTCTTCGCTTTTCGGTTTTTCACGATGGGAGGAATAAAATGAAAGCGTTAGCCAATCTGTTTATCGTTACCGGCTTAGCTATGCTCGGCTGGTTCGGCTATTCTTTATATGAACAGGATCAGATGCAGTCGGTCACGATAGAACAGGCAGAAACGGCAATAGAAGAACGGCGTGATGAGAGCGCGGAGACTGGCTTTCTCGACTTTGAAGAAGAAGTCCTGAACTTCTCGCCGGATATGTATGAAGCTTTTGGCATCCTGCATGTACCCAAACTGGATAGAAGTATCGGTGTCGTAGAAGGGACCGACCCGGACGCTTTGGATAAAGGAGTCGGACATATGTCATCCACGGTCCTTCCCGGACAAGGTGAGCAGATCGTTTTCTCCGGACATCGGGATACCGTATTTAAAAACTTTGCGGATCTGACTCTTGGCGATACGTTTGTCGTTGAGATGCCGTATGGCGACTACACCTATGAAATTCAAGATACTGAAATAGTGGATGCAGACGACACGTCTGTTGTGGGAAAGATGGGAGAAGAGGTCCTTGTGGTCTCGACTTGTTACCCATTCGATTATCTCGGCAATGCACCGGAGCGCTTCGTCTTTTATGCTTATCCGGTAGTGGAATAAGTGATCAGCCCAATTCTTCCAAGAGTTGGGTTTTTTACTGGCTCCTACATAGTATCTGCGGTAATAATGTACACTGAGCAAAAAGAAGAAAGAAGGTCAAGAAGTGGAAGATAAACCTTACGTGCGTGCTCAGGGCTATCGGGTGCCGAAAGTAGAGGTAAAAGATCTGATTTTAAGTATAGTGACCCTGGGATTCAAACGACCAGGGCATACTGAAGAAGAAGCAAAAACCTATTCGTATACATTCGAAGATGAAGGGGTTCAGATCAGTGAAGTCGACCTTGAGGGGAATACAAAAACGGTTACCTTTAAATCGTTCTCTTCAGTTGATGAAAGAAATAGCGTACTTTCGAAAGGCAAGTTCCAAGAAGGAGCCTATATTTATTACCTGGACAAAGAGACGATCAGTTGACCGGTTATAAAAGCGGAGCGCCTCTAATTTTTCTTTATAAAAACTTTAGTATTCACGTTTGATATCCATGATAAAATGGAGAGGAAGAGACTAAGGAGGGACGTCTGCATGCGCATATTAGTAGCTGATGATGATAAGGAGATCTGTGATCTGCTTGAAATTTATATAAAAAATGAAGGCTTCGATGTTGAAAAAGCTTACGACGGACAGGCAGTCATCGAAAAAGTACAGAAACTGGATATCGACTGTCTGATCCTTGACGTCATGATGCCTAAAAAAAGTGGCCTGGAAGTCGTTAAGGAAATCAGGAAAACGTCGTCGCTCCCTGTTCTGATGCTCAGTGCCAAAACGGCCGACATCGATAAGATCAGAGGGCTGACGAATGGAGCAGATGACTATGTCGTTAAACCCTTTAATCCGCTGGAAGTTTTAGCGAGGGTGAAGTCGCTGATCAGAAGAAGCACCTATGGAGCCAGTCAAAACGGTTCAGGTGAACTGGAGATCGGACCGCTGATCATTCGAAAAGACCAGCATCAGGTCGAAACGGTCGACGGTGTAGAGATCCAGCTTACTGCCCTGGAATTCGGGATCCTTTATCTGCTCGCAACGAATCCCAACCGGGTCTTCAGTGCGGATGATATTTTTGAGAAAGTATGGAAGCAGGAAAGTCTTGTACCGGCCAAGACAGTGATGGTGCATGTCAGTCATCTGCGTGATAAAATCGAAAAAGCTACAGGCGGAGAGAGTATCGTTAAAACCGTTTGGGGCGTCGGATATAAAATCGAAAGCTGAGAAGGAGGAGCATGATGCGCTTGACGAAAAAAGAACGGTGGCGTCTCGCTTTTGAGGCGGTAGTGACTGCCGGGATCATTTTCCTCTGTTACTTTGCTGTTTATGAAATTTTCCGCTGGTTTGTTATTACCTTTCAGGAACTTTTTAATGAATTCTGGTTTTTTGGTAATGTCGTGGAGGATATCGGCAACCAGGAACTATGGGGACTAACCCCCCTGGTTTTTCTGTTTCTAACGCTGATTGCAGGTGTAGCGATCTACTGGCGTTTGAAAAGGCGCTACCGACAGTATGAGCTCAAGCATATCATCAAAGAGCTTCATTACATTGCTCAAGGGAATTATGATCATCGTATCAGAGGTTCTTACAGCGGAGACATTGGAAAAGTCGTTGAAAGTATCCATGTGCTGGTCGATTCTACCGTTGAAGCGATGGAAGAAGAAAGGCGCATCGAACAGAGCAAGGACGAACTGATCACTAATGTGAGTCACGATATCAGGACGCCGCTGACTTCGATCATCGGCTATCTGGGTCTGATCGAAGAAAACCGTTACGGGTCAGAAGAGCAGGCGAAAAAATACGTACACACCGCTTATGAAAAAGCGAAACAGATGAAAGTACTCGTCGATGATCTGTTTGAATATACGACAGTCAGGCAAACCACTGTTCCGCTGGAGTATGTCACGTTCGACATGATCCAGCTCCTTGAACAGGTAGCCATCGACTTTGAACTGGAAGCTCAAAAGAAAGGAAGAGAAATCCGTATCTCTTCCTCTCAAAAACAGATCATGATGCGGGCAGACACGGAAAAAATCGTTCGGGTCTTTCATAATCTGCTGTCAAACGCCCTGAAATACGGTAAAGGCGGGACGCTGGTGCTGATAGAAGTACGAACAGAAGCGGATGAAGTTATGGTTTCGATAAAAAACAATGGCGAAACCTTGCCGAAAGAAGCGATCGCGCAGTTATTCGAGCGCTTCTACAGAGCTGAAACGTCGCGCTCTCAAGAAACTGCGGGGACAGGGCTGGGTCTGGCTATCGCCCAAAGCATCGTCGACCTTCACCGGGGTACGATCACTGCACGCGTAGAGAACAGCTGGACAGTTTTTGATGTCCAGCTGCCGCTGAAAGCGACGGTCTGAAAACCACATTCTGTTCCGCTCGTTTGCTTTGTCAAAGGGCAAACTGCCACGCCCATTCATCAGCAAGCTGTATCAGTTGAAAAAAGGCTGCTATTCTTTTAGGGTTAAAGTACATGGACAGAACTTTTAAAGGAGGCTTTTTCCGATGAGTGTTAAATTTGACGTTTTTAGAGAGCGAATCATCAATGCGGATGCAGAAGAAGTACAAGATCTGATCAAACAGTTCAGGCGCTCAAGACAAAACGGCGATATCAGTGAAGAAGAAGAGGCGAATTTAAAGGATATCGCAAACAGAAAACTTGAATCGGGCGATGAAGACGGCCCGAGCTAGACGGTAAAATCAGTGAATAAAATGAATGCCAGCACGACGCGGACTGAAGAAGTTCGTGTCGTGCTTTTTTGACGGCTTAAAAGTCTGAAATGTCGGCTTGCACTCTAAAACAGGCCGACGTTGTAAGTTCTGTTAAGCTTTCTTTACAGGCAAACGGCATGCCGGTGTCAGAATTATGAAAACTCAATGAAGGAGGTTGTGTTTTTTATAGCGGTAGCGTACTATAAGATATGTTGAAATGAAAGTGATTATCACTTGTAACAGTAGAAGAATCAATGAATCTGATATAGGAGTTAACTAAAATGATAAAATCTAAAACGACCCGACTGCTTAAAGTAGCCATGAGCGCTTCTCTGGCTTTTCCTATTTTCATGACAGGGACGTCAGCCTTCGCAGACGAACACGAAATAGAAATCGAAGCAGATGCTTCTTTGCTTGTCGATTTTGAAACAGGCCAGATCCTGCATGAACAGGACGCCGACGAAACAAAAGGCATCGCATCAATGACAAAAATGCTCGTTGAATATATCTTGTTTGAAGAGATCGAAGCCGGGAATTTATCCTGGGATACGGAAGTAACGATCAGCGACTATGCACACAGCATCAGCCAGGACTATGCCTTGTCCAATGTCCCGCTGCATCAAGGCGGCAATTACACCGTGCAGGAGTTATACGAAGCCCTGGCGATCTACTCAGCCAATGGTGCAACGATCGCTCTCGCTGAAGAGATCGAAGGATCAGAATCTGCCTTTGTCGATCGCATGAAAACCCTTGTGGAATCATGGGGTATCGAGGATTACGAATTATACAATACGACCGGGCTGAACAACAGCTACTTGAACGGGAACCATTACCCTGGCAGTGACGAGGATGATGAAAATGCCATGCCGGCCAAAGGTATCGCTACCGTGGCAATGAAACTGCTGGAAGACTACCCAGAGGTGCTTGAAACATCAAGCATTCCAGTAAAGACCTTTAGAGAAGGGACAGAAGATGCCATTTCCATGAGGAACTGGAACTGGATGCTCGAAGGTCTGGCGCATGAACGCGTGGACGTTGACGGACTGAAAACCGGTACGACTACCTTCGCCGGTGCGACTTTTACAGGGACAGCAGAAACCGACGGCCGACGCCTGATCTCTGTCGTCATGGGTGCCGGAGATGGCTTCACTAATCGTTCGCAGCGCTTTGAAGAAACAGCAAAACTGTTCGATTATGGCTTCGATGAGTGGGAATATGCGACGCTTGTAGAAGAAGAGGTCGTATTAATGGACGTTGAGCCTCTTCCAGTCAAGAACGGGTTAGAAGAAGACGTCGCATTGAAAACGACCGAATCGCTGGAATATTATGTCCCGGCAGGAAGCGACCGTGAAGGAGTCAGTTACACCTTTGTGCCTAATGAAGAGCTTTTGGATCAGGACGGCGCAGTAGAAGCCCCTGTTGAAGCGGGAGCAATCCTTGGCGAGCTCGTCCTTGATGATCAGGATGGGATCGAATTCCTTGAGTCAGAAGCACAAACAGCGATCCCAGTAGCTGCAGCAGACTCTGTAGAACGTGCCGGTTTCTTAACAGTGTTTTCTAATCTGGTCAAAGATTTCTTCGGAAGTCTGAGAGATCGTTTCTAAACGCCGACATAAGTGTTGACCTTTGAGAACGAAGTGAGGTAAAATGAAGGCACAGTTGAATCAGATAAAAATGAACGAACTAGTATAGGAAAAAACAAGCTTAGAGAGTCAGTGGATGGTGCAAACTGACCTTGTCGATCCTTGAATCCGTCGTTCACTATTAAATAATGAAGCGATAAAGCCTAAATTATTTCGGTTCGGACCGTTATCCCTGAGAGCGCAGAAAGACAATGAACTGTTTTTCTGAATCAGGGTGGTACCGCGAGAAGCAGTCCTTTCGTCCCTTACTTTGGGATCAAAGGCTGCTTTTTTTAGTACCCAGATAAATAAAAAAGAGGAAAGAAGGAGACGTCATGTTAGATATCAAACGCATTCGCAATGATTTTGAAGCAACAAAAGAACGCCTGCAGACACGCGGAGTTGCAGCTGAAGAACTGGATAACTTGAAAGAATTAGATGAAAAGAGAAGAGAGCTCATTCAGGAGTCAGAGCATCTGAAAAAACATCGTAACGACGTGTCGGCTCAGATCGCAGAAAAGAAACGCAATAAAGAAGATGCGTCAGAAGCGATCGCAGACATGCAGAAAGTCGGCGGGGATATCAAAAAAATCGATGCAGAACTGGAAACCCTTGAAGAGCAGGTCAATGCCATAGCAGCGGGACTTCCGAATCTTCCTCATCCGTCACTGCCTGTCGGCGAAGATGAAGAGTCCAACGTTTTAGTCCGCAAATGGGGCGAACCGACAGCTTTCGATTTCGAGCCTCAGCCGCACTGGGACCTGGGAGCAGATTTAGGGATCCTGGATTTTGAGCGCGGAGCTAAAGTAGCCCGCAGCCGTTTCCTCTATTACAAAGGGCTGGGCGCGCGTCTTGAAAGAGCCTTGTATAACTTCATGCTGGACATGCATACGACTGAGCATGGCTATGAAGAAATCATTCCGCCCTATCTTGCTAATGACAATGCCTTATACGGAACAGGTCAGTTCCCTAAATTCAAAGAAGATGTGTTCCAGATTAAGAATCATCCGTTGACGCTGATCCCGACTGCAGAAGTGCCTTTGACCAACTATTACCAGAACGAGATCCTTGAAGAGAAAGACCTGCCCAAATACTTCACGGCTCTGTCTCCGTCATTCCGTTCAGAAGCCGGAAGTGCCGGCAGAGACACGCGCGGACTGATCCGACTGCATCAGTTCAATAAAGTAGAAATGGTCAAGTCTGCCAAGCCGGCCGAGTCCTATGATGAACTTGAGAAAATGACCAACAACGCTGAAGCGATCCTCAAGAGGCTGGGTCTTCCTTACCGCGTCGTGCTGCTTTCAACAGGCGATACTGGCTTTGCTGCGGCTAAGACATATGATCTGGAAGTGTGGATCCCTGCCCAAGACACGTATAGAGAGATCAGCTCATGTTCCAACACGGAAGATTTCCAGGCAAGAAGAGCTATGATTAGATACAGAAGAGAATCAGATGGTAAAATAGATTATGTACACACCTTGAATGGTTCAGGACTGGCTGTAGGACGAACGGTCGCAGCTATTATGGAAAACTATCAGCAGGCTGACGGCAGCATCAAGGTGCCGGAAGCTCTTGTACCTTACATGGGTGGCGTGACAGAAATCCGTTAAGTTAAGTTGAGGAACAGAAGTAAAGGAGAATGCAAATGGCTAATGAACAAAGAGCAATATTCGCAGGTGGTTGTTTCTGGTGTATGGTCCAGCCTTTTGATTCATTACCAGGGATCATCTCGATCACTTCGGGTTATACAGGAGGACATGTAGAAAATCCGACTTACCGGCAAGTAACTAGAGGTAAAACAGGTCATACTGAAGCAGTAGAAATCGTTTATGACCCGGAAAAAATCTCTTACCGTGAACTGGTAGAAATATACTGGCGACAAACAGATCCTACCGATGCCGGCGGACAGTTTGCCGACCGCGGCGACTCTTATCGTCCGGTCATCTTCTACTTGAACGATCATCAGAAACAGGTAGCTGAAGAGTCCAAGAGTGATTTGGAACAGAGCGGAAAATTTGATGAACCGATCGTCACGAAGATCGAAGAAGCCAAACCTTTTTATCCGGCTGAAGAGTACCATCAGGATTACTACAAGAAAGAATCTGCCCATTACAAGAGGTACAGTGTAGGCTCCGGAAGGGCCGGTTTTATAAGTAAACACTGGGGAAAATAAATAAGACAGCAAAAAGATGACGCCTTCTTTGTCGATTATTTTCTTGAGTTGTAAAGTTAAATGCAACACTTTCTCTTACATGATTCGATGAACTTAAATCTCTTTACTTCTTCCCCTAGGG
>Ga0194137_10002750_pt1 | contig 10279 bp, 9 predicted proteins | sample TARM_MetaG_T3_14_FD_134025 | JGI IMG/M metagenome (GOLD analysis project Ga0194137, IMG submission 134025) | Freshwater microbial communities from Pennsylvania, USA, analyzing microbe dynamics in response to fracking - TARM_MetaG_T3_14 (version 2) | ecosystem: Environmental > Aquatic >...
GTAATGGCGTGAATGTCGCCAGTAAAATGCAAGTTGATGTCTTCCATTGGTACGACTTGGGATTTGCCGCCTCCGGCTGCGCCGCCTTTGACACCCATGACCGGTCCAAATGACGGTTCACGCAAAGCGATGATGGCGTCTTTTCCAAGTTGAGTGAATGCCTGGCCAAGTCCGACGGTCGTAGTGGATTTGCCTTCACCAGCTGGTGTTGGGTTGGTCGCTGTAACCAAAATGACTTTTCCATCTTTTCCTTTTCCAAGCTTTTCGCCCGCTTCCAGACGGATTTTGGCTTTGTAGTTTCCGTATCTTTCGATATCGGTCTCCTCAAGCCCTAATTTTTTGGCAATTTCACCAATATCTTTCATCTTTGCTTCCTGTGCGATTTTCAGATCCTGATTTTCCAATTGAAACCCTCCATTTCATATTTTCATATCGCTCTTATTATCACACAAAAAGAGTGTTTTTTCAAACGCTTTCATAATGGATTAAGGCACAAAGTGGCACAAAAGATTGTGATGTTGTATAATGTTCATAACATTAAAGCGACAAAGGAGTTTATACTATGGCTTACGACGTTACAATCTACCCTTCGGACTTGCAAGGAGAGGTTACCATTCCGCCTTCTAAAAGCATGCTTCACCGTGCACTTATCGGTGCCGCACTTGCCAAAGGCGAAAGCAAGATTACGCCTTTTAGAACCAATAGAGATATCGGAGCGACCATTCGGGCGTTAAAAACGCTTGGCGCCTCTTTCAGAAAATCAGGCAAAGACATTTACGTGACCGGTATCGACAAGCCAGACACATCCATGTCCACGGCGGATGTCACCGATTCAGCGTCGACACTGCGTCTTCTCATTCCCGTTATGGCGCTTTTCGAACAACCTACCAAGTTCTTGTTGAGTGAAGGGCTTTCCAAACGTCCGATGGAACCTTATATGGACATATTTCCAGACGCGCTTTCCCATGATGAAGATGGAAACCTCCATGTAAAAGCAACCCTTGATAGCGGACATCACAGTATCGACGGTCAATACAGTTCGCAGTTCGTAAGCGGGATGCTTTTCGCATTGCCTTTGCTTGAGGAAAATTCCTTTTTGGAAATCGTCAATCCTTCTTCACAACCCTACATTGATTTGACGATTGATGTTTTAAAACATTTCGGCATCACGATCGAAGAGGCCGAAAACGGATATAGAATTCCAGGAAACCAGAAATTCAAGTCAAGAGACATCAAAATAGAGGGTGACTTCTCCCAGGCGAGCCTGTTCATGGTCGCTGGTCTCAAACACCGCCGCATTTCAGTCACCCCACTCGAAGAGAAGAGTCTTCAGGGTGACAAGACGATGATTCCCATCATCAAGCGTTCAGGCGGCACCCTTGAATTCAAGGACAACCGTATTACTACGAGCCAATCACAAATCAATGGTTTCGAAGCATCCATAAAAGACAGTCCGGACCTTGCCCCTGCGCTTGCACTGCTTGGAAGCCTTAGCAAGGAGCGGTGTGTCATCAATGACGTCAAACGTCTTGAGTACAAGGAATCCGACCGTGCCTTCAGCATCATGGAAAATCTTAAAGCCTTCGGCGTAAACATTTATAGAGAAGGCGACGCGATCATTACAGAAGGTGCTGAAAAGGTTAGCGAAGACCTGGTCCTTGATGGGCATAACGATCACCGGATCATTATGATGAGTGCCATGGCCGCTACGTGGGCGAAGCGTCCGACCAAGATTCTGAATGCGCATTATGTTAAAAAATCCTACCCGGATTTCTTTGAGGATCTGGAAAGTCTCGGCGCCAAAATCAAACGCGAAGAACGCGATACCGATGAAACTTGACATAAGAGGTGTTCAGACCCCTTATCCAGTACACATTGAAAAAGGCCTGCTTCATCACCTGGACGCTTTCATGGATACAGAAAAAAAGTATATCCTATTGACGGATGAAGGCATCCCAAAAGCGTATGTCAAGAAGGTTGAAGAAGTGCTTTCGCCTAAAAAGACCATAGTCGTCAAACAAGGAGAAAGATCAAAGTCGATGGCAACCTATGAAGAAGTCCTTCTTTCCATGCAGGCACTGAATCTTCAAAGAAGTGCGCACCTAGTGGCGCTTGGTGGGGGCGTAGTCAGTGATCTTGGTGGGTTTGTGGCAGCGACTTACAAACGCGGCATAGCATTTACCATTATTCCAACAACCCTTCTTTCCATGGTGGATGCATCTGTAGGCGGCAAGGTCGCCATTAATACGAAATATGCCAAAAACAGTGTTGGAACCTTTTATTCACCCAAACAGGTCCTTATAGACCCTGACACGCTAACAACCCTACCAAGGCGAGAAATCAACAGCGGCATGGCAGAAGTCATCAAGAGCGCACTTATCAAGGATGCATTTTTATTCAATGAATTGAAGGCGCCATATGAATCGTTGGATATCGATTCAATCATCTACAAAAGCCTTTCTGTTAAAAGGTCTTTTGTCGAAACTGACCTCAAAGACCAGGGAGAAAGACAAATTCTCAATTACGGACACACCATAGGCCACGCCATTGAAAAAGAAAGTGATTTTGAACTTCTACACGGTGAATGTGTGGCTATTGGCATGAAACTCATGGCCAAAAACAAACCCTTTTATAACGACCTTGTAAAGTGCTTGAAAACCCATGATCTTGACATGGCGCTTCCTAAGAACATGAAGGTTGAGAGCCTCATGAATCATATCAGGGAAGACAAAAAAGTTTTCGAAGACACTTACTATATCATTGATGTAGAAAAAGTGGGAAACGGCTTAATCAAGACATCAAACGAAAATGAAATCAGACGTATCATTAAAGGAGATGTTTGATATGAGCACCTTTGGAACCTATATAAACGTCAGCATTTTCGGCGAAAGTCATGGCCCCGGGGTAGGCATCACAATCCACAATCTCCCAGCCGGATTTCCTCTGGACATGGACAAGATAGACGCTGCGCTTGATAGAAGGCGATCCAAGCATGCCTATTCTACCGCCAGAAGAGAAAAAGACAAATTTGAGATTCTCTCGGGTATGCTCGATGGTAAAACCACGGGCGCACCTCTTACGTTCTACATTCCAAACTCGGATGTCAAAAGTGCCGCATATACAAAAGGGCGTGTTCGTCCGGGCCATGCGGACTTTGCGGCCTACCACAAAACCGGAGGAAACTATGATCAGCGCGGTGGCGGCCATTTTTCCGGACGCATGACCGCGACACTGGTTATTCTTGGTGAAGTGTCCCGCCAGATGCTTGAGAAGAAAAACGCACTTGCCGTTTCTCATTTGTTAAGCATCCATACGAAAAACGATCCTTCAGTCTATGACCAGCCACTAGATGAAGCCACTATAAAAAGACTTTTGGATAGTGAATTTCCAGTCATTGACCCTGAAAGTGAAAAAATATTCAAAGACACCATCATGGAAGCCAAAGAGGACAAGGACAGTGTGGGCGGCGTGGTGGAAACCGTTCTGTTTCATGATTCAGTCGGCGCAGGAGAACCGTTTTTCGATTCTTTTGAAAGCATTCTATCTCACCTGCTTTATAGTGTACCCGCTGTCAAAGGGGTCTCCTTTGGACGCGGATTCGATATCACGAAGATGCACGGAAGTGAAAGCAACGACCCTGTCATCATGGATGAAAATGGAAAGGCAACTTTCGCCAAAAACGACATGGGTGGCATTCTCGGCGGCATCGCCTCAGGCGAACCCATCATCTTCAAAACCGCCATCAAACCGACCTCTTCCATCGGAAAAAAACAGCGCACCGTCAACCTCAAGGACAACGAAGGCATCACGGTGGAAAGCGGCAAGCGGCACGATCCCTGCATCGTCCCAAGAGCATTGCCCGTTATCAACGCAGTCGCCTACTTTGCCCTGTTGGAACTCACCCTTAGAAACGAGGGATCAACGTGGATGAACTAAATAGACTTCGAAGTGAAATCGATGCAATTGATGAAGCCATCATGGCACTGTTGGAGAAACGTTTCAATATCAGTGAACAAGTGGGAACCCTCAAAAAGAAAAACACCCTTGAAGTCTCCCATCCGGGAAGAGAACAGGCCATTTTGAGCAAAGCGGCATCCTTCAACCACAAAAAAAGCATTGAAGCCGTATACGAAACCATCTTCAAACAAAGCAAACAGATTCAAAAATAGAGGTGCATAGTATGTATGGGCTCCTTGGAAAAACCCTGAAACACAGTTTGTCACAAGTCATTCACGAACGTTTGAATCCCTCAATCACTTACAACCTTTACGAAACCGATGACTTGAAAGCATTCTTCAGAGCAAGACCGTTCGTAGCCATAAACGTCACCAACCCCTACAAGGAAGCCTGTATCCCCTACCTTGATAGACTGGATGATTCTGCGAAAAAAATAGGCGCTGTCAACACGGTCGTTGACAAAGATGGCGACCTTGTAGGCTACAATACGGATTATGACGCGCTTAGGTCCATCATAAGCAGCCGGTTTCCTGATAATTTTGAAAGTCTTATCGGCATTGTGGGAAACGGAGCGACTCAAAAAACCCTGCTTACAGCGCTTGAAGACGAAGGCTACAAAAACATTTTGGTATTTGCGAGAAACACTGAACGTGATCAGAAGAACCTGCAGGACATAGAGACATTTAAAACCATTGACGTGCTTGTCAATGCGACACCTGTTGGAATGTATCCCAACAACCAGCAGACCTTGGATTTCTCCTTGAATGCCTTTGATGATTTGAAGCTTGTCTTCGACCTCATATACAATCCCCTGAAAACAAATCTTCTGCTTGAAGCGGATGATATGAACATCGAGTATATCAACGGGCTTTCCATGCTTGTCAAACAAGCCATGAAAGCTCAGGAAATATTCTTTGACAGACCTCTCACTACCGATTACAAAACATTTTTGAACACCCTTGAAAAGACGCTTTACAACATTGTGTTCCTGGGACTTCCATTTAGTGGGAAATCGCATTATGGAAGGCTTTTTTCTTCAATAATGGAAAAACCGTTCATCGATATCGACCAGTCGATTGAACGCCATGAACGTTTGAAAATCGATACGATTTTCAAATCAAAAGGCGAAGCCTATTTCAGACAACTGGAAGAAGATAAAGTGCTCGAAATTGCCAAAGGCCATTCTCAGATAATCTCACCGGGAGGTGGCATCATCCTCTCTCAAAAGGCCATGCAGGCACTCAGTCAAAACAGCCTGATCATCCTTTTGGACCTGGACCTTTCCATTCTTGATAAAAACGTTCTTAAAAACAGACCACTTGTTCAAAGTATGGATGATCTCCATGCTTTGAAATTAAAAAGACAGCCCCTTTATGAAAAGTATGCCACGTTGACCATTAAAAAGGATACGTGGGACGAAGAAATCATCAAAAAAAGAATCGAGGAAGCCATCCATGAATATCTTGATCATTAACGGACCGAATTTAAACTTGCTTGGAAAAAGAGAACCAGACATTTACGGAACCATGACTTATGATGAACTGGTTGAAAATCTAAAGACCTACGCCGAGGATAGAAACATCACTCTGGACATCAAGCAAAGCAACCTTGAAGGCATCATGATCGATATGCTTCACTATGCATCCCATATGAACTTTGACGCCGTCATATTGAATGCGGCCGCGTTCACACACTACAGTTACGCCCTTTATGATGCAATCAAAGCCATAGAGGTTCCGGTTTACGAAGTTCACCTTAGTGATCCCGATACACGCGCTGAGTCATTCAGACATACTTCAGTCATCCGTAGTGCCTGCGTAGCGACGTTCAAAGGTGAAGGCCTCATGAGTTACAAAAAGGCTATGGACGCGATTGTGGATGCACATGCGGCGTAACGCTTTTTCATTTTTGCGGCGTAACGCTTTTTCATTTTTGCAGCGTAACGCTTTTTCATTTTTGATTTTATAAATACACGCATCTGTGTTATAATTTTTTTGATAAATTCAAGACGAATGGAGGACGAGGCCGTGAATCCCTACCCAAACAAAACCCATCTTATTTATACAGGCGTTGCCGTTATACTGACCTTGATCCTCTATGCACTGGGAATCTATATCAGTTTTGTCGATATGGGTTCGTTTTGGACAACGCTCGGTAGTGCCATCGACATTTACATATTGCTTGTTCATCCTCTTGTCTTCTTTCTTTTTGGAAGAAAACTCGTGAAAACCGCATCTGTACAAACGTTTCCCGCAATTCTTCTGGTTGTCATGCTATTGTTGCCGATCGTGTCGCTTACATACATCATCATTCCGTCGATTGGAAATCTGTTTGCGATTGAATCCAGCATCGACATCATCTTTCTAATATTTGAAGGGGCGGCCTTGCTTACGACGCTGTTTTTCTTTTTCCACTACCTTCACAGATACGCGAGAAACATTATGGAGCCCCGTGATCTTTATGCCATTCATCACTACCTCATCGGGACGCTTATCTACTTTTATTTCGTCCGCCTGACAATCATTTCCACCATTCAAATCACCAATGCACTGGAAACCTTGCAGTAAACCGCTAAAAAAAGGGCTCAAATCGAGCCCTTTTTATTATGCCAGCATATCAAGAAGCGGGATAACGGTTTCCAGTACGCTTTGGTTTATTTTGCCCTTGTCGATACTGATACGCAGTTTTTCCTGCTTGTATGAAAGGGAAATATGTCTGGATACGGTGTTGGCTTTTGAGAAAAGCGCTTCACCGTGAATGTTTTTGGAGTGTTCCTCATCGATGACGAAACTGATAGATACGTCTGAATCGAAAACCCTCTCCACACCAGCTTCAAGTGCGAGCTGTTCGTAGAGCTTTTCGAGCATGTACTGATTAAGTTGATCGGGAATTGAACCGAAGCGATCTTTGAATTCCGTTTTCAAAGCCTCAAGGTCCTCCAGGGTTTTGATCGAGCTGATTCTTCTATGCATTTCAATGCGAAGCATTTCATCATCAACATAGGTTTTTGGAATATAGCGACTCGTTGGCATTTTGACCGCGTTTCTTTTGGACTCATCGAATGGTTGGTCTTTGGTTTCGTTTTTCTGTCTGTCGATTTCTTCTTTGAGTATGTCCATGAAAAGGTCTATCCCTACACTGTCTATGAAGCCTGATTGTTCGGTTCCAAGAATATCACCCGCACCACGGATGGCCAGGTCTCTTGCGGCTATCTTGTACCCACTGCCTAATTCTGTAAATTCCTTGATGGCCTGCAGGCGCTTGCTGGCTTCATCGTTAAGCTGCTTGTGCTTGTCGTACATAAGATAGCTATAGGCGATACGGTTTGACCTTCCTACACGTCCGCGTATCTGATAAAGCTGTGAAAGGCCGAGTCTGTCGGCTTCATGAACAATAAGCGTGTTGGCGTTTTGGATATCTATCCCGGTTTCTATGATGGTTGTGGACACAAGCACATCGTATTTGTGATCCAAAAACGACTGCATGACCTTTTCAAGGGTCATACGGTTCATCTTTCCGTGCGCATAGGTAATGCGGGCATCGGGAACGAGTTTTTCAAGCTCCGTTTTGATATGATCGATGCTTTCGACGCGGTTGTATAGATAAAACACCTGTCCCTCTCTTCCGAGTTCTCGTTCAATCGCATCCTTGATGACGTGGTCGCTTCTTCTGAGCACGTATGTCTGGATTGGATAGCGCTCTTTTGGCGGGGTTTCGATGAGGCTCATCTTCTTGACACCGGTCATGGCCATCTGAAGGGTTCTTGGAATCGGCGTTGCGGATAGGGAGAGGACATCCACGTGCAGTTTCATCTGTTTTATTTTTTCCTTGTGTTCCACACCGAAGCGCTGTTCCTCATCGACGATCAATAACCCGAGATCGTTGAAGTCTATGTCCTTCGATAAAAGACGATGCGTCCCTATGACGACGTCATACGTCCCTTTTTTGATGCCTTCTAAAAACTCTCTTTGTTTTTTTCCTGTGACAAAACGGTTTAAGAGTGCGACTTTGATGCCGTGTTTTGCAAGTCTTCTTTTGAAGGTGTAAAAATGCTGTCTCGTAAGAATGGTCGTCGGCGCAAGGTAGGCGACCTGCTTGTTGTCAAGGACTGCCTTGAAAGCCGCTCTTAAAGCCACTTCCGTTTTACCATACCCCACGTCTCCGCAAATCAGTCGGTCCATTGGAATGGGTTTTTCCATATCCTCCTTCACAGCGTCAATGGCTTTTTGCTGGTCCACGGTTTCTTCATAGGGGAAGTCCGCCTCGAACTGATGCATGATGTCAGGGTCCTTTGAATAGGCGAAGCCTTTGGCTTGTTCCCTTTTGGCATAAAGATCAATCAGATGCTTGGCGATGTCTTTTGCCTTTTTACGAACCCTTCTTTTGGTTTTGGCCCATTCGGTGCTGCCCAACTTGTGGATTTTCGGACGAACCCCTTCATGCGCTACGTACTTTTGAATGAGATGGATGTTTTCAACGGGGATGTAAAGCGTATCATCGCCCTTGTAGGCAATGGTGATGTAGTCATTCGTATGGTCTTTGAGCGTCATGGTCTTGATGCCGAGATAACGCCCTATCCCATGGTCGTAGTGAACAACGTAGTCGCCTTTTTTAAGGTCTTCGGTTTTCTTGATCTTCTCTGCGTCTTTGAACACTTTCTTGGTTTTTCTTGGCTTCTTCTGGTCGATGGGTTCGAAAATCGACGTTTCGCTGAGAAGTGTGAAAGACACATCGAACCATTCAAAGGCGTAAGGCATGTCCATGTGGACGAGATTGATTCTGTTTTCAAATGGAGAATCATTTTTTCCAAGCAGTTTGAAATCAACGTTTTTCTCTTCAAACGCATTTTTCAAGGTTTCAAGTCTTTCTTTGTGACTGAGGGCGATGACGGTGGTTGCGAAACCGTCTTTCTTCTTGAGGTCTTTTAGAAGCATGCTCATGTTGCTGGTGTATTGAATGGATTGCTTGCTTCTTAGCGCAAGATGGTTAGGAAGTGGATCAGGGTTTTTGAACTGGTTAAGATGGACGGACTTGTAGTGATAGAGTCGGTTCAAGTCCTTGATGAACTCAAAGCCGAGTTGTGGGTAGTCATTGTTTTCAAGCATCCAGTCGCTTAAATCATTCACAATACCCTTGTAGGCGTTTTTGATGTCGGGATAGTTGATATAGATGACAATCGGATCTTCAAGATAATCACTCAATGTTTCTGGTTCTTCGTGAATAAATCCAAGATATCTTGAGAGCCTGTCCGGCTCATCATGGTGTTCAAGAGCCGTGATTTCTTCCTGTACACGATTTATGGTTTCTTCTGAAAAGTCTTTCGCCTCCAGTTTCTCTTGAATGGAGCGCTTCAATTGAACGAGTTCGCTGTCGTCGTAGAAAAATTCGCTTCTTGGAAAAAGCGAAAATGCTTCAAGATTTTTCTTGGAACGCTGTGTATCCACGTCGAATGTTCTGATTGAATCGATTTCGATGTCGAAAAAATCAAGTCTGAGGGGCGTTTCATAGCCTGCTGGGAAAATGTCGATGATGCTTCCTCTGCTCGCAAATTCACCGACCTTCTCCACTTCGGAGGCGTATGTGTAGCCAAGCGTAATCAATTCTTTTTTAAGGGTTTCTGGTTCTATGTCATCGCCCACACGGTATGTGTGGGTGTGGTATTCGAATTTGCTTTTTGGGGGCAGATACTTGAGAAGTCCCGTCGGATGGGTGACGACCAGCGATTTTTTTTGATTGAGAAGCGCGTTGATTGTGTCGAGTCGCTGGAATTTCAAATCCTCACTCATCGCAAGCATGTCGGTGGTGAGAAACTCATCCTGGGGGAAGAAAAGGGGCGTATCGTTAAGTGTCCGGCTCAGTCCGTCAAAGGTTTTTTGCGCATGATAGAGATTGTGATTCACCACAAGCACGTTTCTTTTTGAATGGGTGTGAATATAGTGAATGATAAGCGCATTGAGTGCTTCGTTTGTATCGCTTAATTCCACTTTGTCCTTCTCTAGAAGGGTTTGTAGTTTCTTGAAGAACGGTTTGTGTTTTAAAAAATCAATCAATGGTTTCATAACGGCCTCCACGTAAGGAACCCCGCACAGTACGTGCCGGGGGGTTTGGGTATATTTTAGCATGTTTCTCCCATTAAGACCATAAAGATGAAAAAAAGCGTTGAAATCACCTGTTGATGTACAATACATGTGAGACCTACCCTTGAAAAATAAAAAGGTGATCCGTATCCTATAAGTGTAAGCTACTAAACCACACACAGGGAGGATACGAACCACATGTGTAGTATATCACAAACCATCAAGCGCTGTGAACACGATTTGAA
>Ga0194137_10002755_pt1 | contig 10265 bp, 8 predicted proteins | sample TARM_MetaG_T3_14_FD_134025 | JGI IMG/M metagenome (GOLD analysis project Ga0194137, IMG submission 134025) | Freshwater microbial communities from Pennsylvania, USA, analyzing microbe dynamics in response to fracking - TARM_MetaG_T3_14 (version 2) | ecosystem: Environmental > Aquatic >...
ATGGACGAGCAGGCGGACCGTCATGTCCTTGACGATATTGTCATCCTTCAATTTTGTAGCCTACCCCCCATACGGTCACGATGAACTTGTCTCCGGTTTCCTGCTCGAGCTTGTCCCTCAGCTTGCTGATATGGACCATAACCGTATTGTTGGACTCGTAGAACTTCTCTTTCCATACTTGCTGGAAGATGTCCTCCGCGCTGAATACCCGCCCCGGATGCGAGGCGAGCAGATGAAGAATGGCGAACTCGGTGCTCGTCAGATGCATCTGCCTGCCGTCCGCGCGCAGGACGACGGCATGGGTGCTCTTGTCGATGCGCAGCGGCCCGAGGTCGACCGCCTCCTCCGCATCCGCGCCTCCGGCCTGCGAGGACTTCGGATATTGATAAGCCCGCCTGAGCAGCGATTTCACCCTTGCGACCAGCTCCAGCGGATTGAACGGCTTGACCATGTAGTCATCCGCTCCCGTCATGAGTCCCATGATCTTGTCCATGTCCTCGGCCTTGGCGCTCAGCATGAGGATCGGAACGGGAACTTCGTGGTCCTTGCGGATTCTTCGGCATACCTCGAGGCCGCTCAGCTTCGGCATCATGATATCGAGAACGACCAGATGGTAGGACCCGTCCGCAAGCAGCGCGAGCGCTTCCTCGCCGTCATGGGCGGTTGCCGTCTGGTAGCCTTCATTGGATAGATAAATTTGGATCAATTCTGCAATTTCACGGTCGTCGTCGACGATCAGCAGCTTTTTCACAACCGATACCACCCCTTACAGCCACTATACCGCAGAGCCGGGCGGCTTGAAAGGCATGGCGGCCAATCGTCAGACAGGTTTAAGCTTTCCTTTAGGTTTCCTTTAACATGCAGCAGAAAGACCCCGCTCCTGCGCCATGCAGGGACGGGGTTCTCCATACGGCCGCGGATGCGGGGAAGGAGATCAGCTCTTGTCGCTGGCCGCCTTATCCGTAATGTTGATCAGATTCTGGTCCGGGTTGTACCAGCAATAGGCACCGAGCGACTCGGATACGAACCGCAGCGGCACCATCGTCGCCCCGCTCAGGTTGCGCGCCGGCACGTCCAGCTCGACCTTGTTGCCGTTGATGGAGGCCGCCGTCTTGTTGACGGTCAGCTCGATCGTCATCGTCCCTTTCGTCGCCTTGATGCTCTGGTCGAACTGGTTCCAGTCCACCTGAGCGCCCATCGCTTCGAACACGCCGCGGAGCGGGACGAGGGTTCTGCCTTTCTCGATGACCGGATCATGGTTCATGTCGTAGCTGATGCCATTAATTAAAATTTTCGGCAGATCCTTTGCCGCCTCGGCTTGAGCGGGAGCCAGCAGTCCTGCTCCGGCAACAAGAGCGGCCGCTGCGATTGCGGCGGCCGGCTTCAGCTTGCGGACGCCGGGGGATGCTGGACGGACGAAGAAACGGTGAATGGGACTCATGGATGGGTTTGCCTCCTTTGGCAATGGACGGAATGAAAGGCTCTGATTGATATTAAACCGCTTTCGGCCGGTAAAAACCGAGGCATGTTCTTCATTTTGCGGCCGCATCATCGAAGCGAAGCATCAATGCGGCAATCTGTAGTCAAGCCTTCCCTACTATGGTAGAATCATAGAACGATGTTATTCCTGGGAGGGACAGTCATGGCACCGAAGAAAATGCGTTCCGATATGATCAAGAAGGGCTTCGACCGCGCTCCGCACCGCAGCCTGCTGCGCGCCGCCGGCGTCAAGGAAGAAGATTTCGACAAGCCGTTCATCGCCGTCTGCAATTCCTACATTGATATTATTCCAGGCCACGTGCATCTCCAAGAGTTCGGCAAAGTCGTCAAGGAAGCGATCCGCGAAGCCGGCGGCGTGCCGTTCGAGTTCAACACGATCGGCGTCGACGACGGCATCGCAATGGGCCACATCGGCATGCGCTACTCGCTCGCCAGCCGCGAGATCATCGCCGACTCCGTCGAGACGGTCGTCAACGCGCACTGGTTCGACGGCATGGTATGCATCCCCAACTGCGACAAGATCACCCCCGGCATGATGATGGGCATGCTGCGCGTCAACATCCCGTCCATCATGGTGAGCGGCGGCCCGATGAAGGCCGGACGCACCAGCGATGGACGCGCGATTTCCCTGACGAGCGTATTCGAGGGAGTCGGCCAGTTCATGGCCGGCAAGATCGACGAGGTCGGCCTGACCGAGCTGGAGCAGTTCGGCTGTCCGACATGCGGCTCCTGTTCCGGCATGTTCACGGCCAACTCCATGAACTGCCTCGCCGAGGCGCTCGGAATCGCTCTTCCAGGCAACGGCTCCATTCTCGCCGTCTCGCCGGAGCGCAAGGATTTCGTCCGCGAATCCGCCCGCCAGCTCATGAAGCTGATCGAGCTCGATCTGCGTCCGCGCGATATCGTAACCGCCGAAGCCATCGACAACGCCTTCGCGCTGGATATGGCCATGGGGGGCTCCACCAACACCGTTCTGCACACGCTCGCCATCGCCCATGAAGCCGGCATCGACTACCCGATCGCCCGCATCAACGAGGTCGCCAACCGCGTGCCGCATCTGTCCAAGCTGGCCCCTGCCTCCGACCTCCACATGGAGGACGTGCATGACGCCGGCGGCGTAAGCGCCGATCTGAACGAGCTGCTCAAGAAGGAAGGCGCGCTTCACACGGAATGCATCACCGTCACCGGCAAGACGATCCGCGAGAACGTCGAGAATACGGAAGTGAAGCGCCGCGACGTCGTCCGTCCGATCGACGACCCGCATTCCGAGCGCGGCGGCCTGGCCTCTTCGGCAACCTGGCGCCGGACGGCGCGATCATCAAGGTCGGCGCCGTAGACAAATCCGTCGGCGGCTACCACCGCGGACCGGCCATCTGCTTCGACTCCCAGGACGCGGTTCTGGAAGGGCTGAGCAAAGGTCTCGTCAAGGAAGGCCATGTCGTGGTCATCCGCTACGAAGGACCGAAGGGCGGTCCCGGCATGCCGGAAATGCTCGCCCCTACATCCCAGATCGTGGGCATGGGACTCGGAGCCAAGGTCGGCCTCATCACCGACGGCCGCTTCTCCGGCGCTTCGCGCGGCATCAGCATCGGCCATATCTCGCCTGAAGCAGCCGACGGCGGCCCTCTCGCCTTCGTCAACGACGGCGACATCATCGAGCTGGACATGAACAACCGGACGATCCAGCTGGAGATCAGCGACGAGGAAATGGCCAAGCGCCGCGCCGAATGGGCCGGCTTCGAGCCGAAGATCAAGCGCGGCTACCTCGCCCGCTACTCCCATCTGGTTACTTCCGCCAGCACCGGCGGCGTCATGAGAATCTAATTCAAGCCATAACCGAACAATCCCCCTGCGCTCGCCGCAGGGGGATTGTTTTTCGTTCCGTTTCCATGGTGCAAATCAAGCTTTCAAGCCTCCGGCCATGACCATCGTGCCGCGCGGCGCGGTGCCGAACGCATCCGGCTCCAGCGTGATCGCCACCTGATCGAAGGAATCCGGCTGGAAGGTGAACGTAATGGCGCCGGAGCCGTTCACCGGCTTGAACGTGCCCGCATTCACAGGCTTGTCGCCCTTGATGAGCCATACCTGGAAAGCCTGGCTGTCCTTAAGCGCCGGAAGCTTGCTGGCCTGCACGATCAAGTGCGTGCCCTTGGCATCCACGACGATGTAGGCCTGCCCTTTGGCGACCATATTCTTGACCGGCTTGAGGGAGATGATCTGGCTCACCGCCGCGTCGGCCGACGGCTTCATCACTTCCTGCAGCTCCGACTGGGCCTGCACCAGATTCTGCTTGGCCGCCTCAAGTTCGCCCGAAAGCAGCTCATTCCTTTTGCTGAGGCTGTCCATGCGCTGAGCGAGGGTGCCGCAGACAAGCAGCATGACCGCTGCCGCTCCGGCCAGAAGCGCCACCAGGCGCGGCCTGCGTCCGCCGGCTGCAGCGGTCCTTCTGCCGCTTCCGGCGTTCGAAGTCCAGGCCGCTGATCCTGCGTCCGCGCTCCTCTTGCTTGCTGAACCAGCTTCAGTCCGCCGGCGCCCGGAAGCCTCCTCATCAGGACTATCGACCTCCGCCCTGGCTGCATCGACTTGCCTTCCCAAGCCCGGCTCCTGAGCGCCGCTTCGGCCGAGCACCGCTCCCAGCACTCGTTTCTTCATTCCCTCGGGAGGCTCGACCGGATCGACCGCCAGCGGCAGCAGATTCATCAGCTTCCGCAGCTCCTGCAGCTCCGCGCCGCATTCAGCGCACTGTTCCAGATGCTCTTTGAATGCAGCGCGCTCGGCGGCGTCAAGCGCTCCTGCCGCGTACAGCTCCACATTGTCGCATTCCGTGTTTTTGCCATGCGGCTGATATGGCTGGCTTGTCATGATCGAACCCCCTCTCTCCAGACTTCCCCGAGACTTTTGCGCAGCTGCCTAAGCGCAAGCCGGACCCGGCTTTTGACGGTGCCCAGCGGAATATGATGCAGCTCGGAAATTTCCTGCTGCGTGTATCCCCCGTAATAAACCCACTCCAGCACCCGCTTCTGCTCCTCGTTCAGCTCCGCCAGCGCTTCCTTCACATGCTCCGCCATGAGCCTGTCCATCGCGGCCTGCTCCGTCGTCTCCGGGTCCTTGACCCCCTGCCAGTCCTCCTCGGACCCCGACGCCGCCGGACGGCGGTCGCGCTTGCGGATCCAGTCGATGGAGAGGTTGCGGGCCAGCGTGAATATCCAGGTGCTCACTTTGCCGGTGCGCTGGTTCATGTCAAATGAATCGGCATGGTTCCATACTTTGAAAAAAAGTTCCTGCACGATCTCCTCCGCCGCCATGACGTCTCCGACGATGCGGTAGACAAAGGAGTATACGGGCCGCTCGTATCGATCATACAGCTGCTCGAGAGCATCGCTGTCCTTCGCCGCTATCCGTTGGAGGAGCTGCTCCTCCCAAGCCGTTTCGCTCATTGTTTCCTCTCCTTCCCGCTTCTCCCATCATAGAGCCTTTCCCGCCCGAAAGTCCAATGGATTAAGGACACAAAAAAAGACTGCTTCACGGAGAGAGCTGCGCTCCGAAAAGCAGTCTTGCCGGCCCAATGAGCCGAGCTTCAGGAAGCGCTCGGGCTTCCGCTCGCGACCGGCTCGACCGAGGCTCCCGGCTCGGCGGCCGGAACAGCCGCGGAGCCCTTCGGCTGCCTGGCCGTTTGCGGGCTGTCCGCATCGCGGGAAGAGGATGGCGTCCGGGCGGCATGCCGCAGTATATCCTCGCGCGACATCAGCAGCATGCGCGGTGTCATCGGCTTTTTGTCTCTTGCCTTGCCTTTGCGGCCGGCGGCTTTTTTCTTCGGCCTTGCCGTGAGAACCCGGAACAGAATACGAAGATAAATTCGGGATGCTTTGGCAAATAAATTCTCAGGAAGGTCGAATACCTGGAACCCGAGCCTGTCGGTTCCCCTATGGATCATGGTGACGCCATAAATAGCCTTGACGGAGCTCGTTTCAGGATCGTTCAGAACCTGCCTCGACAAGGCGGGAAGCGCCGTCTCCATCTCTCGGATCAAGTGGATGATGACGGCCATGGGGGAGGCCGAGCGTCCCGATACCCTGCGCAGCATGTCGTTGTCGAGATGAATCTCGGCGACGGAGTCGCCTTTGCGGATGACCGCGCCTTCCTTCAGCTCCACCTCGGGACCGTTGTACGTCGTCTTGCGGTAGTAGAAGACCGTCCTGTCTCCCGAGCCCCGAACGACCTTCAGCCGGAATGCGAGGTGGAACAGCTTCTCGTACTGCAGCCATGTCCATGCCGCCGCCCGTCCGATCAGGCCCGGCCTCGCTTCCTTGGCCTTGTCCGTGATCGCCATCATCTCCTCGATTCCGACAAATCGGAAGCCTCGACGGCTTCCTTCCTCCAGGTAAACGGTCAGCGCCTCCAGCATTTGCGCCGGGGCTTCCGCATCCGCGCCTAGAGTGAGCCCGCAGTCGTGCAGCAGCACCACCTCGCCCGGCCTCAGCTTCTTGAGCAGCCGTTCCGTGAGCCGATCGGCATTATCGTGGGCTTTCCAGTCGCCGAAGATGCCGGACCAGAGCACGATTTTATACTGGCCTTTTTTGGAGAAATCGAACAGGTTCACAATTCCCCACGGCGGGCGGTAGTAGGCCGGCTTCAGCCCGGCTGCCGCTTCGATGATCTCCGCCGTCCGTTGTATCTGCTTTCTCACCGTAGCAGGCCTCATCAGCCAGTTGGTCTTGTGCACATAGTTGTGGATTCCGATCGTATGCCCTTCGTCCCGCATGCGCTGAAGAAGCTCCGGGTGTCTCTCCGCATGGGATCCGACGACAAAAAAAGTCGCCTTGGCTCCGTGCCTGGCGAGCAAATCGAGAAGCTTGGGCGTATAAACGGGATCGGGCCCGTCATCGAACGTCAAGGCGATCTCCCGTTCCGTGAGGCCTTTTTTGAACACTCGGAATCCGAACATGCGGCTGACCAGCCCCGGGAGAAAAGCATACAGCGTCAAAAAGTAGAATCCCCAGACAAGCAAATTCTCCATGTTCTTTTCCCCACCATATTCTCTGTATTCTGTCGATTCCGGACACAAGCCCTCCGGAAGTCCATTGAAGTCAACATCCATTGTACCATAGTCCACGGGCAAAAAAAGCCTATCATCTCTAAAACTATAGTACAATACAGACAGAAATATGCTCGTACACCGATATCTGGAGAAGGAGAACTAGACAGCATGCTGACCTTTTACCGCAAGTACTGGAGGACGGCTTTCGACATCGGCCTGATCGTCCTCACGGTTTACCTGATCATGCTATTATTCAGCTTTTTGTATTCCATCGCAGCCCCGATCTTCCTCTCGCTGCTCATCTTCGTCATCATCGAGCCATTGGCCAAAGCCTTGAACCGGATCGGCATCAAAAAGTCTCTGGCCTCGGCCGTTTCCATCCTGATTTTCTCCGCGCTCGTTCTCGGCCTGTTCTTTGGAGCCGGCTATATCGTCGTCAAGGAAGCCACCGCGCTTGCGGACAAGCTTCCGGAGTACCAGAGCATGCTCGTCGCCAAGGTCAATGCCGGATCGGATTGGCTCAAGGAGCAGGTAGGCGCCCTGCCTCCGGGATCGGTCGACAAGCTGCAGGAATACGTCGACTCCCTTACCCTGTGGGGACAAAAAGTAGCCAAAGGCTTCCTCTTCAGCGCGGCGGGATACCTGTCCTCGGTCTCCGCCTTTATGTTTAACTTTATCGTCGGAATCATACTCGCTTATTTCCTCAGCATCGAGATCGGCGACTGGAAAAAAATCGCCCGGGACAAAACGCCCCGGACGTTCAAGAAAGCGTTCGAATTTCTGCGCCTCAACGTCTTCTCGGGCATTACGGCTTACTTGAAAGCGCAGATGAAGCTGATCTCCATCACCTTCCTCGTCGTATTCGTGTCCCTCCTGCTGCTCGGAGTCGACAACGCGCTCACGATATCGGTGCTTGCCGCTGTGTTCGACATTCTGCCGCTCCTCGGAGTCGGAACGGTATTCATTCCCTGGATCATCTATCTGCTGGCTGTCGGGGATTTCAATCTGGCCATCTGGCTGACCGTCCTGTTCCTCGTCATCGTGCTTGCCCGGCAGATTCTGGAGCCGCTCATTACCGGAGATACGCTCGGCGTCTCCGCCTTCACGATGCTGGCGTTCATGGTCATCTCCCTGTCGCTGTTCGGCGTCGCCGGCGTCATCCTCTCGCCCGTGCTTCTCATTCTTGTCAAAGCGTTGTACGATCAGGGCTATCTGAGGCGATGGATCACTCCGCCCAAGGATGAATATGATCTGCCCGACTATGGAAGGCCCGATCCGCCTGCAGAGGCGTGAAACTATCGGGGAAGTCCCGACAATCGCTGGAAAAAAAGTTCGGCCTAAAGTTAAGCTCTTAGCTTGGCCTTAGCTTGGCCTTAGCTTGGCCTTGCTCGGCCATTGAAATTCGGCTCGATATCAAGCGATTCCCGTCAAGGCAGCCGCTCCGCGCCGGAGGCTTCCCAGGCAGCCAGCGCATCCATGACGCTGCCGAACAGCCTCGCCGCCTGATTCGGACTGCCCTCCGGCCGGTTCTCGGCCAGCACCGCGACGGCATACCGGGGGCTGCGGACAGGGCCGTAGCCGGCGAACCATTGATGGTTGCCCTGTCCGGGCCGTCCTGTCTCCGCTGTCCCGGACTTGCCGGCCAGCTGCCAGGACCTGCGCTGCAGGGAACGTCCCGTCCCTCCGCTTACGACCGCCTCCATGCCTTTGCGCAGAGCTGCCGCCGTAGCCGGGGTTATGCGTCCGTACGGCGACTCCAGCTCATGGGCCGGCATCCGGGCCAGCAGCTGCCCGTCCGCATATCGGATTTCCCGGAGCAGCCTCGGCTCGAGGACCTGACCGTCATGCAGAAGAGTGACCATCAGATTGGCCGCCTGAAGCGGAGACGCCAGCACATCCTGCTGGCCGATTCCCGTCCGGGCAAGCTCGCCTCCCGACCGTTCGCCCGGCGTTCCCCCTTGGCGGAACACTTGGCCCGATTCTTCTTCCCACAGAAGCCGCAGCGGACCCTTGAGGGGCCCTGCGGCTTCTCCGTCCTCCAGGCTCCAGCCTACCCTCTTGCCAAGTCCGAGCCGGTCTGCGGTGATCCGGATCTGGGAGGGGGTCAGCCGCTCGGCGAGCCCGGCAAAAACGATATTGCAGGATTGCGCCAGTCCTTGCCGCAGCGTAACGAGTCCATGCCCCCCCTCTTTCCAGCAGGATAGTCCGTAACGGCCATATTGGCCGGGACAGAAAAACCTCTCTCCCTCGCTCGTCACGCCTGCCTCCAGCGCCGCCGCTTCCGTAACCAATTTGAAGATCGAGCCCGGCGTGAACGCTTTGACACCGTGATTTTCCGTCCCGGACAGGGAGCCGTCCAGCTTGAGCGGGTCAAAGGAAGGCCTCGATACCATCGCAACGATGTCGGCATTGCGGACATCCAGCACGACGACAGCCCCTTTGGCGAGCCCTTCCAGACGGGCCATCCTTTCCAGCTCCCGCTGCAAGGGAAGGCTGATGGTGGTGACGGCTTGAAGCGGATAGAGAGGCGTAGACGGGCGCGTGAGCGTCATGTCCAGCCCCTTGAGCGGAGCCCCTCCTCCGTCCGTGAAATATCGGGCGTAGGACGGACCCGTTCCTCTCAGCACTTTATCCAGCGACAGCTCCAGACCCGCTCCACCCGTTACATCGGAAAGGGCCGCCTTGCCCTTTTGCAGCTGCTTGGCGTACAATTCCCGAATCCGATCCGGATTTTCGCTGACATAACCGATCGCCTGGATTCCGCTTTCCCCTTCCGGATACCGCGCCCGAAACGGCAGCACCGCCACCCCTTCGATCCGCAGGCCGGCCAGCTCCCGCTCCTGCGCAGCGCTTAGCCGGCGCGGAATTCCCGACCCGGCATCCTGCCAGAATTCAGGCGACTTCAGGGCGGACAGCTTCTTCGTCAGCTCCTCCCTCCCGATGCCCATGATCCGCGCGAGGACGGAGAGATCTCTGCCCGTTCCTCTGCTCGCCGATGAAGGCAAGGGGAACAGCGCAAGCGAGCGGTAGGAGAAGCCCGTCAGCGGCAGCCCCGAACGGTCGCGAAAGTCTCCCCTCCCGGAATCAAGCCGGAGGCTTTGGCTGTGCAGCTGCAGCGGGCCGGCGGGCCGGCGCTGCCCGCCAGCCGGACTGCCGGAAGCGTGTCGGGAAGGAAGGAGATCAATCCAGGCAAGGCGGGCCATGCATACAAGCATGACGAACGTAATCAAGCAAGCAGCGGTTCTCAAGCGGCGTACGGACATAGGATGGCCTCCGAATATCAAATCGATTGATTCTGTATTCCAGCATTCCCCATCGACCGTTCGGCTAACAGCAGGAAAACGAACAAAGCCAAAAGCCCCTTTGCTCTCGGCAAAGGGGCTTCATGTTCTTTCTTGCTTCTGCTTCTGCTTCTGCTTCTGCTTCTTCTGCTTCTGCTTCTGCTTCTTGCTTCTTTTTCTTTCTTGCTTCTGCTTCTTGCTTGGCCGTGTTCCTATTCCGTCCGGAACCTCTCCAGAGATTTCTGCAGCGAACGCGACACTTCCTCCAGCTTGGAGGATAGATTCACAAGCCCTTCGCTTACGCCGAGCTGCTCGCTGCTCAGAGACGCGACCTCCTCCGACGTCGCCGAAGACTGCTCCGCCACGGCGCTTACGCTGCCCATCGCCTCGCTCAGCTGCGCCTGCGTCTCGTCCAGCGTCATGATCGCCTCCGTCACGCCGTCCAG
>Ga0194137_10002756_pt1 | contig 10262 bp, 11 predicted proteins | sample TARM_MetaG_T3_14_FD_134025 | JGI IMG/M metagenome (GOLD analysis project Ga0194137, IMG submission 134025) | Freshwater microbial communities from Pennsylvania, USA, analyzing microbe dynamics in response to fracking - TARM_MetaG_T3_14 (version 2) | ecosystem: Environmental > Aquatic >...
AGCGCCGGTTCGGAAGGCGCGATGGCCTGGTCTATCCGGCGCGTGACCGCCGGGACGCGCTCTTCCAGCTCGGCCTTGCGCGCATCGATGCGCGCGAATATGTCTTCCATGATTGCCTTCCCGGCGCTTTCGCGCTTGAACGCCGCCTGATCCTGTCAGACAGAACGCCATTTCGCAGACGCGCAGCTGGACTCGCAACGCGTCATGCAATAGACATTTCCGGACTAGCGCGTGAGCCTGAAGATGGCAGCGTGCAGCTGTTCAAAACACCTGCCGAACCGTTGCACCAGGCAGATCAATGATGGTGGCCGTGCGGACCATGGACGTGGCCGTGAGAAATTTCTTCCGAGGTGGCGGCGCGCACGTCCGTTACGTTCAGGTCAAAGCGCAGCGAAAGGCCCGCCAGCGGATGGTTTCCATCCAGCGTCACCTGTTCGTCATTGAAATCGGTCAGGGTGAAGATGACGCGCTGCGGACTGCCCTCGCCTTCAACCATGCCTTCGAACTGCATGCCCACCTCGAGCTGCTCCGGCAGGCGGCTGCGCGGCTCGATCTTGACCAGCTGTTCATCGTAGTGCCCGAAGGCATCGGACGGTTCGACGTCGATCGTCGTCGCATAGCCTGTATCCTGGCCTTCCAGCGCGGCTTCGATCTTGGGCAGCGTATTGCCGTAGCCGCCATGAAGATAGACCATCGGCTGCTTGCTCTTGTCGATCTGATTGCCCTCTGCATCCGACAAGGTGTAGTGGAGCGAGACCACGGTATCTTTCGCTATCTTCATATGACGCCCTTTCTTTGAGAAGTCCGTATTGTACCTCCGTCCGCCGTCGCGGCAGGATGACGCGGACCGATCGCTTGTTCTGCGGAATCAGCGGACCGCGGGGCTCTGAAGCTGCTGCCTCAGCAATGCGAGCATGGCCTCCGCCGCAGGAGACAGCGAACCCTCCCTTCGCATGACCAGACCGATGGACCTGCGGATGACGGGGCTGACCAGCGGACGGCGCATGATGTTTTCTCCGCTGATGACATCGGCCGCCATGGACGGCAGGGCAGCCACGCCCAATTGCTCGCTCACCATCGCACCGATGGTTGCCAGATGCTCCCCCGCGTACGCCGGATGAAACGCGAAACCGTTCCGCAGCGCCGCGGCTTCCATGTACTGGCGCACGCTGGTATGGCGCGACAGCGAGATGTGCGGCGCGGACAGGGTAGCGGTCAATGCGATCTCCCCGCGCTTGCGGCCAAGCGGGTGGCCGCGTGCCGCCAGGAGAACGAAGCTGTCCGTCGTGAGAGGAACATAGTCGAGATCGGTATAGGCAGGATTGGCCGCCGTCAACGCAAAATCGACGCGCCCCTCCCTCACCAGCTCGAACGCCGGTTCGGACAGCGTGTCGATCAGGGACAGCTTGATATCGGGATACCTCTCGCCGAAGACGCGGAACAGAGGCGGAATGACATGCGCCGCCAGAGACGGCAAGGCCGCGAGCGCCACGCGCCCGCGGCGCACCATGGTGACATCCCGCACCGCCGTCACCGTGCGTTCCATGTCCGAGAGCAGCTGTTCGGCCTGCGAGGCAAGCACCTCTCCGGCTGCGGTCAGCGCCACCGTGCGCGTCGTCCGGTCGAACAGGCGGGAACCGAAAGCCTCCTCGAGCCGCAGGATCAGGGTGGACAGCGCGGATTGCGAAAGATGCATCTGCTGCGCCGCCTGGCTGAAACTCAAGCTGCTGGCAACGGCAAGGAAAGCGCGCAGGTCGCGGCTTGAAATATTTATCTCCATGATAGATAAGTTTATAGAAAATATGCGATTTACAGATAAAAAGTCCCGTTGCAAACTGGATTTTTCTTTTGATGCCCGGTACACATGGAAACTCAGAACCCGCCGTCTTCATTGCCCCTAGATCAAGCGGCCGCCCTGCCCAAGCCTTCCCGGGCATGCGCACTCGTCATCGGCGGCGGCACGATGGGCGCCGATGTCGCCCTGGTGCTGGCCCGCGGAGGCTGCCGCACCATCGTTCTGGAACGCGGGCAAGCGCGGCGACAGGCGCTTGATACTTATTTCACGAACGGATTGCGCGGACTCGATGCGGAACACAGGCGAAGCTGCCTTGCCACCTGCGCCTCGCTCGACGAGGTTGATTGGCCGGCGATCGACCTGGTCATCGAATGCATTCCCGAAAAACTGGCGCTCAAGCAGGAGCTGTTCGCGGAACTGGTACAGCGTGCGCGCACAGATACCCTGTTGTGCAGCAACAGCTCTAGCTTCCCGATTTCGGCCATCGGCGAGGGACTGCAGACCGCGCAGCGTATGCTTGGCCTGCATTTCTTCATGCCGGCGCATCTGGTCCCGCTGGTGGAAGTCGTGCTTGGCGCCCAATCCTCCGCAGCACTTGGCCAATCCCTGGCTGCCTTCATGCGCGGCTGCGGCATGGTGCCGGTACTAGTACGCAAGGACTTGCCAGGCTTCCTTGCCAACCGTCTTCAGCATGCGCTGGCGCGCGAAGCCTTTGCACTCATCGATGCAGGCGTGGCCACGCCCGAGGATGTCGACGCGGCGGTACGCTTCGGATTCGGCTTTCGCTTTCTCGCCGCCGGACCGGTGCTGCAGCGCGACCATGCCGGCATCGACGTGCATTGTCCGGCCGCGGCCACCATGTACCCGTCGCTCGCAGCCAATACCGAGCCGTCCAGGGCGCTGTCGGAGCGCCTTGCAGCAGGAAAATTCGGTATGAAGACCGGCGAAGGCTTTTTCAAATGGACGCCCGAGAGCATTGCTGCCGAACGCAAGCGTTACGACGACTTGCTGAAGGCCGGCCTGCGATTGCTGGCGGCCGAGCTGCCGAAGATTGAAGATTGAAGATTGAAGAATTGCGAACACCCGCGCAACGACATTGCGGGATCAACCCATTTTTGAACAAAGGCCGACCATGCCACGCCTTGCACTCATCCATGCACTCAGCCATTCGGTGGAGCCGATCAACGAGGCCATCGCGCGCGAATGGCCCGAAGCGACGCGCATGAACCTGCTGGACGACTCATTGTCCGCGGATCTGGTCCGTTCCGGTCAAGGCCTGGACGCCCGCATGCACCAGCGCTTCCACGACCTGGCCGGCTATGCGGTCGGAACCGGCGCCGATGCGATCCTCTTCACCTGCTCGGCCTTTGGATCCTGCATCGAAGCCGTTGCCCGCCGCCATGCCGGTCTGCCGGTGCTCAAGCCGAATGAAGCAATGATCGCCGACGCGCAAAAAGCCGACGGCCCGATAGGACTGATCGCCACCTTCGGCCCGACGCTGGAGTCGATGCCGCCCGAGTTTCCGGAGTCCGTCGATATCCGCTGCGCGCTCGCCGAAGGCGCGCTGGAAGCCCTGAATCGCGGCGATGCTGAAAAACATGATGCCCTGATCGCCGAACAGGCAAGACGATTGTCAGCCGAAGGCTGCGCCACGATCGCACTCGCGCAGTTCAGCATGGCGCGCGCGCGCGGCGCATGCGAACAGGCGGCGGGCAAGCCCGTGCTCACCACCGTTCACAGCGCGGTGCTGGAATTGAAGCGGCGCCTGTCGGAGCAGGCTGGGCAGACGCTGCAACGAGGTGAATCAACGAGGTGAAATTTCGCAGTGCAAGTGATTAAAAACGAGGAGACAAATCATGCTTAAAAAAGTGATACTCGCATCGATGCTTTTTGCGCAGACGCTCGGCGCCGCCGCCAGTGACGCCTATCCGTCGAAGCCGATCAAGTTCGTCGTGCCCTATCCGCCCGGCGGCCCTACCGATGCCATGGCGCGGCTCATCCAGGGCCCCTTGCAGGCAAAGCTGAATACGCCTGTCATTATCGACAACCGCGGCGGCGCGGGCGGCAATATCGGCTCCGATTTCGTCGCCAAGTCGCCGGCCGACGGCTACACGATTCTCCTGGCGGCGAGCGGCCCGATGTCGGTCAGCAAGACCCTGTACAAGTCGCTGCCCTTCGATCCGGACAAGGATTTTGCGCCGATCATCCAGATCTCCGCATTCCCGCTGGTGCTGGAAGTGCATCCGTCAGTGCCGGCGTCCAATCTGAAGCAGTTCCTCGCGCTGGCCAAGGAGCGCCCGGGCGAGTTCAGCTTCGCGTCCGCCGGCAACGGCACGCCGCAGCACCTGGCGGGCGAACTGTTCAACAGCACGACCAAGATCAAACTGCAGCACATTCCCTACAAGGGCGCCGGCCCGGCATTGAACGACGTGGTGGGCGGCCATGTGAAGGTCATGTACGACATCCTCGGCAGCTCGGTCCAGCACATCAAAGCCGGAAAGCTCCGTCCGATCGCGGTCACCACTGCAACGCGCAGCCCTGCGCTGCCCGACGTTCCCACCCTGGCCGAGGCGGGCCTGCCGGGATACGAGTTTTCGGCGTGGCACGGCATCGCCGCGCCGGCGGCGACGCCCAAGCCTGTCATCAGCAAGCTGAATCAGGCCCTCAATGACATCTTCGCCGATCCGGCCTTCAAGAAACGCTGGGAAGAACTCGGCACGCCGATCGTCGGCGGCACGCCGGAAAGCTTCGGCGCATTGATGCGTTCGGAATCGACCAAGCTGGGCAAGCTGGTCAAGGACACCGGCGTCACGCTCGACTGAACGCTTGTCCTCACCTTCGGCGACTTGAGCGCTGTGCAAATGTCTTTCCGACCATGACAGGTACGGAAAGACATCATGCGTCGATGCGGCAGCTGTCGTCGTCACACTCGCCCCTGCGAGGCGCCGCATCTGCCGCGTCGTCATCGGCGGTTTGCTCCGCCTTCACGGTCTCGGCGAGCAGTGCCCCGATTTCCGCGCCCACCCGCAGGTCGTCCACCTGCCCCAGATGCTGGTGCCTGATCCTGCCGCTTCTGTCTATCAATACCAGGCTGGGCGTACCCTGGAGCTGCAGCAAGCGCATCGTGCGCGGTACAGATCCCTGATCGGCCGGCCGGTCGATGCCGATCGGCATGCCGAGACGGTACTCGCTCGCGAATGCACGCAGCGCCGCCGGCGTCATCACGTCATGGTGTTCGAATACCGTGTGCAGTCCGAGCACGGCTACGTCCCTGGCAGGAAAAGCACGCGCAATGCGTTCCGCCTGCGGGATGCCATACATCACGCAGCCCGGGCACAGCATCTGGAAGGCATGCAGCACCACCACGCGGCCGCGCAGGTCGGCCAGGCGTATCGGCTGCGGCGTGTTGATCCACTCGATCACGTCGAGTTCGGGATACAGGGATGGATGCCGCATGTTGTTCTCCGGGTTGGTTGCGTCCTCGAAAGCTTGAACTCCCGAGTTTGGCGGCAGACCTGCCGCCGCCTTCATCACTGCGTTCAGTTGCTCAATGCGACGGCCGGGAAATCGACCGGCACGTCGAACGCGACATTGACATAGTTGGTGAACAGGTTCAGCGCCACGTGCGCCATGATCTCGACGATATGTTCGTCGCTGAAACCCGCCGCCCGCAATGCCGCGACGTCATCAGCCGATACCTGCGCGCGCTCGTTGACGACCTTGAGCGCGAAGGCCAGCGCGGCTGCCGTCCTGGGGTCGGCGGCGCGGCCGACTTGCGCGGATGCCATTTCCTCCGCGCTGGCGCCGGCCTTCTTGCCGAGTACGGTATGCGCGGCCAGGCAGTATTCGCAGCGGTTGCGGTCGGCGATGGCCACCGCGATCTGCTCGCCGAGTTTTGCGCCGATGCTGCCGCCGGCGAGCGCGCCGAAAGAACCCCACATGCTCTTGAGCGCGGCGGGAGAATTGGCTACCGCCTTGAACATGTTGGGGGTCGCGCCGAATGCGGCGTGGATCTGCTTCAGGGTCTGCTGGCTGGCATCGGAGGCGAGTTCGGTATTCATGTTGACGCGGGACATGCTGGTTCCTTTCAAAAGCAAGACTTGATCACATGGAAATTTCCGGAGCGCCGGGATGTGCCTGTTCAGCCGCTCCAGTGATGTGCAGTATCCGCTGCGCAGGCGTATGATTGGCACCATTTCATCCAATAGTCATACCTTTTCGTTCAAATGAATGCAGAAGATCCTGTCGACCGACTATCGGCGCTGTTGCAGCGTTCCCGCGTGCGGGCTGCACTCTTCCATTCCGGCCCCTTATGCGGCCTGCAGAAGTTCGATGCCGACAGCGGGCGCGGATTCCTGCATGTGCTCAGGCGCGGCCGGCTGGAAGTGACGCATCACGGCACCGCTGGCATCCCGGAAAAACTGGTTCTGGACGAGCCCAGCCTGCTGTTCTATCCGCGGCCGCTGACCCATCATTTCCATAATCCGCCGAAGGAAGGATCGGATTTCACCTGCGCGGTGCTAGAGTTCGAGGGTGGCGCAGACCATCCGCTCGCGCGCAGCCTGCCCCCATTCCTCCACTTGCGCCTGGCCGCCGTGCAAGGGCTGGAACCTGCGCTCGCGCTGCTGTTTGCAGAGACGGACCGGGTACGCTGCGGCCAGCGCCTGTTGGCGGACCGGTTGTTCGAGGTGGTGCTGATCCAGCTGCTGCGCTGGCTGCTGGATCATCCGCAAGAAGCGGGCGTGCAGCCCGGATTGATCGGCGGGCTCTCCCATCCGCGCATTGCGCGCGCACTGGCGGCGCTACATGAAACGCCCGGCGGCGCATGGACCCTGGAGCGCCTGGCGGAATGCGCAGGCATGTCGCGCACCAGCTTTGCGACGGTGTTCAAGCAGGTGGTGGGGCAAACTCCGGCGGATTATGTAACCGGCTGCCGTATCGCGCTGGCGCAGGCAGGGCTGCGCGAAGGCCGGCCGGTCAAGTGGCTGGCCGAGCAGCTGGGCTATGCGAATCCGCCGGCGCTGTCGCGCGCGTTTGCGGCAAGGGTGGGACTTTCGCCAAGGGACTGGCTGAACCGGGACCGGGGCGGTGGCGGGCAAGCCGGTTGAACCCGGCGGCCCGCAACCTCAGCCTGCCGCATCGGCGAACCCATTCCGCCCGCGTTCCCGCTGCGGCCGTTCGAGTCAGGAAATGCGGTTATGGATTACTGTTCCGCGAAGGCGCGCTCGATGACGAAATCGCCCGGCGTCGAGGTGTTGCCTTCCTTGAAGCCGCCTTCTTCCAGCATGCGCTTGAGGTCGCGCAGCATGGCCGGACTGCCGCAGATCATCACGCGGTCTTCCTTCGCGTTCAGCGGCGGTGTGCCGAGGTCGGCGCACAGCTTGCCGCTGCTGATGAGGTCGGTGATGCGGCCCATGTTCTTGTACTGCTCGCGCGTCACGGTCGGGTAGTAGCGCAGCTTGCTCGTCACCAGCTCGCCGAGGAATTCATGGTTGGGCAGGTGCTCCATGAGCACGTCGTGGTAGGCCAGTTCGTCTACCTGGCGCACGCCGTGCACCAGCACCACCTGTTCGAATTTCTCGTAGGTTTCCGGATCGCGGATGATGCTCATGAACGGCGCCAGGCCGGTGCCGGTCGAGAGCAGGTAAAGGCGGCGGCCGGGGAGCAGGTAATCGATCAAGAGCGTACCCGTCGGCTTGCGGCCGACGATGATGGTGTCACCGACCTTGATGTGCTGCAGGCGCGATGTCAGCGGACCTTCCGGTACCTTGATGCTCAGGAATTCGAGGTGCTCCTCGTAGTTGGCGCTGACGATGCTGTAGGCGCGCAGCAGGGGTTTGCCCTCGACGCGCAGGCCGATCATCGTGAAATGACCGTTGGAAAAGCGCAGCGCCGGGTCGCGCGTGGTGGTGAAGGTGAAAAGACGATCCGTCCAGTGATGGACACTCAGGACGCGTTCTTCGTGCAAGGCACTCATTTGTTTCCGTTCCTCTTAGACCAGCAAAAAGGCGACATTTTACCGCTCCGGCGCGCAGGAAGCTTGCAAGTTTCGCTTTTCCGCCCGCTCCAAAGGCTTCCGTTGCAGCAGACCGGGCCGAAATAAGTTGCATATTTTTAACTTCACGGGGATCTCCGAAGACACTTTGCGATGCGACAGCCAGAACGTGAAGGTTCAGACATCATACAAGCGTTCCAACATGTATAATGTTTAGCGTGTACGAGCGTCCCGGCCCGCTGGCAGCGCTTGGACGCGCCGTTTGCCCATTCCCGTCATGCACGCGGCAAGCCTGTTGCCCATCAAAAGATCTGGAGACCGTATGAAAAAACTCATTTCCCTTGCGCTGGCCGCATGTTTCGGCGCCGCACTGACCGCGCCGGCCGCGGCCCAGAGCGCCGCGGACTATCCGAAGAAAAGCATCAAGATCGTCGTGCCCTTCCCGGCCGGCGGCACGTCCGACGTGCTGGCGCGCCTGGTCGGCCAGAAGCTGACCGCGGCCTGGGGCCAGCCGGTGGTGATCGACAACCGCAGCGGCGCCAACGGCAACATCGGCGCCGATTCGGTGGCCAAGTCCGATCCTGACGGCTACACCCTGTTGCTGATGGACATGGGCAACCTCGCGCTCAGTCCCACCCTCTATCCAAAACTGCCGTTCAGCCCGGTCAAGGATCTCGCGCCGGTGACCATGCTGGCCTATTCGCCGCACCTGCTGGTGACCAGCAACTCGCTGCCGGTCAAGACGCAGACCGAGCTGGTCAGCTACAGCAAGGCCCACAAGGGCAAGCTGAACTTCGCCGCCGCCGCAGGCACGGGCAGCGCCACGCATCTGGCCGGCGTGCTGTTTGCGCAGAAAACCGGCACCGACTGGGGCTACGTGCCCTATCGCGGCGGCGCCCAGGCGCTCAACGACCTGATCGGCGGCCAGATCGACGTGACCATGAACGGCATGGTCGCGACCTATCCGCACGTCAAGGCAGGCAAGATCAAGCTGCTCGCGGTATCGAGCGCCAAGCGGCTGCCGCAGCTGCCCGATGTGCCGACCGTCAGCGAGATCATTCCCGGCTTCGTCACCGGCAGCTGGCAGGGCGTGATGGCGCCGGCAGGAACGCCGAAACCCATTATCGACAAGCTCAACAAGGAAATGGCGGCCATCGTCAGGATGCCGGACGTGCGTGAAAAGATGACGGCCCTGGGCGCCGAAGCCCAGACCAACAGCCCCGAGGAATTCGGTGCATGGATGAAGACCGAGATCGCAAATTGGGCTAAAGTTATCTCGGATGCCAATATCAAGTTAGACTAGAGTGTTTTCAGCTTAAATGGCATGCTCAGGCGTGCCGGATAGGTTGAAGGCGCTTCATATCGGAGTCTGATGGCTGGGACAGCCATCAGACCGCTTCCTAATGTCAACGGTCCCACCAAGAAAGAGAGACACTCTATGAAAAATATCAAACTACTCGCTCTCGTGTTGTCCGCCGCAGTGCTCGCAGGCTGTGCCGGCATGAACAAATCGGGCGCAGGTTCAAGTGCCTCGCAGCAAACCAGCGCCGCAACCGACGACGCTGCCATCGTCAGCAAGATCAAGAGCGCGCTGGCCGCCGACGCCGATCTCAAGGATACCAAGATCGATGTCACCAGTGCTCAGGGCGCCGTGCGCCTGAAGGGTGAAATCAAGTCGCTGGCACTGCGCCGCAAGGTTGATGCCATCGTCAAGGATGTCGCCGGCGTGAAATCGGTCGACAACCAGCTGATCGTCACAGGCTAAGCCCAACGGCAGCCTGAGGCAAAGCCGGCGTGCAAGCCGGCTTCCTGCAGGCAGGCAGAAGCAAGAACGCCCCTTTGCCAAGGGGCGTTTTTATTTGCGGCGCAAGATCGAAGGATATTTCGCACCGTCGCCGGCGGCGTGACGCGGACCGGCGGCTCAGGCGACGAGATAGCCGCCGTCGACCGGCAGGATCGCACCGGTGATGAAGCGCGCCGCATCGCTTGAGAGAAACAGCACCGGCGCCGCCACGTCGGCAGGCGTGCCCCAGCGCCTCAGCGGCGTGCGGTCGAGTATCTGCCGGCTGCGGCCTTCGTCATCCTGCAGCGCCTGCGTCAGCGGCGTGGCGATCCACCCTGGCGCCACGGCATTGACACGGATGCCGTCTTCCGCATAAGCGATCGCCAGCGACTTGGTCAGCTGCATGACGCCGCCCTTGCTGGCGCTGTAGCCGGGCACCAGCCCGCCGCCGAAATACGACAGCATCGACGCGGTATTGACGATGCAGCCTTTGGCTTGCCTGAGCAGGGGGCGCGCCGCCGCGCAGACGCGCATGCTGCCGTTGAGATTGATGTCGACCACTTCGGCGAATGCGTCCGGATCATGCTCGGCATTGCGCCGGATGATGCCGGCGCAGTTGACCATGACATCCAGCCGGCCGAAGCCGCCGATCAATTGCTCCACCGCGCCGCCGTCGCGCACGTCGAGCA
>Ga0194137_10002757_pt1 | contig 10256 bp, 9 predicted proteins | sample TARM_MetaG_T3_14_FD_134025 | JGI IMG/M metagenome (GOLD analysis project Ga0194137, IMG submission 134025) | Freshwater microbial communities from Pennsylvania, USA, analyzing microbe dynamics in response to fracking - TARM_MetaG_T3_14 (version 2) | ecosystem: Environmental > Aquatic >...
TCCCTATGCCCGGGAAATTTCCGAAAATGCCATTTGGGCCTGCGAGGCTATGAATATTGACTATATTCGGCTCGAAAGACCTTCGAATATTGATGATGGAACCGATATTGTGGTCTATAACACTTATGAAGAAGCCCGCGACTATTTAATCGGTGCAATGGGCAATAGTGACAAGAATATTTTGTTGACGACCGGCAGCCGGCAACTGGAAGCCTTTGAAGGACTACCCAAAGACCGCACCTATATCCGGGTTTTACCGACCGTCGGGGTTTTAAAAAAATGCGAAAACCTGGGCTATAAAGCCCGCCATATCCTGGCACTGCAAGGCCCGTTCTCGGTGGAAATGAATTTCGCTACGATGAAAGAATACCAGATCGGTTTTGTAGTTACCAAAGATAGCGGCGATGTTGGCGGGATCCCTGAAAAGGTTGAAGCCGCCCGACTGGTTGATGCAAAAATATTATTCATCCGCCGACCCCTGCTAGCTTACCCCCGGGTCATTTCGACCGTCGAAGACGCGGTCGTCTGTGCATTGAAAAACCATTAAAATTTAGGTTTTGGAAGAAATAAAGGAGAAGACATGGCGAAAAATATTATGTTTATGGGTACTGGGTCATCAGTAGGAAAAAGTCTGATCACTGCTGCCATGTGCCGGATACTTAATAACCACGGTTATCAGGTAGCACCCTATAAATCCCAGAATATGGCACTCAATTCGTTTATTACCAATGATGGCAAAGAAATGGGCCGCGCCCAGGTGGTTCAGGCCGAATGCGCCCGAATCGAGCCCCAGGTGGAAATGAACCCGGTCTTGCTTAAACCAAACTCTGACGTTGGCTGTCAGGTTATTCTGATGGGAAAGGCAGCATTCAATATGGACGCCATGGATTATCATGCCCATAAACCCAAGCTGGTCGAGATCGTCGTTTCAGCCTATGACGCACTGGCTGAGGGAAAAGATGTCATTGTAATTGAAGGCGCCGGAAGTCCGGCCGAAATCAATCTGCGAGACAATGACATTGTCAACATGGGACTGGCAGAATTGGTCGATACCCCGGTGGTACTGATTGGCGACATCGACAAGGGCGGTGTTTTTGCCTCGATTTATGGCACAATTATGTTATTGCAGGCCGAGGAACGGGCTCGGATAAAAGGCTTTATCATCAATAAATTCCGTGGTGATGTGGAGCTGCTAAAGCCGGGCATCAAAATGATCGAAGAACTGGTCAAGGTACCCTGTATCGGCGTGATCCCCTACAAACGCTTTGTTATTGATGATGAAGATAGCGTCAGTGAACGGTTTGATAATAATTCCGAAGGCCTGATCACGATTGGGGTGGTCTATTTACCTCATCTTTCTAACTTTACCGATTGCACCGCCTTTGAAATGCACCCTGATGTGAAGGTGGAATACTACCGCAACCAGCGCGACCTGCAGCTGGCCAACCCGGATCTTTTAGTAATCACCGGCAGTAAAAAAACCATTGATGACACCTGTCATGTGATCAATAACAAGATGGGCGATGAAATCCACCGGCTTCATGATTGTGGGGTGCCAATCGTGGGAATCTGCGGCGGTTATCAACTGCTTGGCAAAGAAATTCGAGACCCCTTTCAGGTCGAATCAACCAAGGGCAGCATTGCCGGTTTGGGGCTTTTAAACATTGTCACAACCATTGAAGAAGAGAAACGTACGGTTCGGACAGCCGGTAAGATTCAGGGTAACTTCATGGGGATGGAGCTGGCTGACATGGACGTGGAAGGCTACGAAATCCATATGGGCATCAGCGAAGCCCTCGATCAGGCCAAACCTTTTGCAATACTCGAAGATGGTACTATCGATGGGGTGATTGCCGAAGATGGGACTGTGATGGGAACCTACCTCCATGGTATCTTTGACAACGATGGCTTACGGGAAAAAATCATTGAAGCCCTGCGCCTCAAAAAGAATTTAGAAGCCGGTCCGGCAGCCTTTGATTTTAAAGCCTTTAAAGAAGAGCAATATGATCTGCTGGCAGAGACCGTGGAAGCGAATCTGGATATGAAAAAAATAATGGAAATTATTGGAGAAATTAAAAAGTGAATTTAATTGAAGGACTTCCCCTGGGTTTAGGGGGAGGTTTTTGGTGTTTACTGATAATGCTCGGTGTGTTGCTGGATTGGCTGATCGGGGATCCTGCCTGGCTGCCGCATCCGATTATCGCGATGGGCAAAACGATCGGCTTTTTAAATAAAAAACTGAATCGCGGCAAGCATAAAAGAGCCAAAGGTTTTTTACTGTTGTTTTTAGTTCTGGGTCTGACCGGAGCGATTGTCTTTGGTCTGCAATGGCTGCTTTACAGCATTAACATTTATCTCTACATCGGCTTTAATCTTTACTTGATTGTTACTGCGCTGGCGGCTAAAACACTGGCTATTGAAGTGCGTAAAGTGATGACCGCCTTAATGAGTGGTGATATTGAAGTTTCCCGGGTTCAAGTGGGTTATCTTGTCGGCCGAGATACCTCACAACTAAAGGAAAAAGAAATTATCCGGGCAACGGTGGAGACCACTGCCGAAAATACCATTGATGGGGTTTTAGCACCGCTTTTCTATCTGTTGCTGGGAGCCTTGATGCCAGTGCCATGGCTTAATCCAGTGATGTTGGTAATGCTTTATAAAGCGACCAATACCCTCGATTCGATGGTCGGATATGTTCAGGAGCCTTATAAGGACTTTGGCTATGCCTCGGCAAAATTTGACGATCTGATTAATTTTATTCCGGCCAGGGTCGGCAGTATCTTTATGCTGGTTGGCGGGATGTTTTTGGGATATACCTTTAATGATGGCTGCCGCATTTTCAAGCGGGATCGTCTCAATCACAAGAGTCCTAACTCGGCCCATCCAGAATCAGTGGTAGCGGGGCTTCTAGGCATACAACTGGGCGGAACCAACCAGTATTTTGGTGAAACGCTCGAAAAACCCACCATTGGCGATGCCAAAACCCCGCTGGAAATATTGGATATTCGCGAAACCATTACCATCATGTATGGCAGCGAGGTTGTCCTGATGATTTTTGCGACCATCATAGCAGTGATCATTTATTCGTTTTAGGCAACTGGAAAATCATTGAATTTCTACTAAGTGATTTTGGACGAAGTGAATTTGCAATCATTTTACTTAAGTAAAAAAATAGATAAAAGAATCTGAAATAATTGGAGTATCAAGATGAATAAACACGGCGGGTATCTGGGCGAAAACAAAAAAATGCTGGATTTCAGCGTCAATATTAATCCCTTGGGAATTCCTGCGGGAATCCGGGAAAAACTGATCGCTGGCATTGATGCGTTGGTCAAATATCCAGAGATCACCGGCCTTTCAGCGATTGGCAAGATTGCCGATGATCTGGCGGTGCAGCCGGAAAATATCATTCTCGGCAATGGCGCGATCGAGCTGATCTATCTTTTTGCCAGAAGCATGGGGCCGGGGAAGGCACTGATTGTTCAACCGACCTTTAATGAATATGAACGCGCCTTAAAGCTTTATGGCTGGGATGTGGTTCACCATGTCTTAACCGAGCAAGATAATTTTACCATTAACCCCGAAGCATTAACGGCGGTCATCAAAAACGAAAAGCCCCAGGCAGTATTTTTATGCAACCCCAATAATCCGACCGGGCGGCTTTATGGAAGTGACTTTATCAGACAAATGATAGCCCCTTCGGTACCCGAAATCAATTGGTTTCTGGACGAATCCTTTATCGATTTTTCTGACGAAAGCGGTAGCCTCTCATTGGTCAAAGAAGCGAATCGGGCGGTCTTTATCTTAAAATCGCTGACTAAATTCTATGCCCTGCCGGGTTTGCGGATTGGCTATGGGGTCGGTCTTGCTGGGATTATCAAGAAAATGGAAGGCTTTAAGGAGCCCTGGACGGTTAATGCCCTGGCTTTGATCGCGGCCACCGGGGTCTATGATGAAAAAGACTATGCTAAACAGACTAAAAGCTATATAAAGGGGGAAGGTCAGCGGGTCTTTAACGCCTTAAGCCAGATTAGAACGCTCAAGGTTTACCCCAGTGGTGCTGACTTTCATCTTTGTCGGCTGTTAAAGGGAACCGTCGCAGAGCTGCAGATTGCCCTTGAAAAAGAGGGCATGTCCTTGCGAACGTGTGAAGATTTTATCGGCCTGGACGATTCATATTTTCGGATTGCCATTAAACAAGAAGCAGATAATACCAAGCTGTTGACTTTTCTTAAAAACTGGAGGAATTAATAATGGGTCACTTAATATTTGTTACCGGCGGCGCCCGCAGCGGCAAGAGTAGCTACGCCGAAAATATAGCCCGGGAAGCGGGCAAGCCAGTGGCTTATATTGCTACGGCGATCGCCTTTGATGATGGCATGAAAGACCGGATCGCCAAACATCAGGCGCAGCGACCCGAGCAATGGGGAACCATTGAACAATATAAGGATTTTCAGACAATGACTGACAATCCCATTTTTGAACAAGCTGAGATTGTTTTGTTTGATTGCCTGACAGTAATGACCACCAATAATATGCTCGATTTTCCGGTCGATTACGACACTTGCGAGATGGATAAGGTCGCCGAAATCGAAACCGCCATAAAGATCGAAGTGGAAAAACTGCTGGACGTCTGTCAGGATAAAACCCTGATTGTGGTCTCTAATGAGGTCGGTCTGGGTCTGGTGCCGGCCTATAAGCTGGGCAGCTATTTCCGGGACATCGCCGGCCGAATGAATCAACTGGTTGCCGGCCGGGCCGATGAAGCCTATCTGCTGGTTGCCGGCTTACCGTTGAAATTAAAATAACTGACAGCAAGAGCCCCTTTTGGGCGGCAATCATGATTGCTGCCCAAAGGGGCTTTTGTTTTATCTGAAATAACAGGGGGAAATAGAGATGGATCAAAAAGTTTTAAGAGCTGAGCTGTTGGCCTTAGCCGATGAAAAATACCGGAAATTTTCCAGTGGATTAATTCCTGGAGCTGATACGATGCTGGGGGTGCGCCTGCCAGCGCTTCGGAAGATCGGCAAAAGCATTGCCAAAGGAGACTGGCGATCCTATCTGGAAACTGCCCGGGATGATAGCTTTGAGGAGACCATGCTACAAGGGATGGTGATCGGTTATGTGGATGTCGAACTGCCAGAACGATTGGCGCTGATCGAAGCCTTTATCCCAAAGATTGACAACTGGTCAGTCTGCGACAGCTTCTGCACTGGCCTGAAATTCACAAAAAAGCATAAAGAGGAGGTATGGAATTTTTTACAACCATACCTCCAATCCAATGAAGTTTACGAGATCCGTTTTGGGGTGGTGATGTTTATTAGCTATTTCGTCGAAGATCTTTATCTGGAACCGATGTTTCGAAATTTCAATGCCATTGACTGCGACAACTATTATGTTAAGATGGCGGTTGCCTGGGCGATTACCAGCAGTTTTACGGTTTTTCCGGAAATGACCATGATTTATCTCAAGGCCAACAATCTGGATGATTTTACCTACAATAAAGCCTTGCAGAAAATCACCGAATCGCGGCAGGTAAATCCGGAGATGAAGGTGCGGATTCGCTGTATGAGACGGAAAAAAAGATAGCATCGGTGATTGAAAGCGACCGGTGTGTACTAACTTATTAAACGATGTAACATCCCCAGATCATAGAAATTAAATATTAAAAGTTTGCAAACATGACAGACGAAAGTCCCATCATAAAAAGTGGACTTCAAGGTAAACGACTGATAATATGGTTTTAGGTTCAAATGTTAAGAAAACAGTGGAAGAAACGATCGCGGCTAAAGGGTGATCGACTAGGAGATCGAGATAGCCAAGGCTGAAAAAAATGATTCAGAAAAGGAGTAGCAAATGAAGAATAAGAAAAAAACAATTGGGGTAATTCTTGGGATCGGTATGATATTGATTAGTGTCCTGGGCTGTACATCACCAAAAGACACCGGGGTAAGCTCGTCAGCAGAGTCTTCGGAAAAAATTGAACTCGCCTTGATTACCGATCTTGGCCACATTGACGATCGATCTTTTAATCAGGCGGCCTGGCAGGGTGTCCAACAATATGCCAAAGAAAACGGAGTAACCTATGCCTACTACGAGCCGGAAGAAGGCACCACCGATTCCTATGTTGAAAGCATCGATCAAGCCATCGCAAAGGGTGCTAAATTAGTTGTTTGTCCCGGCTATTTATTTGCAAGCGCGGTTTTTATTGCCCAGGATCGCTACCCTGATGTTGCTTTTATTCTGGTCGACGGGGAACCCCACGATGCAGCGAACACGGTTTCAAAAACTGGGAAAAACGTCTTGTCAATTCTCTATCAGGAGGAACAGGCCGGATTCCTGGCTGGCTATGCCGCGGTTAAAGATGGTCACCGCAAACTTGGTTTTATGGGTGGACTGGCCGTTCCCGCAGTGATTCGTTATGGCTATGGATTTGTTCAAGGTGCTAATCTAGCAGCCCAGGAATTGGGAATTGACACCGAAATTAAGTATAACTATACGGGCACCTTTATTGGCACTCCGGAAATCCAGGCGCAGGCTGCTGCCTGGTATGCAGAGGGGACTGAGGTAATCTTTACATGTGGCGGCGCCATCGTGGAATCCGTGATCGATGCCGCTGAGGAGCATGATAACGCCAAGGTCATTGGCGTCGATGTAGATCAGAGTGACCTATCTAAAACAGTGATCACTTCAGCCATGAAGATGATCACCAGTTCTGTTTATAGCGGCATTCAAGATTACTACAGCAATGCGTTCCCGGGCGGCACCACCCAGACATTTTCAGCCGCTAACAATGGAATTGGTCTGCCCATCGATAGTTCAACTTTCAGAAGTTTCTCCCAGCAGGATTATCAGGTTATCTACGCCAAACTCGTTTCCGGGGAGATTGGCGTTGCCAATCAAACCGAGGATTCTACGACCGCCGATCTGCCCCTGTTGGCGACCACGGTTACCTACATTAAGTGAATCAGATGGTCTAGCCAGTTTAGCTGGCAAGCGTTTTTTAGGGATTTGCAAATTAGCTGCTAAGACAGTATTATTCATACCGCAGGGCATCAATTGGATCCAGCTTGGCGGCCTTATTGGCCGGATAAAAGCCAAAGAAGACCCCGATGACCATCGAGAAGCAGAGGGCAATGATCATCGGGCCAATGGGCGGCGTTGACGGGAATTTCATCAGGGTACTGCCCATGATTCCGAGGACGGAACCAAGTCCTACGCCGATCAGCCCGCCAATCAGGCAGATGATTATCGCCTCGATAATAAATTGGCTGCGAATCGCCGAATTGCGGGCACCTAAAGCCTTACGGATGCCGATTTCCTTGGTTCGCTCAGTGACCGATACCAGCATGATGTTCATCACCCCAATCCCGCCGACTAGCAGTGAGATTCCGGCAATCACCGAGATTCCCAGGGATAAGGTGGCAAGCATTCCGGTGGCCTCGCTGGCGATCGCTTCTAGACTTTGAACCTCGATGGTGAAATCAGACGTGTTTGCCAGCGTTTTAATAAAATATTCCTTGCTGGTCTGAGAAAAGGCGGCTGAGTCGGTGCCGGAGGTCGCCATGATGGTAAAATTCGTGTATCCGGAAACAGTGGCTGTTTCGCTGTTTAAAGCCATCGCGGTTGAAATCGGAATAAAACACTCGATCCGGCTTTCGTCACCCATATAAAAAAGCGGATTATCAATGACCAGCTTTTCATAAACCCCAATGACGGTATAGGTTTCATCGGTATTCTGGGTATCGACTTGAATTTCCATCCCCAAAGCATCGCCATGAACCCCAACCAGGCTGTTGCGGATGCTCGTATCGATGATGACGACACGACGGTCACCTTGAATATCGCGGGGGGTGATAAAGCGTCCCTGGACCAGGTTGACATTATTAACCATGCCATAGTCGGGGTTGACCCCGGTGAGGGTGACGTCCCGGTGAATATAACCTTTGCTGAGCTGGCCGGCGCCTAACGGACTGGAGGTACTAATCGCTTTAACCTCGTCAGCATAGGTTGATTTAAAGTTTTCCAATTCTTCCGGGGTCACATAGTCATCGTCTTGAAATGCCGAGGCCACCTCGTAGTTCTTAGCACTCACGTAGACCATAATATTTTTCCCGCCGATTTTGTCCATCGTTTTTGAGACCGAGCCAGTCATCGCCGAACCGAGGGTAGAGATCGCCATCACCGAGGAAATCCCGATGATAATACCCAGCATTGTTAACAGCGCCCGCATCTTATTGGCGCGCAAGCCCTCCAGGGCCAGGCGGATATTTTCAAACAGATTCATAGTAGCCCTCCAATTGATATTGGCTATTCTTGCGGTTATCGACAATGGCACCATCCCGAAGTCGGATGGTTCGTTCTGTTTCTTGAGCCAATTCGGCATTATGGGTAATCAGAATAATGGTTTTACCCTGTTCCTGATGGAGTCGATGAAAAATATCCATAACCAGGCGGCCGGTATGGGTGTCTAGTGCCCCAGTTGGTTCATCGGCCAGAATAATTGCCGGATCATTAGCCATCGCTCGGGCGATCGCTACCCGTTGTTTTTGTCCGCCCGATAATTCATTGGGACGATGATGGGAACGGCCGCTCATTTCCACCAGTTGGAGGAGTTCAGCGGCTCGTCGCGATCGTTCGCTGCGGGGGATGCCGCCATAAAGCATCGGCAGGGCGACGTTTTTTAAGGCGGTCGAACGGGGAATCAGATTAAAGGTCTGGAAGACAAAGCCGATTTTCTTATTGCGAATTTTTGATAGCCCATCGTCGCGGACATTTTCCATCGGCAAATGATCCAAGTAATATTGCCCCTTGGTGGGGCGATCCAAGGCACCCAGGATGTTCATCAGGGTCGATTTGCCGGAACCGGAGGCACCGACAATCGATAAAAACTCACCTTCATAAACATCCAGATCGATACCATGGAGAATTTCCAGTTCATTGGGGGTTCCCAGATAATAGGATTTGACGATCCCCCGCATTTCAATAATTTTATTTCGCATCATTTATACCCCCGCTTCGACAGCAACAGCCATTCCCGGCACAACAGTTTGAGGCTGGACGACGATTGCCATTCCGACACTGAGCTGATCACCGGCGATTTCGATTAATGAATCGGTTTCCAGACCCGTGGTTACCGGAATCGATTCGACTGTGAAGGAGCCTTGCTCGACAGGATTTTCTTTGGCAAGATAAATACAGGATTGACCGGAATCATCGATTACCAGCGCCTCATAGGGAACACAGAAAACATCATTACGTTCTTCGCTGACAATGTTTAAGCGACTGGTCATCCCGATTTTTAATCCGGTGGTATCGGCGGGCAGATCAATTTCAACCTCGAATTCAGCCTTGGTTGCTGCTGAATTGGCAGTGGTGGTTTCGTTTTTGATGGCCGTTGGGGCGATTTTAGTCAGGTTGCCGGGGAATACCTGATCTCCGGTGGCATCGGATTTAACTAACACCGGCATGTTTTTGTGAATATGATTGAGGTCTGCTTCCTTAATCTTGCCCCGAACCTTAAGGTCGTTGGTGTCCTCAATGGTAAAAAGTTCGCCACTAGCAAGGTTGCCTTTAACGGCGTTCATCGCCGTGATGGTTCCGCCAGTAGTAGCCTTGACGTAGCTGTAGCTGTCATCAGCTTTATTGTAGAGCTGACATAACCAATCGTCTTTATCGACCCATTGACCAACCGAAACATAAAGTTTTTCGATTTTGTCATTGCTATTATCGCTGATTTTGACGGTTGTATAGCTTTCGATCACGCCAGTGGCAGAAATCGTGTTTTGCAGATTTGCCTTTGCCAGCGGGGCGGTTTTTACAGCAATTTCCGGAGTGGGCTTGGAATTGGCATAAACATAGGCACCCCCGCCTACTAATAGGGCTACCCCGATCACAACACATAAAATAATTCCTTTTTTCTTCATAACGTCTCCTCTTAACTTTTCTTGGTTTTTAAATTAAAACCTGGTTCTTAATTTCTTGTATTATTGTATTAAGGAACTAATACAATAATACAAAATAAAGTGATTGTCAAGCACTTTATTTTTACTGATCGTCTATCCTAATTTTTATTCGCAGCGGATTTGCTGATAGTTTAAGTATAAGCGTTAATTATGAAGATCGGGTTAGTCAAATTCTTAAGACTTTTTGACAATAAAAAAAGACTCCGGCGGGAGTCTCAGACAGTCAAAAAAGATAACCTAGTACCGACAATTGTTACATCATGTTGTGACCTAGGGGTCAGACCCTACGCA
>Ga0194137_10002760_pt1 | contig 10249 bp, 13 predicted proteins | sample TARM_MetaG_T3_14_FD_134025 | JGI IMG/M metagenome (GOLD analysis project Ga0194137, IMG submission 134025) | Freshwater microbial communities from Pennsylvania, USA, analyzing microbe dynamics in response to fracking - TARM_MetaG_T3_14 (version 2) | ecosystem: Environmental > Aquatic >...
AAAGGCGACGTAATGTCTAACGTGGTTGATTTCCTGTGATCACCTGGGGAATCTCGGGGCGCGGCGATAACCGCGCCGCTGCCATATTTTGCATGTCGTGCCGGGAAGTGCTGGCGCGAGATATTAAGGTTGGTCAAGCGAGTCTTGAGGCGGAGAAGTATTCGGGCCATAAGTGCAGAACCGCATGCACCACAGCCGCATGCCGCGCCTAATCGCCGGCTGGCTAATGTTCTACTGCCTACTATGGCTGTGCTGGGCAACCGGCGCGCCCATAGTTGCAGAGGCATACCGCAAGCCAGCGCCGTTGCAGCACATATGCCCGATGCTGCAAATCAAGCATGGGGTTGGTTCGGATCTGCGGACGGTGACGAAGGTTAGGGATTTGTGCGCGGGCTAGCCGTTCAGCTTGGTGATAGCGCTGTTTCGCTTCCACCGATCAGCCGTGCGCAGCGTGCCAAGCCCGAGCATTCCCGCTATCAGCTCGAACAGAACGCCATCCAAGGACGGCAGCGGCGGCGCTTCAATGCCGCTTACCGTCAGCACCCAAGGCAGCAGCGGGCGCATCAGGAACTCATAACCAAGGCCAGCCACGCACGCATAGCCGGCCAGCGGGCGCCAGCCTGCTTGATAACCCGACTGGCTGGCGGCTTCGATCTTGTTGATCTCGGCTTGTGCCAGGTTGACCTGTAGCTGAGCGTCCAGTTCTTTGAACTGGCCTTCTTGCTGCAAGCGCAGAAGGTCAAGCTGTGCCTTGGCGCGCGCCTCAGGGTCTGGAATTACCTTGTCGAGGATGCCTGCCAGGGTAGGCAGAAGGGCAGTTGCGGCGGCTATGATGCTCATTGCCAAATACCCGTTTCCATTTGCCTGCTGAGCCGATTAGCTCGGGCTGGCGTCTGAGTCGCCCACTTGCTTTGCAGCATGGCCATGGCCGCTTCCTGATATTTGCCCGACTGGATAAGCGCCAGTGTGTTTTTGAAGCCGAGCAAGCCGGCAACGCCCATCTGAAACGCCATGTTGATCAAGACGCCCTTGCGTGCCGGATCAAGTTTTGATATCCACGGCAGGCGGTCGGACAATTCAGCATCAAGCAGCTTGAGGCGGTTGCGAAAAATGAACTCAGATTCTTCCGGTCGAAGTCCGCCGCCTTTTCGCTTGTCGATCAGAATGCCGATGCCGATAGTCCAAAACCCAAGATGGTCTTGGTAGGCGTGCAATACTTCGCCTTCGTCGCGCTTTAGCTGGCTGTAGCTGTCGTTAATCATCGCCGCATTACCTCACACTTAAACCCAGTCCGCTTATACGCGAACGCAATCTGCATTAGCCGCCGCCTAGAATTTTCAGGAGTTTAGGCCCGAACTCGACCAGGCCGAGGATGAAACCAGCACCGCCAACTGCGCCCAATACCTTGTTAAACCCCTTGGCCACCTGATCCTCAAGCTGCTCCAGGCGCTTATCGATGGCGGGCAGTCGCTCTACAGCAATCTCCACCTTTGTGACCCTATGCGGAATTTCACGATGGGTATCCTCAAGCATTGTTATCCGGTGCTTGACTGTGTGAACTTCCATTTCCAGGCTTCCCACGCGCGGCGGAATGCTGCTCATATCGTCTGCCATGCCCTGACCTTAGTCGTCGCCGTATCCGTCGAACGGGTTGAATGTGTTCACCAGCTGGGCGAACCCGTAGCGCTGGAACTTGTCTGTCATGATCTTCCAGCCCAGTCTAGCACGCAGGCAACGGCCAAAGCCCCAAGGAAGGACGCAGTAGAACTCAAACGCCACTGTGCGGCCTGCAAGGTCTACGGCTCTGGCAAAGTGCCAGCCTGGGCGCTTGTACTTGTCGCTGATCGATTCGTCGCCTACATGCGTCACCACAAGCGATGGTGAATAATCGACAGAAGCCTTGCGCGCATATCCGTACAACGGATTGCGGATCATCCACATGCAGCGATTCAGGTATCCGCGCCAGCCGGTCGTATATCCGGGGAATGGCGCACGCTCACGGACAAAGCCCTTGTCACCCTGCGGCGGATTGTCGTAGGTGCCCCAGATCCAGCCCCAGGAGTATGGAGCTAGGCCATAGGTCATTTCACGATAAATGGCCGCGATGATTGGCGCGGCAAGCGGAACTGTCAGTAGTAGCAGCCAATCGAGCAGCGACAGGGCCAGCCAGCGCAGGTAAATCATGGCAGCGGGAGCCGCGCTTTGATCTCGGCAACCTTGGCCAGCCAGGCGGTGTAATCAGGCTCGGTGCCGGCAATGACCGCGTCGTATTCGGCCTCGTTTTTCAACGGGTCGGACTCGGCCACATAGGCGGCTTGGCGTTTGGCCTGCACCTGCTCCAGAGTGTCCGGCGAAGGCGGTGGAGGATATGCCAGGAACGGGTAGCCGTAATCATCCCAGTCGATGACCTTTCCAGAAGACTGCCCCGCAAGCAATGCCGCGTGATAATCGGCTGTAATTTCCACTGCATCGGACGGGATGCTATCGCCGTGGATTTCGTGAGAGTAAAAGCCGTTTGTCGATTTTGAGTAGTACATTTTTTATTCCTTGTTAGAAGCCTATTGCAAACCATGAGAAGCCGACAGGGGCACTACCGGACGACCTTACGTGAGACACTAACACCTGGGTTGTAGTTACGGAAAATACCTGATCAGTAGATGGGTTGTTTGCCGCTTGCAATTCATCCCGCCGGCACCCGACTATTCGTAGCGCAGCATTAGGAAATGCTACCGGAAGTGCCACCGAACTTTGAACAATTGTTGATCCTACTTGGAATGTTGCAGTCCCCCACTGAATAATCAGGCCACCCAGCCAGCTCGGGAACGCGATGTATCCATTCGTGGTTAGGCTTGAAGCGAACCCCATGCGGAGCTTTTTAGGCGTGACCGCCACGTTATCCAGCGCCCCGGCGTCTACCTCTGCCTGAGTACCCACGCGCAGCACGCCGCGCAGTGTCTCAGTGGCATTTGCAGCAGCCGAGCGCAGTGCTTGAAAAACTCTAAGGGACGTGGAGTAGTTTGTGTTATCAGTTCCTGCCTCAGCTTGTGCTTGGGTCGCCTTGCTCGCCTTGTCCAGCTTATCATTCAGCAGCGCATCCAGCCCACTAAACGCAATCCGCGCCCACTGGGTAGGCGTACCGGAGTTGAAATCCTGCACGTTGTTATCGATAAGCGACACCCACAGCGACAGACCGTCATTCGCGGACAAGACTGCACCCAGAGGATAGCCGCCAACCGCTACAACTTCGGCCTCAAACTTATACATTCCGCCTTTGTTCTGGTGGACGATGTGCTCGGTAATATCGCGCAGAATGCCGTTGAAATCCTGCCCCTCTGGGGGGATGCCACCGGCCACAAGCGGGATAGTCGTGATATACGGGAAACCCTGCTTATACGAAGCGAGTTGCGGGTCTACGATGCTTGGATCGTCAGGAATCTCATTGACCATATCCGGCACGGCATCCCGACCGAACGGAATCGTCAGGATTTTATATTCATCCGCCATAAAATGTTCCTTGGTTAAACGGTTGGAATCCAGTGCCAGCAAAACCGAAAGTCTCTGGCGGTATTGCGTCCACTATTTCAATCTGTACGCCGCACGGCCTAGGTAATATGTCCGTGTTATATACGATGTGGCGTTCAAATGGCGATAGCGCGAACTCGAAAACATAGCGCGCCTTCATGTGCCCGGTGATGAGAAAATAGCATTTTTTGCCATCAAACGCAGCTTTCATCAGTCGGTTAATGTTCGGCGCGGTGGCGTTGATGATGTTTGCTGCCGCCTTGATAAAGATCAGGCCGCGATAAACATTATCCGGCAGTTCATAGGCGTTCTGAGCGGGCGAGAAAAAAGGCCGCTGGTTGAATGGGTAGAACCCATCAGCGAATCCGAAGTATTCGCCCTCCGGGTCTGCAAAAGTTGCGCGCCGGGATATACCGACAATCCGACCCCAGATATCCAGGCCGAAACCTTGCGCCGTATGCAGGTTCATCACGATGTTATAAAACTGCTCGATATCGGCAGTCGGGTCGATACGGTCGCCAATGTCTTCAATCAAACGCAACAGCACCGGGCTGTTAGCGTATTGCGACATGATGGTCGATTTAAGGAGAGGCGACATATTGACTAACCGTGATCAAGTTCGCAGCGGTGGACGGAAACTGGTCGATGCCAAATTCTATCAGGCTCATCCAAGTTGCGCCGTCAGTCGATACTTTAATCTCGACAACGCCAAGCGCTGAGTCAAGGCCGCACCCGAACGAGGACGCCACAACTGTTCCGCCAATTCGTGCGCGCCGTGCGCCCGATGCGAGTTGGTTAGCAATACTCTGGCGTGCGGCGGTGATTTGCGGGTTGGTTATCGACGCATAGTCGGCAACGCGAATATCGAAGTACAGCGGGATAATGTCGGGGCGCAGGAACTTGACGCTATATTCAGGCGGGAAACCATCGTCATAGTTGTCCGTGTCTTTCCACAGAACATCCGTATTGCCGACGAACGCGCAGCCGGTGCCACCCTTAGCCATGATCTTGCCGGCGATTTCGTAATCGTCGCCGCCAACAACCGAAACCAGCAGGCTGTTACGGATCATCGGGTAGTTTGTGGCGCCAACAGTGATCGCATCGTCAGACGGGTTATCAACCACGCGCACATCGATAACGTCCGTCAGGTCAAACACTGCACCATATACAGCGCTGTTCGTCAGGCGGCTATTAGCGGCAACGGACTCGGCGCGGCGCAGCTCAAAGTCTGCGCGGGATTCTTCGTTGCTGCCTGGCACTGCGGGTACGGTGTTTTCCGCGCGGTCGATGCCTGGCAGGGTATCCAGAAGATTGTTAATCGTGCCGGTAGCAGCCTGAATGGGTCCGGGGACTTGAGCGCGGGCTAACAGAGTAACGGTGCCGGTGGCTACGGATACCGCGCCCGTCTCGGTCGTTTCCCATATGTTTCCGTTATCATCCTGCACTTGTGTCCCGCTAGGCACAGCGCTGCCAGCAAGACCAGTAAACTCAAGTGTAACGACCGAGCGGGTAGCCTCGGATCGGCTCAAGAAATAGATAGCCCCCAGCGCTTCCTGGAATTTGCCGAACGAATAGCGCGGGTCGAAGCTGTTGGCCAGTTCGATGAACTGCGAATCCCGGTCAGTGATAACGGCAGTCAGCGACGTGACAAGCTGACCTTGAGGCGTGCGGGCGTCCTGGGTGATATTCGGCCCGAACGCTTGGCGCATCATCGCCCAGAGGCCAGCCGTTACTTCTTCGCGTGTCGGGGCGCTTATGCCTTGTGCCGTAAACTGAATGCTCGGGATTGTCATAGACTAATCTGGCCCGTCTGGTTTTCTTCGTTCGTGAAGATGATAGCGCCTATCACGTTGCGCCGGTCATTTGTTCTGATTGCAGCTTGTGCCGAAACTACGCCGCCGATTGATTTAGCGGCATCCTCTAAATACATCTTGTACAGCGCCAGCGGAAAACCCGTTCCGCCTAGAATCTCGGTGTCGTAAGGAATCCCGGTGGCCGTATCATAATACAGATCACCCGTGAAAGTCCGACATGCCGTCGATATGTCTTGCGCCTGCTGATAGATATCAGTGGCCACGGCGATGTTGCCGTTTGCGTCTAGCGTCAGGTCCCAAGTATCTGGTCGTAGAAATAGTGTCGTACTCATGACATTGGCACGTCCGGCGTAGTGTTGGCTGGCGAGTAGTGGCCAGCATGCTCATTATACTGGTCGCGCATAGTCTGCATGCTACCCGTGTGGTCGGTAATGTCGCCAGTCGAAACAATAGGACAGTTCACCTGCAACAGCGTGCCATTGACTGTAACGGTTCCGGTCGAAGTGATGTTAATGCCCGACTCTAGGAACTCGATGAACTGCGTCGGCGCGCCGTTTAGGAAGCCGCCGATGTATAGGCCGTCAGAAACATCGTACTCACGGCGCGACGGTGGCGGCCCTTCTACCTTGTCTTTCTTCACGTTGGTTATGTCGCGCATGGCGAAAGATGCCATACCTATGTCGCCAACTTTCGGGTCGATGATTATGGCGTTATGGCCACCCTGCAATCTGAAATAGGGCAACTTGTACAGTGTCTGATTCGGGATACCGTTATTGCTGGCATCCAGTTGCTGCACTAGGTCTACCACATCCACAAAACCAACCGGACCGGTAGCGCCTGGCTCAACAGCGACCACGCGGACAACTGTATGCGTGAACACGCGGCCAATCAGCCGGCCAATAATAGCTTCCTGTTGCATCGGCCCAGGCACGGACTGCTCGGGCGTAAACGGCCTACGCTCTGCTGATGGCGGCATCGTTTGCACCTCTGAAAGTTGCTTGAATATCCATGAACCATGCGCCGCCTGGAATCTCCGACTCTAGCGTGGTAGTCACACCGAACGCACGCCAGTCGCCGTTAGTGGTTTCCATCAGCGAATCAGCGATTCGGATGATCCCGCCGAACCGGATCATTGGATCCCACAGGCAGCGCACGTCAACGCCCTGGATGGTCGGAACAGGGTAGCCAAGCAAACCGGTTTTTGGCGTAAGAACCGGGATGCGCAGCGCCCTCGGCGCGCCCTGGGGGGCGATGGCGATCAACCCATGCTCGACGTACAGGTCAATCTGGTAATCCCTGCACAGCTTGCGAATCTTGTTCATGTCGGTGTCCCCCATTGTCACATTCTGCATTGTCAGTGACTCAGGCACGCCGTTGTTCTCAAATATGTAGCCCATGCGCTCGCATATATCAGCGATGGCCTGCACCACTGGCGTGTCGCCTGGCAATGCCAGCGGGGTGGCTGGGCGGTACGCCTCCAAAATCCCCGCCATGCTCGAGATGCGCAGCGCAATCTCAGGCGCGTTGCTGGTGTCGATATACGCGAACGTAATGTTGCCTTCGAACACATGCGTCAACGGCTGCCCCTGCTCGCCCGCTTCGATGCGAATGCGGTTGAGCATGCTGTTCAGGTCTTGCCAGCGGATACGCATGAGCTTGTGCATAGTCGATAGCGACAGTCCGTAAATCGTGACCTCAGCGCTCGGCATGATGGCGCCGCCGCCGAAACGCACGACGGTAGAGACGCGCAGCCCTTCGGCGGTCAATACGTTTGTGCCGCTTTCATCGAACGTATCGCCAACTAGCGTGATCGTGGCGCGGATGACTTTCTTATTCATCTGATTGCGGCCAGTATGTCAGCAGGAAGCGCTGCCCGAGTTGCTGCCAGTTGGGATCGCTGTTGCCGTCGTTATCCACCAGCAACAAGTCACCCTCAATGGGCGCAAACGACAGCAGGGAGCGATTGCGGGCGATAGTCTCGCCATTCACGCGGACGGTGATATACAGCCTGCCGCGACGTGTCACAATATCGATTGCGTACACCTGACCGCCCGGTCTAGCGATTAGCGACTGTTTTGGAACGGCGCGCAGCGGGATAACTTCGATCAAAATTGCACCTCTATATCGCCTAGAGCAGACTCCACAGCGTCCAAAAACTCAAGCCCCTTATCACGCAGACCTGTAGCAATTTCACCCGCCGCGCGAGCGCCCTGGCTTAGAATAGACTCGCCAGGCTCGTTCTCGACTTCGCCGGCATCAGTTGTATTGGCGTCTTCGGGGTTGGCCACGTCTTCCTGCTCGTATTGCACCCGCACCTCTCGAACCTCTTTCAGCTCGATGTTGGCAACGATGATTCTGTTGCCTTCGTTCGGCAGGCGACGGTAGCCGAATCCAGTGATGGCGGCGTTTCGATGGACGTATTCAGGCGTCAGCACGTTAAACAGCAGGGTAGAGCGGGACAGCGCTTCAAGCTGGGCGATGAACGCGCCGCGCTCAAGCGTGCCGCCGCTGCCCTTGGTCATCTGCACGGTGGCCGTGTACGGGTCTTGAACTTTGTTGTAGCTGGTGAACGTACCTTTCTCGAGCGGCGCATTGGCAACATTGGCCGTGTTCTGGAACTCCACAGACGTGACGTTATCCGCCAGCAGTACGGGAATGCCGAACTCATTAAAGATGCCCCAGCGGTCACCAAAGATCAGGCCGATAGCGAACGCGCCGCCAAAGCTGATCAGCGAGTTAAGACCTTCCTGAACAATGCCACCTGGGCCGGCTGGCAAGTCAGGGATATTGGGCATGCCCGGAATCATAAGCCGCTCGCCGTCTGGTTAAGCATGTTTGCGCTTTTGTCCATAGCTGTTCCAAGTGCCTCAGTTGTAATAGCCGGCAGTGTAGCAGCAGTGGTGTGCACATTCAGCTCATGGATATCTACCTTGGTTTCATTGCGAACTTCCGTGACATTCTGGCGACTGCCGGCAGACACCGAAGCGCCGCGCGTAAAGTTTCGCGCTTCATTGTTAGAAGTTTGATCTTTTGGCTGCGTGATCTTGGTGAGATCGGACAGGTATCGGAGCAAGTTAAAACTTTCGCGCGGCTCTGGCGTTTCCGGCTGCTGATTCTTTTCTTTCAGATCAACAGTGACAGTTATACCCGCAGGCGCCGGTGCAGGTGCATTCTTGCGTTCTACTACCTCGGCGCGCGCGCTTTCTTTAACAGCAGGCGCTTTTGTCGTCTGCACTTCCTCAAGACGCTTTTCGACCTTCTTAGCGTATCCGCTGCCCTCGCCATATCTGCCCAGCCCACCTGCCAGACTGCCTGCCTCGCGCTCCATTGCGGCCAGGTACTCGAAAGCGAACCGAATCTGCTCCTCTAGCGACTTGTTTTGCAGCGGCGTGACGCCATAGCCAGGATCGCGCGCAGTGGACTCCAGAATGCCGAACGGGCCAAACGCGGTCGAAATCTTGCCGGTATGCGGTGCGATGCGCTTGCCTTCTGCATTCTTTTCGTAGTGGTACTTTGCCGGGTTGTCGATGAAGTCTTTCCGCCCGCCCGTTTCCTGCATCCAGACGGCTTTAGCCAGACCATCTGGCCAGCCATACTTCCTGTCCTGAGCGGCCAGCATGGCGTCGATATCGGTGCCTTCTGAATCGCCACCGAAAAAACCGCCCACTGCATCGCGCACGCCGCGAACCAATCCCGACAGCGTGCCGCCCTTCGACGGGTCTTGCCCCATTGACGTGTCAACTGCGCCCGCAACGTGCTCGACAGCGCCGCCAAGCAGCCCTGCGGCGTTTTTGAATGCGGCCTTAGGGATGCTTGCAAGATCGCTCAGAGCGCCGCTAATGTCGCCCGATGCGATCTTGCTCATGGCGCTAATAATGGCCTGCAATACCGGCATCGACTCCAGCATGTCGCGGCCCAGGTTGCGGAAGCCTTCAGCCAGTGAATCCACGGACAGCTTGCCGTTATCGAGGAAGCCTTTTAGCTCCAGCCATTTACGGAATGCGCCTAGCGCTTCCTCCCAACTGTTGTATCCAGTGAGAAGGCGAACGAACCCGTTGGCCAGGTTATCGACCGACAGTTCAGTGCCGTCTATGTACGCCTGGAATGCCTCCCAGTCGAACAGCGATTTGCCGCCCTCGGCCCAGGTTTTGTAGTCGTCATAAAGCAGCAAGAATCCAGCGGACAGCAACGTAACGGCGGCGATCAGCGGGGCGAACGGTGCCAGCAGCGCCAGTGCGGCAAGCGTGGCCTTACCAAACGCCACCACCAGCAGCGCACCGGCGGCATAGGCTATACCTTCAAACACGCGCTTAACGGCACGTTCGTTGCGCATCAGGTAGTCCACAAAGCGCTGCGCCCCCTGTGTAACCTTGAGTAGCAGCGGCACGATGGCGTTACCAAGGATTGTCTTGATGCCTTCCCAGTGCGCACCAAGCAGCGTCTGCTGCCGGCGCAGCTCGCGGCTGGCGGCTAGCTCCTGCTGTGTGCTGGTACTAAGCGTGGCCTGCGCGTCAATCATGGCCTGCATGGCTTCACGGCCTTGCATAAGCGCGTTCGCCGTGTCGTCGTCGATACCCATGGCGGACGCAAGCGCGTAACCCTGGCGCTTGTCCATGCTGCCGAACGACTCGGCCATATCCAACATGATGGCGTTCATGTCGCGCACTTTGCCGTGTGCGTCGGTAACGCCCACGCCCAGCGCGTTGAAGAACGGCAGGGCGGATGCATCGCCCATGACCACCAGTTGCTGAATGGACTGATTCAGCCCCTTCATCGTGTTTTGCATAGCAGCTGCATCGCCGCCAAGGGCTGCCGCTGCGTTGCTCATGAGGGTAATGCTGCGAGCCGACTGGTCTAGCCGCTGCTGCATGAAGTACAACTGATCGTTTACCTTGGCGATGCTGGTCGCCAAG
>Ga0194137_10002762_pt1 | contig 10249 bp, 9 predicted proteins | sample TARM_MetaG_T3_14_FD_134025 | JGI IMG/M metagenome (GOLD analysis project Ga0194137, IMG submission 134025) | Freshwater microbial communities from Pennsylvania, USA, analyzing microbe dynamics in response to fracking - TARM_MetaG_T3_14 (version 2) | ecosystem: Environmental > Aquatic >...
AAGAAAAGGAGGCCAAAAAAGGTCAGATTGATGACCAAACCTCGTCGTGAACTGAAGCGGGAAATGCTCGAAAAGGTGGCCGCGTGAAGCCCATGCTGAAGGTCCTTATCTTAGTGCCATTCCGGGCTGACCTGAATGCTACCAAATCCATCCTGGTTTTCACCCTTTTTCAGGCTGAAACTCCCGTGCCCGAACCCCTTATCTTAGTGCCATTCCGGCCCGACCCACGACCCCGACCCACGTCCTACGCAATGAGTTGCTTGGCCTGAGTTTGCAAAAATAAGGGGAGGCGGGTCGGCCTGTGCAGTATCATTTTCAGTCATTCAACGAGCCTGAATCTGATACTTGAAATGAACTCACGGATTTGGGACGGGTTCTCTCCCCACGTAGGTTTGTAAAGTTTTATGTGTAAATATGTCAGAGGTGACCCTCTGACCAGGTTAGAGAAAAAAAGAAGCGGGATACTCCGTGGAGCAGCGCCCGCAAAATCTGACTTATTGCTACGAAAAAACAACAAGCAGTGATCAGTTACCTTCACAAGGATGAAGGATTGTGTTAGATTGTCAAACACTATGCACAAAGAAACCGAGGGATATACGCTGGGCATCGACATGGGAGTGGCCTCAATCGGATGGGGAGCTGTGTCGGTCGAAAATGAATGGATCGCTTCGGGAGTGAGGGTGTTTCCTCCCGGTGTCGACAATTATGGCAATACCAGCGAAACGCATTTAAACCAAAAACGCAGACAAGCCCGGTGTGCGCGGAGAAACCATCGGCGCAAAGCCAAACGCAAAAAGCTGATCCGCCGTATTCTATCTGAAATGGGTTGGATGCCAACGGAAGAGAAAGCGCTTCGCGAGTGGGAGCAAATGGATGTGTACGCCTTAAGGGCCAAAGCGCTTCACAAGCCCGTCACACTTTCCGAGTTCGGCCGCATCCTTCTGCATCTTAACCAGCGGCGGGGCTTTCTCTCGCTCCGAAAATCAGAGGCTGCCGCGAAGACCGGTCAAGAGAAACAGGAACTGGAAGGGATGCTCGGTGAGATTTCGGAGCTGGAAACCGCGATCCAAGAGGCGGAATGCGTCACCCTCGGGGAATATCTTCACAAGATGTACGAATTCCATGGGATCCGCAAAAGACTCCGTGGTCGCCATACCCGGCGCCAAATGCTGCATAAAGAATTCTCTTTAATTTGGGACAAACAGCGGGAATACCACCAGGAACTTACCGACGCCTTGCGCTACGGGACCCACGGCAAACAGGAGAATCCCGTGGCGGTGGTGAAGCCTGTGGCCCGAAATCGAGGCGAGAGCCTCCTCGAACAATTCGGGCTTGAAAACCTCACATTTTTCCAACGGAAAGTATATTGGCCGGTATCCTCGATCGGACGATGCGAGTTGGAACCCGACGAGTTGAGGGCACCACTGGCCGACCGACGTTTCCAACGGTTTCGGATGCTCTCGGAGCTGAACAACCTTCGAATCCTCGACCAGACCAAGGTGGATACGCCTGTTGAACGAAAGCTTACGGAGACGGAAAGAGCAACGGCCTTGAACTACCTCTCCACAACCGCCAAACCCACGCTGAAGGGGCTAAAAAAACAGATCGCGAAAACACCTGGCTCGCCAAAGTCCAATCAGATGGCCCTCAATCTCGAGGGCGGCGGCCGCGAAAAAATATCGGGACTTGAAACGGAATACCACATGCGCAAAGCGACGGGGGCAACTTTCTGGGGCACCCTGTCGGAAGAGGATAAAAATCGGATCGTGGAAATCCTCACTCTTCCTGAACCTGGCCAATCGAAGTTTATTCAAAGAACCGATGCGGAAACTCTTGAGTTGCTTTCCGGGATACCCGGGCTCGACGGCTCTGATCCGGAAACACGTGACCGATTGGACTCGTTGCTGAAAGTTGCTCTTCCAGCGGGGTATGGGCGCCTTTCCATTAACGCGTTGGAAAAGCTGCTGCCCCACATGGAAAAAGGGTTCCCTTTTCAAGGTGCGGATGAGAACGATTCCGCACGCCATTTGGCTGGGTATCCCCGCCGGGACGAGGCAGCCCGGAAAACGTTTGACCTGCTTCCCAGATTGGAGGCATTACAGGATCCGAACGACGGGCAATATGATCCTCATTTTCCCGAAGTGAACAATCCTCTGGTCCTCCGAGCATTACATGAGCTTCGAAAAGTGGTAAATGGTGTCGCGCGCAAGTACGGCAAACCTGCAAGAATCCATGTGGAAATGGCCCGGGACTTGAAAATGTCCGGGAAAAAACGCGAGGAATATTTAAAGAAAATCCGGGACCGGGAGAAAGAAAGGAACCGGGCGGAAGAAATCCTCCGAGACCAGGGCGTTTTCCCCACACGGGACGCGGTGAACCTCTTTCTGCTATGGGAGGAGCAGAATCACCAATGCGCGTATTCGCACCCCACCCGCACGATTTCCATGGAGCAACTCCTTGGGGGAGAGGTGGACATCGACCATATTTATCCACGCCGTACGCATGATGACTCCTACATGAACAAAGTGGTTTGCTTCACCTCCGAAAATCGGGACAAAGGAGATCGGCTGCCGTCGGAATGGTTGCGCGGAAATCCGGAGAAATTCGAGGCCTTGGTTCAGCGCTCCAAACACCTGCCTTATCCAAAACGGAAACGCCTTCTGGCGGAGAACCTTCCCGAAGATTTTGCAGCGCGCGACGTGGTGGATACGGCCTATATGGCCAAGGTCGCCCGCCATTATCTGAGCTGTCTGGTGGAGGAGCCCCATCATGTCTTCTGTACCAAAGGCCGCCACACCGCTACCCTGCGCAAACAGTTTGGGCTAGAGGACATGCTCCATCCGAGCATGAGCGGGATGAAAAACCGGGACGACCATCGGCACCATGCTCTTGACGCCATCGTGACCGCTCTGTGTGGCCCCTCCATGGTACAAGAATTATCCGCCCGGGTACGCTGGGAAAATCTGTGGAGGGATTATCAGGGCGATGAAAACGGCTCCGACCTGAGAGTGTTCAAACTAAAGCCCGTGTTCGATGGCTTGGAAACGCCTTGGGAGGAAGCCGCTTTCCGCCAGACGGTGCAGGATTCCCTGGACAGAATTTGGGTGTCCCACAGGCCGAACCGAAAACTGTCCGGACCGCTGCATCAGGAACACCACTATGGCGCCACGCGTCAACCGGGCGAGATTGTCATCCGGAAGCGGGTTGCGGACATGACCCCCGGAGACGTGAAACATATCCGTGACGACATTGTCCGGGGTGTCGTTCAAGCGTATCTTGAAAAGGAAAAGCTCCTATATCCTGAGGATTTCAACAAGAGGATGTACGAAGATGTTGAAAACTTATTCAAAACTAATGCGACCCTCTCCGAGACGGAAATCAACCAGGTGAAGGAGGATCGGTTACGTAAAAGCCTGTTGAAGAAATTGGCATCGAAAAATCCGCTCAAGGACGCCGATCATGGGAAAATCCGCCTTCCATCCGGAATCCCGATTCGGAAAGCTAGAATCAAAAGAAACCATGCCGCCGCCATACCCTTGAGAGCCAATCAGGACAAGGAGTTGGTCATTCCGGGAAATACGCATCATGTTGTTATTTTCGAATTACCTGATGGCTCCCATCATTTTGAATCTGTTTCTCTACTGGAAACAACCCGCCGCATACGGCGCGGTGATCCTGTCATTCGCACAACCCCTCCGGAAGAAGTTGGTGAGGGAAAATACGTCCTGCACCTCTGCGCCGGGGACACGATTCTAGCTGGTGAAAATTCCTCACAGAAACTGTTCGTCTACAGCAGTATGGCAAAAACAACTTCACAAATGCGATTCCTTGAACACACGGATGCACGTGATTCAAAGAGCCGAAAACTATTTTCGTGTACAGCGGGGACGTTTGTTAAAAACTTCCCGAATGCCCGCAAAGTCGTCGTTCACCCGAACGGAGATATTCGCAACGCCTGAAACGGCATGATCAAGCATACGCTGGAAATCGCAGAGCGCGGCGCCCGACTCTCGTTGAGGCGCAAGCAACTGCTGATTGATTTTTCCCGTGAAGAAGAGCCCAGATCCTTTGCCTGTGAAGATATCGGGCTGCTGGTGTTGCAGCATCCGGCGATCACAATCAGCTCCGCCGTGCTTTGTGCACTGCTGGAAGCCGGTGCCGCAGTGCTGTTTTGCGACAACCGTCATCAACCCCAGGGTCTTTTACTTCCAACCCAGAGTCGCACCGAACTTGTCCCCCGGCTTCATGCCCAGATTTCAGCCGCTGTGCCAGTGAAAAAGCGAATCTGGCAAAATCTGATACAAGCAAAGCTCAGAGCGCAATCCCGGCTCGTACAGGAACCCGCCAGACAAAAATTGCTCAAGCTTTCCGCCTCTGTCAAATCGGGAGACCCGGACAACCGCGAAGGCGTTGGTGCAAGAATCTATTGGTCAGCGGCTTTCCCGGAAATTTACGCCATGGGGGATCAACGTTCACCGGATGGCGACAGTTGGTTCAATCGAGCCCTGAATTACGGCTATGCCGTCATCCGGGCGGCGATGGCGAGAAACATCGTGTCTGCGGGCCTGCACCCCGCGTTGGGTGTCCACCATCACAATCGGGATAATCCGTTTTGCCTCGCCGATGATCTCATGGAGCCATTCCGCCCTTTGGTCGACGGCACGGTGCGGGAGCTTTTCGCAATGAGGAGTCACGAGCCCGCCAACCCCACCCTGTTGCCTGAGGACCGAAGATCTCTCCTTTCATTGTTGACTCATGAAATGGCCCACAAAGAAACCTCAGGACCTTTGGATGTTGTGCTGCCTCGGTATGTAAACGGGATCTACCGGATCATGGCGGGTGAATCCCGGAAACTCGAGATTCCCGTTTCCAAGCAGATTTCATGAGAGTAGCCGGGTATCGAAGTATGTGGGTTATGGTTCTTTTCGATCTCCCCACGGACAGCCGGAAAGCTCGAAAACAATATACCCGCTTTCGGAACCAACTCCTCGACGATGGCTTTACCAAGATGCAGTATTCCGTCTACATCAGACACTGTGCCAGCCAGGAAAACGCCAAGGTTCACTTCCAGCGTGTACGAAAGTCCGTACCCCCGGATGGAGAAGTACGCGTGGTTCAATTTACGGACAAGCAGTTCGGCAGGATGGAAGTTTATTTTGGAAAACGCCGGGTTCGCACCGAAACAGGTCCTGCACAACTCGAAATGTTCTAGAAGAAAAGCGGTAACCTCCTTTTTTTAAGAAGGTTACCGCTTTAATATGGTAACTGATCACTGCCTGCCGTCAATCCGCAGCGCTCCCTCCGTCCTGGCCGTGCGTGGACCTATGGTAACTGATCACTGCCTGCCGTCAATCCGCAGCCTCCCAGCCCAACGGCTCCCACGCCACCGAATGGTAACTGATCACTGCCTGCCGTCAATCCGCAGCAATAGAAGCCCCCGCAATATTCGCAACGCCATGGTAACTGATCACTGCCTGCCGTCAATCCGCAGCGAGATCGGCATCACCGAAGACGGCCAGCTCATGGTAACTGATCACTGCCTGCCGTCAATCCGCAGCTGCGGCGTCGTTACTTCTATCGAAGGCGGTATGGTAACTGATCACTGCCTGCCGTCAATCCGCAGCATACTCGATGCGAGCCGGTCAGGAGAAGGAATGGTAACTGATCACTGCCTGCCGTCAATCCGCAGCGCACGCGGCGACGGATTACCAGGTGGTGGCATGGTAACTGATCACTGCCTGCCGTCAATCCGCAGCGGAAATGACGTGGAGGGAGTACAGCCGGTTATGGTAACTGATCACTGCCTGCCGTCAATCCGCAGCTGCGAACAGCTACGGGTGAATGCAGGCAAGATGGTAACTGATCACTGCCTGCCGTCAATCCGCAGCTCCAACGCGCGGCGGCGGAGGTGCGGGAGGATGGTAACTGATCACTGCCTGCCGTCAATCCGCAGCCTATGGTCCCGAGGATAATTCGTGGCAGGTATGGTAACTGATCACTGCCTGCCGTCAATCCGCAGCCTCCGGAGTGATCTCCAACAAAGAGACCATATGGTAACTGATCACTGCCTGCCGTCAATCCGCAGCTAGTGAGATTATGACACGTCATACAGGCGAATGGTAACTGATCACTGCCTGCCGTCAATCCGCAGCCGAACTGGCGGGGCGGACGTTGGGTCTGGTATGGTAACTGATCACTGCCTGCCGTCAATCCGCAGCGACAGCACCACCTGGAAAGACGCCTCCAAATGGTAACTGATCACTGCCTGCCGTCAATCCGCAGCCTCCCACACATGGGGCTCGTCACGCTGGACATGGTAACTGATCACTGCCTGCGGTCTAGGGGGGAGGGCTCTTTTTAAGCGCCAGGACTAGTTTCAGCCTTTGTTTGATGCAGACGAGAGTCCGCCCTGTCGGATAAATGTTCGAGCTCCGTTCTTGCGTGCGGGGTGTGGCACGGGATGGTGGGGTGGGGCGTGGTTGAGGCGAGCGGGTAGGCGGTACGGATTTACGCTTGCGGTCGGGCGGTTTCGGGAGTAGGCAGCGGGCTTTTCCACTCCAGCAGGAGGCAGAAGCCATGGACGCTGCGTCATCGAAACGCAGGCGAGCCTTCCGCAAGCAAGTTTGTTGCAGTCCAGTCAGCGCTCAATAAGCGCCACATTGACCACAGGAAAAGGCACAGTCTTCAAGCTCCAACGCGGGTGCGTTGCCGAAAACTATGGCTTCGGAGAGGTGATCGTTGACAATCGCGATTGTGTTATACGCCAGCCAATGGTATATTTCTTCCATGAACTTGGAATGGTCCACCTGCAGCAGTGTTGAGCAGACACCGGATCGCGTAAGCGGCTCCTGGGTGTTCAAGGGTACGCGTGTGCCTGTGCGTGCGCTTTTCGAAAATCTGGAAGACGGGGCGACTGTGGATGATTTTCTGGAGTGGTTTCCCGGGGTAACCCGCAGCCAAGTCGAGGCCGTTCTTGAACGTGCGGCGGATTCACTTACGGCTGAAGCCGCATCGTGAAGATTCTGTTTGATCAGGGAACCCCGATTCCTTTGAGACGCTTCCTTCATCCGCATGTGGTGGATACGGCGGGTGAGCGGCAATGGTCCACGTTACAGAATGGCGATCTTCTTAACGCGGCGGAAAAGGATGGCTACGAGGTTCTGCTTACAACGGACCAAAACCTGCGATACCAACAGAACCTTACAGGTAGGAAGATTTATATCCTTGTTTTGTGCACCACCTCGTGGCCACGTATTCGGAACCAAATCGACAACGTGGTCGAGGCGCTACACAACATGCCTGAGAATGGTTATCTTGAACTACGCTTTTGATTGAGGTCAACCAAAGGCTTGTAGGAGCACTACGTGTCCCACTGCCAAAACGTTGTCCCGTAGAATATGAATGAAAAATATCCGATCATTTTGCTCTTAGCTGTTCTGTCAGGTAGTTCCATCTACCTTGGAGCAATCTTCCATGCCCGACTTTTCTCGTTGGTGATGGGTTATCGAGAATAGACCTCGAAAAAGAAGCAATGCCTGCAGGGTTTGAAATTACTCCTTCAAAGGCTGCGTTTATTCATGGTTCAATCCTCCGTAATGCATGGCATTGGGGTGCGAGCGCTGTCATGGATGCCTATGTTGACAATGAAGCTTATTACATACTGGGTAGTGGTGATCTTCCGCAAAGTCAGCCTTTTTGTTCGTACACAGCCCGAATGTTTGGAACTTGCATTAATGGAAAAGACGGAACGATTCTTAGCCGGGGTTTGGGGGAGTGGGAAAAACGTGGGTATATTCATCTAACCAAAGATGAATTTTCCGAACTTATCTTGGAAGGTATGGACCTATCAGAGGTTTCTGATCTTTTGGGGCAACCCTTCCCTGGAGGCGGAATATATGACGGAGTTGTGGATGAAGATGGGAAAACTGTGGAAGCCTTTCATTACTGGTGTAAAGATGGTGAAGTTGTTATCCTCGCAAAGGATTCCAAGGTCATTCAGATCTCCTTCGATATACAAGGAATTAGGGTTTAATGGGCAATCATGACAGCCCGATCTGCCTTTTCGCTTTTACTCACTACCTAGGTAGTCAAAAAGCGCCTGCGAACCTCGTGAACTCGGTCAGCAGCGCCTAGGCGTTCTATAAAAAAATCATGGAAGAGTCGGAAAAGCACCCAGCTGTGGTCAGCCCAAAATAGCAGTAAGATCTCTTCTCCTCTCTTGGCTTTTGGTAGAGATGCGGAGACGGGTGTTTGATTAGGTTCCGAGGTTCGGAAGGGGGGTGAGCGGAATGGCACTAGCTTTAGCAGGTTTGATGGGGTGGCTATGAAGGTGAACCGAGGCCTTTCAACAGTCCATAGTGAAGAATCTGATTGAGATTTGGCCACAAAAAGGCTCAAAAAGTACACCCCCAAAACCCCGTTTTGCTGGGTTTTGTGAATTTTCGCGCATCTTCGTGGCAAAAACCAAAAGCTGAATCTTCAGGGCTGTCCGTGGTGGGGCGTGGCTGGGACGTGGGTGGGTAGGCGGTACGGATTTACGCTTGCGGTCGGGCGGTTTCGGGAGTAGGTAGCGGGCTTTTCCACTCCAGCAGGAGGCAGAAGTTATGGACCATTTACTCGCTTTATTGCAACAGAACGCCCGGATCAGTCTGGAGGACGCGGCGCGTCAGCTCGATCTGACGCCGGAACAGGTGGCGGCGCGGATGGAGGAACTGGAGGAGAAGGGCGTGATTCGTGCCTATCAGGCCGTGGTGAACGACGACATGCTGGACACGGACATCGTGACGGCGGTGATCGAGGTGAAGGTGCAGCCAGAACGCGAGGGCGGGTTCGACCGCATCGCGGAGAGGGTGAGCAAGTATCCGGAGGTCACCTCGATGTACCTGATGTCGGGTCAGTACGATCTGCTGTTGTTTGTGGAGGGTTCCGACCTGCGCACGGTGGCCTCGTTCGTCAGCGGACGGCTGTCGAGCATTCCTGGGGTGACGGGAACGGCCACGCATTTTCGATTGAAAACGTACAAGCACCACGGTGTGCTGATGGATAAAGATCATGAAACCGAACGTCTCCAAGTCTCTCCGTAACCGGCTGTCCTCGACGGTGTCGGATCTGCCGCGTTCGGGGATCCGGGATTTCTTCGACATCGTCTCCCAGATGAAGGAGGTGATTAGTCTGGGGGTGGGGGAACCGGACTTTTCGTCTCCCTGGCATGTACGGGAGGGGGCGATCTATTCGTTGGAGAAGGGTCAGACGGGCTATACTTCGAATCTGGGCATGCCGAAGCTGCGTCGGTCGATCGCCGAGTATGTGGAGGGGTTTTTCGGCGTGTCCTATTCTCCGGACAACGAGGTGCTGATCACGGTGGGGGTGAGCGAGGCCCTGGATCTGGCGATTCGGGCGTTGTGCAATCCGGGGGACGAGGTGATTTACCACGAGCCCTGCTACGTGTCGTATCTGCCGTTGATCCGGCTGGCCCATGCGGTGCCGAAGGTGGTGGAGACGACGGCGGAGGACGGGTTCCGGGTGACCGCGGACAAGCTGCGGTCATTGATCACGGACAAGACGAAGGCGATTATTCTGAACTTTCCGAACAATCCCACCGGGGGCGGGTTGACGGCGAAGGACGTGAAGGAAATCGCGGAACTGGCGGTGGAGAAGGATCTGATCGTGATCACGGACGAGATCTACGCGGAACTGACGTATGATCGGCCGCACGTGAGTCTGGCGGCCATGCCGGGCATGCGGGATCGAACGATTTTCCTGCACGGATTTTCGAAAGCCTGGGCGATGACGGGCTGGCGGATCGGCTACGCCTGCGCGCCGCCGGAATTGATCGAGGCGATGATGAAGATTCACCAGTACACGATGTTGTGCGCGCCGGTGATGAGTCAGCAGGCCGCCTACGAGGCGCTGAAGCAGCCGGAGGAGGACATCGCGGTGATGAAGGAGTCCTACTGGCGTCGCCGGAACTTTTTGTATTCGGCCTTCGAGGAGATGGGGTTGCCTTGCGTGAAACCGGAGGGGGCGTTTTACATGTTCCCGGAGATCGGTCAGCTGGGCATGAAGGCGAAGGATTTCGCGCTGAAACTGTTGGACGAGCAGCAGGTGGCGGCGGTGCCGGGGACGGCCTTCGGCGCCTGTGGCGAGGGTCATTTACGGTGTTGTTACGCCACGTCGATGGAGGAACTTCAGACCGCGATGAAGCGGTTGAAGGTGTTTGTCGACGGGTTGGGGTGAGGCGAGGGGGGGG
>Ga0194137_10002766_pt1 | contig 10240 bp, 8 predicted proteins | sample TARM_MetaG_T3_14_FD_134025 | JGI IMG/M metagenome (GOLD analysis project Ga0194137, IMG submission 134025) | Freshwater microbial communities from Pennsylvania, USA, analyzing microbe dynamics in response to fracking - TARM_MetaG_T3_14 (version 2) | ecosystem: Environmental > Aquatic >...
CACTCACAACAAAATGAACCGTATTAAATAGATTTAAACCAAATTAATGCATATAAACCAATTAAAACATTGTGTTAAGTAGTATAGAGAACCATTTTTAATGAATATGAAACACAATCAAATAGAGTCTATATTCTGGCACGATTATGAAACCATGACTTTAATCACTTTGTTTTAAAAAGAATTATCAATCTTCACTTATTAATCATGTACACGCATGTGTACACACATCTAAATGCTGTTACGCTGCTTACTGTGTACAGATACCCTCTAAAGTTACCCAAAAAATGAAAAAAAATAACATTAAAAAATGTGGAAATTTAATGATACCGATTCAAATTTTATTCGCTTTTCCCTCCTAGAAATAATCATCTTCATATATATAAGGGATTGGTGAGTTAATCGAAGATTCTCCCCAGTAACCAAATGCACTACCACCGACTGGCATACTACCTGAACCTTTGGTTAATACTCCACAAGTGAAAGTGCTATCTGATTTAAGCCAAATCCCAACTGGAAATGGCGTGAAGCTGAGCTTTGCTGCTCCAATCAATCTAGCCTGAAACATCGGTTTTTTTGTAGCAAAGTTTGGGAATTGCTGCGGAGTTGAATCGCCGATCGCATGCCAACCAACTGAACCAGGCGGATTTGCTAATGGTGTAGGTGAGTTTAGGTAGCCTCTAGGCATTTCTGGCGGGTTTGCTGAACTAAATGCCACGCCACCATCGTCACCATAAAACGCTAAACCCCAACTTGGCAGGGTTTGCAATGGTGACCCAAAGGCTATAATTCTAACAGTGCCAGACCTTGGAGGCTCGTCATTATAGGTCGATCCAACATTATACAAACCGCCTGCTCTTAAGCATTTAACGCGCCAGTATCCTCCACTTGAATAAACGTAAGATGCCATGGCGTTGTAACCTGTATCGCTGACATAAACACTTGGCGGCGGTTCTGTTGATGCAATTGCAGTTGAAACGTCAATTTCTCTATCTGCATTGGTGATTGTGTATTTAAATCGCTCTACGTTTAAGCGGTTAGCATTTGATAAGGCTACCGCTACTCCGCCATCAGAAAATAGTATCCCGTAGTTATCTGGGACATTGGATACAGGGTAATACGCATAAACATTAAATTTAACGACAGAGTTATTTAGTGGGGAGTCTGCGCCACCGTACCAAAGGCTTTGTGATAGCGTTACCCTGCCGCCATCGCACTTACTGCTAACAATGTAACCAGTGTAAACTGTGCTGCCAAAGCTGACATAAGAGCTGTGCCTAACTGCTGCTCCAGCAGGCTGAATAAAAAGCCTACAACCATTCGGTATGATAAAGTCTTGCACAACATCTGCTGAAGATAGATATTTTACGGTAAACTCAATTGTTCCTTTAAAGGCCATTGGATACCATCCGCTGGTGATATCTATGGTCCGATCTTGAGCGTAAAGCGCTAATCCATAACTCATATAAGTTTGCCCAGTCTGATTTTCAGTGTGCCAGCTGCGTCATAGACATCGATTCTTTCATTGGTAATTCTCATGCGGCCTTGGCCAGCTTGATACCCGTTGATCTCGAAAAGCCCATTTTTATCTAACTTCCAACCAATTGAGTTAGCAACATAGTTTGTTGACTGGATATAGCTGCCGATCTTAGCGTTGGTGATTGTGCCATCGCCAATTACGGCACTATTAATAAATACCTGACCACCTTGGACAACGAAAGGCGTGGTAATGGTAGATGTGCCAGTGATTTGATTAACAATGGCAAATCTATCGGCAGTAAATAACACTTGCGATTGCATGCCAGATGGTGTGTTCTCCACACCGATTGCCATACCTGCGCCATAGTATTTACCGTCAGCAGTCACCCCCACTTTAATCGAGTACATCGCTTGCAGCTTGCCATCTAAATCAGCTAACGCGGTCGATGTTTGCTGCACCGCGGATGATGCATTGTTAGCTGTAGCCTGCACAGTGGTGATTTGCGATGCTAAAGCACTATCGGCATCAGCGCGTGCGGTCTGTTCTGTCTGAATTGCTGCAGCGTTTTGTGTGGCCTTGGTGTTGGCTGCATCGGCTGTCGCCTGTACTGTAGTGATTTGCGATGCTAAAGCGCTATCAGCATCAGCACGGGCGGCTTGCTCTTGCTTAATTAACGCCGCATTGCCATTGACTGTGGCTGAAATGCTGATGATTTGGTTTGCCAGCGATTCATCTGCAGTGGCTCTCGCCATTTGCTCAGTAATGATGGCTGCAGTATTTGCATCAATACTCGCTGCAACAGCGTCAATACTTTTTGCTAAGGATTCATCGGCGGCGGCTCTTGCATATTGTTCAGACCACGCGCCAGCAAATACTTCTGTGGCACCCGCATTCCAACCAGTATCACCCGCTAATGGAGGATTGACTTGGGCAAAAACACCGTCAATACGAGATGATTGCGCGCTGTCGGCATCTGCACGGGCAATTTGCTCCTGCTGAATTGCCGCGGCGTTTTGGGTGGCCTTTGTGTTGGCCGCTGTTGCTGTCGCCTGCACCGTACTAATATTTTGAGCTAAGGCGCTATCAGCATCCGCACGGGCGGTTTGTTCTTGCTGGATAGCCGCCGCGTTTTGCGTGGCCTTGGTGTTGGCTGCATCGGCGGCAGCTTGTGCAGCTGCAGCTGCGCTGGCGGCATCCGTGGCCGCTTTATCAGTTACCTCAACCCATGCTGAGCCGTTCCAACGTTTTGGCGTATTGGCGTTGTCTGTGGTGTCAATCCATAGGTTTTGCGCTAAACGATCTGCAGTGGCAGGCGCAGACGATTGAATGATCACCTTACCTTTACCATTGGCGATCCCCGCGGCTGCGGCAGCATCAGATTTAGCTTGATCTGCTGCGGTTTGCGCCGTTGACGCTGCACTGTTGGCCGCTGTTGCTGTCGCCTGCACCGTACTAATATTTTGAGCTAAGGCGCTATCAGCATCCGCACGGGCGGTTTGTTCTTGCTTAATTAAAGCCGCATTGCCATTGACTGTGGCTGAAATACTTATGATTTGGTTTGCCAGCGATTCATCTGCAGTGGATCTCGCCATTTGCTCTGTGATGATGGCGGCAGTGTTTTTATCAATACTGGCTGAAACCGCATCAATGCTTTTTGCTAAGGCTTCATCGGCCGCAGCTCTTGCATATTGCTCAGACCAAACGCCAGCAAACACCGCAGCAGAACCCGCATTCCAGCTCATATCACCAGCAAGTGGCGGGTTTACTTGCGCAAATATACCGTCAATGCGTGATGTTTCTGCAGTCAGCTTGCCATCAATAGTTTCTATAGATGTCTCAACATTATCTACACGTACAGTCAATGCAGAAACTGCCTCGCCCAAAGAGGAGTATTCACCTATTTTTGTCCAGTAGGTGGTATTTGTTGGCAGTGTTCCTGCAGGTACGGTTTGTTTAGCTGAGTAGAGATTCCCTTGATATTTAACCATCTGCCCGGTGAGGTAGCTGGCTGCTCCGTCCCACTCTGGTGCGCCTACAATGTCAGCGATATCTCCTTGCATTTGGTAAATTTTTTCCTGAACAAAGCCAATATCATCTTCGATAGCAGGAATTTTGCTTACTTCTGTTTCGATAGCGGGAATTTTGCTTACTTCTGTTTGAATGCCAGGGATTTTATCCGTTTCAATTTTAATGATCGGGATCAGCTCAATCTCTGTTAGCAGTTCTTGTCCGAGTGCCGAGGATGTGATTCGCTCGCTGAAATACGCATCATATTGCGATTGATCTGTTGATGATTGTCCGATAACAAAACTTGACCATGGTCCAACGTTGCCCGTGCGATCCACTAAACGCGCTCTAAACCAAAAGCTAACCCCTGCACTAAGCCCTGTCATGGTGTGGCTGTTTATGGGGTAGGCAAAATCACCTAACTTGATCATACCGCTGTCGTTATTGCTGGGGCCGTACTCAATTTCGGTGCGCAGGGTATCCTCTGCGCCAGCAGGAAATAACCAATTTAGTGCAATGCCAAACACTAACGGCGTAGTGGTAAAAGATGCTACTGCAGGAGGTAATCCCGTTTTACCCGTGATATTAGTTAGGTCGGACGACTTAGGAACGGACGAAACGTCGACAGAGTTGATCGCCCTCACCCGCGCAATATATTGCCCGGTGTAAACGCCGCGAATATCAACCGAGTTACCGCTGGTTTTTGGCAGCTTAACCCACTCGCCTGAGTCCTTGCGCCACTCCACTTCGTAAGCCACTGCATTTTTTGCTGTGGCCCACTGAATTGTCATAGTCGTGACTGACAGTGTTTGCTCAGTAAATGTTGATTGGCTGATAGTCACGCTAGCCGGTGCTTCTTGAGCCCCAACGGGCAATTTACTAATTGGGCGTTCTTCTAACCGTGCGCCTGTGTCGATATAGGGGTATTTGCTTGGGTTATGTTCAACCGCAGTGATCTCGTACTCAATACTATCGCTATTGGCTTTGGCGACACGCAGCACTCTAAATTGCTGCAGCTTTAGCTCGTCTGACTCAACCGACCATAACAGCTGTGGCAATGGCGTTTCGCTGTATTCAGTAGTTACCGTTACCACTCTGCCATTAACGGCCTCAATTGTACGCGCCTGAGCCTTGCCGCTTGGCAAGTTGATGATGAGGCGATCGTTAACCGCAATTGTAGCCGCACGGTCCAAAGTGATTTGCTTGCCATTAACGGCCGAGATCCGCCCACCAATCCGACTACCTGCAATCAGTTGATCTGCTATGCCGATAACGAAGCCTGGCAATGGAATACTGCCATCCATACCCACTTTAAAATTAACCGCGCGGTCATTGTTGTTGGTATAGATCGCCCACTTACCGCGGCGCTGCGCCTCTGATTCGCGGGTGCAACCTAAGGCGGATAATTCGACTACGTTGTCGCCGTAACGGCGCTGCAAGGCTTGATCTGATACTGAGGTAACATCGGACTCATAGGCGTTATCTGGATTATCCCAGCTGATCAAGGCTCGAGTGTATTTAACTTTTTCGCTACTGGATGAATAGCTAAATTTGCCGTCGATCACGTTGGCATTGGTGTAAATAAAATCCATATCGCGAGGCATGTCTGCCACTGAGTACATTTGGCCGTTTGACCAATAGGTCATACCGCGATAGATAGACGCTAAATCGCGCAGCACTTGCCATGCTTCAGCCGCTTGCTGAATGTAGATATTACAGATATAGCGAGGCTCCATGCCGCCTTTGCCGTTTGGTACCAGTTGATCGCAATATTGGGCAATTTGGTAAAGCTCCCACTTATCCACCAGCGACGCATTAATCCTGCGGCCAGTGCCAAAGCGATCATCAAGGATAATGTCGTAACTCACCCATGCTGGATTATCGGTCCATGCGATTTTAAAGCTACCGTCCCAAACGCCCGTATATTCGCGGGTAAGTGGATTATAGTTTGTTGGTACCCTTACCTTGCGCATAAAGGGTTCACACGAAACCACTGGGATGTTTTGGAATTGGCTGGCGTCAAACTCCACATAAAGCAATGCCGTATTTGGGTACTTGAGCTTGCGGTCAATCACATCGGTAATCGCCGCGATTTGCATTAAATCGGCCACACGGTTGTTGTTTTGGTTTGGCGTTAAGCGGCGAATACGGATCTGCCAACTGTTACCAGCAGGTAAATCAATACGGTGGCTGCGCTCATATGGCTGAGTGGTTTTTCCGTCCACCGCGGTGCTTAATACGGTTTGATAGCTACCGCCATCGGTAGAGAGATCAATAGCGTACTCAATGCGATAGCCGTTTACATCGCCGTTATCAAGCTGCTGTTGCAGCGCTGGCCAGCGAAAGCGCACCCGAACTGCAGAGAGCAGTGAGTTTGTAATGGCTTTGGTGTATGGCTGCTCTGATTTTAACTCAATCCCTAATGCCACCTCGTTTTCAACCGATGGTAAGCCAGGAATATAGGTTTGATGTACAGAACCCGGACGAAAGTCCCAAATCACACCGGGGAAGTTTTCAGCGCCATTGGCATCTAGCAGAGGTGTGCCATCTAAAAACACATTTTGGCCGGATAGCTGGCCCTCAATTTCGCCTTCGCAGATTGCCAGCAATATTTTAGCTTTGGCGATGGAGCGCAGATCATCTGGCGATTCAACTGGAGTACGCTGCTCGCTTTCGCCTGCTTTAGCCCCATGGATAACGAGTTGTTGATTTAATGCGGGAATACCCATTTAGTTAAGGCTCCTGTTGATTGCCGCCGTTGCTGCCGCCTGATTGAATTGGGCGCTTAGTGGTTGCAATGTCTTCTGCGTAAATACCTGCGCTAATAATCGCGCCACCAATACGGCGCTTGCCGTAACCTATCCCGACAGGATTACCCGCTGCCGTGGTGTTAACCGCACCACCAAAGGCGTAGCTTGGCGCGTTCTCGGCGGCTTCCCTGCCCTTTAGTCCTTTGGCTTGGGGTGAAAGCATTTGCACCACTCCACCAGCGACCATTGCCACGCCGAGCTGAATAACAGAGCCGCTATAGTCCCCGAATATGGTTGTAAAAACACCGACAACAATAAGAACCGCGCCGAGAATAGTTTGCATCACGCCAGCACGTTTACCACCAGCAATCACAGGGACAATTCTGATCTCTCGAGTACCGGATAAACCAAACTCATCTTCACCAGTGTTTCGACCATTGCGAAAAATCGCATAGCGCAGGCCGAGCTTTGCCTGTTCTTTGATAAATAACTCAAAGCCTTGCAGGGTATTTTTAAGGGCGCTGAACGCTTCAGTTGTGGTGCCTGTATCTAAAAATCGCTTATGCTCACGGCCAAACTTTTTAGCAAGCGATCCTGATAGTTTTATCGTGGTGAGTTGTTGTGAGTTCATATTTGACCTGCTGTCATCAGCATTTTTAGGCAATAAAAAAGCCACCTGATTAGGCGGCTTTAGATAATCTTTCTCGAAAGAGGGTTTTTCGGATTGTTATAGCAGGATAAGTCCTTTAGGCTAACTAGGCAACATCGCTTTTAAGCCCCTTGCCTCAAGTTCGTTTATGCTACGTCTAACCGTTGCGGCAAAACACACACCATCACGCATATGATCAATCATCTGTGTGCCAGCGCGAGAGCCAAGCATAGTAAACACCTCATACAGCTTGTATTCGTCAAAGTACTTTTTCAAATAATCCATATGAGTGCAAAGCCCTTTGATATTGTGAATATCGTACTCATTTAGCAAAGGTTGTGGCGCGATTACAGGGGCAGCAGGAATAAATTCGCCGTCTAACGGTACCCGCGCGGCAAGCGATAACGCCTCGGTAAATTGGTCTTCCGCTATTTGCTTGTAGGTGGTGCCAAAGTGAGACTTTAGCGCCGACCACATGGTAATAATCGCTTTAGCCTGCTTGTCTTTAGGTAGCGATTTACCACGGTACATGACTAACTGCTTTATGGCCGTTTGCTGATCTAGCGTAATTTTACCTTGCTGAGACTGGGTGGCTTTGCGCGGATTTTTGACCTCGCCTTTTGTCCAGTATTCATAAAGCACATCATCACACTCTTCTTGATACTGAATAACCCGCTCGCGAATTTCAGGCTTAACCTTGTTTGGCTGGATGCTTGAAAGCCACGCTGCAAACTTACGAAAAGCCAAGCATGTCATTTCACGATTTTTACGGTCAGAAGCAACCATTGTGATTTCCACAACACTTCTAGTAAACCTTTGCTTTATCTTTGTGAACTGTGAAGCCCAGTCCAACCCCATTCCTTCAACAATAGGCTTCATTGGGACATAAGGCTCGTTGTTTATACTCACAACAAAAAGACTTGCTCCATGAAAAGGAACGTTGATTGTACGATCTGCAATTGCTAAACTTGTCATGTCAATGATTCCGCTTTGATTTGTTGATATAGAGGCCTTAACTGTTGGCGCAGTTGGGGCTTCATTCTTTATGGCGGTCATGCGGCCACCCCTTCACTCACTAACTTCTCACAAATCCACGCCTCACCCGCTGGGGTAAACATGGCCTGCGAAAAACCTTGGTCTGTTTGGCGTAGCTTTCCAAAGCCTTTATCAATAAACCACTGCTGAAACACTCTGCCGCGTTTAATGGCGTGGCTATAAACGTCATGTTCATCCAAAAATTTATTTAGGCGAACAGCGGACAAGTTATGCTTTTGCGCCACTTGGCTTGCATTCATTAATGTGTCACGTACCACCAGCCGATCGAAAAACTCCACTTTAGGCGCTTGTTGCTCGAGTAGCTTGGCTTGGTTAGCGGCGAGTTGCAGTGCTTCTGCAAATGAATGCGGGATCTGCGGGTAAGGCTTAGACTGCTTTGCTTCCAACTCTTGCCAGCGATCGACCAGTCTTGCGGTAAACTCAGGTGAAAGCTGGGCAACAACAATAATGCTATCGCGCTTGCCTTGCTCGCCAGAGAATACATAGTGTTTTGACTTCGAATTTTGGCTTAAGCTGTTGATATTCTCGAAAACCCCCATTGGGGGAAGTTGAATTACCCCATTTTTTGCCAAGCGTTCGATAGATTGCTTTACTTTGTCATGACGAGATCCAACTAGGTCGGATATCTCTCCACTGGTCATGGTCAATTGGTTGCCGGTGATTAATTTCATGCGGCCTCCTGATTTTGCATAGTTGCCGCCTTTTCTTCTCTTAAGCATTTTGCAAGTCTCATCACAATGGCAGAATTAAGAGAGATAAAGTCCATTTCTGCTTTTTGTTCAAGTTCAGCCCTCATCATTTCTGGAAGATTCAAGGTGAACCGACTTGTTTTATTTTGTTGCAGTCTGTCTTTCATTTTTAACCATCCTTAAGTCAACATCGCACCAAGTTGGTACTAATACCATTTTGGCACTATTTTTTGATATGTCAAGTTGGTACTATCACCAAGTCAACGATATTTGATTATTAATGGATCGACATTATGAAAGACTACCCTAGCCAAGAGATGGATAGATTCAATGTTAGGCTACCTGCTGGAATGAGGGAGGCAATTGCAGAACGCGCTAAAGCTCATGGCAGATCTATGAATTCTGAAATAGTAAAGATTCTGCAAGACACGCTTAACAGGTCTTCATTGGAAATAGATAAGCTAAATGAGCTAGATGTTACTGAACTGCAAGAAATAGTAAAAACACAGGCAGCTATATTGCTTAAATATAACGAAACAATAAGCAATAGTTACGACACAATTGCTGGAATAATGGATTTTCTTAATCAGAAAAAACAGGAAAAAAAACCAAGCTAAAGATAAGTAGTAGGCCACTTTTTGGTGGCCTATTTAGCAACTATTGAGACATGATTACTTCGGCAGTCTCACCATCTTGAAGGTAAACCCTTTTCAGCAATAACCCACCTTGCCGACTGTAGTCGCCAGTCATCCAAGTAATTGAGGTTGTCACGTAATAAGTACCATCGGCAAGATCTTTAAACTTAAACCTACCTTCTGAATCACAAACTGTTGTTTTTGAATATTTATCATAATCGGCTGGACGTGGTGGCATTTTCTTATTAAATATCCCCTCATCCGCCGCGAAGCCGCGCTCTGTCGTACCAAAGTATGCTAAAGCGCGTTCTGTGGCGTATGCGGTTGCAGGGACTAGCTGAACAGTCATGCCAGAGCAGGTAACTATGCCGCCACCACGCTGGCGTAGAAAAGCATTACCTTCAATGGAGTTGTTACCTTTTTCCATTATTTTTTTCGCTTCCACGGCATCAAATTGAGCGTTTAACTTTACTGTCGGTAATGCACAGCCGGCTAATGAAATAAGCACAATAGCAGCTAAACCTAATTTAAGTTTTTTCATTGTTTAATCCATTAATTCAATTAGTAAAATGTTATAGCTTAAACACTATGCCAACGACCTAACAGACTGTAAAGTTTTTAGCGGTTTTATCCTGCGTAACGCACTATCAAACGGGTATTGCGCTGCCAGTATCCACCGTAAATATCATGGCGGCTAAGGCGTCCATACAGATGGTGCAAGATCTTGCCTTCACCAACATAAACCGCAGCGTGGTTTACTCGATGACTTTGGATTTGCATTAAGATTCCGTCGCCAATTTGTAGATCGGCTAGATTGATATTTGGCAGCGCCACAAATCCCGCTTTGGCAAAGTTATCGAGGTATAGCTCTTGCTCGCCTTCCCACCAACCGTCTTGCCGTTCAAAGTCTGGCAAATGGATTTGTTGCACCTCACTGTACCAGTCGCGCACGCAGCTATAGCAATCCCATACGC
>Ga0194137_10002772_pt1 | contig 10234 bp, 8 predicted proteins | sample TARM_MetaG_T3_14_FD_134025 | JGI IMG/M metagenome (GOLD analysis project Ga0194137, IMG submission 134025) | Freshwater microbial communities from Pennsylvania, USA, analyzing microbe dynamics in response to fracking - TARM_MetaG_T3_14 (version 2) | ecosystem: Environmental > Aquatic >...
CTCCCCAGCCGAGACGCCCTCCCCCACGACGACCAGACACGAAGGGACCCCACACCAATGACAAGCCCGACAGTGACCCTCTACGGCCGACCAACCTGTCACACCTGCCTGAGGACCAAGAAACTGCTGCTCGCGGCCGGTGTGGATCTTCTCTACGTTGATGTCGACGAGGATCCGGACGCACTCGACGGGCTCACCGAACTGGAATGGGTGACCGCACTGCCCGTCGTGATCACCCCCGATCCGCAGTTGCAGTGGTGCGGCTACCGACCTGAACTAATCAAGGCACTGATTCACACTAGTGGCACTAGTTAACCGTGTGGCGCATGTGGCGCATGTGCGGTAACGCCACGCTAGGGTGCAGTAATGATCGTTCGTGGCGCCCTCACTCATCTGCACACCACAACGCTCGCGACTAAGCGCGGCTCGACACAGCTGACCTGTATGCGAGTCCTCGATGACCATTCCCGAGTGCAACACGGCGGACAACCCGGTGCCCGCCACTCCCCCACTCGCTACGAGGTCCAATTCCTCGACTCGAAGCTCTTCGAGTGGTCAACAACTCTCGCGTCGCAGTTCAGGACTGGCGACGAGGTCCTGGTCTACGCGGAGGACGCCGTCAGAGTGCGAGAAGCAGCCGAACGCGAACCGACGCTAATCGTCTACGGCATCGACGTGGGCCACGCAACGCTGCCCCTGGCCCGCAGAACGGAATAGCTCTGGCGGGTGGGGGTCCCTTTCCCTGCCCCTGCCAGTCTTGGTGCTCCACTGCCGGCGTCAAGGTCGGCACCCTACGGGTGCGCCGGCTCCGCCAACAAGCCCCGGACGCGGTCGCTGCGCTCCCTTATTTCGCCCGGCCCTTCTGGACTCCACCGCCGTTCCCTCGCTTGACCCCGTCCGCTCCACACCAATCGGGCCGGTATCAGGGAAAGGGGGAGCCCTGCGCGAAACTCGCTCTCACCTGCGCAGACCGGTCACAAAGAAAACAACACCGGCTCATATACCCCTTGTGCCACTAGTGGCACTAGTGCTACTATGGAGGCACACCGAGAGGGAGCTCATCCCCCGGAAACCCCAGGAGGACACCATGACCGACTCAACCGGCAGTCTCGCCGCCCTCAGTGTGGCGCTATCCGATGTGGCGACGCTGGTCGCAGACCCAGAGGTGTTGCACGCCCTGACCTCGCACTTGACCGCCCGGGAGGTGATGATCATCGCCCGACTGTTTCAGTCAGCCGGAATGGACGACGCCTACCGCTGGGTGGTGGAAGGCATCATCCACGGCGACGAAGAGGTGCGGGCGGTAGCGACTCCCGACGTCGCAGGTCCCGGATCGGTCCGCGTCGAGTACTTCAACGAGTTTGCCGATCGTGGCACTGCGGACGCTCCCCTACACGTCCGCGAGTTCGAGAATGGCGGACTGCACAACGCACTGCGCGAGCTCCGCCTCGAGGTGGACACCGAAGATTGGTCGGCGATCACGTCGCCCGGCTGCACCGTTCTCGCCAGTGCGCGCCGTATCTAAGCCAACACACCGAAGCAACTAGTGGCGCGTGCGGTGCACGCGCCACTAGTTGCACTAGAGTCACTAGAGGGAGGAAGCATGAAAATCGTTGCAGTAGCGAACCAGAAGGGCGGAGTCGGAAAGACGTCCGTCGCGCAGTCCCTGATGCACGCCGCCGCGGCCCGGGGAAAGAAGGCGCTGGGTATTGACCTGGACTCACAGGGCAACCTCACCCAGCAGCTCACCGCCCGTAGCTCGGAGGAGTGGTTCGACGTCACCATTGCCGATGTCATGGACCCGTCGATGAACGTGCGCGTCGTCGAGGCGGTCGTTCCGACCCGCCGGGACGGCATCGACCTCGTGCCCTCTGGATTGGACGACTACGTAGCTGTGGAGATGACACTGACCGGGGCGATGATGCGCGAGCTGACGCTGCACAAAGCACTCAGTCAGCTCCCGGACGACGCCTACGACCTCGTCGTGATCGACTGCCCCGCAGCGCTCGGCCTCACCCTGACCAACGCGTTCGCGGCAGTGGACTCGGTCATCATCGTCACCGACCCGTCCTCGGCCGGGTTCGTCGGAGTCGGACGCATCGTCAACACAATCGACACCGCCAACGAGCAACTGGGGCGAGTGCTGGGCCGCGAGATCGACATCGCGGGCATCGTCATCAACGGGCACCGGACCAACGTCAAGACCGAGGAAGTGTTCGTCTCCCAGATCGAAAGCTACGCACGCGACGCTGAGATCCCTGTCCTCGGCCGCCCCTTGCCGCTGCTCACCTTCATCCAACGAGCGAACGCTGCCGGGTACGGATTCGACGAACTCACCGAGATACGCGCCGTCGAAGTCGCCAGGTTCTTTGACGACATGCTCACGACCATCACGGGAAAGGACTGATCGACCATGGCGGACAAGTTGCCGGAGGGCCCCAAACCCCCGAATCGCAGGAAGCGGTCGGTCTTCAGCGACCTGAGCCCCGTTCCACAGCAAGCCTCAGAGCAGGTCGTCCAGGACGCCCCGGAGCCAGCCGCCCCGGCTGTCCCGGTCGCGACTCAGGACACCCCAGAGAAGCGGGGGGCCAGCAAGAAGAAGGGCTGGGACCGTACCGGGCAGGTGTCTGTTGTGCTGGGCAAGGAGCGCCACGAAAGGCTCAAGAGCGTATGGGCCACCAATGCCCGCACCTACGACGCCATCGCTGACCTCATCCGGGAAGCCATCGACGAGAAGCTCGACCGACTAGAGCGGTAACACCAGTGGCACTAGTTCCACACGTGCCACTGGTGTTACAAGTGCCCCTTGTGCCGCAAGGGGCACTTGCTACGTTCGTGGGTCAACAGATTCAGGCCTAGTTTTAGGCCTACTGAAGGCGTATAACTCAGGACATGCCCACCAACGTCCTTCCCACAAACGAGATGAAGTCCAACCTCGCGGCGCACATCCGACTGGTGGCGGCCGACCCCCGCCAACGAGTATTCGTCGGGGCGCACCGACGTGCGGAGGCCGTCCTGCTGTCCACCCGCTCAGAGATGCCCGAACCGCAGATTCACGCGATGGCCGAGCTGTCTGGGCGGGCACTGGGCTACGAGCTAGCCGCGTCGATCGGCGCAGGCAGCTCGCCACCTGAGGTGGGGGAGTACCGCCAGGTGCTGTCCGCGCTGGCCGCACGGCAGCGTCGAGGGGACTGCCTGAGACTCGTCGGGGCTGCAGCGGCGGCGGTAGGGGACCGGACCGGCGCATCGGTAGCAGCGATCCTGCGAGAGATCGGGCACCTGGTCGGGGATGCAGCTGAGCCGGACTTCAGCTGGCCAGAGCTGGCCAGCGAGGTTGAACTCAGGAACACCCAGAGGGGCGGAATCGAGTTGATAGGCGAGGCAGATGACTGAGGGCGAATCATCACGGTGCACATCCCACATCAGGCGTTTCCGGGATCGTAGGGTGAAGCGAAACCGCAGCCGATCGTGGAGGCACCGTTGTCAGACCAGCCTGACCTATTCAGCTTTGACGAGGACGCCACCCAAGGAGAAAGTCATGTCAGAGATGACCCGCAAAGCCGTCCAGGCGGCATGGGAGGAACTCGGCCGGGTCCAGGAGTACCCGAATCCCGAAGCTCTGGAGACCGCGATCCAGTCAGAGGCCGAGAGGCTGGCCGAGATGATCGCCGACGAGACCGACCGGCTCAGGAGTCTGGCAATCGCCCAGTTCCGATCGACCAACCAGGGGCACTTTCCTCCGTATCTGGAGACCGTTCAGATCGGCAATCGAGCACGAGCGCAGGCCGAGGAAATGGTCCTGTGGCAGGAGCTGGGGGAGGAGGTGGAGCTGGCGGCCGACCAGGAGCACGAGGAGACCGTCGCGAATCAGAGCTGGCAGACCAGCCCGGATCGGTGGCGGACGAACACGGACGTGATGGGCGACCCGAGCCCCGAGATCGACGCTCTGACCGAGGACGTCTGGCCGGAGCAGACAATCCGCTTCCGGGTGATGGCGGCCTATTTGATGCAGACACGCTACGAGGACTCGCAGCCGATCCCGGAGGCTCCGGACGACCCGCTCAAAGCACAGTTCACGGACCTCATAGAGGCGGAACTGGAGCGGCGAGAAAGCGTCCTGTCCGAAGCGAGAGGACTGCGCCCGAGCAACTCGACCTAGTCTTCGACGACGCGGGAGCCGCGCCGGTCGATCCGACGACGATCAACGTCCACTCCGAGCCACTGCCCGCCCCATCCCGCCAGCCAGAACCGGCGCCGGCGCCGGCCACCCATGCGTTCGCCGGTGCGGGTGGGGGAGTGGTCGACACCCAGGATGAGCTGCGGCCCGATCCCGTTGACTACACGCCCACCCGCGAGGTTGTGGTCCCCTCCGGCAAGAAGGCCAGAATCGCGGCGAACATCGCCGCGATCAGGACACTGCGCATCCTCGACGCCGAGGACCGCTACGCGACCCCGGCCGAGCAGGAAGCCATCGCGCAGTGGTCGGGCTGGGGGGCCGTTCCCGAGGTCTTTGATCCGCGACGAGACGACTACGCCGAAGAGCGCACCGAACTCGAAACGCTACTCAGCTCTGCTGAGTGGAACCGCGCACGTCACACCATCCTCAACGCCCACTACACCGATCCGGCCGTCGTTGCCGAGACGTGGAACCTCCTCCGTCGAGCAGGGTTCCAGGGCGGCCTCGTCCTCGAGCCTGGCAGTGGTAGCGGCACCTTCATCGGCCATGCCCCGGCCGATGCGCAGATGGTGGGCGTGGAACTCGACACCCTCTCGTCTCGCGTCTCGGCGGCCCTCTATCCCAGCGCCCAGGTTCGCAACGAGTCGTTCGCCGACACCGCGGTCCCGGACAACTCCTTCGTCGCTGCCGTCGGAAACGTTCCGTTCGGCGACATCAAGCTATGGGACGACGCCCACAACAGGGGCCAGCACTCGATCCACAACCACTTCATCCTCAAGTCCCTGGATCTCACCGCCCCGGGTGGCTACGTCGCTCTGCTCACCAGTCGGTTCACCGCTGACGCCGCGAACGCTGACCCTCGCACCGCAATGGCCGATCGAGCTGACCTGATTGGGGCGGTGCGGCTGCCGACCGGAGCGTTCCGCCGGGTCGCAGGAACCGAGGTCGTCACCGACCTGCTGGTGTTCCGCGTCCGCGAACTCGGGCAGGAGCCGAGCGAAGAAACACGCCAGTTCATCCGTACCGCGGATGTCAGCGTGCAAACCGACCTCGCCGACGGACAGGCCCCACCAGCCCGGCTGGCCATCAACCAATATTTCCTCGAACGACCCCATCACGTGCTCGGCACCCTAACCGCCGGCCACGGCATGTACGGACAAAACGAGCTGCGCGTGCTGGCCCGCAGTGACGCTGCACTCGACCGCCAGATCGCCGACACCCTCGGCCCCGTCATCGACGCGGCAGTCCTCGACGGCCGCGGCCTGCTCGCCGACCGGGATCTCGTCGTCTACGACTCGACTCTGGCTACCGAACGCGGACTCATCGTCCCCGTCGAGCAATACGGCGACGTCGCCATCGACACCTTGCGCTACAACAGCAACGACAGCCGGATCGAACGGTTTGACGGATCAGACTGGGTCGACAGCAAGTGCCCCAGGAGTCGACTCGCTGAGTGGCGCTCCATCCTCGAACTGCGCGACACCACGCTGGCGCTAGTCCAGATCCAACGCGATGGCGGTGAACCCACCGACAAGGCGGCCCTGCGGGCAGCCCTCAACGAGCGTTACGACGCCTACGTGGCCCGCCACGGGTTCCTCAACCGGTTCACCTGGAAAGAACCACCTGCCGTCACTCAGGCCGAGCACGACACCCGCCTCGAGGCAGCACTGACTACCTGGCTCGACACCGAAGGTCACGCGCACGGCGCCGAGAGCCTGCACGACATCCCCGACGAGATCCAGTCCCGTCTGGACGAGGAGTCGTGGCAGCCCAAGGCTGCCCCATCCAAGCGAGCCCCACACCTGGGCGGCGCACTGCGCTACGAGCCGCATCTCCAGGCAGTCCTAGCGCTGGAGCACTTCGACGAGGAGCGCATGATCGGCCGGAAAGCGGCCATCTTCACCGCAGACGTGCTCGAACCTGCAACCCCCATCCACCACGCAGAGACCATCCAGGACGCGTTGGCGGTCTGCATGGACGAAAGCGCGAGTGTCGACACAGCTCGGATCGCACAGCTCCTCGACGTCGACACCGAGAATGTCGAGCACCAGCTCCAGGCCGAAGCGTTGGCGTTCCGATCCACCGAGGACCCCGGCACGTGGATCCCGCGTAGCCGCTATCTGTCGGGCAACGTGCGCGTGAAACTCGTGGAGGCAGACGCCGCGGCGGCCACCGACGACCGCTATCGGGCAAACGTGACGGCGCTGCGGGAGGTCATCCCTGCCCGCATCGAAGACGGCATCCGAGCCCGTCTCGGGGTCACCTGGGTCAGCCCCGAATACTACGAGCAGTTCATCCCTGACACCTTCCGCATCGACAAGGACTCGGTGACGGTCAGCTACGTCAACAGCGAGTGGGTTATCGAGGGCAGCACGTACTACGACGGCTACCAAGCCGATGCGCTCGCCTACGGCCTCGTGCCCCAACAGGGCCGCTACTCACGGTCCTACAACTTCGTGGGAACCGATCGCGAGCAAGCCCTCACCAACCAGGGCGTCTCCCTGGGACGCGACCGTTCGGGCAGCTTCGACCACTGGCAGGTGCTCGACGGTCTGATGAACTCCCGGTCGATCACGGTCAACCGGTCCAAGGAGTACAAAGAGGCCGTCCCCGGCGGCGACATCCACGCCGGGGCCACCAGAGCGGCCAAGCAACGGGCAGAGCGCCTGCAAGAGGCATTCGTCGACTGGGCCCTAAACGGCGATCCAGAGCGGCGCGAGCGTCTGCTCACCGAGTACAACTGGCGGTTCAACGCCACCGTCGCCCCCGCCTACGACGGATCACGACGAACCTTCCCCGGCCTGGGCAAGACGTTCAATCCGTACCCCTATCAGCGCAACGCTGTCGAGCGCATCGTCAACGAGCCGACCGTCCTGCTCAACCACGTCGTCGGCGCCGGCAAGACCGGCACGATGCTGATGGGTGCAATGGAGCTGCGACGGCTAGGACTGGTCCGCCAGCCCTGGATCGTGGTCCCCAACCACATCGTCGACCAGGTCGCCCGAGAAGCGGCCCAGTGGTATCCGGCCGCCAACATCCTCTCCGGTGCCGGCCGCACCACCGCAGAGGGACGACAGAAGCTCGTCGCCCAATCGGCGGCCCAGGACTGGGACATCGTCATCGTCCCGCTCTCGGCCTTCACCCGCATGAAGACCTCGGCCCAGACCCGCGCCAGCTTCATCAGCAACCAGATCGACTCCATGCGATCAGCACTGCTCGAGACCAAGGAGAGCAGCGGAAGTGCCGCGACGATGAAGCAGATCGAGAAGGCGATCACCAAAGCCCAGACCAATCTCGACAGGGCAATGGACGCCACCCGCAAAGACGAGGGTCTGACGTTTGAGCAATCGGGCTGCGACTACCTGTTCATCGACGAGGCCCACCTTTACAAGAACCTCGCCCGCACCTCCGGTGTCCAGGAGCTCAGCCACCCGGGCTCGGATCAGGCAATGGATCTCAAGCTCAAACTCGACTATCTGCGTGACCGCAAGCGTCAAGAGGCCTCGACCGCGGGCGTGCCAGACGACGCCTACGTCGAGCGGGTGGCCTGTTTTGCGACAGGCACCCCGGTCGCCAATTCGCTCGCCGAACTGTTCGTCATGCAGACGTATCTCCGCCCTGACCTGCTTGAACATGCCGGTGTCGACAGCATCGACGCCTGGGGGCAGAACTTCACCGACACGACCGAGACCGTCGAGCTCAACGCCTCGGGCACCAAACTGCGCTCGGTCACCCGAGTCGGTCAGTTCGCCAACGTCGGCGACCTGGTCGGCATGGTCAGTCAGTTCACCGACGCCGTCACCCGCGACCAGGTTCCCGTGGACCTACCGGTGAAACGCTCCGGCAGCAACATCGTCGTGGACTTCGAGCCAAACCAAGAAGTCAAGGACTTCATCCAGGATCTCGGCCACCGCGCAGACACTCTCGACCCCCGCCGGATGGACCTGGACAACGCCCTCAAGATCGCCAACGACGGCCGCAACGTCTCCCTCGATCCGCGCAGTGCCCACCTGGCTCCACCTGCCGAGGGCGGACGTGCCCGCGAGGTCGCCGCCCGGATCCTCACCGAATGGGAGGCCACCCGAGACACCGTCTACCTCGATGAGTTCGGAGAAACATCCGACGTCAGGGGAGGCTTGCAGATCGTGTTCTGCGATCGGTCCGTGCCCAAGAACGACGGACGATGGAACATCTACGCCGGCATCAAGGCGGAACTGATCGCCGGCGGACTGCCGGCCGAGCAGATTGCCTTCGTCCACGACCACCCCAAACCGGAGGACAAGGCTGCGCTCTACAAGGCGTGCCGCAACGGCCGAATCAGCGTGCTCATGGGCTCCACCGAGAAGATGGGCACCGGGACGAACGTGCAGTCACGGGCAGTCGCCCTGCACCACGTCGACGTCCCCTGGCGGCCCGCTGACCTCGAACAGCGCGAGGGACGCATCATCCGACAGGGCAACCAGAACCCCCAGGTGGCCGTCTACAACTACGTCGCCACCGCAACCTACGACACAGCAATGTGGCAGACCCTCAACCGCAAAGCCGCCTTCCTCGAGCAGCTCTACGCCGCCGACCGCTCAATCCGCAGCATCGAAGACCTCTCCGCAGACAACCTGGCCGAATCCACCGCGCTGGTCAAAGCCATCGCCACAGGCGACGACCGATACCTGCGACGAGTGGAGCTTGAACGAGACATAGAGGGCCTCGACGCCCGCCGCGAGAGCCATCTGTCCGAGGTGCGGTCACGCCGCGAAGAACTCGCAGCACTGACACGCTCGATCCCCAACGATGAGAAGCGACTCGACCAGCTCTCGGCGGCAGCCCCCGCCCTCACTGCCTGGGCCGAACAGGAGAACAAGGACTACACCATCGGTCGGACCACAGTGAACGTCCGCAAGGACGCCTCTGATCGCTTGCTCGAGTCGCTGCGCGAGGCCTACGTGCAGCTGCGCGGAGCCGGCCCCCACGAATCAGCCCACGTGGCAACCTTCGCGGACGTGCCGCTGCACGTCACCCGAGTCATGGAGCACGACATGGTCATCCTCCGGTTCGGTGACCTACCGATGGCCGGCGTCAGCATCACCCAGGAACAACTCTGGCCACAGCGCAGCGACTCGAAGTTTGGACTGTGGGGCGCCGGCAACAGCGAAGCCCTGGACGTGGAAGTCGAGGACGCCAACACCAACCGAGCCGCGATGGCCAACGGTGTGATGACCCGCATCGAGAACGCGATCGCACGAGCACCGGGCCAGATCGACACCGCCCGCACCGAGTTAGGCGCCGACCGCAGGCGGCTCGACGAGCTGCACAACACCCCAGACGAGCCCTTCCCCGACGCAGCGAAGCTGCAGCTGATGAAAACCGAGCTGGCCGGGATCAACGACGACCTCGCCGCCTACGAGAACTCCGATGCCGCCCAGCTGGCACAGACCGAGCTGGAACAGCGACTCGCGGCCAGGGGTCGCAGCGCCGGCTGGTCCCTCATGCTCAACCCGACACCGGCCCTGGTCGAGGAACTCGGATTCGACACCGCGGACGAGGTGCGCGAGATGATGCGTCATCGCGAGGTCGAAGCCCTCGAGGCATGGTCGTCACTACCCACCACATCCCAGGACGCCGCTCCCAAAGACGTCTTCACCACCGACCCCTTCAGCGCCGACGCCTTCACCACGTCCTACCTCAAGTACCGAGCCCAGGAGCCAGAGATCGACACCTCAACCGATTGGCACAAACCCGGCCCATTCAGCAGCCCGGCCCCGGACTGCGAACCCGACATCTGAGCCGCAACCAGGCCCTGGCGGGTGGGGGTCTCTTTCCCTGCTCCCTGCCAGTCTTGGTGCTCCACTGCCGGCGTCAAGGTCGGCACCCTGCGGGTGCGCCGGCTCCGCCAACAAGCCCCGGACGCGGTCGCTGCGCTCCCTTATTTCGCCCGGCCCTTCTTGACTCCACCGCCGTTCCCTCTCTTGACCCCGTCCGCTCCACACCAATCGGGCCGGTATCAGGGAAAGGGGGAGCCATGCGTGAAGCCCAGCGGAGCACGTCCGACGCAAAGAAAAG
>Ga0194137_10002773_pt1 | contig 10234 bp, 21 predicted proteins | sample TARM_MetaG_T3_14_FD_134025 | JGI IMG/M metagenome (GOLD analysis project Ga0194137, IMG submission 134025) | Freshwater microbial communities from Pennsylvania, USA, analyzing microbe dynamics in response to fracking - TARM_MetaG_T3_14 (version 2) | ecosystem: Environmental > Aquatic >...
ATTGCATTATCTCAATGTTTTCAACTTCCCAAGGCTGTTCAATTTCATACATACCGTATTCATCTGTTTCCAAATGCGATCTATTGTAATCAAGCAGCTTCCACTTCTCGCCGTCAAAACAGATATAGATTTCATCATCACCTTGGTAGACCATCATTTCCATTCCGTTGTCCCACGCTCTAAATTTTGGTGTCATAGTCAGTCCTCCTCTTTGTAAATATTCCGTTGGTTGTGTTTGTAATTACTGTGAGCCACATTGATTTCGTGGATAAATTGATCGGTGGTAGTTTCGCCAGCGTTTAGGTGGTTCAACGCATTACCAACTTTTCGTTCAAAGGTATCCATGTTATGTTCAATTCGTTCTTTCTTCGTCGCCTTGTAGCCTTGTGGGTTAAATCTGATTGTCATCTTCATCATCCTCGATTTCGTAAAGTAGTATTGTGTTGCCGCCATCTTTAGCTTTCCTGTGCGCTGCTGGATAACTTTTATATTTCATGTTCTTATACGTGTAACCCAGCTTGTCAGCTAATTCTTCTATCGTTCCTGTGCCTAGTGGCCTGTCGCCACGATAGGCGATGTATTCCTTAGTCATAGTTCCCCTCGATTTCGTCAACCAGAATCAACTTAAAGTTTTCACGATTTTTAAATCTAAATCTCAATAACTGGCGAATGCTCCGACCTGTTTGATTTTTGATAAACATCAACGTTCCGTGAGTAATAATGCTGTCACCCTTGTAAAGTGCAAAATAATTCATTTGTCGTCACCTCTTTTAAAAAGGTAAGTCACTACTGTCGACTTCCAATGCATTGTTATTCATGTTAAACCCGCCTTGTACACTGTTTTGGAAAGGGTCTTTGGTGTTTACGCTCGATTGTTGTTGACCACCGTTAAAACCGCCGTTATTGTCGTTATTTTGGTAGTAATTAGCATTTGCGCCTTGGTTATTGTTTCGTGTATCAATCAACTGGACTTCATCGGCCACAATTTCAGTAATATAGACACGAACTCCTTGGTTGTTTTCATAGTTTCGTGTTTGGATTCGCCCACGAACACCAATCAGTGAACCCTTTGGTGCGTACTGCGCTACAATTTCCGCTGTTTTTCTCCAAGCGACACAATTGATGAAGTCTGTTTCTTTCTCTCCGTTTGCGTTTTTGAAATTCCGTTCAACCGCTAAAGTAAAACTTGCGTTATTAGTTCCAGAGCTTGTTGCTCGCAATTCAATGTCTTTGGTAGTTCTTCCGATAATCGTTACGTTGTTAATCATGCTATTTCCTCCAACTCTGCTTTTTTCATTGCCGAAACAATTGCCATTTCATCTTTTACTTGTGCTTCAAATTGCCGTGTAGCAATCACTCGTTCTTCTTCATTTATTGCCACGAAATACCCGCCATGTTTACCTCGAATAGCACCAATTACTTTCCCCTTTAATCTCAACGCTCTAATTATTCTTTTGAATGATCTCTCATCAATGTGGGAATGTAAGTCTTTGTACTTCCGGCAATTTTCAATCCCTCGTGGTATCAATTCATACACTGCTTGTTCTAGTGGATTTAAATCATTCATAGCCAATCTCCTTAATTTCCATCTCAATTCGTGGGTTATCGCTATAATGCTTCCCAACTTGTATTTCTACTATCTGTCCGTCATCTTCCCAAAATATACCGTTTAAACCGTCCAAAGTACCCTTTAGGTAATTATCTATGTCAGGTCGTGTTGGTGGTCTTAGATAGCCATTTAAAGCCATATCACGCTTAGTTTTGTTGAAGCTCTTTAGCAGCGGGATGTAGAATCTTAAATGCACTTCAATTGGTACATGCTTACCAGCATAGAACTGGTGTTCGGTTAATTGTTCTCTTGCTAGTTCAGCAAGCTCACCTTTGAATTTCTTGCTTTTCGGTGGATCATACGTCTGCGTGAATTTCCCACGTCTAGCAAACCTTGGTCTACCTTGTGGTACTGGCGCTATGTCAAAAACGTATTTCATTCAATCACCATTTGCGGACTGTGTTCTCCACTTTCTGTTACAAGTCCAATTCTTTTCGCACCGAACTTCTTAGCGTGCTTTTCTGCCTGTTCTAAAGTGTCAAAAGCTTGTCGCCAATTGATACCGTCAAATAACTGCCACTTGCCAACTGCTGCAGTTGGATATTCAAAGTTCATATTAGTTCCTCCTAGTGATATTCTCGTCTGTTTTGTCCGCCTGTTTGAATTTCTTTAGCAAGTCCGTCAATTCGTGTTAGTACACGTTTTGCGGTAGCTCTTGAGTCATCAGCCGACTTAGTGCTTTTAGCTGGGTTTGCTAATCTATTTGCATAATCAGCTTTTGTTAAATTACTAGTAAAACAAGTGAATTTCTGTTGTTTATATCTCGTGTTCAAAATTGGGTAGATAACATTGTCGATTGTCCATTCCGTTACGTGTTCAGCACCAATATCATCAATTACAAGAACGTCTACAAATTTCAAATCGTTTAACATTTTGGCTTGTTTATCCTCATTGTTGCCAAACTGCTCTTTGTATTTCTCAACAAAGTCGCCCATTTCAACCATGGTAGCTCCAGCACCTTTTTTGTTAAGTTCTTTCACCATGGCACTCATTAGATAACTTTTACCTATCCCAAAACCACCTTGTAACCAAATACCTACTTGTTTCTTATTTCGGTCAAAGTTTTCAATGATTTCTATTACTTCGTTATAAGCGCCAATTCGTTCGCTGGTAAGCTCATAGTCAGTAATTTGTGCCATTCGATTGTCATTGCTCAAACCACGAATATCCAACATACTTTTCCAGTATTCACGCTTTTCTTTCTCTACGTATTGAGGGTTAGGCACGTTGTCGATATTGAAGTTGTTTCCGTATATTCTTAACCTTGGAATATATGCACCATTTTCATTTCGTCTGCGCATATATTCTCGAATAACATTCAACCCTCTGATTGTCATTTCTTTGGTTATGATGTCAGCACGGTCTGCTAGAAATTTACGCATTTCAGGGTCTTGCTTAATAACTTTCAACTCACGATCAACTACTTTTTGATACTCACTGTTAGAAACAACTGGTGCTACTGATTTCATTCACCGTACAACTCCTTTCGATAGTCCCAATCACTATCAACTTTAGGTGCGTTCTGTTTACTATCTCTTTGCATTTGCAAATAAATAGTGTCAAACTGCTTCCGAAGTTTATTCGTACTAAGAATATTGGCTTGCCAGAAGTCGTCATTTTGTGACCAATCCAACACTTGCTTGTACCGTTCGATAGGTACACCATCTAATTCAACTGTCTTTCTAACTTCGTCAGCCCAATTTTGAAAGTCTGGCTCTTTTTTGTTTGGCAATCTTTCTTTAATCTTTTCAAAGAGATAAATCGCTGCTTTCATATATTGCGAGTCGTCTGCATATCGCTTTTGCGATTGCTGACTATCTTTTTTATTACTGTTATTATTAATATTGTTATTATTAGAACTGTTATTATTAGTACCGTCATTTTGTCTGCTTACGTTTTGTCTGCTTACGTTTCGTACGCTTACGATTTGACCGTATACGGTATTATTTAATGTATAAATGTTTTTACTAAAGCCATTTTCAAGTCGTTCTCGTTCAATTGATATATAACCTTTTTCCTGTAAAACTTTTCTATGCTTGTAATAACGCTTTTCACTTATACCTAAATGTTTAATGGTTATTGATACGCTTGGAAAAGCTGTGTGGCCTGCTCCTGCATAGCTTGCTATATAGGCATATATTGCTTTAGCTTCAATAGACAAATCTTCATCTTGCATTACTACTTTAGGTATCGTTCCATAACCTTTGGCCATTACCCCTTGCAATTTGACTTCGTTTTGCTCTTGCACTATTACATCACTCCTAACTGCTTCAAGTCGTCCTTTTTGAATTTGATTGGCTTGATATGATATTTCTGTATAAATGTTTCAATTCCTATTTGATGCTGTTCCGAATGGTGGTCACGACATAGACACATAAAATGGTGTTGAGTATGATCAATTGACTTTCTATCTCGCCCAGCACCTACTGCTTCAACGTGCGCTAGGTCGCTATGTTGCTTTCCACAAACCCAACAAACTCGCTTCATGGTTAGTGCATAAAGCATTTTGCTAGTATCAGTGGTTAAGTAAAATTGCTGCTTTCTAAACGGAACATCATTTTGAATATAATATTCAATCAAATAGCTAATAAATTCGCTTGCTAATGTCATACTCATTGCGTTTCTGGATAAGCTAGGAAACTCACTCAAATCGAAATCAATCATGAAGTTGTATTTGAAATAAGCTTCAACTGCGTCCAGCGGTACGCCTGCATATTCAACATAGTCTTGAAATAACGCATAAATATGTTTTCGTTGGTCTGGCGTTATCTTTTCCTTTTCGTAAGTGTCTAAGATAGCCCAGTATTTACCGTTAAATTCGCTATTTAACAGTGTTTTAATCAACAACGGGTCATGAAGCTTGAGCGTGACTTCATCACCTTGCTGCGCCATTATTTCAGCTCTAAGCTCCATGTAATCCCTCCTAGTTAATCTTCTATTTTTTCTCCTTCTGCTTTAGAAACTGCTAACAAAAGATCTATATGTTCTTGGTCTGTTAATGTTTCAATTTTTCTTTTATTTGTTAGTTTTAGAATTTCTTTTTCAGCAGTTTCTTTATCAATGCCTATTTTTTGTAAAAAGTTATAACCTGATTGGATCCTAATTTTCAAATCTTCTTGTTGATGTTTTTGAGTCTGTTGGGTAGTTTCGTTCCCGTCATCGTCAGTTTCGCTAGCGATTCCGAATGCACTTGATAGCGAATATCGCCTTGCGTAAGTGATTGCTGAACCGTAACCTTGTGCTGTTTGTTTATCCGCTTTTAAGAACAACGGTTCAAATTCTATCCATTCGCCACTTTCGTGAGTTAGCAAAGTAGTAACTCCTACCATTCCTTTGTCAGCGTCCGTTAAAGCCTCTTGTGCATAAGCTAAACCATATTCTGGTGCTACCTTGTCGATAACGTCTGTAACGTTTTCTAGAGGCACATATTTTGATTTAAAGAAGGGATTGTTTGCGTCTTTTTTCGGTTGGATAATATTTTTGTGGAAATTTGCTAATGCTTTTAAAATCTCGCTTTGTGTTTCTGACCTTTTCATTTAAATTCCTCCTGTGGTATACTGTTGTTAGATAATTTTCCAGAGCGCCGTATTCCCGTACGGTGCTTTTTTATTCAATTTCAATATCCCAGTCCTCAACCTCATATCTATCTGCTTCTAGTTTTACATCTTGGTCATCCCAATCAACGGGCACTTCCATTTCATAGCTACCATAGAAGTTAATTGTGACTGTTTTCATTTTCGGTTCGTCTGGATCATAGTTGCCATACTCTTTGTTAAATGTTCCTGCACCCATTTAAAACACCTCTTTCACATAAATGACCATGTCATCATTTACTAGTGCGATATCCTTTCCTGATAGCCAATGGTCAATCTCTATATCAGTACCGGACATAATCTTGTCGATTTCCGATTGGATATTTTCGCTTGGCACTTCTATGTAGATAGTTTTCTTCTCGCCTTTTACATTCGTCATCAACTTAAACCCATATTCCATTAGAAAGTTGATTGCTTTATTGTTTTGCATGTTGCTCCCTCCTACCAAATACACAATGGATGTTTTCATCTTATCCGCTATATTTTCTATCGTTTCGAAAGTTGGGCTTTTTCTATCGTTTTCTAAATCACTTAAATATGACCTTGAAATACCTGTTTCTCTTGCGAAGTCCTCTTGGGTCATTCCTTTGTCTGCTCTAAGCTGCTTGATGTTTTCTCCGATTGACATTGTTCCACCACCCTCAACTGTAATTCCTTGCTTTCATTTCCAAAAATTTGCTATCTGTGACGTCTTTAACTTGCGCTTGCGATATATACAGCTTCGCATCTTTCAAGTGTTTTAAATCGCCATTATTTAAGTATTTATCTAAACTAATTCGAGCATTATTAGCTAGTTGCCTACTTGTTAGTTGCTTCATTTCTTCACGTCCAGTCCGCCGTGGCTAGCTAGTTTCTGTAAGCTAAACCAACCGAATAACGTCCATCCGATGATCCAACCCATACCTTGTTCCATTTCTGTGGTTAGAATTAAAGCGACCACGCATAGCGAGAAAATGATGCACCATTTATTTTGTAGTTTTGTCATTTCATTACCCCCTTAGCGATATTTGTTTGGAGAGATTTGTACAAAGATTCATGTAGTGATCTTGGCACTGTGATAGTAATCTCCCATTCACCTTTTACTGATTTGATTTTCTGACCACTTCTCAAAATTGCTGTAACTGTCATAAGGTTAATTCCTTTCTTTTACACTTTTTGTACTGAATTTCCGTACTTTGTGGGTAAAAAAACTATCTCATCAATGCTCAAGCCAGTTATTTTAGAAAAAAGAAAGGCTGTATCCATTCGCATAAAACGATTATATTTCTCATAGTTGTAATACGTAGTTACTGACACACCTAACTTTTCTGCCATTTCTTCTTGAGTAAGACCTGCTAAGTTTCTTGACTGCTCAAGAGTGAATTTACGATTCATATCATTTCTCCTTTCTTTAAGTGATGTCATCAGTATATACGGAATATCCGTACCCGTCAATAATAAAGTACAACATTTCCGTTCTTTTTTTAAAAAAACTTACAAAAAAGTATGGTTTTAACCGTACCAATAATGTATAATATATATAGAAAGAAGGTGAAATAAATGCAAATCAAAGATAAAATAAAATATTTGAGAAAAAGAAATGATTTGACGCAGACTGACCTAGCAAATAAGTTGGAAGTGGCAAAAACTACAGTGTCAACTTGGGAACGTGGCGGTAATCTTCCACTAATGGATAAAATTGTTCAAATGGCTGATATCTTCAATGTACCAATTTCTTATTTCTTCGATGATGTAACTGAAGATATAAAAGTGGTGAACATTCCATTGCTAGGTACGATATCATGCGGTGATCCAATAACTGCTGTTGAAAATGTGGACGAGTATCACAAGGAAATTGAAAATCAATTACCAAATGGTAACTTATTCTACTTGAAAGCTAATGGGAATAGCATGTACCCTCTTATACCTGATGGTGCTTTAGTTTTAATTAGGGAACAAAGTACTGTTGAAAATGGAGAAGTGGCAGCGGTGTTAGTAAATGGGGATACTGAAGCCACACTTAAAAGAGTTAAAAGAATAGGTAGCGAATTATTATTACAACCTGAAAATAATGAATACGAGCCTATTATAGTAAACGAAAAAAACCCTGCCAGGATCATTGGCAAGGTTGTGCGTGTAAAATACGATTTATAATTATTGCCCTACCAGTCGGTTAGATTGGTAGGACGTTTATTGGTTAAAAATATTATATCATATAGGAGGAGAAAGAAATGGCAAGAAAGAAATATTTTGATGAAAATGGTGTTGAGGTTAAAAAGCGTGGTGGATGTCTTAAGTGGTTTGGTATCGCTTTGGCTGCATTGATAATTATCGTTGCTATTGGGACGATTAGTGGCGGTGAAGAAACGACTGATGAAACCGCAAGTGAAATTGTATCCTCTCAAGAAAGTGAACAAGCTGAAGAAATCGCTAGCGAAAACGAAGAAAGTCAAGAAAGTGAATCTAGTGAATCTAGCGAAGAAACAGACGTGCCAAGAGAGTATATCAATGCACTGAAATCTGCTCAAAATTATGTAGATATGATGGCGTTTTCTGAAGCGAAGTTATATGATCAATTAACATCTGAATATGGGGAACAGTATCCAGAAGAAGCTGCTCAATACGCTATTGATAACGTAGAAGTAGATTATAACGAAGAAGCCTTACAATCTGCTAAAAACTATCAAGAAACTATGCCCATGTCAGATGATGGTTTGTATGACCAGCTTACATCGGAATACGGCGAAATGTTTACTGCTGAACAAGCACAATATGCAATTGATAATTTAGAATAAAACAAAAAACACCCCACTCCATCTAACTTGGCGGTCCGATGAGTGAGGTTACTGAAGTTTTAACAAAATGCACTATATATGTGCTTTTTGTGTACTCTAATTTTAACATAATAAGGAGGTAAAGGATATGAATAAAACAGCCTTATATTCTCGTGTTTCAACACTAGAACAAGCTAGAGAGGGTTATTCCATCGGCGCCCAAAAAGAAAAATTAGAAGCGTATGCTGTGGCTAAGGGACTAGACAATCCCGAACACTATTCGGACCCCGGGATATCGGGATCAACCACCAATCGTCCGGAACTGCAACGAATGATTAAAGATATAAAAGATAAAAAGGTATCGCACGTAATCGTTTATAAGCTAGATAGGTTGAGCCGTAGTCAAAGGGATACATTATTGTTAGTCCAAGACTTATTTAACATGTACGATGTTAAATTTATCTCACTTGAAGAAAGCATCGACACTGGTACACCAATGGGTATCGCTATGATTGGTGTTTTGTCAGCTTTCGCCGAACTTGAACGGTCAACTTTCAAAGTACGGTCACTTATGGGACGTGAAGAAAGAGCCAAAAAAGGCTTATATCATGGCGGTGGTAACTATGACCCCCTAGGATACACGTACGAAGATGGAAAGCTCATAATCGACCCTTATGAAGCTGAAATAGTCAAAGAGATGTACAAATTATATGTTTCTGGTAATTCAATGAATACCGTATCGGAAAAGATGAAAACAAAATATCCAGACCGCGTTAAGTCATTCACTTTGGTAAAAGGTGTTCTATCTCACATATTGTATGTTGGGAAAGTAACTTTTAATGGAAATACTTACGACGGGGTACATGAAGCTATCATTGATGAAAATACATGGCGAAAAGCACAACAAATTCGTAAATCTAGGGCTGTGGGTGCAACCAAAACAAATAAACGTAAAGGTTTACTGCTCGGAAAAGTATACTGTGCAAGATGTGGTGCTAGATTGCAACGTGTCGTATCCGGCTCTAGAAAATACAGATATGTCTATTATAAATGCTATTCTCAAAACCGTAGTAGAAGTACCGCTAGCATGATAAAAGATAGAAACTGTAAGCTACCTGCCCAACAAGCTGAAAAATTGGAAGAATTAGTGCTTAACCATTTAAAAGGTTTAGAGTTTGAAAATTTTGAAACAAAAGAAAAAGATAAAAATGCTCAAATATCAAATCGTGAAGATCAAATAAAAAAATTACAAGCCCAAAGCGAACGAATTATGGACCTGTACACATTGGGTATGATAGATGTTGAAGCGGTTAAAGATAAAAATGCCCCTATTTTAAAACGCATAGAAGTATTGCAAGATGAAATCGAAGAATTGTCTATAACGCATGATGTTGATGAAGCACAAGACACACTAGCGAATTTTAACTGGGAAAATGCTTCTAAGGAGGAACAAATTCTACTCGTGGATACGTTGGTAGACCGCATAGAAGTAGATAATGACGATGTTCGTATTTATTTATCATTTTAGCGTATGTTGGTATAGGCTATGGAAATAGCATAGCTAGCTTACGCTAAAATATAAATCGTTACTTTTTTGCTACTTTTTTAATCAGAAACAACGTTACCAAACGGAATTAATGATTCATATTCATCTTCAAACTCTTGCTCAATATCTCGACTGCCTTTATTCATCTCAAAAATGTATAAATTACCAAATACTGCCGTTACTGTGTAGGTGGTAAAGATATCATTATTTAACTTGTAAATTGCATACGCCGAACTATCATAGCACTCCGCTAGCCAACTGTAATCAAAGTTAGGGTTATAACCAAGCGATTGCAACCATGCTGGTGTGCTAAAATCTGCTTTTACTGGTGTCGTTGAAATAAGTTTCATGTCTTTACCAACCTTCCAATGTTATGGCTGAATTATAGCATAAAAAATGCCCTTACCTCCAATTAAGAAGTAAGGGCTTTAGCTTTATATTTTAATTATTCAATACGACCCCATACCTTACCATATTTCCCATTCTTATATTCACGAATTGGAATGAAGCCCGATTTACCATTGTTTCGTAAGTACTCCAGCCAAACATAACCATTTCCGATATGGACGGTGTGATAAGTTAGGTTTTCGCCTTTGAAATATCGTGCCACGATGTTTGCTTTTGTTGTCGGTGCATCTCGCACGATGATCGTTTCTTTTGGATAAAATACGCCCTTTTCAGCGTACTTCTTGACGATGCCATTAGTTGCGGTCGTTTTCTTGGAAGTAGTGGC
>Ga0194137_10002774_pt1 | contig 10231 bp, 11 predicted proteins | sample TARM_MetaG_T3_14_FD_134025 | JGI IMG/M metagenome (GOLD analysis project Ga0194137, IMG submission 134025) | Freshwater microbial communities from Pennsylvania, USA, analyzing microbe dynamics in response to fracking - TARM_MetaG_T3_14 (version 2) | ecosystem: Environmental > Aquatic >...
CCTAGAGAAAGTCCCTTAGCATCGGAGTTATATGCATATCTTCCATCGACGTTTTCATAGTTTTCAGATACTATAACCGGTTTATGCTTTAATGTAGTTGGTATTTTCATAAAAAGGCCTCCTTTTCTAAATTACGAAATTATTAGTCTAGTAATTTACTAATTTACTAGTTTAGTAATTTATATTTTTATATTATTCCCTTTTCAATTAAAAGTCAATCAAAAATATAAAAAACCGCTTAATCAGGATTGACTAAACGTTTTTTTATACTAGCGAATAAAACTAGTTTGTATTTTAACTTCTTGGGCTGGTGGTTCTACATTTCCTTCTCCATTTTTAACTAATTTAAGAAGCCATGCCATGTTCTTACCTAATACTCTCATTATTTGTACACCCTCTTCATCCTGTAGAACTTCCCCTGGCATTCTACCGTGAATTACATTCCAATAATTAGATGTAGGTACAAGCATTTCAGAATACATAATGTAATTATTCAACTGATGGAATGTGGGAATTCCACCAGAACGTCTAACCGCAACAACCGATGCACCAACCTTATGTCTGAAAAGGCCTCCATTAGCACCTGAAACAAAGAATGCCCTATCTAAAAACCCCTTTAAATTCCCAGCTATAGATGAATAATATACTGGTGAGCCTAGGATTATACCATCTGCCTCTTTCATCTTTTGTATCCACTCGTTTGCCTCATCATCAATTATACACTTTTCATTTCTATTTTCAGCGCACTTACCACAGGCCATACATGCCCTTATAGACTTACTACCGACATTGATTATCTCTATTTCAATACCTTCTTTATTTAACTCTTCTCCAACCAAATTTATAGCGTGATATGTATTTCCTTCCTTTTTTGGACTTCCATTAAATGCAACTACTTTCATTTTGTATCCTCCTTATAACTTATTCTATTTATTATTATGGTTTTTATCATGTAGCACTTGATCAATGACAATTACTAAAGCCAACATAAAGGCTTGATCCTCAGAATCATCTATCTCCACCATATAACTATCAGCGAAGGAAATCCATTTTTTATTTACGGAGGCAATAACCCTATTATCCTTCATAATTTCAAAATCATGGCCCCAGAACCCACCGTTTATACTGTAATTTCCCATTACGCTACTAATATTGAAACTAGGCTTTAATAGGGTAAACTCTTTTTTGACTGTTGCTAAATGTCTACCATCAGAGAATAGATTATATTCTGGTAAAAATCGAAAAACTTTCTGTTCTATATAGACTAACTCATTACACATTAAATCGTAAATTCTAAGCTTATCACCTATTGCAAAAACCTTACCTTTAACAATAAACTGATCTTCATCCATTTCATTTTTAATAGCAAAGCTATCACCAAAACTAAGTATTTTCTGCCTTATTTTATATCTCAAATCTTCCCCTCCAATTTATAGTTGAAAATTCTAATACCATTATTATACTAATTTTCCCTATTTCAGTCCAGAAATTACGAGTAAATAATAGTTTATGCAAAATTTTAGTATATTAGTAATTTACAAAGTCTTATACACCCGTACCCGTTTACTATATATACTCTTTTAACATTACTTTTCTATTGATTATTTCCATCTTATGCTATACTAGGAATAGTAATCTAATAAACATATACTGTATAGTACATAACTATTGAAAAAAACTAATGTTTCTAATGATTCTAAATCTGTATTAACGCCGTAAGAGTTAGTTGGTTTTTGCGAAATTTTACTTTATTTCTTCTCAATTTAATGCCTCTTGGAAAGTTTCGTAGATTAATTAATCTAATTACTGTATAATTAAGGTCTTCATATTTAAAAATATATATAAAGGGAGTGATCTATTGAGAAATATAAAATTATTAATTGAGTACGATGGAAGTAGATATAAAGGATGGCAAAGATTAAAAGACTCAGATCAAACTATTCAGGGAAAGATTGAAAGTGTTATTAGTGAAATGGTGTCTAGACCAATTGAAATTGTTGGTTCTGGAAGAACAGATGCTGGAGTACATGCAAAGGGACAAGTAGCAAATTTTACTGTTAAATCGGACATGTCTCTAACAGATATGCATAAATACATAAATCATTACTTACCCCAGGATATTGTAGTTAGAGAAATTTCAGAGGAAGCAGAAAGATTTCATAGCCAATATAATGTAAAAAGCAAAAAATATGTGTACAACATCTGGAATCATTGGATTCCATCTGCATTTGAAAGAAAATATAGTTATCATGTACCTGAAAAACTTGATTTAAATCTTATGCAAGAGGCTGCAAATCTTCTAATAGGTAAACACGATTTTATTGGATTCTCATCAGTTAAGAAGGCTAATAAATCAACCGTAAGAACAATAGAAGAAATAAGTATAGTAAAAGAGGGAAATATGTTAAAGATAATCTTCGTTGGAGATGGTTTTTTACATAATATGGTTAGAATTATAGTTGGCAGTCTTCTAGAGATTGGACTTAAGGAAATGAAAGTATCACAAATTAATAAAATCCTTCAAAATAAAACGAGGTCAGATGCTGGAAAAACAGCTCCTGCCCAAGGCCTTTTCTTAGAAGCGGTTTATTATTAAAATAATTAGTGCTGTTTTAGTCAACATAAATGACTGAGACAGCACGTTTTTTTTCATATTTCAATATAATAAATAAAATACTTTCCTATACCCTAGTAAACATGACGTTTACTAATATTCTCTAGATATGTGATATTATTTTATTCTTGATTATCCTTATCCCGATACTTTACGTTAGCAACTAGAAGGGCTTCCACTTCATGCTTCCTATTTTCATTTATAGTAATACTTATATCATGATTAAACTTACTTGTAAAAAGCTTTGACTCCACAGTCAAAATTAAGTTTAATTTACTTTTTTCCACACGCCAAGTATATGCCAAAATCTTATCCCAAAAGTAGTATTGACTCTCATACCTTATCCCCTCTGAAGCTATTCCGTCATCACTGAAATATAATCTTAAAAGGTATACTGCTATAATTATTGCAACTATGTGAATAACATAGTCGTTTAGCGGCCTTTGATTCAATTTAAGTATTATTAGACCAGCAATTGACTGGACAGATATTATAGTTGCAATTATCATCTTCCACTTATAAATTTTTGAATCAATCTGTATAATAATTTCACCGAATTTAATCCTATCGCGCTTGACTATAAAAATAATCACAGCACATGCGATAATACCAATTAAGTAATTGATAAATATCATATTCCAAATGTTTTCATCTATATTGAAGATTAGATTCATTTTGAGTCTCACCTACTTTTCTTTGTAATCACCAATTTGACCCTAAAGAGTTTTGTGTATACTTATCGTTTATGCAAGTACATTGTTTTTCGATTCCACACAACCAGAGCTCAGTGGGCGACAGGACGTGGCACCCAAATATATCACTATCAATATATTACATATCTATTGTGAAATATCTTCATCTTTGATAACTTTTTCTGTTTTTGAATAAATCAACTTCTGACACTAATTTCTCTTAGCTAGTTCCGTAATTAACAAGGCTATATACATAACACTTAACTTGCAAACTGCAGACTAAAGTACGATGTGTACACATATAAATTATATTAAATCTTTACGCATTATAAAATCTGTTTGTTCTTCTTCTCCCATGAAAAAAGAGTGTTTACCTATTACATAAAACCCATTCCTTTTATAAAATATGATAGCTTTTTCGTTTTTTTCCCAGACACCAAGCCATACATATGATTTCTTTCGTATATTAGCAACATCAATTGCCTTATCAATTAGGACACTACCCAAACCTCTACCTAGAAATTCTTTTGCAATGTATATCCTTTCAACTTCTAAAGATAGGGGGTCATATATATCTGTTTGTGCCTTATATTCATTCAATTTGAGATAACCTGACAATTCTCCATCAGTAAGAAGAAAATAAAAAGTTGAATTGCTATTTGATAATTCATCACGCAGCTTACTAATATCATAAGCATGACCAATGTAAGCTTTCATATTAGCGGGTGTATTCATGTGCCCGAAGGTATCGCTAAATGTCTTGCAAGATAATTCACGAAGTGTAACGAGGTCACTCGTCACGCATTCTCTTAAAGTTAGAGCCATTTGTTAAATCTCCTTTACAAAAGTCTACATGTATTTTGCATATGATTTCAGTTCAGTATAATTATTTATATACTCCTCTATAGTTCTCAGGTAATAGTTCTGCGATTTTCTTCATTATGTATTTTGTAGCAAAGTCTTCATATTCTTTTTTATCTTGCTCTTTTGCTCTCTTGGGAAATTCAAATTGTTTTCCTATATTTATATGAACATCTGCATAATTAAAGGTTTCTGCATTCATATCTCCTTCTTTATTTATAGGTAACAGTTTTTCTGTTCCATATAATCCAATAGGTACAATAGGAACTCCTGTCATTCTTGCTATAAGAAGGATTCCTTTCTTTGCTTCTATCAAACTACCAACTCTACTTCTAGTTCCTTCTGGAAAAATCAATAGGCTTTCCCCTTGCTTAACAAGCTTAATAATCTTCTTAATACCCTCTGTATCAGCAGTATTGGGTTTTATATTCGTAGTCTTTATTACATTAACCCCTATACTTGAAACGGGACTATTTGATAGCTTTACACCGGACACGAAAGTTGGATCAATCTCTTTTAAAGCCTTGTCTAAAACTAAGCCATCAGAATTACTTAAATGATTACATATAAAAATAGTTGGTGTTTTTATTTCTTTTAGGTTTTCCCTTCCCTCTATGTTAATATTGGCATATTTTTTTAGATATTTATCAATAACCTTTTTGGATATATATGTGACAAATTTATCCGGTAAAATATTTATAATTTTTGCCGTTGTAGTTGATATCATTTGCTACTCCTCCTTGAATGTTTCTATACTTTAAATTATATATTATAGCATCCTAAATAAATGCCATAGGGAGTCTCGCTCCTGGGGAGAAGGTGTTCCCATTAAATCAGCCCTAAAAAAGAGCTTCTTACGATAACCTCATAATCTCTCCTTCGTGCTTTTTAGTGTTACTGCAACAATTTCAGGACGATTAAAAATTCTTATTGGTATTATACTATTTCCTAATCCTCTGCTTATAAACATAGTTGAAGATTCATTACTATAACTGCCGCTTGTGTATTGAGGAAGTAATCCTTGATCCGGTGCAACCAATCCACCCACTAATGGAATTCTAAATTGACCACCATGAGCGTGACCCGAAAAAATCAGATCTATATTATTTTCTCGATATAAATCAAATAGTTCTGGTCGATGCGAAAGTAATATCTTAAACTTATCATTTCTCGACCATTGCTTCAGTTGTTCTTCTAATTTACTGGTCTTTGTACCATCCATGTAATCTGATGTAAGGAAATCAGGGTCAGACAATCCAAGGATTTGTATTGTGCTACTTCCTTTTAAAAGTTCAAGGGCAGTATCATCCATGATATAAATCCCAGCTTCCATTAATCGATCAGTTATTTGCGAATACTCTCCAGACCATGCTTCATGATTTCCAGAAACATAATAAGTGGGAGCAATGTCCACCGCCCCATTAATAAAATACATTGCTATATCCAAATCGAATCCACGTCTATCTATCAAATCTCCCGTAACTATAATGATATCAGGGGACAGGCTATCAACTTGACTCAGCAATTTTGATTGATCTTCTCCAAACATTTTATTATGCAAATCAGAAATTTGAACAATTTTAAAATCGTTGAAGTCCGAAGGTATCTTAGGGCTATAATAATCGGAACTTGAAACTACAATACTGTTATTTTGCCAAATGCAAAAGACAATAAACAATATAATAGTTACAATAAGGATCTCAAACCTTTTGGATAGCTTTTTCATTAAACACACCTCTTAAATTGGAGTCTATAGAAAAATTCCAATATTACTATTTCCTGTAATTACTACTGTATTTGTGGCATTTCGCTAAACTGAGCTTTATATAGCCTTGCATAAATACTATCCTTCTCCAGTAGAAATTCATGACTACCTTCTTCTACTATTCCATCTTCCGTCAATACCATAATTCTATCGGCCATCTTAATAGTAGCTAATCTATGTGCTATTATTAATGTAGTCCTATTATGGGAAAGTTCCGAAAGAGACTCCTGTATAACTCTCTCTGTTTCGTTATCTAATGCTGAAGTAGCTTCATCTAAAATTAATATTGGTGGATTCTTTAAAAATATTCTAGCAATAGATACTCTTTGTTTCTGACCACCAGATAGCTTAACTCCCCGTTCTCCAATATAAGTATCATAACCATTCTCTAGATTCATTATAAATCCATGGGCATTAGCTCTCTTTGTAGCTGCAATAATTTCTTCATCTGTGGCGTCAATTTTACCATAGGCAATGTTCTCCTTTACTGTTCCTGAGAACAAAAACACATCCTGCTGTACAATCCCTATGTTTTGCCTCAGGGAAGTCTGTTTAATATCCTTAATATCAATATCGTCTATTTTAATTTTACCACTGTCTATCTCATAGAATCTTGGTATTAAGCTACAAAGGGTAGTTTTCCCTGCTCCTGATGGCCCTACTATAGCTACGGTTTCCCCATGGTTAATCTTAAAACTAATGTTTTTCAATATGTTTTCCCTATTATTATAGCTAAAGGTTACGTCTTCAAAGGCTAGAGTCCCTTGTGCAGATGGTATTTCTATAGCCCCTGGGCTATCCACTATTTCTGGATCAATTTCCATAGTCTCTACAAATCGGTGAAAGCAAGCCATACCCTTCTGATAGTTTTCTATTAAAATAGTTATCTTCCTGATTGGTTGAAGAAACAAAGAAACGTATAGTAGGAACTTTACTAAATCCCCAATTGACATACTACCATTATAAATGTACAAACCTCCGAAAGTTAAGACAACTAAGTGAATAAAGTTTGCAAAGAAGCTGACTCCCGAGAAGAATTCTGCCATAACTTTAAATGTATTTTCTTTAGTTTGCTTAAAGCTATCATTTCCTACTTCAAATTTTTCAGCCTCATATGACTCATTTGTAAATGATCTAACTACCCTAACCCCGGAAATACTATCCTCTACCTGAGAGTTAATATCCGCTAATTTTACTCTTAGAGCTCTAAATGCATTCTGCATTTTTCTATTTTTCAATATTGTAAATAATAGAACAATAGGTAGAACTGAAAAAGTTATTAATGTTAACTGCCAGTGAATGGAAATCATTATAAAGAATGTTCCAATTAGAGTAACTATCACAATAAATAGGTCCTCTGGCCCATGATGGGCTAACTCTGATATTTCATTTAAGTCATTAACTAATCGAGACATAATATGCCCTGTCTTTGTATTATCAAAATAATTAAAAGACAGTTTATTTAAATGATTAAATAATTCCTTCCTCATATCGTATTCCATCCGTGCCCCTAAAACATGTCCATAATAATCAACTATATATTGTAAAACACTTCTAACTATATATAGTAGTAGCAACCCTACACCAATCCACACAATAATCTTTAGATTTCTATTTGGAAGTATATCATCAATCATCATCCCCACAACAAAAGGGAAAATTAAATCCATACCTGCCATAATGAACGCACAGCTAAAATCCAAAATAAATAATGGAAGATGGGGCTTATAGTATTTAATAAAACTCTTTATCATAAATATCATCCTTCCGTTTAACATCAAACTCATTAATTAATTCTAATTCACACATTGCTATAACCTAAAATATATCCTAAAACAATTAAAGTGAAAACTTTAATTTCTATGGCGAAATGATTTAAACCTTCAAACCACATTCAATTGTCTTCATCTACTGCCATCTGCAACGCTTCCCACCGGGCCTACACCTTAAGACCATTGCATTAAATACGGAATTAATGGATATATTCTTTTGTTTCTAGTCCTTTTAAAACTATTGCAGCATTTGACCAGCACTCTTTGGAACAAATATTATTATCTTGTTTCGTTAGAAAAACTATATCTTTATCGAATTGATATACATTAGTTCCCCTTTTACATTTTACTGTGCATTTTTGTGTTATTCCATTTTAAATTCATTATTGATTCTCTAATATTATTCACCAGCAAAATTTTATCTCATTTCTATAGCACTTTATACCGTTGTTATTATATACTATTTTAACTATAATTGAAAAGTAAGGATTAAAATCTACTCGAGGGGACTATATTATTTGTATCCTACTTTTTAATAAAAGGAGTCAAAATCTATGAAAAAAAAATTGTTACTGTTACTACTCGTACTAAGTGCGATATATTATTATACCCTTGATTTTACACCCGCAGTGACGAAGGATATATATAGTGTAGATAATCCAGTGGAGCTTAAGTCATTTTTAGTAGGTGAATTTACAGATCATATAACATCCTCTAGCATTGGATATATCGGTCCAACTTCAAATTTAGATGAGGATATAGACCGGATATTTAGTGAAATAGCCTTAGAATATCCATATATTTATCATTCACTATATAACATCCATTATGACTATAACGGGTATGAAGACGATGTAATTGTTGAGTTTAATATGGATTACGATACAACTAAGGATCAGGACCTATACGTAAATACAGCGGTAGATAGAATACTAAATGACATTATAGAGCCCCAAATGAATTCATTTGAGAAGGTTAAGGCCATAAATGACTATATTATACTTAATGCTGTATATGATTTTGAAACAATTAATAGCCCCTACTCTCCATACACATTACTTAAAGAAGGTATGGGAGTTTGCCAAGCCTATACTCTATTGGCGTACAAAATGCTTGATCAGCTTGATTTTGAGGTAATGTACGTCGTAGGTGAAGCCGGAGATGATCATGCATGGAATTTAGTAAAACTAGATGGGGAATGGTATCATCTAGATATTACATGGAATGACCCTAGGCCTGATAAACTAGGAAATATATCTTATAATTATTTCCTTGTTAACGATAACTACCTATCTAAGACCCATAAATGGGATAGAACAAACTATCCTAGGGCTATTAGTAACAGATTTTCTTATCTTCATTCAACAGATAGTGCATTTACCTATGATAACGTAATCTACTATAGTAATACACTTGATGGAGACAAATTATATAAAATGAATATTGATGGCTCAGAAAGGACTAAGCTTAACAACAATAGATCCTATTATATATCAGTGGTGGGGGACTGGATTTACTATAGTAATTATTCAAATGGAGGATATCTATATAAAATTGGGTTGTCAGGACAGAACAATCAGAAAATTAATACCAGTCATACAATAGATATTTTTGAAAAAGACGGGTGGCTATTCTACACTTTGGAAGACTCTGGTATTCAAGAGAAATTCAATATAAGCACAAAAAATAAGTAGATGTTTATTCATCTGCTTATTTTTATAACATAGAGCTTTAATTGCAATGTTAGATTATACACCAATTTAACAAAGTATTTCTATTATTGGAGTCTAACTAGATACTTCTAAATAAATTCTACCGCTATTCTACAATTTTGATTGTTTGAACAAACTCAGCATTTATGAGTTCTACTCCCTTTTTTGTTTCTACCTCAATCCAATTCTCTTTAACATCTACTATTTTTCCTACAAGACTTGCACCGAAAGTTCCTGTAGATATATTACATTTATAACCAATATATTTTTTTATGACCTCATTTGCCATAGTCTTTCTCCCTCCCTTTTTCTTTTTGACAACTATTTTTCTGAGTGCATTCTGTTGAGGTAATATAATTACAAAAATAATGAATAATGGTAGATATATTGCTATCCATAATGATGAATTCATTAAAGTCCCCCAATCCTAATTTATCTCTGATAAGCGATAATAAAATTCAAATTAAAGAATCAATTACTTTATATAACTTAAAAGTTGTAATACACCTACATAAATATTTGTAATTCCTCCTATTAAGCCTGTTATTAACATAAACTTATAGTATTTCTTGCTTGCCTTTCCACTTTTATAATTCTCCCTCGCTATATATGCAAGACCTAATACCATGAATCCTAATGCAAAAGGACCAAGGGCAGGGATAAAAATGCCCTTGGTAATATGCAAAATAGAAGTCACTATAGTTATTAGGGAGGCTAAAAAGACTAGTAAAGTAATGTTTCTTATTTTCATGTTTATTCCCCCTTATATATTTTTAGTCATACCTATTATACTATATGGATATGATATACTTTAA
>Ga0194137_10002775_pt1 | contig 10229 bp, 6 predicted proteins | sample TARM_MetaG_T3_14_FD_134025 | JGI IMG/M metagenome (GOLD analysis project Ga0194137, IMG submission 134025) | Freshwater microbial communities from Pennsylvania, USA, analyzing microbe dynamics in response to fracking - TARM_MetaG_T3_14 (version 2) | ecosystem: Environmental > Aquatic >...
GAGCCTGTCGGTGGTCATCCCCTCTCGCCACTCGTCCCGCGGTTTGAGCTGAATGAAAGTCTCGATCATGGTCAGCGGCGCAGGGTCGGTAGCCGTGTCGGCCCGTCCGATCTTGCCAAACACCGTGTCCACCTCCGGTACGCTGGCAATCAGCTTATCGGTCTGCTGAAGGAGCTCCCGCGCCTTGCCGATCGACAGCCCTGGATAGGTGGTCGGCATGTACATCAAGTCGCCTTCATCCAGGGGTGGAATAAACTCGCTGCCAATCTTGCTGACCGGCCAGAAGCCCACCAGGGTTATCGCTAGCACCAGGGCGATGGTCGTCTTCGGGAATCTCAGTACTGCCTTGAGTACCGGCATGTAGGCCCCGACCAGCAGTCGATTGACCGGATTCTTGTGCTCAGGAAGTACGCGGCCGCGGATGAAATAGCCCATCAGCACCGGAACCAAGGTGACCGCCAGCCCGGCACTGGCTGCCATGGCATAGGTCTTGGTGAAGGCCAAGGGTGAAAACATCCGCCCCTCTTGGGCCTCGAGGGTAAAGACAGGAACAAAGCTGACAGTGATGATCAGCAAGCTGAAGAAGAGGGCCGGTCCCACTTCCACCGCCGATTCGGCCACCACCTTCCATCGGTTTTCGGACGTCAGTGGCGTACGCTCCATGTGCTTGTGCAAATTCTCGATTAACACGACGGCGCCATCGATCATGGCACCGATTGCAATGGCGATACCCGCAAGCGACATGATGTTGGCGTTGATGCCCTGCCAGTTCATGATGATGAAGGCAGTGAGGATGCCCATCGGCAGGCTGATCATCGCTACCAACGCAGAGCGCAGGTGGAACAGGAAGAGCACGCACACCAAGGCTACGATGGCCAACTCCTCGAGCAAGCCACGCAACAGGTTGTCTACCGCCTTCTCGATCAAGCCTGAACGGTCGTAGACCGTCACGACCTCCACCCCCTCCGGCAGGCTGGACTGGAGTTGCTCAAGCTTGGTCTTGACACCATCGATCGTCTTCTGGGCATTCTCTCCTGTGCGCATGACCACGATACCGCCGACGGTCTCACCTTCCCCGTTCAGTTCGGCAATGCCACGACGCATCTGGGGCCCAATCCCGATGTCGGCGACATCCTTGAGCAATAGAGGCGTTCCGTTGTCATCCACACCCAATGGGATACTGGCAAGATCCTCACGACTCTGGATATAACCTGTGGCGCGCACCATGTACTCGGCTTCGGCCATCTCGACGACCGAGGCGCCCACTTCCTGGTTGGCCCGTTGTATGGCGGTCTGGATGTGCGCCAGCGGAATGTCGAAGGCACGGAGTTTCTCCGGATCCACCACAACCTGGTATTGCTTGACCATGCCGCCAAGCGCCGCGACTTCAGAGACGCCCGACACGGTCTGAAGCTCATACTTCAGGAACCAGTCTTGCAGGCTGCGCAGCTCGCTGAGGTCATGTTGGCCAGTTCTGTCGATGAGGGCGTAGAGGTAGACCCACCCCACGCCAGTGGCATCAGGGCCAAGCTGTGGGCGCGCACTGTCCGGCAGCGTAGGCGCTACCTGAGAAAGGTACTCCAGTACACGAGAGCGCGCCCAGTAGGGATCGGTGTCCTCGTCGAAGATCACATAGACGTAGGAGTCGCCGAAGAAGGAGTATCCACGTACCGTGGCCGCCCCGGGGACCGACAGCATGGCCGTAGTGAGCGGGTAGGTGACTTGATCTTCGACGACCTGCGGAGCTTGGCCCGGGTAGTTGGTCTTGATGATCACCTGCACATCTGACAAGTCCGGTAGAGCATCAATCGGGGTATTCTTGACTGAATAGATTCCCGCCCCCGCCAGAATCACGGCAGCAAGAAGCACGAGAAAACGGTTGCTTATTGACCAACGGATCAACGCAGGAATCATTACTTGCTCTCCCCAGTTGCATGGCCTTGATGGCTCATCGCGTCTTGCTGGCCGCGTTCCGCATTACTGGTTTCTCCGTGATCCATGCCCTCATCGCTGGGTGCTTTAGTCTTATCATCGTCAACATGCACACCGCGTAGAGCGAATTTGTCTTCCGCAATCCGTTCGAGTTCGGCATGGATGTCCATACCGTCTTTCAGCTGTTCAAGGCTAACCGTATCAGCAACCTGGAAATCCATGCTCATGGCCGGCCAATTCCAAGCCGCGATGGGGGCATGGGATAGCGTCACCATGCCATGATCTGGCATAACATCCTCAATGCGTGCCGGGACCCATACGGTCTCAACAAGGGAATCCCCATCGGCCTCTTCAGCATTGCCACTATGCTCCATTCGCTGAAAGTCTGATGTTCGACTTGATTCGGAATCCAGAAGGAACTGAGCCGACGTAACAATGCGATCGCCCTCCTCCAGGCCCGATAATATCTCGACGGTTTCCCAACCCACGCGTCCAACGTCGACTTCGATAGATTTGAATTTTCCATCACCCAATGCAAGAACGACACGCGACTGGCTTCCGGTGCGAATCAAGGCCTCACGGGGTATTTGCAATGCCTCCAACGTCGTGTTTGACATAATGGTCAGCTGAGAAAACATTCCAGGTTTTAGCGCCAGGTCATCGTTAGCGAAACGTATCCTTACACGAGCCGTACGCGTCTCACTGTCGATACTTGGGTATATATAGTCCACCACCCCTAACCATTGACGTTCGGGAAGGTAGTCAAGGGTCATGCGAACCTCATCACCCTCAGAAATCAAAGCTGCCTGGCGCTCAAACACCTCTCCGACAGCCCACACGTGATCAAGAACGCCGATACTCATCATGCTCATTCCCGGGCTCACGAACATTCCTTCACGCACTTGCAAGTTGTCCAAAACGCCACTCTGGGGCGCGCGCAAGATGATCGTCTGGCTGACCTGACGCGTGTCTTTGAGGCTCTGGATAGCCTCAGTAGGAACCTGTAACGCTCGCAGTCTCTCCAAGGCGGCAGAAATCAGGCGTTGGTTACCGCGGCTCATTGCGAGCAACAGCTCTTCTTGAGCATTAACGAGCGTTGGCGAGTAGAGTGAATAGAGTGGCTGACCCTGGGTAACGCGATCGCCTTCGGACTTGGCAAATAGTTTCTCTATCCATCCCTCGACGCGGGGATGGATATGTACCAGCTTGTCCTCATCGTATTGGACATACCCAACTGTCCTTACCGTAGTGTCAAACGTATCCTTTTCGACCGTGCCTGTTTTGACACCAAGGTTGTTGACGACATCTGGAGAAATTTTTACTGTCCCAGGAGTATCCCCTTCGTCCTGATCATCATAAACCGGCACGAGGTCCATCCCCATCGGGGATTTTCCAGGTTTGTCCCGCTTATAGTTAGGGTCCATCGGCGCCACCCAGTAAAGGGGAGCGCGCTCTCCACTTTCTTCCATCCCAGTCTCACTACTATCGTTTCCAATAGCAGTTTCTACTGCCTTCAGGATGAATGTCTTGCCTCCCAGGACCATGCTACCGGACACGCCCAACATGACGCCTAACGATATGACGAAAAAGTACCTACCCATTTGATTCATCGTGATGTCTCATTCCAGACTTGAGAAGTCGTGAGTTAGCGTGAAGACGTGCCTTGGGACAGCAGGTAGTTGATATCCGAGATCACCTTGAGTCGTTGGGCTTTCAGGCCTATGAGCTCCACACTCGCATTGGTTTCATCAATTCGTGCCCGCACGGCTTCTGCAAAATCACCATCGTCATTGTTATAGGCATTCAGGGAAGCTTCGGCCTGTTCGCTCAGCTCTGGCAACAAGCGATTCCCATACAGTGCAAGCCTTTCATCAAGCCGCGACAACTTAGCCCAATTTGTTTCTAGCCTGGCAATCAGTTCACGTATCAAGCTTTCCCTTTGATATTGCACTGATTCATGGCGAGAGGCAGCCGCCGCCACTCGCTTGTCCTGTCGATTTTCCGTAAAGATAGGCACGTCGAATGTGACGCCGACGGAGAACAAATCCGCTCGGCTCCCACCCATGGGGTCGTCTTCGCGGTAGCCATACTGAGCCGACACACCCCATTCTGGCTTGTACTGCTGCCTCGCTGCATCGACTCCAATTTCCATGGCATCAATCGACTTATCGACTGCCAGCACGGCAGGGTGATACCTCACCCGCTCATACCATGCCTGACGATTGGGACGCTCAACGGCAGTGAAAAGCTTAGGTTCTTCCAATTCCAGCCCGGGGAAATCCGCCACTACCGGCATTATCGCTTCGCTCCCCAGCCATTCAGATAGCTGTCGTTCAACGGCCTCCTGTTGCTGCCTGAGATCGGTCAACCGGTCCTCCAGGCGAGTCAACTCCAACTGAGCACGAATCACATCGTCTTGGCGGGTCATTCCAAAGGCGGACGCATAACTCACCTCGGCGACATCAGCTAGCTGCTCAAACAAGCTACGATCACGCTCTATCCGCTCGACGCTCAGCTGAGCACGAGTGGCCTCCAGCCAAAGCTGGCTGACCGTAGCCTCGACTCTGGCTTCCCTATCCTGCCGCAACATCGGCTGTTGGGCCGCAATCTGCTGCTTTTGTTGCTTGGCAAGCGCCAGGCTATCTCCTCTGGGAAATTTCTGACTGATTCCTACGCTGAACTGGGTCATACCTTCTTGATTCAAGTCAAAGGTATCAACCGGCAGATTTCCCGCTTTCAATGAAATCTGGGGATCAGGTAGCTGGGCCGATGCAATGGCCTCGTTCTCAAGGGCGGCTTCAGTGGACATACTTCCGGTTAACCAAGGGTCTTGATCAATGGCTATCTGTATCGCTTTTTGCAAACTGTCCGCTTCACTTCCGGCAACAGCAATAGCTGGCATCCAGGCGACACCCAAGACACCGGTGAGTAATAATGCAGCCTTGATCACAGCAGATCTCCACGAAAAGGTTATGCCACACAGCAAAACATCATCATAACTAAATTAAATACTCAGCCATAATACACCATGACTGGAAATCTATTCGGAAAACCAAAATCTTACTGGGACGCTGGTTGGCCAGCATTAGCTGGCCAACCACCGCGCATCACTGAATGTCTACATGCAGACTGTACTGGTGCATATCACTATCACCAAGCCCACCACTATCACCTGATACCATCAGGCGATATTCGCCTTTCTCGAGCTTTTCATCAATCGTGAAGTCTCCATTGAATGAATCTACTTCCGCAATAGTTTTCCCTGAATCATTCATCAACTTTGCCTTCATCCCAAGTGTAAGACTTGATGATCCTGGAAAGTGATCACTGGCAATTTTCACCTCCGAACTTTCGTTTAACGAAAGTGCATATTCATGTGGGAAGCCGCTGGTCAAAATCCCACCAGACGTAATCCCCTCCGTCAGCTGCCTGCCTTGGGATTCAGTATGACCAAAGCTCGCAAATGCCGGAGTAGCAACGATGCTAATAATGGCGGCGGCAAGTGCAAATTTGATTTTCATGTCAACTCTCCATTTCTGTTTGATGACAGGGCTAGACTACCCCTCCTACCTGAACCCAGGCTTAACAGGTAGACTTAAAAACCATGACACAGGTCATAACTGTTCACTTGCATTGCCAACATCATTTGTGGTTCCCCAAAAAATTACCCATGATTGGTCTGTAATAAAAAAGGCCAGCTCAAGGCTGGCCACTATGATGAAAAAAATCTGCCTCGACTACTTCATTCAGTATGCAGTATGAAGCTCATACCGGTTACGATCACTCTCAGCATTGCCTCCCAGTGATGATCCTGACACTTCAATTTGATAACTCCCAGGTTGCAGCTGTCTGTTGAGCTGAAAGTGACCTCGAGGGCTGGATGCTTCCGCTACACGGTTACCGGCATCATCATATAATATCGCTTTGATCTGATTACCCTGACTCGACACTCCCGCAAAGTGTTCACTTGAGACTCTCAGCGTCGTGGGCTGGTCAATCTTAATCTGGAAGCGTTTCGGGTGTCCATTAGCCAGGATCTGTGTAGGAGATACTCCTCTTTCCAAAACCGGCATCTCCTGGACACTGGCTCCCATATTGGCGAGGACAGGCATTGAAAACATGCTTGCCACTGCCATTCCAAAAGTAATTGTCTTGAACTTCATGAGAGGTCTCTCCGTTTTGGTGACACTGTCATGATAGTGGTGCAACTTGAAATAGAGCTGAATATACGTAGGTGAAGGGTAAAAAAAAACGCCACCGGAAGGTGGCGCAAGCACCGACATACAAGGATGGCTAGAACATCAGCCTTACCCCGGCTACGAGACCGGTATCTTCCGTGGCATCACCTCCGGCACGCGAGAGATCGGCGGTATCCCCGTACTGCTTCTCCCAGTAGCCACCCACGTAGGGCGCGAACCGCCGGGTTACCTGATAGCCCAGGCGCATACCGGCACGCACGGAGTTGAGCCCCTTCCCGACCCCGAACTCCTCGACCTCGCTGGCAGCGACGGCAATTTCGGTACGTGGCTGCAGATAGAGGCGCTGGGTTAAACGCAGGTCATACTCACCCTCGACACTAGCCGAGACGTCTCCCTCGTCGCTGACCTGAAGTGCCACGTCAGTCTCGATCCCGTAGGGCATCACACCCTGCAGGCCGATGACCCCATAGCCGCGTTCGGCATGGTCGTCCGAGAACACACCGCCCTGATAGCCGATGCCGCCCTGGAGTTCCCAGAAGTCAGCGATCAACCGGCTATAGAGAAGCTCCAGGGATTCGAACTCGGCGTCCTCGCCATCGCCCTGGACGTTCTCGCCCTCGGACTTCAGGTAGACACGGTTGACGTCGCCGCCGTACCAGGCCTCGAAGTCCCAAACCACGGCCTCTTCCCCCTTGTCGGGCACGACGTACTCGAGCCGGTCGAACAGTGCCATGCCCATATTGTGTTCCACAACCGGTGACGGCCAGCCGGCCGGAGCATCGTAGCCGTCCTCTGCCTGGGCGACGGAAAACGCTGTCGTGGCCAGCAGGACACCGGCGGCGGTCAGTGGGATTCTGTTATTCATGCCTTCTCCTTACGAAACCTTGACGACCCGGAACATGCCGGCATCCATGTGGTAGAGCAGGTGGCAGTGGAAGGCCCAGCTGCCCTCGGCATCGGCGGTGATCAGCGCCGAGACGCGCTCCCCGGGCTTGACGTTCAGGGTGTGCTTGCGAGGAATGAGCTCGCCCTGGCCGTTCTCCAGCTCCATCCACATGCCATGCAGGTGGATGGGATGCTCCATCATGGTGTCGTTGACCAGGATCAGGCGCAGGCGCTCGTCCTTGTTGAAGCGGATGGGGCCGGTCACCTCGCTGAACTTCTTGCCGTCAAAGGACCACATGTAGCGTTCCATGTTGCCGGTGAGGTGCAGTTCCAGTTCCCGCTCCGGTTCACGGCGGTCCGGCCAGGGAGTGAAGGCCTTGAGGTCCCGGTAGACCAGCATGCGTCGCGCCTCCGGGTCGATGCCGATGCCGGCCTGGTCGTAGCGGGATCCCGGCTGGGCCGCCCCCGCCGCCAACATGCCGTTGGCATTGATCCTGCTGCGCTCATTCGACATGCCCTGCATGTTGGAATGGTCCATGCCCTGCATGCTGGAGTGATCCAGGCCCTGCATGTCCGAGCCGTTCATGCCGGAATGATCCATGCCCTGCATGTCTGAGCCGCCCATCCCGGAGTGGTCCATGCCCTCCATGCCGTGGGCCCCCATGGCCTCCATGCCGCGGTCGGCAATCTTGCGTCGCTCGGGGATCTCGGCGGCCATGCCCTCGCGCGGCGCAAGGGTGGCGCGGGCGTAACCGCTGCGATCCATTGCCTCGGCGAAGATCGTATAGGCCGTGTCGTCCTCGGGGGCGACCAGCACGTCGTAGGTCTCGGCCACCCCTATCCGGAACTCGTCGACCGGTACCGGCTGCACCGGCTGACCGTCGGCTGCCACCACGGTCATCTTCAATCCGGGAATACGCACATCGAAGTAGGACATCGCCGAGCCGTTGATCACCCGCAGGCGGACCCGCTCACCGGCCTGGAACAACGCCGTCCAGTTCTCTTCGGGGGAATGACCATTGAGCAGGTAGGTGTAGGTGCTGCCGGTGACGTCGGCGATGTCGCGAGAGCTCATGCGCATCTTCGCCCACATACCACGCATCTCGGCGGTGGCAGCAAAGCCTTCCTCACGCACGTCGGCGAAGAAGTCGGCGATGGTGCGCTCCTGGAAGTTGTAGTAGCCCTCGGCGGTCTTCAGGTTACGGAACACCGACATGGGGTCCTCGAAGGTCCAGTCGGTGAGCAGCAGCACATGCTCACGGTCGTAGCGGAAGGGCTCGCGTCCGGCGGCATCGATGATCAGCGGGCCAGCATGGCCGAGCTGCTCCTGCAGGCCGGAGTGGCTGTGATACCAGTAGGTACCGTTCTGGCGAACGGGGAAACGGTAGGTGAAGGTCTCGCCCGGCGCGATGCCGGGAAAGCTCACTCCCGGTACGCCATCCATCCCAGGCGGCAGGATCAGGCCATGCCAGTGGATGGACGTGGGCTCGTCGAGCAGGTTGGTGACCCGCAGCACGGCGTCCTGGCCTTCCTTGAGCCGGATCATCGGCCCGGGGCTGGTGCCGTTGATGCTGATCGGGCGTGCCTCCTTGCCGTCGATCAGGATCGATTCGCGGCGGATGGCCAGCGACACCTCCGGCCCCTCTTCGACTCCCTTGGAATAGACATTGGTCTGACCCCAGGGGTTGGCCCAGCTAGGACGTAGGCTAAGGGCCGCTGCCGACCCAAGGCCAAGCGCCGCACCGCCTTTGAGGATCTGACGACGTGACATCGGGTGCGTGATGACGCGCGAGTTTGCCATGTGTGACTCCCGTCCATGTTTGACGCGAGCCAGTTTGACTGACGAACCTGAAACAGGCCTGAAAATGCGCAATTAATCGGTAGATTCCTTGATGGGCACCTCCATCCTCACGCACAAGCCCCCCAGTGCACTGGGCTCAAACCTCACTTTCCCGGCATAGCGCGTCATGAGTTGCCACAGAATAGACAAGCCAAGGCCATACCCAGGATGACTTTCATCCAGCCGCCGGCCGCGCTGGCCAAGGCGAGGCAGGTCATCTACTGGAACACCAGGACCGTCATCCTCAACGGTAATCCTGAGGACATCATCGAGCACAATGCGACTGTCCACTTTGCTACTGGCCCACTTGCCGGCATTGTCAAGCACAATCCCTAGCATTTCGGAAAAGTCCTGAGATTCGATGGGTACACGTTTCTCAAATTCCCCCGGCAAGCTCATGGTGAAATTAATGTTTGGGTAAAGACCTCGAAACATCTCGGTCAACCTTGTGCAATCACGATGGAGATCAGACATACGCCCCGCGTTTGGGCCCGCAATCCTTGACCGCCTAAGTTCTGCATCCAGTTGGGCGTGAATCTCCTCGAGACGCTGCACCAGCTTCTGGCGACGAGTATCATCAATAGGACGCGTCCCTCGCAGCACCTGGGTCACCGCCGCGAGCGGCGTCTTGAGTGCGTGAGACAGGTTTGCTACCGAGTCGCGAGATCGTTGCAAACGACTATCGATCTCATCCATGAGTCGGTTGAGCTGAATGACCAAGCTATCTAGCTCAGAGGGAACATCCAAGGATAGTCGCTCTCGATCTCCAGTTCGAAGTTCTCCAAGTTGATCCCGGAGTCGTGAGAGAGGTATCAAGCCTCGATTGACCGCCAGAATATTCAGCAACACCAAGAGCAGTAACAGAACTGCCGCAATAGCCGCTACCCACCAGTGAAGCTCATGCAGCCCCGCTTCTACCTGAGAAAAATCTTCACCAACAAGAAGCACCCCACGATCTTCCTCCAAAGTGAAAGATCGCCGATATACCAATATATGTTGCTCCCCATCTCTTACTTCCACGAGAGCATCACTGGTATCATCCAACAAAAAGTTCAGCGCCTTCACCCAACGTGGGTCTGAAGAGGAGATATCGCTTCCTAAGCGTAGAACGTACAAGTGGTGAAAGGCTTGAAAGCCACGGCTCGCGGAATCCAGCACGACTGGGGTAGAAATATGATCCTGCTTGACTTGTTCAATCGCATGATCGGCTTCTCGTTTCAGGCGCTCTCCGAGAAAATCGCGCGCCAGGTCTTGAAGCAAAATACCATGCAACAGCCATGTGGCTCCGGTCACGATGATGGCAATGCCAGAGAGCCAACACAGCAAGCGGATTCGCAGGCTTCGTCCGTCAATGCGTAACAAAGATATACCCC
>Ga0194137_10002777_pt1 | contig 10224 bp, 8 predicted proteins | sample TARM_MetaG_T3_14_FD_134025 | JGI IMG/M metagenome (GOLD analysis project Ga0194137, IMG submission 134025) | Freshwater microbial communities from Pennsylvania, USA, analyzing microbe dynamics in response to fracking - TARM_MetaG_T3_14 (version 2) | ecosystem: Environmental > Aquatic >...
GATCCATTCACCTAACCCATTTACCCAAAGGATTACAGTATGACCAAGCTCGCCCTGTTTGTTCGCCTCGAAGCCAAACCCGGCCAGGAGGCTGCGCTTGCCGACTTCCTGGCCAGCGCACTGCCGCTCGCCAACGCCGAGTCCGGCACCACTGCCTGGTTCGCATTGAAGTTTGGCCCTTCGACGTTCGGTGTGTTCGATGCCTTTGCCGATGAGGCAGGTCGCCAAGCACATCTGAACGGCCAGATCGCCGAGGCCTTGATGGCCAACGCCGAGACCTTGCTCAGTTCTCCGCCCAATATCGAGAAGGTCGAACTGCTTGCAGCCAAACTGCCTGCATGACAACCCGGCCTTGACTCAATCAGGTCACGCTGCGTAGGGCCACACGGCCCTACGCAGCCCCCCTCGATTGCCGGGGGGATGTTCGGCGACAATTAGGATGACCAGTTGGCGACAATTCTCTTGGCAGCCAGCCTTCTGATTTTAACAAGGTCGATAATACTGATGCCTGTAGTTGCCCCAACTAAACTGAGCACCATCTTGCCAGTTCAGCCCGGTATTCCCCGGTGGCATTTCAGACTCTTGCGCGGGTGGCTGCGATTATAGTCTCAGATCCATTTCGGCAATCTGGCCATCACTGTGGCTGGATCAGGAAGGTCGTACAGGTATACATCGCCCCGCTTAAACGTCTTCACAAAAGCCTCCGCTATGCCGTTACTATGAGGGCTTCGCGCGGGTGTGATATACACCACAAAACCCAGAGCGGATGCGAAGACTCGCGTTTCTTTGGCAATGTAGCAGTTGCCATTATCCGTCAGCCATTCCAGAGATTGTGGCACCCACTTCGACTAGCCGAACCGGTATTTCGGGCTTTCCCGCAGTACTCCTGTTACCTGCCCGCTGAACTGGTGGCTGGATTATCAGGCCACATCTCCAAAGGTCCTGCGCCAGTCACGAGGGCTTACGTGGTGACGTTGCTTGAAATGCTGCCGGAATGACGTTGCTGTGTGGAAGCCGATTCTTTCCGAGATGGCTTCCACAGACAGCGATGTGGTCTCCAGCAGTTCCCGTCCTCGCCGAAGTCGTTCACTCACCAACCACTCCACTACCGTCATGCCGGTGGCTCTCTGGAAATGGCGGGTGAAGGTGCGCCGGCTCATGGCGGTGCGGGCGGCCAGTTCATCGATTGTGTGTGTTTCGGCCAGATGTTCCCGCAGATAGTCAAGTAGTCGGTTGATATGCGCATCCTGAGTGGAAATCGCGACCGGCTGCTCAATGAACTGAGCCTGGCCACCTTCCCGGTGCGGCGGAACAACCATCAGGCGGGCAAGGGTGTTGGCGGTCCTGGCACCGTAATACTCCCGCACCAGAAACAGGCAGCAATCCAGCCCCGCCGCTGTGCCAGCGGACGTGACCAGCCGGTCATCCTTCACATAGAGGGCGTTGGTATCCAGATTCACCTGTGGAAACCTATTGAGGAAGTCCTGTTCTGCCAGCCAGTGGGTCGAGGCTCTCTTGTTATCCAGCAAACCCGCATAGGCCAGCGCATAGGTGCCGTAGCAAAGGCCTACCACATGTGCGCCCCGTTCATGGCAGCGGGTGAGAGCCTCCGCCAATTGCGGCGGTGGGGCTTCGCTCAGATCGTGCCAGCCGGGTACTACCGCAATATCAACCGCATCCAATAATTCCAGCCCGCCATCTGGCTGAACGGTCATGGCCCGTTCGGATGTGAGGGGCTTGCCGTCTGGGGTGATAATCAGCAACTCGAACAAGGGGCCGTCGGGCAAGGCAATACTGAACACCATGTAAGGAACAGAGAAATGGAAGGGGCTGAATTGTGGGTGAAGGATAAGCCCGACTTTCGGTAGCGCCACGGTGTCACTCCTGTGGTTCATTTAACCCGATGATAACTGCTTGGCCCGATTCTTTCGATCATTGTCTTTCAGGTCAATATTGGTGGTGATCACATCTCCGTAGACTTACTCCATCAACGAACACCCTGTTGGAGGATAAATACCATGTTGATCAAAACTTTCGCTGGCGCCCTGATGCTTGCTTCGACTGTTTTTACTGGCGCTGCTTTCGCCGAATCGTATACCCGGGAACCCAGCCACCAGATACAGCAAATCCGCAATGCCACCATCAAGGTTACATACGGAGAGACCACCTTTCTGATTGATCCTATGCTGGCCGAACAAGGAGCTTACCCGGGCTTTCCGGACACTTACCGCAGTGAGCTGCGTAATCCTTTGGTGGGCTTGCCCATTGCCGCTGAGGATGTGATTGAGGGTACCGATGCGGTGATCGTTACCCATACCCACCTGGACCACTGGGACGATGCCGCCCAGAAGCTGTTGCCGAAGAACATTCCCCTGTTTGTGCAGAACGGGGCGGATGCCGAGCTGATCCGCTCACAAGGCTTCAAGGATGTGCGTATTCTGGATGGCGAGGCTGAATTCGGCGGCGTGATACTCCATAAAACCGGCGGCCAACACGGCTCCAATACCCTTTATGCCATTCCCGAGCTGGCCAAGGCGCTCGGTGAAATCATGGGTGTGGTTTTTGAAGCCGAGGGGCAGGAAACCACTTACGTGGTAGGCGATACCGTGTGGCGTGATGAAGTGGTTCAGTCATTGGAGCGCTTTCAGCCGGACGTTGTTGTGTTGAATGCCGGGGCGGCGGAACTGACAGGCTTTGAGGGCGACTCGATCATCATGGGCAAAGAAGATGCCCTGCGAGTGCACCGAGCTTTACCAGATGCGGACATTGTCGCCGTGCACATGGATGCGGTGAACCATATGACCCTGAGCCGTGAAGAGCTGGCAGAGTTCGTGGAGAACGAGGGGATTGATGAGCGGGTATTGATCCCGGCGGATGGTGAGATTCTTTCTTTTCTGACCAGAACACCCCTGAAACAAATGATCCAATGAGGAACAGTCAAATGAGCAAGCGAGCCGTTATTGTTGTCGATATCCAGAATGAGTACTTTTCCTCCGGCAAACTGCCTCTGGTGAACATTGAACAGGCAGCCGCCAAGGCTGCCCAGGTGATAGATACAGCGCGTCAGAACAAAGACCTGCTGGTGCATGTTCACCATGAGTTTCCGGACCCGAATGCGCCTGTATTCACCCCGGGTACAAACGGCATCAACATCCACGAATCCGTGGCACCAAAAGGTGATGAACCGGTGATTCTGAAGAATTATCCCAACTCATTCCTGAAAACCAACCTGAAAGAGCTGCTGGATGCCAGCGACATGGAGGAAGTGGTTGTGATCGGTGCCATGAGTCACATGTGCATCGAAGCCACCAGCCGAGCCGCTTCAGATTTTGGCTACAAGGTCACTGTGCTGGAAGATGCTTGCGCCACGATGGACCTGGAGTTCAACGGCGTGAAGGTGCCGGCGGCACAGGTTCATGCCACGGCTATGGCGGCTCTTGGGTTTGCCTATGCGAGTGTCCAGTCCACCCGGGATTACCTGTGAGGATCTTGCTCTTCGTATCTGTCGGGTGGTTGCTCCCGTAAACTGAAGCCGACCGGCCAGAAACATTTCAGCCGGTCGTTTCAGTGGTATCGTTCGGCCCGGATCTATTGCTGGACGGCCTCATATGTTGCGTGCAGATTCCAAAAATCTGAACGTTCGCTTTGCGACCTCAGCGTGCTTAATCTCCCGGAATCTCGGCGACAAAAAAGGTCCGCTTCTTATCAAAAAACGGACGTAGCCTCGATTTCAATTGAGGGCTCTGCCCTCTCGCCGCAAGCGGCGATTCGCCCGAGGTATTTAAGGACCAGCGATTTTATCGCCGGATTCTGGCGCACGGCGCTCTCTCCGATACCGATAGCGTTGGCGACTTCGCCACGGTTTAGCTGGCCCCGAAAGACGATTTGCTTTAAATCGTCATCGGTTTTCGTAGCGGCCCAACGCTGAAAGGCAACAAGGTTTTCGCGAGCTTTTTCTTGTCCGTTAGTCATTCCCGATACTCAACGCTTTTTCAAGGGCATCCACAAAACCGTTTCTGAGGACAACCTTGCCGTTTTGGTCCTTGATGCTGCCGCGTTCTGTTTTAGTCCAGCCCTTTAATTTAAGGGACTCCTCAGAGATGGCGTCTCTCAATGCATCAATCTCGTGACTCAACAGGCTCGGTAACCTCGATTCAGATTTGTCTTCAGCACCCGCTCGGTAGTCAATTTCCAATTTCTTGATCGATGCAAACCTTTTATTTTCGGCCCTCAATTTACGGACCTTCGAAATCAGGTCGAGTATGAGGAAGCGGTGAGTTTTATTGCTTACCTCATCAACCCAATCGTACTCGCCCGAGGGCGTGGTCTGTGCTTTGATCGCTTTCTTTTTCTGGTCTCCAAGCGCCTGCCAAGCCTCAATGACCGCTCTATAATGTTCTCCGGTTTTGTTTCGGATGGTCTGCTCGCTAGGAGCGCCACGACTGGCCCCAAGCTTCGCAATCGTTGAGATTCTGAAATCAACCGAGCCTGACTCATGATGTTCCTTGCAAACGGCGTGAAGGGCCTCCAGGGACTTCCTGGAACGAGAATTTTTCAGTTGGCCCAGTATGGCCTCGTAGACTTCGTTCGGTTCACTCATTGCAGCTCTCGATTTCTAGCGGGAATTTCAAAGACCCGTTCATGGCTGACTCGATCTCTTGGCGCACATCACCTAGCTGTAGTGGTTCGGCGAGATCTTCCAAGGTGATTTGCCCATTGATCAACTGGTCAGCGACGTGCCAGTTATTCTGTGTCACTTGCATAATCAGCCGGACGACCTGATTGGCAGCTTTGAGCTGCTGATCCTCGGTCAACCGAAATATCGCGGGTGCAATCCCATTGGTGTCCGCCAATTTGTCGAGCATCTGACTGAGCAGGGGGCGTGCTCTGGAGGCACTGGCGCTCTCGTAAATCTCAGCGTTGGCACAGACCTCAGCGAGCAACCGAAATTCGCTGCTTTGCTCCTCCAAATGCATCTCCATTTCCACGTAATTGCCGCTGACGATCAGCTGGTGCTGGCCTGTCTCGGAGGTCTTCAGCAGTTCGGTAGATTGAGAAATCAGGCGGTATAAGTGCTGGAGATCCGTGAGAAGCATGTCGAGCTTTTTGGCTTTTTCCTCATACGCCGAGGTGATCTTTTTCAGCGTTCGCTCTTTACCAAAAAACTGTCCCGAAGACTCGGCATCGTACCGCTCGTCATCGAGCGTCTGCCTTTTTTCTTCGAGTTCGTGGTATTCATTGCGGGTGACATTGATTTCCAGAATGATTTCGTTGGCAATGGCCGACAAACCGCCCAGAAACGCCGGGCCGGTAATGAAGAAGCGGCACTGGGGACAATTTCGAGTCCCAAGGTAGCCATTGGGCACGGGCGCGTACTGTGCTTCAACCTTCCGCTCAACCAGTGCCATGCCACCTTCGTCACACTTGTTGCCGCTCATGGGGCAGATTCCGAAACTCATAAGTTGGAAGGCTCCAGAGGGCCAATTAGGTGTCAGACACTGATCCATGATGCTTCGGTCTGTGGCGATTAATTCCGGACGCGCCTCTTCGATTTTCTTCTGGAGGATGAGGTCTTCGTAACGATAATGACTCTGCTCAAGTGCCCGTTTTTCAGCCGCCGCCATCTCCAGCCGCATTTTGCTGGCTCCTACCTTTGTGTAGTAAATCGTCATCACCAGAGAGGAATGACCAACCAGCTTTGAAATCACGGCTATGGGCGCTCTGCCGTCGACAATGTAGGCAGTGATAAGGCTGACGCGGAGAGCATGAGGTGTAAATTGGCTCTTGTAATCCACGCTGCTCTTTTTTTCGATTTTCTCAGCGAGGTCCGCGCCTGGCCTCTGACTATGGAACAACAGAGCAGGCAGGGTTCGTGTAAACGCGGTTGTCGTACGCATGGGCGACGCCTTCTCATCACAGGCGTGTGAGGCCGGGTCGCGGAACAGGAACGATTGTTTACCGCGCCTTTTGAGGATGTCTTTGTGTATCCTTTGCTGCGGGTTGATTTGCGTCCACAGTGTCAGTTCTTCGATTGGGTTGTATTTGGATTGCCACTCCCGAAGCTGGATAATCCAATACGCCAGATCTTCCGGCATGAACGGAATATCGTAGCCGCCCAATTTCTTTCCGGTTTTGTTCGTCGTGATGTAGGCGCTCAACTCACCGTCATTGTTCCCTTTCTGAATAAAGCCCTTATTCCGCTTTCGGGTCGCAAGCGGACTTGGATTTTCGATCCAGTGAACCTTCCCATCACGCCATAACGGAACGAATTCATCTCCCTCTCCGCTGTCGAGCCAACAGATTTGCTGTCCTCGCAACGGAATGGATAGCAATGTGTAGTTTGCGACAATTTTTACGGGCGACCATAACTCGTGCATCTCTTCAAAATAGCGCTTGCGACCTCGCTTCCGCTCTTTTTTGACCACTCGATAAATGCAGTTTGGGTCATTGTCATCAATTAACTGTGGATCAACCCCGAACCAGCAGTCTTCGAGGAAGGGATGCAATTGATAGAGATCGCGAAACGACGTCGCCTCTAGCGGAATCAGATGCTGCTTGGCTCGTACAATGGCATCCATGGGCAATGGAGGCTTGTCTGATTCACTGCGCTTGTAACTGGGTAACTGATCTAACAAACCCTTGAGAACGGTTCTAAGAGGATTGCGGTAGCCGGGCAGAACTATCAACTCACCGTTATCGTCCTCGTCAGAGCAATAAGTCTCCAAAATCCACTCGAAAAAAGCGGAACAGGCGTTATGCCGTGGTTTTTTTACAGTATCTGCGGTGACATTTATGAAGTTTTCGTACGCTCGCTCATCAAACGGGATATCCCTTGACAGCATGGCTCCCGGGTCGTCAACCAAGCCCAGCTTGTCCACGTAAAATCTAAGGAGTGCTCTCAAATGTGAGTATTTGTTGGATTGGCCTGTACCAGCCTCTACATAACACTGAATGGCTTTCCAAAACTCGGGGTATTTGCTGGTCAGTTCTCGATTAATGGCGTTTTCGTTGCCCAGGAAGTGAGGCCAAGATATCCAATGTTCGGAATAAGTTTTATTCGGCTGCGATGGCAACTTCGGGTCTTTTTCGTAGCCCCTGAAGTATTCCGCACCTGTTTTTAACCCCAAGCATTGAGCGGCTTCGGACGCCTCGGCGAGCGTCGCGTACCTCTTAACGGGGCGCTCAATGCCAAGGTAGCTGTACCAATCATCCCAATCTTCGGCATAGAAGTCGAAGGGACTTACTGTCAGCTTCGGGTCTTGTTTGTAGCCCTCGTAGAATTCCTTCTGTGTTTTGAATCCCAAGCGCTGGGCTGCTTCGGACGCCTCGGCGAGCGTCGCGTACTTTTCTTTGGGACGCTCATTGCCAAGAAAACTGTACCAATCAGCCCAATTTCTGCGATACATTCCGTCGGGATGGCGTGGCAGCTTCGGGTCTTGTTTGTAGCCCTTAAAGTATTCTGTGGACGTTTTGAATCCCAAGCGCTGAGCGGCTTCGGACGCCTCGGCGAGCGTTGCGTACTTCCCATCGGGGCGTCCAGTGCCAAGGAAGTTGTACCAACTACTCCAATCTTCGGCATAAAAGTCGTTGGGAGAACCTGGCAGCTTCGGGTCTTTTTGGTAGTCCTCATAGTATTCCGCCTGTGTTTTTAACCCCAAGCGTTGAGCGGCTTCGGACGCCTCGGCGACAGTGGCGTGCTTCTCACTGGGGCGTTCAGTGCCAAGGAAGCTATACCAATCATCCCAATCTTCGGCATAGAAAACAGAGGGTTGTGATGGCAGCTTCGGGTCTTTTTGGTAGTCCTCATAGTATTCCTGCTGCGTTTTGAACCCCAGACGCTGAGCGGCTTCGGACGCCTCGGCAAGCGCCGCGTACCTCTCGGGGCGCTCAACGCCAAGAAAGCTATACCAATCATCCCACTCTCCGGCATAACTTCGTTGGGGATTCGATGGCAACTTCGGGTCTTTTTGGTAGCCCTCATGGTATTCGGTGCGTGTTTTGAAGCCCAATCGCTGAGCGACTTCGGACGCCTCGGCGAGCGTCACGTATTTTTCTCTAGGGCGCTCATTGCGAAGGAAGTTGGGCCAATCAGCCCAATCTTCGGCATAGTGTTTGTCGGGAGCTGCTGGCAGCTTCAGGTCTTTTTTGTAGCCCTTGTTGTATTCATCTCTTATTTCGAATCCCAAGCGTTGAGCGGCCTCGGACGCCTCGGCGACAGTGGCGTACTTCTCACCGGGGTGTTCAGTGCCAAGGAAGCTATACCAATCATCCCAATCTCCGGCATAGAGTTGGTTGGGATTTGCTGGCAGCTTCGGATCTTGTTTGTAGCCCTTCTTGTATTCCGGCTGCGTTTTGAATTCCAAGCGCTGAGCGGCTTCTGAGGCTTCGGCGAGCGTGGCGTACTTAGTTGCCATGAGTGAGTCCTTTCTTGATTGGAGAAATTAAGCCGTGCTCGGGCGACAATCTGCTCAAATGCGCACGCATCTGCTTATCAGTGAGTTCGGTGTAGACCTGCTGACTTTCTATCGATTTATGGTGTAGGGCGTTTTTAATGATCAGAGAATCAGCGTTTGCATCAGCCAGAGCTTGCCCATACGAGTGTCGGTGGGCGTGTGCTGTCGTTCCCGCTTCTTTTGAAAACGGTAAACCAATTCTTTCAACGGCTCTTTTAAGCGATTGGTTATAGCCTTTGATTGAGTGCGGAGCGCCTGATTGCGTCGTGAATGCAAACGGATGTTTACCGCCATCGGGGTATCGCTGGTAGGTCAGGTAAAGCCGCCAAAGGTCGTTAAAGGTTTCACCAGCACTTCTTGGAAACCACCAAACCTGAAGAAAGTGGCGACTTTCATTGTCCTCTTTGGGCGCTTTCCAACCTGCATGCAGCGTATGGGATTTCGAATATTCAAATCGCGGTTGCATCCCATACTTGTTGAGCAACTCTTCGCGCCTGCTGGGGCCGTTTGGACGGGGCCGCCCTTTATCGGGATGAAAAATTTTGACCAGTGCGGTTCCGTCCTCCCACGGCACGACATCTTCTACCCAAAGGTGAAAGCACTCGCTGAGCCTTAGTCCGCCGTAATGCATCAGCATGGTAATGAGCACATTCTTCAGGTCCAGGCGCTCATGAACTACGTCGCTCATTTCAAAGCCATATCGCGTAAGGCCATTCCACAAGAGGTCGTCAATTCGTCCAGGAGGAAAGCTTTTCTTACCCTCATTGCCGTTAGAACGCGACACCGTCCTGGGCATAACCTTCCGGAAATAAGCAGGGGCTGGTTTGTTAGCCCAAAGGTGGGAAAGAAAAGCCCGCCGTTTCTTTTGGTAGAAGGCTGCGAGGCCCATCCACTCCTCGTAACGAGTCGGTTTCACCGTTGGGTTTATCTGAAGCTTTTTCTCTTCATACTGCTCAGAGAGCCAGTCTGTGTATTGTGTTATCAGGCTGATTAGAAAGTTCGCGTCCTTATCCTCGCGTGGTTTCCACCGCAGCCAACTCGGATCGCTACCGTCCTCGCCAATCGTTCCGGTGTAGAGGCTGTTTGAAAACTCCTGAAACAGTTGGTGAGGAGTTTCAAAGCAGTCTTTATTCTGATTCGTGTAATCGATGAGGAGTCGAACCGCAAACGCGCTCCTGTCTTTCCAGCTCCGAGATTTGTATCGATGAACGATCAAATAATCCAAATAACTTTTCAGCAAACCATCTTGGGTGACGATCACCGGAAGACTTATCTTCGTCCCCGTGTTGTCTACTTTGATATTTGCCTCTATACAGACGCTGTTCAGCACGCAATTTCCAATTGGTAAAATAGTATGTTCGTAATTCCACTATATATGCATGTATGCTCAAGAAAAACCAGATTTCGATTTCTGGCATAGGTTTTTGATGCTTTTTAGGATATTTTTTCTATTCCACTAAGCAGCAAGCAAGCTCGCGGGCCGGACGAATGGCTTCCACCATCCGGGCGCTGCGGCTACGTCGCTCGATTCAGTCGCGTTGTCAAACTCTACAACCTCAATCCAAGTCCTGATGAGGCGAACTGGCTCCGGGATTTTCTGAGACAGTGCGGATGAATGGAATTGCTGCCGTCATACACCATGCCGCCCTGGAGACTTGATATTTCTATGAATGAAGTGCTTGAAAGCGCGCCTTAGGAGACAGGCTCTCGCTGCACGACAACCACTCGCCCATCCACATTCATCACCTGTCCGTCACCCAATGGCATTAAC